>Ga0256832_1000279_pt1 | contig 32181 bp, 32 predicted proteins | sample 134614metaG_FD_190534 | JGI IMG/M metagenome (GOLD analysis project Ga0256832, IMG submission 190534) | Hydrothermal vent microbial communities from Lau Basin, Pacific Ocean - 134-614 | ecosystem: Environmental > Aquatic > Marine > Hydrothermal vents | place: Pacific Ocean: Lau Basin | collected...
GTCCGCGGTCCAGACATCGGAAACGCGCAAGGCCGACTGATCCTTGAGATCCATGAGCGGCAGCAACAGGGGAAGACCGCGCCGGGAGGCCGCATCCCGCAAGGCCTGCAGCAGACCGGAATCCCGCTCCGGATCGACCAGACTGCGCCTTCCCTGCTGTTCCTTGGCCAGCCAGACCAGCACTTCCGGGCGCCCCTGTTCCCATACCGAAAGCCCCAGCTTGCGCAGGGCCTTCTGCACCGTGCCTTTTTCGAAGGCCACCCAGAGCCAGCGCTGTTCCCCGGCGCCGTCATCGGCGGGCCTGGTGCGGTAACGGAACTGCTGAACGTGATTCCCGGCATCCTGAAGAAGCTCCGTCATGCCGGCGCGGCCTTTCAGTCCCCGGTGCCCGGATGCCTTCACCAGCACCCGTTCGAAAGCCTCCCGGATGGCGGCCTTGCGGGCATCGGGAGAACCGTCGGCGACAGGCACCTCGACCGCATACAGGCCATTGGCCGCCTGCACACCCGCAGAGGGCAACAGGAATACGAACAACAGGAAACAGAAAAGAATTTTCGTCTTCATCAGGCCATTCTACTTGCAACGGCAGTTCCGGCCAACCGGGTTAAAATATGAGCCCCTGGACTGTTCGGGCAAGGGCATTTTGCACAGCCAGCCGTGGTGGCATGGGGTGTTTTTCAACAGCCTGCCAGTTCGCAGGCACGCCTGGGATTGTTCTTCTATAGCAGGTGTCGGAGAGAATTCAGATGAGGATCAATCGTATTTCGATAAAGGCTTTTCTGTTAGTCATGACTTTGCCATGGACGCTGAATGGTTTCTGTGGCGGCGCCAATACCATGCGAACAAGCGACGACGCTATTGCAACTTCAAACGCATCCAGTGTGCATCAGGATGTCACCTGGTTCCTGAATCAGCACGATGATCTGAAAAGAGATTACTTTGTGGGAAAATTCGGCGTCGACAGTCATCCCAGCGGATGGGACGCAGGCGCCTATTTACGCGCCTATATCGACATGTACGAGGCATCTCATGAGATCCGCATCCTGCGGAACCTGGATGAGCTGTTGACCATTGTGGCCGATGGCAACGATATTTTGACCGGAAGAATCAATGACATGACCGGCACGATCATGCCCGGATGGGGAACCAGGGAATATGATTATGGCCCCTATGGCGGTGAACGCTATTCTGACATGTTGACAAATGCGCTCTATGCCTATCCTCTTGCTGCCTTTGCCCGAATCGTCAGGGAAGACCCAAGGCTCATACCTGAGTTTGGTGCGAATGCCGACAGGTACTATGAAATGGTGCGTGAGCTTTACGCAAGTCACAAGCCATTCGTTCACGATGAGGACTCACCTTACGGCGACGGAACCGGCGGCATGTATTTTGCGTATCCGGCCAATTATTATGAAGACAGAAAGGACTACTCCGGCATCGAAGCGCCAATCAACTGGACAGTAATCATTGCGAAACCCCTTGTTGAACTGTACCGGGCCAGCATTGCCGGGGGCAGGCCGGACGACACCTACAAGGATATTGTCACCAAAGTTGGAAATTACAGCTGGTGGAACATGAATGTCGAAACATCAGACAGCAATGACACCTATCTGACCTGGTATTATTGGCCGGCGGACGTTGATCCTGATTCATCGACAAGGATGGAAGATTTGACTCATGGGGCCCACATGGGGGCATTCGTGGTTTCATTGTATGACGCCGGTATCAGGAACCAGTGGAACAGGGAGAAACTTCAATATTTGGCCAATACATTTACATTTGGCGCAGTCATCGGCGATACAACTTTCTCCAACTATGTTGATGGAACAGGCGGGGTGTACGAAGATGACGCGGCCACATTGTATGACTGGCTGGAGCTGCAGCAGTATTCACATGGGTCCTCCCGCAATACCATCGCCTTCTACATTCAAAACGCCATGACAAACCAAGGTGATGACAGGAAATACAATATTGCGGTCTTTGCCAAGTTTATGAAATTTGGCCGAAACTATTCAGCCAAAATATTGGCTCTGTCTCCGGACCGCCCGGATGCGCCACCATTTTCGACAACCATAAGCCGTTGAAAATAAAGGCGGGAAACCACGATTTCCGCCGCCACTGTCAAGAAATCCGTGGTTTTTTCAACATCCTGCTGGATGAATTCCAAATCTCTCCCATCGCGGCTTGGGTTACAATACCCACCCGAATCAATCTGCTTTACAGGAGCCGACAGTGTCCTCCCAAGACCCAGCTTCAGAAGGACTCAGTTACCGTCAGGCCGGCGTGGATATCGACGCCGGCAACGCCCTGGTGGAAAACATCAAACCTCTGGTGAAAAAGACCTTTCGCCCGGGCGTACTAGCCGGCCTGGGAGGCTTCGGCGCCCTGTTCGAGCTGCCTGTGAGCGACTACCGGGAACCGGTGCTGGTCTCGGGCACGGACGGCGTGGGCACCAAGCTGAAGCTGGCCATGATGCTGGACAGGCACGACAGCATCGGCATCGACCTGGTGGCCATGTGCGTCAACGACATCGTGGTGGCCGGCGCCGAGCCTTTGTTCTTCCTCGATTATTTCGCCACCGGCAAACTGCTGGTGGACCGGGCCACGGACATCATCTCCGGCATTGCCCGGGGCTGCGAGCTGGCGGGCTGCGCCCTCACCGGCGGGGAGACCGCCGAAATGCCCGGCATGTACCAGGGCGACGATTACGACCTGGCCGGTTTCAGCGTGGGCATCGTGGAAAAATCGGCCATTCTCACCGGCGACAAGGTGCGCCAGGGCGATGTGCTGCTGGGGCTGGCCTCTTCCGGCCCGCACTCCAACGGCTATTCACTGATACGCAAGGTCATCGAGACCAGCAGCGCCGACCTGGAGGCGGATCTGGACGGCCGCCCCCTGGGCGAGGCTCTGCTGGCGCCCACGAGAATCTACGTCAAATCCCTGCTGGCCCTGCTCAAGGAGGTGGATGTCCATGCCTTGGCCCACATCACCGGCGGCGGCCTCACGGAAAACCTTCCCCGGGTGCTTCCGGATGGCACGGCAGCGCACATCGATACTTCCCGATGGCCGCGCCCGGCAGTCTTTTCCTGGCTGCAGGAGCAGGGGCGGATTGCCGAGGACGAAATGCTGCGCACTTTCAACTGCGGCATCGGCATGGTGGTCTGCGTCAGCCCGGAAGATGCCGGGCGGGCCAGCCAGCTGCTACAGGCCGCAGGCGAAACCCTGTACGAAATTGGCACCATAGAAAGCAGCGACAGCGAGCAACCCTGCGTGAATTATGTCTAGGCTTCCTATCGTGGTCCTGATTTCCGGTGGTGGCACCAACCTGCAGGCCATCATCGACGCGGCCCGGAACGATCTTCCCGTGGACATCCGCGCCGTCATCAGCAACCGGCCGGATGCCTATGGCCTGCAGCGGGCGGAAAAGGCCGGCATCCCCACCGCCGTGCTGAATCACCGGGCGTTCAACAGCCGGGAAGCCTTCGACCAGGCCCTGGCGGCGCTCATCGACGAGTACCAACCCAGCCTGGTTCTGCTGGCGGGATTCATGCGCATCCTCACTCCGGATTTCGTGCGCCATTATCACGGCCGCATGCTGAACATCCACCCTTCCCTGCTGCCCAGGTTTCAGGGGCTGAACACCCACCAGCGGGCGCTGGATGCTTCGGAGGAGGAACATGGCGCCAGCATCCATTTCGTCACCGAAGAACTGGACGGCGGCCCCGTCATCCTCCAGGCCCGGGTGCCGGTGCTGCCTGGCGATGACGCGGAGACCCTGGCGGCGCGCGTACTGGAAAAGGAACACATCATTTATCCCCTGGCGGTTCGCTGGTTTGCCGAGGGGCGTCTTGGCCTGAACGAAGCCGGCCAAGTACTTTTCGACAACAAGGTACTGGACAGCCCCCTCGAGCTGGAATCGGTCCGCAGCTGATGTCCATGCTGCTTCGCATCTGCATGCTGCTGTTCCTGTCCCGGGCGGCGCAGGCCCTGGAACCCTTCAGCGCCGTCTATGAGCTGAGTTTCAACGGAGAAAAGAAGGGCGAGACCCACTTCAGTCTCACGCTGCATGAGAATGGCTACAGTTTCGAGGCCTTCACCCAACCAGTGGGGCAACTCGCGGAACGGGACAGCAAGCACGAAATCCTGGAAACCAGCCATGGTCATTTCGACAATGGCCGTCCCGAGCCGGACAGCTATTATTACGCCGTGCGCAGCGGCTCAAAAACCCTGATGACGGAATTCTTCTTTGACTGGAACAGGAAACAACTGACCGTCAGGGGTGACTCGGAATCACAGAAATTCCGGCTGGAAGAAGGCACCCAGGACAGGCTGAGCTATCTGCTGCGTGCCATGGTTCTGCTCGATGGAAGTCAGAATGAAGCCCAGTTTCCCCGCGTATCCCTCGAAGGGAGCGAGCGCATTACCCTGAAAAGGAAACTGCAGAAATACATCTCCACGGCTGCCGGCCGTTTTCTGGGCAGGGAGATATCCATCACCAGTGACAAGCAGGGTGTGTCACGCTCCCTGTGGCTGGCTCCCCGTCACGGCGGTATTCCCCTGCTGCTGGTCCAGGAAAATGGCAAGGGAATCGTACGCATGGAACTGTTGAAAATAGATAGAAAGTAACCACTCTGTGAATAAGCCACATAAAGGGTAACTGCCCAGATTGCCGCTGAAATGCGTCAGATCAAGGCAAAATATGTGAGTTTACAAGTGTAAATGACCATTCTTGAACGCAGAGCTGGCGCATTTCAGTGGTGAGCTGGGTAGTTACGATAGAGAAGCAATGAAAAGACACCAAGCCTTGACCAACCTGTCCCGGGAACACCACCAGTCCCTGCGGCTGGCCAAAAAATGCATGGACACCGCCGCCAGGGCCGTGCCGGAGCAGTGCCAGGCCCTGTGCCAGGAAATCGTTTCTACCTTCGACCAGGAGTGGGACAGGCATTTCCGCAATGAGGAAACCACCATCTTCAATGTGACGGCAAGCATGGAAGGCAGAATCCACGACCTTGGCCTGCAGCTGACTGAAGAACACGACCGCATGCGCGACATGGCCAGAACCATGAGGGAGGGAGACAGCAGCTGCGCCATTCTGGGACAGTTCGGCCTGCTGTTGCGGGACCACACCCGCCTGGAGGAACGTGAACTCTTTCCCCTGGTTGAACAGGCATTCAGCGCCGGGCAGATGGAAAGAATCAGGAAGCAGACCTGACAACAACCCGGGCCACCAGCCCGGACCGGGCATCCTCCCGGTTCTCCAGTACCACTTCCACACCCATGCATTTCGCTGCCTGGCTGACGATGGCCAGTCCCAGCCCGCAGCCCTGCACTTCCTGCCCGGCCAGACGCACGAAACGCCGGGTCACGGATTCAAGCTGGTCCGGGGGGATGCCGGGCCCCTCATCGGCAATGCTGATGACGGTTTCCGCCGGCGTCTGGATGACTTCACAGGTGACCCGGCCATTTTCCGGGCTGTAGCGGATCGCGTTGTCCAGCAGATTGCGCAAAATGGTAAACATCAACTGTTCATTCACCAGCACCGGCTGTAGCACCTCTCCATGAAGCAGGCGTTCCATCGTGACGCCTTTTTCCTCCGCCAGGACAGTCACTTCTTCATTTACGGCATCACACAGGCGCCCCAGATCCACTTCCGAGACCGGAAATGCGCCGCTGTCGGGGGACAGGCGCGCCAGCATGAGCAACTGTTCCACAAGGTGGGTGCTGCGATCCACGGAGGACATCACCTTTTCAAGTGACGCTTTCATCCCATCCATGTCCCCTGCCTTCAGGGCAAGCTGGGCGTGCAAGCGAATGGCGGCCAGGGGCGTGCGCAGTTCGTGTGAAGCATCGGAGGTAAACTGTTTCTCTCTCTGTATGGCCTCATCGAGACGGGAGAGCATTTCATTCAGGGCATCGACCAGGGGCAGCAGCTCCCGGGGCACATCCCTGTTGTCTACAGGCTCCAGCTTGTCGATATCCCGACGGCGCACCTCCTCGGACAGGCGCTCCAGGGGGCGCAGCCCCCGGTCCACGGTGAAGAAAATCACCAGGGCGAAAAGAGGGATGGCCCACAGGAGTATGCCCCAGGACTCGATAGTGTATTCCCAGGCGAGCTCATCCCGGGCCACGTTGTTCTCAGCAGTGTAGATACTGTAGTCCGTGCCCTCCGGATACACTCCCAGCACCCGCCACTCCGCACCATCAACACGGACATTCTGGTAACCGCTGCCAGTAGCCAGAGGCTTCACCGGCGCGGAAGCGGAACGCAGCACCAGCTCATCCCCGAGCCACACCTGGTAACTGATGTTTTTCTCGTATTTATGCAGATTCCTTTTCAGCAGAATCTGTTCCGCCACCACACCTTCATCACCCTTGCTGTCAAGGTTGGCGAGAATCAGTTTACCGATGAGTTTGGCTGTCTGGGCGAGCTCGGCATCGAAGACTTCCTCAATCTCGTGCTGGGCGCGATGATAACTGACGGCCAGCACCACCAGCAGGGCGAGAAGGAAAGTTCCCAGCACCCGGGCCAATACCTGGCGGCGCAGAGAAGGCCTTTTTCTTCCATCCTTCCCGGTCTGTATTTCCAGATATCCCCCATGCCGGGTTGTTCCCCTGTTCATCCGCCCCCCCTGATTTCGACGCCCCGACGTTAGCGGGCCGCTCTGTCAGCCAATCCTGTATCCCACGCCCCGAACGGTGGAAATGAGTCCTGCCCCCAGTTTCTTGCGCAGCTTGTGCACATGGACTTCCAGGGCATTGCTTTCTATTTCCGTATCCCAGCCGTAGAGAGCCTGTTCCAGGCGCTCACGGCTCACCACCCGTCCCTGATGTTCCAGCAGGTATTGCAGCACCGTGAATTCCTTCCGGGACAGCTCCACCTTTTCCCCTGCCCGGCGAACCTCCCTGGCGGCGGGATCCAGCGATACATCTCCATGCTCCAGCACAGGCACAGCCCTGTCCTGACTGCGGCGCAGCAGGGAACGCAGCCGGGCCGACAGCTCTTCCAGATCAAAAGGCTTGGTCAGATAGTCGTCCGCGCCCTGGTCCAGTCCGCCGACACGGTCCCTCACCGCATCCCGAGCCGTAAGTATGAGAACGGGAACCACAAGCCCCCTGTCCCTGATCTCCTTCAGAACATCCATGCCGTCCATACCCGGAAGACCGAGATCCAGCACCACCAGGTCGAAGCTTTCAGTGAGCAAGGAATGCAATGCCTGGCGGCCATCCGTGAGCCAGTCTACCGTATATCCCTCTCCCTGCAGGCCCAGCTTCAGGCCGTCACCCAGCAGGGGATCGTCTTCCACCAGGAGTAATCTCAAGAATTGCCTCCAGCCGCCGCGTATTTCTTCATCACCTCATTCTGTTTCTTCAGGGAGTTATCCACTACTCCCGGCAAGATACCATTAATCCTTGCAAACAGGGACTCGGGAAAACCAATGTACTTTTCCTTGCAACCCTTCTTTGCGGCCTTCAGGATTTCCCTGGCCACCGTCTCCGGCTTGTCGAAAGCCATGTTCACTTCTTCGGCCATGGCATAGACCTCGGGCGGGTTCAGCGGTGTATCCACACCCCGGGGAGCCACATAGGTCACGTCTATGCCGCTGCCGGCCAGTTCCCGGCGCAGGGCCTGGGAAAAGCCGCGCAGGGCAAACTTGCTGGCGGAGTAGGCGGTAAAACAGGAAAAGCCGATACTGCCGAAGGTGGAACCGACATTCACTATCTGCCCTTTCCCCTGCCTCAGCATATGCGGGAGCAACGCATGAACCATGAGCATGGGCGCAATGGCATTCACCGACATGATGCGCTCGATACTTTCCATCGACTGTTCCTCATAGCGCGCAAAGGCATTGATGCCGGCCAGGTTGATGAGCATGTCCACGCCACCGAGGTCGTTCAGCATGGCCTGCACACAGCGCTCACGGTCGGCTTCCCCGGTGACATCCGCGGCAAGGAAATACGCCTGGTCAGCGGATGACCCCAGGAATTCCCGCAACGACGCCAGCTCCTCCTCTTTCAGGGCAACGAGGCAGGGACGCGCGCCGGCCTGGAGCAATTCCCGCGCCAGATGCCGGCCGATGCCGCCCGCCGCGCCGATGAGCAGTACACGCGCATTCTCGAGTTTCATCCCGTCCCCCCCTCAGTCCAGCATCTTTCTGGCCCGGGCCATTGCCCGCTGCACTTCCTTCCGGCGTCCCTCATCCGCCAGGGGACGGTCCGGCCGGGGAGGCGCCGCCATGGCTTTTTTCAGGTACTCCAGGGCCTTTTCAGGCTGGTCGTTTTCCAGCAGGTAGTCCGCGTAGAAATAGTTGGGATCAATTCCCCGGGGATTGATGCGAAGGGCCTTCTTCAGGTATTGCTCTGCCTTCTCATCATTGCCAAAGGCAATGGGCCAGCCCGGAACCTGGTAATAGAGGCTGCCCAGGGAGGTATAGACAGAGCCGTTGAGCACATCCGGGTCGATTTTCTCCGCCGCCTCCAGCAGTTTTTTCGCCTCCTTGACCTTGCCCAGGGCGCCCAAACCGCCGTTCACACCCGCATCCGTGCTCAGCGTAATGGCCAGCCAGACCTTGGGAGCCGCTTCGTCGGGATAGCGTTCCACAAGCTGACGCGCCCTGGCCACCAGTTTTTCGAAGGCCTCTTCCTGGTCATCTTCGGGCGTCTGGTAGTTGGCCACCGCCCAGGCATGCTGTATCTCGGCCAGCTCGGACTGGGGCATGGCGTGGGCCACGGACCCCGCGGCAAGAAACAACGCCGCAACAATCATTTTTTTCATGTCTCTCTCCTCTCAAACAAGTTTCTTTATCCCTGCCTGTCAATTCAGCGGCAGGTTTCTGAACACATCGCCATAAAGGCGGTACATCATGTTTGCCATGTGAATGATGGCTTCGCGGTCGGGTTCATCCTCCACGCGGTTCATAAGCGTCTCGAAGAACTTCATGTGGCCGATATCCAGGGCGCCATGGGAGCTGAGGTAGCTGAAGGCCGCGTCCGGCAGGCCCAGGGCCTGCTGTAGCTTTTCCGCCGCCGCCGTGGCCAGGCTCACGCTGGTGCCTTCCAGCACCAGCACCATGCCGAAGAAGCTGACGGGATTGCCCCGCTGTACGCTGTCCCAGGCATAGGCGACCATGAGTTCGGTACTCGGATGGGGCCGGCTGTTGCGCACGGCTTCCTTGTCCGCCCCGCAGGCGGCAATGTCGTTGAGAATCCACTCCTGGTGCCCTGTCTCTTCCTCGATGTACTCGGCAACGGCCTCCCGCAGCCATTCCTTTTCCATGGGCAAGCGACTGCCGCACCCCATGAGCAGGGGAACAGTGTGCTTGACATGATGGTAGGCCTGGGCAAGAAAGGCGACATAGGTATCCAGGGATACATCCCCTCTCATGCCACGCTGTATGGCCTCAATGGCAAGAAATTCGTTTCTGGCGGCTTCTGTTTCCGCCAGCAGTCGTTCATAGAACACGGGTATTCTCTCTGTTGTAAAGGGCATCGAGGCGATGCCGGTAGTATCGGTAGATTTCTTCCCGGCGCGGCCGCCCGTTCGCCGTGGCCTGACCATTGAACAAGGTGAAGGCTTCATCGGCGAGTATGTATTCCAGCACCCGCGCATAATCGGGGAGGCGGGAATTGACCCGCTCCACGGCCTGCCTGACCGCATCCGGCTCGGCATGGGGCGCGGAATGCAGCACGGCGGCCAGCCAGGGCCTGCCGTCACCGAACACCGCCGCCTGGGAAATTTCCGGCTCCGCCGCCAGTTCCGCTTCCGGCCATTCCGGTGACACATTGCGGCCATAGGCGGTAATGACCAGGCTCTTCTTCCGCCCCAAGACGTGAAGAAAGCCGTCTTCATCCAGGCGGCCCAGATCACCCGTGGGAAGGAAATCATCGGGGTTCCAGTCTTCCTGGTGCAGATATCCCCTGAACAGGGCGCCGCGCACCAGGATTTCTCCATCATCGGCGATGCGCAGCTCGCAGTGCGGCAGGACCTTCCCCACGGAACTGTCCCGGCTCGCCGCCGGGCTGTTCATGGCCACCACGGAACAGGCTTCCGACAGGCCGTAGCCCTGGTACACCGGCACGCCCAGGGACCTTGCCTCACGCACCTGAGCGGCAGACAGCATGGCGCCACCGACAGCCACGAAGCGGAAGCTGTCGGGAAGCTGCCCTGCCCTGGCCAGCCCCGTCAGCAGCTTGAGCAGCTGTGGCGGAACGATTACCGCGCTGGGCCGCAGCTGCGCCAGGGTTGCGGACAAGCGCGCCGCGTCCAGGCGCCCGGAGCCCTCCAGTCCCAGGCTCCGCGGTGAGGGCAGGAGCATGGTCGCCCCCGCCAGCATGGGCACATAAAGGGAGCCGATGTTCTCCAGCAGGATGGACAACGGCAGCAGGGCCAGGGCCCTGTCCTCCGCGCACGCCAGGGACCAGCGGCACAGGGAGTCGGCAACGGTTTCCATGGCATCCAGGCCAAGGCGCACTCCCCGGGGCCTGCCCGTGGTGCCCGAGGTGTAGGTTATCTTTTCAGCGCCCCGCCTTTCCCTTTCGGGGCGGGCCCGCCGACGGGCCAGAATCAGGGATAATCCCGCCAGGGAAATATCCCGGGAATGCCAGCCTGTGCCAAGGGATTCAACCAGGCCGGCATCATCGGTGATGAGGGCATCGACCTCCGCATCATCCAGGACATGGCGCTGCTGCTCCGCGCTGAAGAAGCCTGGCACGGGCACACAGGTGATTCCCATGCGCAGCGCCGCGACATCGGCAACCACCCATGCCGGAGAGTTGTCCAGGAGCAACCCCAGGCAGGTGAGGTTCCCAAGGGATTCGGCCAGCTCCAGGCTCGCCGCTTCCAGAGTCTGCCATGACAAACGCAGCTCATCCCCCTGTACGGCCAGTTCATGGGGACGCTGCCTGGCGTGGGCGGCCAGTGCGCGGAGTATCCTGCTCATGCGCTATGGTCCCTGAGGTGGCAGCCGTGGGTTTCTCCCAGAACGAGGGCCTTTTCCCAGGTCTGGCGCAGTTGATCGCTGGAACAGAGGCTCTCCCGGAAGGCGTGGTAACCAACCACAATCTTGCCCACGCAGACCTGGGGACCGCATTCGTAGTATGCTCCCCAGTCCTGGGCCAGCTCTGCGGGCAACGACGCTTGCCGGGCATCCGCGAGGTACTTCAGGGGCAGGCCCATGCGCCTGAAACTGTTGCGCAACAGGGGGGTGATGGTGATAAGCACCCGGGAAAAACCCGCGCCGTGCAGAAATGCCGTGACTGCTGCGATTATCCAGCGGATTTCCCCGCTCTTGCGGGTGGCCAGATTGCCCACTTCCACCACCTCCTCGCGGGGAACACCCAACAATTTCTCCACCCTGTCCGGCAGGTAGTGTTCGGCAAAGAAACGATGGCTGCCGGAACGGATACCGGCAATGGCACGGTATTCTCCATCCTTTCCCCGGATGCCGAGCATCCAGGGGTAGAAAGCGGAGAGCCGTGCGCCGTAGCTCTGTTCGAAGACCCGCCGCACCATGGCCTCGGCCCTGGCACGATGGGGATGAGCGGCATCCATGAGCACAATCTCCTGTTCAGCCATGACGGTCATACATGGCTGGCGGAGATTCGGCCGATTTGCGGGACGGGATAGGGGAGAACAAGGCATGATCACTGTCGGCAGATTTTTCATGGCGACAGTGTGCCAAGGCTTCCTTAACGGATTCTTAACAATCAGGACGAAAACACCTGATTGGTGGAAACCCCTGGCGGTTTGTCGAAAAAGTCTCCCCGGGACTTTTTCAACCAGGAAAGCGGGAAACGCCGTTTCCCGTTTCCTGCGTTTTCAGCAGCACTCAGGCCTTGGGCAGCGTCACACCCCGCTGCTTCTGGTACTTGCCGCCTCGATCCTTGTAAGAAGTCTCGCAGACGTCATCGGACTCAAAGAACAGCATCTGCGCCACGCCTTCATTGGCATAGATCTTCGCGGGCAGGGGTGTGGTGTTGGAGAACTCCAGGGTCACATGCCCTTCCCATTCAGGCTCCAGGGGGGTTACGTTCACGATGATGCCGCAGCGGGCATAGGTGGACTTGCCCAGGCAGATAGTCAGCACACTGCGGGGAATGCGGAAATATTCCACGGTGCGGGCCAGGGCAAAGGAGTTGGGAGGAATGATGCAGACATCGGATTGCACATCCACGAAACTGCTGTCGTCGAAATTCTTGGGGTCCACCACCGCGGAATTGATATTGGTGAATATCTTGAACTCGTCGGCGCAACGCACATCATAGCCATAGCTGGACGTGCCATAGGAAATCATGCGTCCGTGGTTCCCCTCGCGCATCTGCCCCGGCTCAAAAGGCTCGATCATGCCTTCTTCCTCGGCCATGCGCCGAATCCACTTGTCTGACTTTATGCTCATTGGTGCTGGATCACTCTGGTAAGTCTAGGCTGGCGAAAGTATATAGCATTGACAATGGATACCACACCCACTGTCCTCCCTCACCCTGACCATCTCTCCCAAGGGGGATGTCGTAAAAGCCCTTCCCTGGGCTTTCACGACTCGAAAGATGCATCCCTGTATCCCGGGGAAGAGAGCCCCCTGCCATGATCCGGTGTGAGTTCATGAATCATGCCAGGTCAGCGATGAAACAATGAGGCCTGAACATAGCGCACCCCAGACAAAAAGGTCATAATCAACCCTTGTCTCCTTTCACCAGAAACGCTCATGCAACAGCCAGCAGGAACAAATTTACAAAGGATCTCCCGGGGACGGAACAGAATTTCCCGAACTTCCACCCTGGCTTTCATACTGCTTGCGTCGTTCTCCAGCATGTCCCTGGCCGCGGACAATGACCGGGAACAAACCCAGCGGAAACTCGACGCTGCCTGTGAACAGGCCCGGGAAACACGCATTGCGCCCTTGCGCCAGAAAAAAATCGAAGCCTGCGTACAAAGTGGAGAGCGTGAGAGCCGCGAGGCCTGCGAGACGGAATACAGCCATTTCGGGCAACGCGCCGGCAAGCGGCCTGCCATGTTCTACGACATCCCGGAGTGCGTCAAAGCCTTCGAATTCCAGAACAGTTATCGCCAGACTGACTGATCCCGTTTTCCGTTTCGGACCGCATTTCATCACACAACCAGGAAAACACCCTATGGAACCCACATCGTCCTTCCTGCAATCCATCAGGAAAGCCCGTAGTTACGGCATTGGCGAGTTTCTCGAAATCATCGGCGAACTTTCCCAGGAGAGCACCAAGAAAGGCCTGCTGGGCCGCAAGACCAAGGAGCTGATCACCTTCGGTATCGCGCTGCACAAGCAGTGTGAGCGCTGCATCCACATTCATGCAGACGATGCCAAGCGGGTAGGCGCCAGTGAGGCGGAACTGGAGCAGGTTCGCCGGATCGCCCTGTTCATGCGATCCACTCCTGGCAAGGATGAGCATTTGTGGAAATCCTGGAAGCTGTCCTGGAAGCATTTCGTCCTGGCCAAGGGCGCGATCAAACACCGTAACCGGGAGCTTGTCGCCCTCGGCATATCCATCGTCATGCAGCACGGAAAGCACATACGTCTACATGTTCGCTCCGCTCTGGAGCTGGGCCACGAAGCAGCGGCTGTCGTCGAGGTCATGCCCATTGCCCTGCTGATGGACGGGGCGCCCGCCCTGTCGCAAATCCCCCGCCTGGTCAAAGCCCTGGAAAAATCGGAAAAATCAGTATTGGAGGCCAACAGGTGAACGAAAACCCCGCATACGAAAGGCTGGAAGCCCTGTTCAGCAAAATCAACAATCTCACTCACCTGGCCTCCATGGCGCACTGGGATGCGGCCACCATGATGCCAGCCGGCGGCAGCGAGGCCAGGGGTCAGGCACTGGCCGAAGTAACGGCCCTCATCAACGAACTGGTCAGCGCCGGCGAAACCGGCGAGCTCATCGAGAAAGCGGAACAGGACAGAGATCTGCTGTCGGACTGGCAACAGGCCAACCTGCGTGAAATGCGCCGCCAGTGGTTCAACGCCAGCTGCGTCAGCTCCGAACTGGTCAAGGCCCAGGCCATTGCCAGTTCCCGCTGCGAGAATGCCTGGCGCAAGCTGCGTGCGGAAAACAACTGGCGGGATTTCCAGCCTCTGCTCTCGGAAGTCATTGATCTCACGCGGGAGCAGGCCGCCATGCGCAGCGAAGCCTCCGGGCTCTCTCCCTACGACAGCCTGCTGGACCTTTATGAACCGGGCCAGACCAGCAGCAACATCGACAGGATTTTTTCACGGCTCAAGGCATTTCTCCCGTCTTTCGTGGAAGAAACCGTGCAGCGGCAGAAAGGAGAATCAGTGATTCGCCCCGCCGGAAGCTTTCCCGAAAAAAGCCAGAAGGCCCTGGCTCTGGAACTCATGGAAGCCATCGGCTTCGACTTCAAACACGGCCGTCTGGATACCAGCCATCATCCTTTTTGTGGCGGCGTTCCCGACGATGTGCGCATCACCACCCGCTACAACGAGGATGATTTCAGCGAGAGCCTGATGGGCGTACTGCACGAGACCGGCCATGCCAAGTACGAACAGGGGCTCCCCCGGGAATGGCGCGCCCAGCCCGTGGGCAAGGCCAGGGGAATGGGCATACACGAAAGCCAGAGCCTGTTCCAGGAAATGCAGGTTTGCCGCAGTCTGTCTTTTCTGCGCTTCGCCGCCCCCCTCATGCGCAGGCATCTCAACAATGGCGAAACACCTGCCGCCTGCTGGCAGCCTGAAAACCTGTTCCGTCTCAACAACAGAGTGGAACCCGGCTATATTCGCGTCAACGCCGACGAGGCCACTTATCCCCTGCACGTGATTCTCCGCTACGAGCTGGAAAAAGACCTGATCGAAGGAAAACTGAGTGTCTCGGACATTCCGGAAGCCTGGGACCAGAAAATGCGGGACTACCTGGGGCTGTCAACCGGGGACAACCATCGTGACGGCTGCATGCAGGACATTCACTGGACCCACGGCCTGCTGGGCTATTTCCCCACCTATACCCTGGGCGCCATGAACGCTGCCCAGCTGTACCGGGCAGCGCGCAAAACCATCCCCGGCCTGGAGAAACAGATTGCCCGGGGAGAGTTTGAGGCATTGAACCAGTGGCAATCGGAAGCCGTCTGGTCATGGGGAAGCTACTACAGCATTGATGAACTCATGCGCCAGGCCACCGGGGAAGCCCTGAATCCTGACTATTTCATTGAGCATCTGAAGCAGCGTTTTGCTCCGGCATGAGAACGGGCAGGCCGTTCTTCTCCAGCGCCCGATGCACCTTGCGCGCCGTGCGCGCGAGACGGCTCAACTCCGCCAGGCCCGGTTTTTCCCCGGCATCCAGGCGCGCCTCCCAGTCATCCAGTTCCGCGGCCATGAACTCCAGCAGTTTCATGGAACAGCTCCTGCACTCATCCGCGCAAACCTGTGCTTCCGGCATGTCGAAAGGAATAGCAGTACGCACCTGTGCGATGAGATCACGCATGGCATCGGTGGTCGAAGGTTTGCGGCCGGCTGTGGACATCTTGGACATTGGCTGTAGACGAATAATGCGATGATACCGGAATTCAACATCCGGCTGGATGGGCGGGGTCGGAGTCAAATGGGGAGGATGTTGGGAAGATCCCATGGCATGGAACAGTTTGATCCCGTTTCATGTAACAGTTTGGGTGGAATTTGACTCCGACCCCTTTGCAAATCCGCACCTGGCCGCCGGTCCCGGCACGATCATCACGTTCCCGGGTGAAATATTCGGGCTGGTTACTCAGCTCTTGAACTGGGCGACAGATGGGCTATCATCAGCCTCTGCCGTTCTCAGAACATACCGGCAGCAGTGGCTGCATGGGAAGAAAACCGAGTGAAGTCATTACAGCACCTCCTGGACAAGAACCTCCAATGGGCCGAAGCCATCACCCGGGAAGATCCCGATTTCTTCAGCCAGCTTTCCCGCCAGCAGGCGCCTCAATACCTGTGGATAGGCTGCTCCGACAGCCGCGTGCCGGCCAACCAGATCATCGACCTCAGGCCCGGAGAGGTGTTCGTGCACCGTAACATCGCCAACGTGGTGGTGCATACCGACCTCAACTGCCTGTCAGTAATCCAGTTCGCCGTGGAAGTGCTGAAGGTGAAGCACATCATCGTTTGCGGCCACTACGGCTGCGGGGGCATCAAGGCCGCCATGGAGACCCGCGATCACGGCCTCATCGACAACTGGTTGCGGCATATCAAGGACGTTTCCAGACTGCACCAGGACAAGCTGCGGGGCCTCACGGAAGCCCAGCATTTCGACCTGCTGTGTGAGCTCAACGTCATCGAACAGGTACGCAACGTCTGCGGCACTACTGTGGTGCGCAATGCCTGGAAGCGAGGCAACGACCTGTGCGTGCACGGCTGGATCTACAACATCGAGAACGGCATCATCAAAGATCTGGATACCGGCATTTCCTCCAGCAGACAGCTCCAGGAGAAGGAATAGCAGATCCTCCACCGGCGCGAAACCGATGACCCGGAAAGCCGGGACTACTCACCCTTATACTCCGCTGCCACCACCTTCGAACATACTCATGCTCCATCCCATTTCGGCAGGCCTTTGTCCGGGGCCGCACTCACCAGGCGCTGAAAATCCTCCTGGTCCAGGGGGCGGGAGAAATGATAACCCTGAAAATAGCGGCATCCGAGGTTGCGCAGGAACAGGAACTCTGCCTCCCTTTCGATACCTTCCGCGACCACCGCCAACCCCAGGGTATCGGCGATGTTGAGAATGGCGCTGATAAGCGCCTGGCTTTCCCCGTCATCACAGACATTGCGCACGAACTCGCGATCGATTTTCAGCTCCTTCACCGGCAGCTGCTTCAAATAGCTCAGGGAGGAGTAGCCCGTCCCAAAATCATCCATGGAAAAACGGATTCCCAGACGCTGCAACTCGTTCATGGCGGAAACAACACTACGCACCTCGGCAGCAATCACGGTTTCGGTAATCTCGAATACCACCACATTCATCAGTTCCGGCACGAGGAAACGCTCCGCCAGCATCCGCACATGCTCCACAAAATCATGATGCAGCAGTTGTCGTACACTGATGTTGACGGAAAACTGCTGCAGGTTCAGCCCCTGTTCATGCCATTTTCTCAACGTGGAAAACGCCGTGGCCAGGATATGCTCTCCCAAGCGGATAATCAGACCGGTCTGCTCGGCAATGGGAATGAAACGGCCAGGAGACACCTCTCCCAGGCTGCCACTGGTCCAGCGCGCCAGGCACTCGGCACCCAGGATACGCTTTTCCTCATCCACGATGGGCTGATAGCAAAGGCGGATCTCATCGTTTTCCAGGGCGAAATGCAACAGGCGTTCGATCTGCAAATGCAGCTCCACCCGCCGGGATACCTCCTCGTTGAACAGCACCACGCCATCCCTGCCCGCACCCTTGGCTTCGTACATGGCGATATCAGCCTCGCGCACAAGACTGCCGGCATCCTGTTCTTCATGCGAGAACACGCGCACGCCAATGCTCGCACTGATGTAAATCCGGTGCCCGGAAACAACATAGGTTTCCTTGAGACGGGACAACAGGGCCTCCGCCAGTTCCAGGGCGTGGCGCTCACACAATTCGGCATGAAGATACTCCCCGCCAATCACAATGAATTCATCTCCTCCCAGGCGTGCAAGGCAGCAGCCCCGGGGAACCGTCCCACGCATGCGCCTGGCCACTTCTTCCAGCAACCGGTCGCCCACAGCATGACCGAGGGAGTCATTGACGGTCTTGAAATGATCCAAGTCCACCAGCAGCAGGGATGAGCAACCCCGCGTTTCCTTCAGGTCCATCATCATCTGCCGCAGCCGCTCCATAAAATGCTGCCGGTTGTTCAGTCCGGTCAGCAGATCATGGGCCGCCTGCCGGTGGGTGGTCTCCAGCAGGCTGTAGCTGCTGGACGCAGCGTAGTAAAGAACACCCCCGAGTATGCTGGCGAAGATACTCAATACATAGCCATACCACTCGCCAATGCCGGCAAAATAAACAACCAGCAACAGCATCATCAGCGGAACGATGGGCCGATACAGACTGGGCACGGGATACAGGAAGGAAGCAGCAACCGTTGTCGCGCCAATCTGCGTGAATATGGCTATATAATGCAGGTTGAAGTTGCTCTCCCTGACGTAGATAAGGAATATCAGCGCCCAAAGCAGGAAGAACACGTACACGAAAATCGTCACTTTGCGGCACCATCGGCGCAGCTCTCTTTCGCCCATGTGCCTTGGCTCAAAACGCTTGTACAGCCACATGCCACGCAGGGAAACCAGGACATTCAGCACATACCAGATGACCGCCGGCCAGACCACACCCGCCATCCACCCGAGGAATATGTACCCCAGCCCGGGAAACAGCGACAGCATCACCATGACAGGTATCTGCCGGTGAAGAAATCTGCAAAACTTTGGTTCCATATGGGTCGAAGTATAGGACAGCCTGATTGCACCGGGTATGCACATTACCCAATAACCAGAAACAATTCTTCAGGGAACACCTGACGTAGTTCACATGTTCCCTACTGCACAGAGATGGCATTTTTGGACACCAGGAAAACGGGGAGTCCCTCCCATGCCGGTCTCCAGCCGCTGGTGTTCTCCATAAGTTGAAAGACATCACTTTCCGTTGCGAAGATTCAGGCTAGGCTTCCCGGTCAGGGAAAACTCTGCACAGGGCATACACCAGCGGGTTCCCGAACATGGCAATACCAAGACAATACGATTAAACTTCCGATGACATCAGCCGGCAACTCGCCGGGCATTTTCACATACAGGTGCCCGCCACAGCCGATGTCACCATGAACGAGGAGAGGGTCATACTGACAAAGGACTATGGCTTACTTGCGCGTATACCTGAACAATGCACTGCTGGATCAATTCGAGCTCACGGACGACACCCTCACCATTGGACGGGCACGTGACAATGATATCGTTCTGGACAACCCTGGCGTATCTTCCCATCATGCCGTGGTCAAGGCGAAAGGCATAGGTCATGTCCTGGTCGACCAGGACAGCACCAACGGCACTTTCATCAACAACAAGCGTATCAAGGAGCAGGACCTGGCCTTCAGGGACGAAATCCAGATCTACAACTTCGTTCTCAAGTACATGCCAAGGGCCCGCCTGGCCGCCACGGAGGAACAGGAAGCCAGCACCACACCTTCGGAACATGCGGCCACGGTGGAAATCACCATCTCCGACGTAAACGCCCTGAAGAAACTGCGCAAGCGCAAGAAGCTGGGGCAGCTCATTCACCTGGATCAGGGCCGGCAGGCCGACCGGCACATCCTCAGGGACATACACTGTTCATTGGGGCGTGCCCGGGACGCGGACATCCGGATCGGTGGCTGGTTCGCGCCGAAAACAGCCGCCATCATCGTCAGGCAACACAATGCCTACCATCTGATTCCACAAAAAAGGGGCAAGGTAAAAATCAATGGACTGCCGATCACCGCTGAAAGCGTGCTCAAGCCAGGGGATCACATCTCCATCAGGGGTAAGGACTACCTCTTCCAGTACACATCCGGCCATGGCAACTGACGATTCGGCTCCTCATATCCCCGGATACAGAATTCTCAATCTCATTGGCCGGGGCGCCAACGCGACGGTATACCTGGCGCTGCAGGAGTCGCTAAACCGCCATGTGGCGCTGAAGATCCTGCAGAAATTCGATCGCCCGGCCCAGGCCGTGCGCTTCTTCAACGAGGGCCAGATCGTCGCCTCCATGAATCATCCCAATATCATCACCATCTATGATATCGGGTCCGTGGGCAGCCAGCAGTACATCGCCATGGAGTACCTGGACGGGGGCTCCCTCAAGGACAGGATCAAGGATCATCCCTCACCGGCGGAGGCCCTGGACATCGTGCAGTCCATCGGCAGCGCCCTGGAATTCGTCCACCAGATGGGCATCGTCCATCGTGACATCAAGCCCGAGAACATCCTCTTCCACAAGCGAGGCATACCAAAAATCACCGATTTCGGGGTAGCCAAGGCGCTGGACAGGGACATGAACCTCACCATGGACGGTACTGCCCTGGGCAGTCCCTACTACCTGAGCCCGGAGCAGGCTGAAGGCAAGGATCTGGACGGCAGATCCGACATCTATTCCCTGGGCGTCATTCTGTTCGAGATGCTGGCCGGACATAAACCCTACCTGGGAGAATCCCAGATCGAGGTCATCTTTGGTCACCTGAACCAACCCATCCCTTCCCTGCCGGAGGAGCACAGGCACTACCAGGCCCTGGTGGAAAAGATGATGGCCAAGAGCGCTGACGAGCGCTTTTCCTCGGCCCAGGAAATGCTGGAATACCTGAATGCCCTGCGCAGTCTCGGAGGCAGGAATGCTCCCGGAAAGGCCGCGGACCTGGACCGGCGGTCTCGCGCCACCACCTCCAAAGCCTCCGGCGGCAAGGCATCCTTCCTGAGAGTCCATCCTTGGCTGTCTTCCCTGGCAGCCCTGGCCCTGGCTGGCGCTGCGGCGGCCTTCCTGCTGCCCCCTGCTCCCACGCCGTCTGCTCAGACCGGGAACCCTGCGATCCAGGCCGTTGGTAACGGCCCGGCAATCGACAGGGAGCCGAACATGGCAGGCGACCCGGCGCCCGGAAAGGATTCCTCCCCGGATCAGACAGCCACGGAAGAGCAGGATGCCTTGGCCGCATCATCCGCGGCAGCACCCCCAGCCAGCGAGACAGCCTCTGGCGACCTGCCCGAGCGCACCGGAGAAAACACGGCGGCAGAACCGGAAATCAACCATCCTGACACCCTGGACGCTCAACTATCGCCAGCGGATTCACCCACCGAAACACCGGAAGTCGTCCAAACCGGGGAAGCCGACAACTCCCCGGATCAGCCTGCGCCTGAAGCTTCCACCATGGACAGCACAGGGGATGAATCAGCTTCCCAACAAGACGAGATGGATGTTTCCGCAAAGGTGGAGGAACTGCTGTCCCAGGCGGATGCAGCGTTGAAGAAGTATCGCCTCACCAGCCCCAGGAACAGCAGCGCTTACCATTATTACCGGGAGGTGTTGAAGCTGGATCCCCACAACAAAAAGGCTTTCAGGGGAATACGGAGAATTGCCGAACGCTACAGCACACTGGCGGACAAGGCGCTGAAAAAAGGTGACGAAGACAAGTCCCGGGTCTACGTCAAGCGGGGACTGAGCCTGAACCCTCGCAACAAGAATCTCCTGGCCATGCAACAGCGCCTCGATGAACTGGAGGCCGCCCGGCTCGCTCCACCCCCACCCCCGCCCGAGCCGGTCAAGCCCCCGCCCCCGCCGGAACCCGAGCCCGTGAACTCCAGTTTGCAGTTCCTGGAGTCCCTGGAGTAAGGTTGGGCCATGGGATCAGGGGGCATATGAGAACATGGCCTGGGAGTTTGCGCATGGCTCGGATATAGGCGGTCGCCCCGAGCAGCAGGACAGCTATTCCATCCTGGATCACATGGGCTGCTACCTGCTGGTGCTGGCTGACGGCATGGGTGGCCGCGAACAGGGCGCTGCTGCCTCAGATGCCGTCATCGAGACCGCCCATACCCGCTTCTACTCTCCCCATCGGGTGCATCCCGAGCAATTTCTCAAACGCCTGTGCATGGAAGCTCACCGCCGCATACGCAAGCTCGGGCGAAACCACGACAAACTGTCGGGCAGCACGGTGGTTTTTCTCTACCTTCAGGACAGGGAAGCCTACTGGGCCCACGTGGGTGATTCCCGACTCTATCATTTCCAGAATGACCGCCTGCTGTACCATACCACCGACCATTCACTGGTGGAGCTGCAGCAGCAGGAAAGCGCTTTTGGCGATACAGCGGAAACCAACCAGCTCTACATGTGCCTGGGGGGAAGCAACGCCGTGGAGCCGGAAATCAACGCCGCCGGCCTGGGCAGCGATGACATGTTCCTGCTGTGCAGCGACGGTTTCTGGAACGAGATAAGCCCTGACGAGATGCTGCAGCAGCTCAAGTTGCCTGGCACCCTGCAGTATCACGCGGACATGCTGATCCGCACGGCGGCGGAGCGGGGAGGCAGCAACGCCGACAACATCAGCCTGCTCATTGCCCGGCAGCAGCAAAAGAAACGCCTGCCCAGGCTGGTAAGAAAGCTATTCGGAAAAAGCTGAAGCCCGCCGGTTCAGCAGCAGATTGCCCAGCCCGTCCACCCGGCAAGTCCAGCCCCGCGCCAGCCAGGTGGTGGCCACCCGTTCAACGATGAGCGCTGGGCCTTGGATTTCCTGGCCCGCCACCAGCCGGTCGCGGGCAAAACAGGGCACTGGCTGTTCCTCCCCATGAACAGCGCGATGCTCAATAGCCTTGCCAGGCTTCCCTTTTCCGGCCATTGCCGGCTGTACCGGCACCGCCTCGCCACGCACGGCCACCCGCAGGTTCACCAGCTCCAAGGGTAATTCCATGCGGTGTCCATAGCGCCGGGCATGCAGCGCGTGGAAGGACCGGGCCACCCCAGCCATGCCGCTCCAGGGAATGTTCAGGGTGTAGGACTGCCCCTGGTAACGCACATCCAGTGACCCCGTGACACGGCACTGTTCCCGGGGAATATCTTCCGCCTCCATGGAAGCCAAGGCCTCGGCGGCAAGCCTGTCCAGGGCGTCCTGGACATCCTTGTCCTCCAGGGAATCCAGGGGCGAAAGCCAGGTGCGTGACAACTGGCGCCCCGGAGACGCCACCAGCATGCCCAGGGCGGACAACACCCCGCCGAAAACCGGCACCATGGCCTGCTTCATGCCCAGGGCCTCCGCCAGGGCGCATACATGCAAGCCGCCGGCGCCGCCAAAGGAAACCAGGGTGAAGCCCGCGGGATTCACGCCCCGCTGTACGGATATGGTGCGCAGAGCCCTCGCCATGTGTTCGTTGGCGACACGGATCACGGCTTCCGCGGCTTCCCGGCCCGTAGTCCCCATGTCCGCCGCCAGTTTTTCCATCACGGCCGTCGAGGCTTCCACGTCCAGGGACATGTCACCGCCGAGAAAGGCGCTGGGCAGCAGGCGCCCCAGCATCAGGTTGGCGTCCGTCACCGTGGGCCGGCTTCCTCCCCGGCCATAGCAGGCGGGGCCGGGATCGGCGCCGGCGGACTCGGGCCCTACCTGCAGCATACCGCCTTCATCCAGCCAGGCAATGGAGCCGCCTCCGGCACCTATGGTATGCATGTCCACCATAGGCACGGCCACCGGCCAGCCGCCGATACGGCCTTCCGTAGTCAGCTGGGGTTCACCATCGATGAGCGCCACATCCGTGGATGTGCCTCCCATGTCGAAGCTCAGCAGTTTCTCCCTGCCGGCCTGTTTGCCAAGATGACCGGCGGCCACCAGTCCGCCGGCTGGCCCCGACAGCAGCATGCGCACGGCCTGTTCACCGGCCTGGCCGGCGGCAACGGTGTCACCTGAACTTTGCATCACCGACAGGCGGCTTCCCGCCAGACCCCGTTGCAGCCGGTGCAGATAGCTGTGAACCAGCGGCCCCACGCAGGCATTCAGCCAGGTAGCCATACCCCTTTCATATTCACGGATTTCCGGCAGCACCCGGGACGACAGGGAAACGAACAGATCCTGCGGCAGCGCCGCGGCCAGTTTCCTTTCCCCGGCATCGTCCAGCCAGGAAAACAGGAGGTTCACGGCGACGGCTCCGGGACGGTGCTTCTCGATGGCAGCCAGCAGTACACGCAGATCGTCCTCGGTAACCGGTTCCAGCAGCTCTCCCTGAGCAGACAAGCGCCCCCCGGTTTCCACGCACAGCTCCGGCGGCACGGGCAGCGGTGGCGCCGGCGGCTGAAAGTCGTACAGGTGACGGCGATTCTGGCGCCCGATACTCAGCAAGTCGGCAAATCCGCGGTTGGTGACGAACAGGGTTTTCACTCCCTTGCCTTCCAGCACGGCATTGGTGGCCACGGTGGAGCCGTGCACGACGCGCAGGTCTTGGGGTTCCAGCCCCAGGTCCCGGATACCCTGGAGGATTGCCTCCTCCGGCGCCCGGGGCGTGGACAACAGCTTGTGCACCCGGATCCGGCCATCCTCCCAGAGCACGAAATCCGTAAAGGTGCCCCCGGTATCCACGCCCAGAAAAGCGGTCATCACATATCCTCCGCGAGCAGGGCCATGACCTTTCGCCAGCCGGCCTCCGCCCCCGCGCCGGCCTCCCGGAAAGCCCCGGCCAGCTGTTCGCGCTGGCTTCCGGTCAGCGAGTCCTCCAGCCTGGCGCCTTTTGCCGTCAGCCGGAGCCGCTTGCTGCGCCGGTCACGGGAATCGGCCTCCATGCACACATGACCATCTTCCACCAGCCGCTTGAGAGGGCGATGCAGGTACTGCTTGCTGACCTTCATGATGCCCAGCAGCCCGTTGATACTGCACCCGGGATTGCGCCCGACAAAATACAGGATGCGGTGATGCACCCGGGAATATCCCAGGGCCGCGAGCCTTTCATCAGGATGCGCCGTGATGGCACGAAAACCGAAATGCAGCAGTTCCAGGGCCTGGTTCAGTCGCTGCACGTCTTTTGCACTGATTTTTAGGTCAACCATATTGACATTATACCGGAATCTGGCAGACTGACATATAGGTCAACATTATTGACATATCATTGAGGTGGGAATGAACAAGGGCGTCTGCTGGATGGAAGGAAAGATTCAACCCCTGTCGGAAGCACGTGTTTCCGTGCGGGATCATGGCCTGTTGTACGGTGACGGCGTTTTCGAAGGCGTGCGTTTTTATCATGGCACACCTTTCATGCTCGGGGAGCATCTGGCGCGTCTTCAGGATTCCGCCCGCGCCATCGGCCTGGAATGTCCCTGGCGGCAGGAAGAACTGACGGACATCGTGACAGAAGTAGTGGCTGCTTTTTCGCAAGCACAGGGCTATCTGCGCATTCTGCTCACCCGTGGCGAAGGCGCCCTGGGCATCGATCCCCGTTCCTGCGCTCGGCCACAACTCATCATCATTGCCGACGGTTTGCAGATGATGGAGCCGGCGGTACGCGAGCAAGGCGCGGATCTCATCATCGCCTCCACCCGGCGCCTGCCGGCGGACGGACTGGACCCCCGCATCAAGAGCCTCAATTACCTGAATCACATCCTGGCACGGATGGAGGCCAACCACGCCGGAGCCCACGAGGCCGTGCTGCTCAATACCCGGGGGCAGGTGGCCGAGGGCACGGCGGACAACCTGTTCCTGGTGAAGGACGGCAAATTGCTGACCCCGCCCGTTACCGACGGCGCCCTGGCAGGCATCACCCGCCAGCTCATCCTGGACCTGGCCAGGGAAGATGGCCTGGCCGCCCGGGAACAGACCCTGGCCCCCTATGACTTGTACACGGCGGACGAGTGTTTTCTTACCGGGACGGGCGCGGAGCTGATACCGGTACGCAGCATCGATGGCAGGAAGCCGCACCAATGTCCCGGCCCCGTGTTTCAGCAGCTGTCCCGGTGCTTTCATCATCACATCGACCAGCATTGCAGGAATAATCCATGACCCGACCCCTCGCTCCCCTGCCCGCCCTGGACGTGCCCCTGCCCGCCAGATCCACCAGCTACCCGCCGCCTTTCGACCGCCAGGTCGCGGGGCGACACAAGCGCAAGCTGGGCGATCATTTCGGCCTGAAGAATTTTGGCGTCAACCTGACCATCCTGGAGCCCGGGGCGGTGTCCGCCCTGGCGCACCACCATTCCCTGCAGGACGAATTCATCCACGTGCTGGAAGGCAACCCTACCCTGGTGCTCGGGGAACAGGAATACCGGCTGGAGCCGGGAGACTGCTGCGGCTTTCCCGCGGGGCGGGGCGTTGCCGCGCAGCTGGTGAACCGGTCGGAGCGACCGGCAAGCATTCTTGAAATCGGCGACAGAACAGCGGGGGACGAAGTGGCCTATCCCGATGACGACCTCAAAGCCGTGCTGTCACCTGACGGGCGCTGGCGTTTCACCCACAAGGACGGCCGGCCTTATTGAAAATGGGGCATCCTCCAGCCCCCCCGGAAATGCATTAATTCCAGGGCGTTGTTCAGCCGGGCTTCATTTGTTATTGGGTCAACCACGTAGCCATTGTATCGGAATCCGGCGGACTTGCGCATAGGTCAACATTGATTATCTGCCCAACGCCACCGCGCATCCATACCCAGAAAGCCGTTCAGGCAGGGTCGGAGTCGAATTGGGGTGATAGCTGGATAGATTCCATGATTTTGGAACAACCTGGTTTCGTTCCTTGCTAAGGCTGGGGATGATTCGACTCCGACCCATCAGAGCGCTCATCTTTGCATGCAGCACAGAGCCGCAGGCAGTATCATTCACGGCATGACCGCCCCCCTGTTACAAGCCACCGGCCTGGAAAGAACCGACCAGGGCAGCGCCCGCCTGGCCGATTTCGACCTGCGCCTGGAGCGCGGTGAAGTAGTGGGGCTGCTCGGTGTGAACGGGGCGGGGAAAAGCACGGCCCTGGCGCTGCTCAGCGGCGCCCTGGCCCCCAGCCGGGGGCGGGTGGAAGTTCTGGGCCGGAACCTGCACGCCTCGCCATCCGTCCGCCACCATATCGGCCTGCTGCCGGAACGCGCGCCCCTGTATCCCCAGCTCACAGTGGAAGAAAACCTGGATTTCGCCGGGCGTTTGCGCGGACTCCGGGGCAAGGCCCTCTCCCAGGCACGGAACAAGATGGTCGAACAACTGGATCTCGGCGGCTTCCAGCGCCGCCTGTGCAGCCGCCTGTCCCGGGGCATGGCCCAGCGGGCGGCCATTGCCCAGGCCCTCATCCATTCGCCTGACATTCTCATTCTGGATGAACCCACGGCCGGCCTGGACCCGGCCCAGGCCCAGGAACTGCGCAACCTCATCCGCCGCGTTTCCCCGGATTGCGCCGTGCTGCTGGCCAGTCACATCCTGGAAGACATGGAACAACTGTGCAGCCGGGTGGTGGTGCTGAGCAGGGGACGCAAGGTGGCGGAGCAGTCACTGAAAGACGGCAGCAGCCTGCGCGTCCGCCTGGGCAGGCCGCCGGAACCCGGCAGCGGCTTTCTCACCGCCCTCCCCGGCGTTACCGCAGCGACAGAGCAGGGAGACGGCTGGTATCTGCTCCGGGTTCAGACGCCCCCGGAGTCCTTGGCGCCCCACATGGCTGCCTGGGAGCTGCAGGCCCTGCTCCCAACCCGCTACAGCCTCCAGTCCCTGCTTGCGGAGGCCCTGGAGTGATAAGGACCATTGCCACAAGAGAAGTGCGCGGCATCTATGCCACCCTCACCGGCTGGATATCCCTGGCCGCGGCCCAGCTGCTGCTGGCCTGGCTGCTGTTCAGCCAGCTGGAGGTGTACCAGAAAATCCTGCCGGACCTGGTCAGAACCAACAGCCCCCTGGGACTGACGGACCTGGTGGTCAGCCCCACCCTGTCTTCCGCTTCCCTGCTGCTGGTGGTGCTCATTCCCCTGCTGGGCATGGGCAGCCTGGCGGAGGAACGGCGCAGCGGCCGCCTGCAGCTCTTTCTGTCCTCCCCTCTGCCTACTCATCAGCTGGTGCTGGGCAAATGGCTGGGGCTGATGCTGGCAATGCTTCCCCTGCTGTTCATGCTGCTGGCCATGGCCGTCATCCTGGGGCTGGGAAGCGCCCTGGACGCGGGACGGCTGGCGGCGGCCTTTCTGGGGCTGTTTCTATTCACCGCCATGGCGGCTGCCATCACCCTGCTGCTGTCGTCCCTGAATGAACAGCCCCTGGCCGCCGCCGCCATGGCCTGGGGACTCCTGTTTCTGCTCTGGCTGCTGGACGCCCCCGGTGCCTCCAGCCTGAGCCTGCTCTCTCTCAAGGATCACCTGGCGCCTTTCCTGCAGGGGCTGGTGCGCACCACGGACCTGGTCTATTTCATCACCATTACCGCTGCTGCCCTGGGGCTGACCACGCACCGGCTCTGGCGCCTGGGAGGCGGCGAATGAAGCTGCGCCACCGCCTGCTGCCCCTGCTCACCCTGGTCGCCCTGGGCCTGATCCTCTACCTGGGCCAGCGTCACAACATCCAGTGGGACTGGAGCCAGGGCGGCCGCAACCAGTTGCATCCGCAGAGCCGGGCCCTGTTGCAGCGCCTGGACGGCCCCCTGCGCATCACCGCCTTCGTCGCCGATCATCCCGTGCAACGAGCCGCCATCCGCGAGCTTGTGGACAAATACCGGGAGCAGCATTCCGCCACGGAACTGATATTTACCGACCCCAGCCAGCACCCGGAACAGGCCCGCAAGCTGGGCATACAGCATACGCCACAGCTCCTGGTGCAATACCGGGGCCGGGAGGAACTGGTCCCCCAGGCCAATGAACAGCTGCTCACCAGTGCCATCGCCCGCCTGAGTCTCGAGCACAGGGGATGGATCCTCGGCCTGCAGGGGCATGGCGAAGCCTCCTTGCTGGGGCAGCGGAATTTCGACCTGGGCAGTTTCGGCGAAACACTCAAGGACAAGGGATACCGCATCAGTGAACTGAACCTGGCGGATACGGGGCAGATTCCCGACAATGTGCAGCTGCTGGTGCTGGCTTCCCCGGCCACCGCCCTGTCCGAAGCAGAAACCGGCCTGCTACGCCGCTGGATCGAACAGGGCGGCGTCCTGCTCTGGCTGGCGGATGGAGATATATCCCCCGGGCTGACCAAGGCCCTGGGCGTGAGCTTCCTGCCCGGCACCGTGGTGGACGCGGCCGCCGCGGACCTGGGCATCGACAGCCCCACCGTGGCCGTGGCCCGCCCGGTGCCCGCTTCCCCCGTGGTGGACAACCTCACCGCCCCGGTGCTCATGCCCGGCGCCCGGGCTCTGGAGGTGGCCGATGATGCTTCCTGGACAGCCAGCCCCGTACTGCAGACCAGCCCGCGCAGCTGGAACGAGACCGGCAGTCTCAAGGGCAGCATCAGCCGGGACCCCGCCGCCGGAGAAAAGCGCGGCCCCCTCACCCTGGCCCTGGCCCTGGAATCCGGAAAAGGCCCTCAGCGGGTGCTCATTGCCGGAGACGGCGACTTCCTGAGCAACAGCGTCATCGGCAACGGCGCCAACCGGGAATTCGGCCTGGCGGCAGTGCACTGGCTCACGGGCAACCGCCAGCTCATGGACATTCCACCCTTCACCCCCCTGGACCGGGACCTGCGTTGGTCCCCCGCCAGGACGGCCCTGGTGGGCGCCCTGTTTCTCCTGGGGCTGCCCCTGCTGCTCGCCGGCACCGGCCTGTTCATCACCTGGAGGCGCAGAAAACGATGAGTCCTGTGGTTCGCGCCAACTGGCTGCTGGCCGGGCTGATCCTGCTGCTGGCGGGCTGGATCTGGCTGGACCGGCACGAGAGAGCTCCTATACCCACCGTTACCGCGCTGGAGCCATCGGAAATCATCCATGTCCAGCTGTGGAAGGGAGATGAGCCCCTGGCCGAACTGGTCAGGAAGAACGGCCAGTGGTACTGGCAACCCGAAGGCAAGGCCGTGGAAGCCAAGGACTGGGTGAACAGGCTGCTGCACTTCGCGGAACTGCCCAGTCTGCACCGGTTTCCCGTGGACGAGGCCCGGCTGCGGGAGTTCGGCCTGAAACCGCCCCGCTACCGGCTGCTGCTGAATGACCAGGCGCTGGAATTCGGCATGCTGGACCCCGCCAGCGGCCTGCGCTACCTGCGCGTGGGCAAGATCATTCACCTCATTACGGACAGCTACACCCACGAGCTGGCCCGCATCCCCCATGCCTGAACTGCCGGAAGTGGAAACCACCCGCCGGGGCATCAGGCCCCATGTGCTGGGCAAGACCGTCAGCGGCGTCATCATCCGTCAGCCCCGCCTGCGCTGGCCGGTGCCCGATGAGCTTCCGGAACTGCTGCGGCGCCGCAAGCTACTCAGCCTGGAGCGGCGCGGCAAATACCTGCTCCTGGGCTTTCGTCATGGCAGCCTGATCCTGCACCTGGGCATGTCCGGCAGCCTGCGGGTGCTGCCGGCCGACACCCCGCCGGAAAAACACGACCATTTCGACCTGGTGTTCGGCAGGCAATGCCTGCGCCTGCGCGACCCCCGCCGGTTTGGCGCCGTGCTCTGGACCGCGGACCCAGTGGAACAGCATCCCCTGCTCGCCAGCCTGGGGCCGGAGCCTCTGTCCGATGCCTTTACGGGCCGTCACCTGTTCGACAAATCCCGCAACCGGAGCGTGACGGTGAAACAGTTCATCATGGATGGCAAAACCGTGGTTGGCGTGGGCAACATCTACGCCAACGAAGCCCTGTTCCAGGCCGGCATTCTACCCACCCGTCCCTGCGGCCGCATATCGGCGGCGAGATATGAACGCCTGGCCCGGGCAGTGAAGGCAATACTCGCCAAGGCCATAGAATCCGGCGGCACTACCTTGCAGGACTTCACCCAGGTCGATGGCAGGCCGGGCTATTTCGCCCAGGAACTCAAGGTCTATGGCCGCCAGGGAGAAGCCTGCCCCGCCTGCGGCTCAGCCATCCGGCATATCGTCATCGGGCAGAGATCCAGTTACTATTGCCACCGTTGCCAACGCTAATTCCCTCTCCCCTCGGGGAGAAGGTTAGACATGATGTTTTGACCTGCCCATGCTAGTGGTCGGGGTCGGAGTCAAATAGAGAGGATGTGGGAAAGAGCCGATGGGATGAAACAGTTTGATCCCGTGCCTTATACACAGTTGGGTGGAATTTGACTCCGACCCCTTTGGATAATGGAAAAAATCATCGCACAGTCCCCTCTCCCCTCGGAGGATGTCGCCTTTTGCGACACCCTCCCTCGGGGAGAGGGTTAGGGTGAGGGGAGGATACAGACCACATACATTCCCATATGCGGAAGAGAGAATTGCACCACAAGGAGAAATCACAGATGCGCATCCAGGGTTCCGCCATCGGCCTGCGCCAGTTCACCAATGAAGACACCCTTCCGTTTCACGATGCCGTGCGCGAATCCCTGGACAGCCTGCGGCCTTTCCTCCCTTGGGCCCACGCCGCCTATTCCATGGAAGACGCCCGTAGCTGGGTGGAATCCCGGCCCCAGGCCTGGGAAGACGCCGATGAATACAGCTTCATCATTTATTCCCTGGCGGATGACCGGATTCTGGGCGGCATGGGCATCAATCAGCTCGATGTCCTGAACGGTCGGGGCAACATCGGCTACTGGGTGCGCACATCCGCCCAGGGCCGGGGCGTGGCCACGGAAGGCACCCGGCTCCTCACCGGCTTCGGTTTCGAACAACTGGGTTTGTCCCGGCTGGAAATCGTCATGCTCACGACCAACGACGCCAGCCGCCGGGTGGCGGAAAAAGCGGGCGCCAAATTCGAAGGCGTGCAGCGCAACCGCCTGCGGGCAGATGGCCAGCCCAGAGATGCCTGCATGTATTCCCTGATTCCCGGTGACCTTTAGCCCGAACATTTCACCCGGTCGCTGAAATAATATTCCAGCTTATTGTATTTCATGAAGAATTATTGAATATTAGCAAAGTACAAAATGTTACCGAGCATCGCTGAACGCGCCCTCGCACCGGTCTCGCCGTCCATCTGCGGTATTTGCTCAATCATCAATAGCTTGGGCTATTGATTCAATCGCAAATCCGCACCTGAACGACGATCCCGGCACGATCATCGCGTTCCCGGGTGAAATATTCGGGTTAGGCCGGGCTTCAGCCCAACCTACCAGTGAACCACAAGCTGACAATCAATCCAGCATTTCCTGCAGGGCTGCCGCATTTCTTTCAGCGCTGCGGGTCAGTTTCAGGCGTTCCGCACGCACGATGCACCGCAACTCGTCCAGAGCCAGGTCGAAATCGTCATTCACCACCAGGTAGTCGTATTCCGCATAGTGGGAAAGCTCACTACGGGCATCCCGCATGCGCCGTTCGATGACGGCCTCGTCATCCTGACCGCGATTGCCCAGGCGCTGACGCAGGGCCTCCACCGAGGGAGGCATGATGAAAATGGAAACGGCTTCGGGAAAAGCCTTGCGCACCTGGCGCGCCCCCTGCCAGTCGATTTCCAGCACCACATCATGCCCCTCGTCCAGGAGCGACTGCACCGCCGCCTGGCTGGTGCCATAGTAGTTGTCGAACACCTGGGCCTGCTCCAGGAAGGCACCCTCGCCGGCCAGGCGCATGAACTCGTCCACGGAAACGAAATGGTAATGCACCCCGTCTTCCTCTCCCGTGCGGGGAGCGCGGGTGGTATGGGAGACAGACAGCTTGAGGCTGCCGTCCCGCTCCAG
>Ga0256832_1000280_pt1 | contig 32024 bp, 23 predicted proteins | sample 134614metaG_FD_190534 | JGI IMG/M metagenome (GOLD analysis project Ga0256832, IMG submission 190534) | Hydrothermal vent microbial communities from Lau Basin, Pacific Ocean - 134-614 | ecosystem: Environmental > Aquatic > Marine > Hydrothermal vents | place: Pacific Ocean: Lau Basin | collected...
GAAATACAGTGCGCCTCATCCACCGCCACAAACGACACCTTGATTTGCTTCAGCAGTTCCAGCGTCGATTCCTTCGTCAGGGTCTCGGGCGCCACATACACCATCTTGGCCTTCCCCTGCAAGATGTCACTGCGCACCGTTTCCAGCTGGCGCTTCGTCAGGCTCGAATTAAGAAAGTGGGCGATGTTGTCCTGCTCGCCGTATGCCCGAATGCTGTCCACCTGATTTTTCATCAGCGCAATCAGCGGCGAGATGATGACCGCAATGCCCGGCGAGATCAGCGCCGGCAGTTGATAGGTCAGGCTCTTGCCGCCGCCGGTGGGCATCACCACAAACACATTGTGCCCTTGCAGCAGGCTCACGATCACGTCTTCCTGTTGGCCCCGAAAGCTCGAAAAGCCGAAATACTCGTGCAGGGCTTTGCGGGCCGCCTCCCGAAGCGCCGACTCATCTCCTTCCAGCACAGGGGGCAATGTCGGCGCCTTCACGTCTTCCTTCGTCATGCACAGTCCGTTGTAAAGCGTTTGACAAAGATAATCATCTATCCAGATGTCTTCAACGCTTTTCGCTGTTTGGTTTGTTCTTTTTTCGATGCATGATTTGGGCGTGCCCCTCCGGCCCTGACGGGCCTTCGGGTCGGGCCCCTGCGGGCTCGGCGGTTCGCCTCGGCCCTTCCGCCGCCTTCCCACCGCACCGCCCGCGCGGCATTTCTAGCCCATAGGGCGACGCACGCGTCGCCCCTACAACCCCCACCCCACCAGCGGCGTCGGTCCGCCTCGCTCCCGCTCGGCGCCCTCCGGGCCCCTCACGCGATGTAGGGGCACGGCATGCCGTGCCCCTACGGAACGCATGTCCATGCGGGCCGTGTTGGTCATCCATCCGTCGGGGCCGACCGGACGGTCGCTCCTGATTGTCATCCGTTGCCTCCGGCAAAGTCCGGATGCATCTGCAACAGGGTGTGATAGAGGACGATGCCGCCGGCGACGGCTACGTTCAGGGAATGTTTGGTGCCGAATTGCGGGATTTCTATGGCGCCGTCCGCCGCCGTTAGAAACGGATCCGACACGCCATAGACTTCATTGCCCAGCACCAACGCCACCCGCTCGGAAGGCCCGATGGACCATTGCGGCAGCGGTATGCTTTCATCGGTCTGCTCCACCACCCAGAGCGCCCAGCCGTCGGCCCGCAGGCGGTCGATCAACGGCGGGGCGGCCGCAAAGTATTCCCAAGCCACGCTGCGCGTGGCGCCCAGCGCCGTCTTTTCAATTTCCCGATGCGGCGGGCGGCCTGTGATTCCCACCAGAAAAATTTTTTCCACCAAAAAGGCATCGGCCGTCCGAAACAACGACCCCACATTCAACAGGCTTCGAATGCCGTCGAGCACCAGACTCACCGGTAACTTCGGCCGAGCCCGATATTCCTCCGCCGAAGGCCGCCCCAACTGATCGAGCGACAACCGGCGCATCACGAGGGGATGGCAAAGGCCGCCGAGGTCATCGTCAGCAGGCCGTAATAAAACACATCGGGATGGACGTCGAAGGTGGCCGTGTGCACCTGCCGGATACCGGGCCACGCGGGGTCTTTTACGCCGATGCGAAAGAAACAGCCCGGCACCTCCTGCACGTAGAAGGCGAAGTCTTCGGCCGTCATCCGCGGCAGGATGGGCCGCACGTTGTCCTCGCCCAGCATCGCGGCCACCTGACGGCGCACTGCCTCGGTGGCCGCCGGGTCGTTGACCAGCGGCGGATAGCCGTCCACCAGCCGCACTTCCGCCGTCGCCCCCCAGAAGCGCACCCATGGCGGCACCTCGTCCCGAAGCCATTTCTTAATGCGGCGGCGCAGCGGCTCGTTGAACGTCCGCAACGTGCCCAGCAATTCCACTTCGTCCGGCACCACGTTCACGGCATGGCCGCCGGCAAACTTGCCGAAGTTGAGCACTACCGGCTCAAATGGTGAGACTTCAAACGACAGCCGCGTCTGGATGGCCGACACCAGATGCGCCCCCACCCGAATGGGGTTGATGGTCTCGTGCGGAATGGCGGCATGCCCGCCTTTGCCGCGAAGGGTCATGTGAATCTCATCGGTGGAAGCCATAAAGGGCCCCGGACAAAAGCCCGCCGAGCCCACCGGCAAATCAGGCGCCACGTGTTGGCCGTAAATAACCTTTACTCCATCTAATACGCCTTCCCGGATCATCAGCGAAGCGCCCCCGGGCGACTTTTCTTCCGCCGGCTGGAAAATCAACTTCACCGAGTAAGGCAGTTCCGATTGCATCTGTTGCAGCAGCCGGGCCGCCCCCAACAACAACGACGTGTGGACGTCGTGCCCGCATGCATGCATCACCCCCGGATTTTCCGACCGATAAGGCACGTCGTTTTCCTCGGCGATCGGCAGGGCGTCGATATCGGCCCGAAGCGCCACCCATACCTGCGGTTCCTTGCCGCGGATATAGCCTATCGTCCCCGTGTCGGCCGCCGTATCGTAAGGGATGCCCCAGCTGTTGAGTTGGTCCCGAATGAATGCCGCCGTGCGGTGTTCTTCAAATGACAATTCGGGACGGCGATGAAGATGTTCGCGCCAGCGGCGCACTTCCGGCGCCATGGCGGCCGCCGATTGTTTCAACCGTTCCCGAAGAACCGAGGTGAACGTTGTTTGAGTCACTATCAGGGTTTGAGCAATTGCAAAATAAAGCGTTCAGTGCCTTTCGATGATTTTTCGGCAATTGGCCCCAATCCGGTATTTTTATGCCCCCGAATTCGAATCCGTGGCAAGCCTATCCCATAAACTACTGATCGGTCTTCTTTTCCTTGGGCTCATGGAGGGCCGCGCACAACCTTCGTTGGAGGCCGGCAACTGGTTTTTCGGCGACCGGGCGGGCATAACCTTCTTGACTCGGCCGCCTTCGCCGCTGATGGCGGGGCAAACCCATCTTCACAATTACGGCCCCTATCCCCAACGAGGCGTGAGCACCATCAGCGACCGCAACGGCCAGCTTATCTGTTACACCAACGGCGAAATGTTATTCAACCGCCATCACGGGACGGCTGTCAACGGCGGCAACATCGGCGGGCATGGCTTTGCCTCGCAGACGCTGATTCTGCCGCAACCGGGAAATCGAAGCCTCTATTACATCTTCACCACCGACAGCTGGATGCGCAACTACGGCAACGGGCTTCGCTATTCCATATACAATGCTTGTTCCGACTCGGTCATCTCCAAAAACAACCCGCTCCTGGCCAATGCGGCTGAAAACGTGGCCGCCATTCAGCATGCCAACGGCACCGACTACTGGATAGTTTCTTATACCCGCAACACCGACAGCTTTTACACATTCCGTCTTTCGGACCTGGGTCTGACCGCCGGCCCGACCAGCCAGAGCGGTTTTTCAGCGGCGCCCACCAGCCAGCCCAAACGGGGAAAAATGGGCCAGGGCGAGCTGAAAATATCCCCCAACGGCACCTATCTGGCCATGGCCCACACCGCCGTGCCCGACACACTGTATGCCACGCTGGTGGTATGCCGGTTCGACCGCAACACAGGCGCTGTTTCCAATTGCATTCAATTGCCCACCGACGGCGCCGAATGGAGTCTGGCTTTCTCGATGGATGAAAGCCGCCTGTTCGTCGGTCAGCTGGCGGGACGCATAGTCAGCTATACACTCTCGCCCACCCTCGACTCCGCCACGATTCAGAACTCCCGCACCATCGTAGTTGATACGCCCACTGGCATCATCGGCGGGTTGCAACTGGGCATCGACTCCAATATTTACGTGACAAGAGGTTTTTATTTAGGCCGCATTTCTCCGCTGACAGGCTATGCCTTTCAAGACAGCTTCATCAACCTTCAAGGCCGCTATGCCCGATATTCGCTGCCCAATCTGCCGGCCGGGTTCCGATATTTTCCCAAAGCGTGGTTTCATACGCCCTATATCGAGCTGGCGGACAGCACGGTATGTGCGGGGTCCGAGTCGGCGGTGGCTTTTTATCCGGAAGGAGAAGGGGGATGGCATTATTACTGGGATTTCGGGGACGGCTCTCCTATCTATCACACCCTGAACGACTCCGGAAAAGCCACCCATATTTATAATCAGCCGGGGCAATATGCTGTTCAGCTCGTTGTTGATGACGGCTGTTTTATCGACACCGCCGACACCACCACGGTCACCGTTGTGGGCATCTCGGCCGTGTTGCCCATCGACACGATGTTTTGCCTCAACACCACCGCCGAGGTGCCGCTGCACACCGAGGGCACCGATTCCGCCGTGTCCGTCTCATGGTTTTTAAACGATACGCTGCAATGCATAGACTGCGACACCTTTCGTTTTTTCGTCGCTGACAGCGCCGGAGGGGAAGTCAAACTGCAAGTGGTGTCATCGGAGGGATGCATCACCACCGATTCATTTTCCTTTCTCATTTCGGCTCCGCCGCCACCTGATTTTACCATCCTCAACGTCCCCTGTGAGGGCGACACCGCTTTCTTTTACAACCAAACCGACACTTCCCGCTTTGTGATGTTTGAATGGCACTTTGCCGATTTTCAAGACGGCCAAGATTACACATATCACGCCACTTACATTTATGATCATGCCGGCCATTACGACCCTTTTCTGGTGAGCATCGACTCGTTCGGGTGTCGCGACACGGTCAGTCGGCCGATTCGGGTAAAACATCAACCCAAATTCTCCGCCGGTGCGGATATGAAATTGTGTGCCGGTCAGGCCGCCACCTTAGGATTTGGGGCCGACTCGTTGATTGCACGGTATAACTTTCTCTGGACGCCGTCCGACTATCTCTCTTGCTACCGCTGTCCGCACCCTATCGCCACCCCCCGAGACTCCATCACCTATACGCTGACGGTTATTGACACCAACGGATGTCAGGCCAGCTCTTCGGTCCGCCTCCTTATCCCCTATTATGAAGACAAGGCCTTCTTTCCCAACGCGTTTACGCCCAATGACGACCGTCGAAACGACAGGCTCTTTCTGGTGGGGACCTGCATCCGACGTTCCTATCTGGCCGTTTACAGCCGATGGGGCGACCTGCTTTATGAAACCGACGATCCCCGCCGGCCATGGGACGGGAGCATCCCCGGCCGAGGCGGGAAAATCGGTGAAGGCGTTTACCTTTACGACCTCTTTATCGAATTTTACAGTGGACGACGAGAACGACACCGCAGCACCCTACAAGTGCTTTATTAATCATCACACCTAAAACGATACGTTTATGGCCGTTACATCTTCTAAGAAGCGGGGCTCGTGGAGTTCCTCCCTTGGATTCATTCTGGCGGCCGCCGGCTCGGCCGTAGGGCTGGGCAATATCTGGCGGTTTCCTTATCTGACGGGACAAAACGGCGGTGCCGCGTTCGTGCTGATATACGTCGCCTGCGTAGTGCTTATCGGCATCCCGCTGCTTTTCAATGAAATGGCGCTGGGCCGCTTTACCCGCAAAGGGCCTGTGGGAGCATTCAAAGCCATTAAGCCGGGCTCTCTCTGGGCACTGGTGCCCTGGCTGTCTGTGATATCCTGCTTTGTGGTGCTCAGCTACTACAGTGTCATCGCCGGCTGGACGGTTGGATACGTGGGAAAGCTGCTCATCGGCGACGCTACGCCCTTCGGGGATTTCGTTAAAAACCCGGCGATTGTGCTGGGCACGATGGCCGTCTTTATCTTCCTGACCATCTACATCGTCTCCGGCGGCGTGGAAAAAGGCATTGAAAAATGGTCGAAAATCCTGATGCCGATCCTCTTCTTATTACTGGTGATGATTACCATACGAAGTCTTACTCTCGATGGGGCCGGTAAGGGGGTGGATTTCTATCTGGTTCCTGATTTTTCTAAAATTACATGGCAAACCTGGCTGGTGGCGCTGGGGCAGGCCTTCTTCTCGATGAGCGTGGGATGGGGCATCATGATAGCTTATGCATCATATATGCCCCGTGAAACCAACATGGTCAGCAGTGGATTGTGGGTGGCTGTAGCCGACACGGCCGTGGCGCTATTGGGCGGCTTGATGATTTTCCCCGCTGTGTTCGCCTTCGGCAAAGAGCCTGCCGCAGGTGCTACGCTGGTGTTTCAGGTGCTTCCCGATATTTTTTCGCAAATGCCGCTGGGTAATATTCTTGGCGCTCTGTTTTTCGTGTTGTTGGTGGTGGCTGCCCTCACCTCGTCTATCTCGATGCTGGAAGTCTCTGCCGGCTATTTTGTTGATGAAAAAGGATGGAACCGAAAAATGGCTGTGTGGATTGTGGGAATTGCCGCCTTCCTTGTGGGCATTCCGTCTGCGCTGTCATTTGGTGCCAGCGAGTGGCTTTCCAGTATTTCCTTGCTGGGCAAAACCGGCTTCCTCGAAATCGTCGATCACCTGTTCGGCAACTTTGTCATCATCTTCTTTGCCCTGCTGACCACGGTGTTTGTGGGATGGGTGTGGGGCCACCGCCATGCTATTAAGGAACTGGCCACCGGAGCAGCCGGTTTTGCCCGCCCCCTCATTGGAGGACTTTCCGCCGGCGACATCTGGGCCTTTTTTATCCGCTTCATTGCCCCCATTGTCATCTTTCTGATGATTTACTTTCAGGTTTCGGAATAGGGATGGGTGTGGCGGCACATTAGGGATTTCGCCCGATTTTTCACGGGCGACTTTTTCCGTCTTCATCGCCTCGAACGGGTCGGATATGCCGCTGTCGGCGTCTTCCTGTTGCTGGCAATTGTCACGATTAATTACTTGATTCCGCGCTTTACGGCACCGCCCGCCGTTGACTCGGCGGCCCTTTCCCGGGCATGGCAGCACCTAAAAGAACAGACCCGCATCCGCATCATCCATCCCTTTGACCCCAACCATGTATCCGACACCTTCCTGCGGGCCATGAACCTCCCTGAGGACGTGATCCAGCAGTGGATGCGCCGACTGGAATGGGGACACCAATTCAGGGAGGCCACCGACTTATGGCAACTGCCGGCGATGGACTCGGCGCTGTGGGAACAACTGGCCCCGGCGCTCATCTTTCCTTCCCGGCAAAAACCAGTGCCACAAACGCCGAAGCCGGCTCCTCCCGCCCCTCACCGGGATCTGAACCACGCCTCCGAAGCGGAGCTCCAACGTCTCGTTCCTCAATGGCTGGCCCGCCGAATCATCAAATACCGCCGGCTGCTCGGCGGGTTCGTCCGATGGGAACAACTGCGGGAGGTGTATGGATTGAAACCGCCCACCCTCCAACGCCTTCAACAGCATTTCTTTTTGCCCGACACGCCGCTGCAACGCATCCACGTCAACAAAGCCTCTTTTTACACCCTCCGCCGCCATCCTTACATATCCGAAGGCATGGCCCGACGGCTCGTGGAATGGCGCCGCTGGAACGGCCCTGTCCCGTCCCTCGACACGCTGGCTGCGCTGTGGCCCGCCGACACCTTTCAGCGGCTCCGGCCCTACCTGACCGCTGAATAGTAGCTTTGCAACTTCATCTAACCGCCATTCTACATGTATTTCGAGCCTACGGAAAACCAGCGGATGATCACCGAAATGGTCGATGCATTCGCCGAACGCTTTATCCTGCCCCATCGCCTCGAATGGGACGAAACCCAACACTTTCCGCGGGATGTGTTTACCCGCCTCGGGGAGTTGGGACTGATGGGTATTTTCGTTTCGCCCGAATACGGCGGATCGGGCATGAATTATCAGGAATACGTCACGGCGGTGAAGGAAATCAGCAAGCACGACCCCTCCATCGGCCTTTCCGTGGCTGCCCACAACTCGCTGTGCGTGGGCCATATTTACTATTACGCAAGCGACGAGCAAAAGCGCCAATACCTTCCCCGACTGGCATCCGGTGAGCATCTCGGTGCATGGGCGCTGACCGAACCCAACACCGGTTCCGACGCCGGCAGCATGGAAACCGTGGCCCGCAAAGAAGGCGACGAATGGGTCATCAACGGCGCGAAAAACTTTATCACCCACGGCATCAGCGCCGACGTGTACGTGATCATGGCCCGCACCGGCGAGAAAGGCGCGAAAAACAACGCCACTGCATTCATCGTCGAGCGGGGCACGCCGGGCATCCGGGGCGGCAAAAAAGAAAACAAGCTGGGCATGCGGGCGTCCGAAACAGCGGAAGTCATCCTCGAAGATTGTCGGGTGCCCGATGCCAACGTCATCGGAAAGGTGGGTGAGGGCTTCAAGCAGGCCCTTGGCGTGCTGGACGGCGGCCGCATCTCCATTGCCTCGCTGGCGCTGGGCATCGCCGAAGGCGCCTATCGCACCGCCCGCGACTATGCCCTCGAACGCCATCAGTTCGGACGGCCCATCGCATCGTTTCAGGCCATTGCCTTCAAAATCGCCGACATGCGCACCCAACTGGAAGCCGCCGAACTGCTCACCCGACAAGCCGCCTACCTCAAAGACCACGGCAAACCCGTCACCCTCACCTCCGCCATGGCCAAATATTACGCCTCCGAAGTGTCGGTGGCCGTAAGCCTCGACGCCGTCCAGATCCTCGGCGGCTACGGCTACATCAAAGATTTCCCCGCCGAAAAGTTCTACCGCGACGCCAAACTGTGCACCATCGGCGAAGGCACCTCCGAAATCCAGAAGCTGGTCATCTCCCGCCGATTGCTGAAAAGCCGGATTATTTAAGCGACGGCCTTTTACCTTTCAACCGGCGTGAAACTATGGTAGGGGGGCACAGCATGCTGTGCCCCTACTATTGGCGACGAGACGCCCCACTACCCGCAGCCGTCAAGCCCGCATCCATTAAGTTTGTGTAGTAAGTGGGATTTCACATGGGTGCGCAGCAGTGGAAGAACAAAGTAGTGGTCATCACGGGGGCTTCGTCGGGCATCGGCGCGGCGCTGGCGCGGGCGTTCGCCCGTCGTGGGGCGCTGCTGACGCTGGCTGCCCGACGGGAAGATGCCCTTGCCACAGTGGCCCGGGAATGTGAGGCGCTGGGCGGACAGGTCCGCATCGTGCCCACCGATGTGACCCGAAAAGAAGACTGCCAACGCCTGATAGACACCACCGTCAGCACATGGGGACGGCTGGACGTGCTCATCAACAATGCGGGCATCTCGATGCGCGCACTCTTCGTGGAAACCGACCTCGAAGTGCTGGAAAAGGTGATGGCGGTGAATTTCTGGGGCACCGTCTATTGCACCCGCTACGCCATCCCGCACCTGCTGGAAGCCCGCGGAACGGTGGTGGGCATCTCTTCCATTGCCGGATTTAAGGGGTTGCCGGCCCGGGCGGCTTATTCGGCTTCCAAATTCGCCATGAACGGCTTCCTCGAAACCCTGCGCATCGAGACCCGCCGCACAGGCATGCACGTGCTCATCTGCGCGCCCGGCTTCACCGCCTCCAACATCCGCAACACCGCCCTCACCGCCGACGGAACACCCCAGGGCGAAACCCCGTTACAAGAAGAGAAACTGATGAGCCCCGATGAAGTGGCTGAACATACCATCCGGGGTATGGAAAAACGCCGCCGATACGTTATCCTTACGCTGCAGGGGAAACTGACCGTATGGCTCAACAAATGTTTCCCCGGCCTGATGGACCGGCTGGTTTTTAATCACATGATGAAAGAAAAAGATTCGCCGCTGGAAAAGATGAAACGGTGGTGGCCCTAAGATAAAAGACAACGATGTATGGGATAACGACACGGTGGGGAGGGTTGGTCGGGCTGTGGATGGCGGTGCTGCCGTCGCTGTATGCCACCCACAACCGGGCCGGTGAGATCACCTACCGCCAACTGGGGCAGACCACCTATGAAGTAACGCTGATCACCTACACCGATTCGCGCAGCACCCAGGCCGATCGTCCGCAAATCGACCTGCTGTGGGGCGACAACACCCAAAGCACCATTCCCCGCAGCGAACGCCGCTATCTGGGCAACTTCGTGCAATACAACCGCTATACCGACACGCACACCTATCCGGGCCCCGGCCGCTACGTCATCCAGTTTTTCGACCCCAACCGGGTGGCCGGCATCAACAACATTTCCAACTCCGTCAACATTCCGTTTTACGTAGAGACCGAGCTGATTATCGACCCTTTCCAGGGCGTCAATAACTCGCCGGTGCTGCTGCAGCCGCCCATCGACTTTGCGCAGGTGGGCGTGCCGTTTGTGCACTATCCCAACGGCTACGACCCCGACGGTGACAGCATCGCTTACCGCTTTACCGTGCCCAAACAAAACGTCAACATGCCGGTGCCGGGCTATTTCGACCCGCCGGCCAGCGACCATTTCTCGCTCGACCCTTACACGGGGCGACTGGAATGGGATGCGCCCACCACGCCGGGCATCTACAACATTGCCATCCAGATCGAAGAATATCGCAACGGCCGCCGCATCGGCTACATTGTGCGCGACATGCAAATCATCGTGGCGCCGGCCGACAACCATCCGCCGGTGATCGCGCCGTTGACGGACACCTGCGTGTTGGGCGGCGATTCTTTGTCGCTGGACATTACTGCTTCCGACACCGACACCGGGCAATACGTGTTCCTGCAAGCCACCGGCGGGCCCTTCGAGCAAAGCGTCACCCCCGCCCGACTGGAACCCGCCGCCCCGCAGGGTTTGCAAACCGTCTCGGCGCGCTTTACGTGGCGGGTGGCCTGCGAAAGCATCCGCAAACGCCCCTATCGGGTGGTCATTCGGGCGGTGGATGACCATCCCTTCCTTCCGCTGGCCGACCTGAAACACTTCGACATCAAGGTCGTCGGGCCGCCGCCCCGGCTGGATACGCTCGAACCGGCGGGACGAACGCTGACCCTCCGATGGCAACCACCGGCGGCGTGTCATGGACCCGAACTCAAAGGGTTTTATATCTACCGGCGGGAAGATTCTTCGGGATGGACGCCGGGCGCTTGCGAAACAGGCGCACCGGGCTTTCAGCGCGTCGCTTTTCTGAAAGACCCGACCCTGACGGCGTGGACGGATTCCAACGGCGGGGCGGGGTTGTATCCGGGCCGCCGCTATTGCTACCGCCTCACCGCCATATATCAAGGCAGCACCCATTACGAACCCGCCGAAGGACAGGCTTCCAACGAACGATGCTTTGTCTTCTCCGACGGCGTGCCGCTGCTTACGCAAGCCTCGGTAATTTCTACCCATTCCACCGAAGGAAAAACGCGGGTGCGATGGTATCTGCCGCCGCTGGATACCACCCAGTGGACGCCGCCCTACGTCTTCACCTTGCGGCGCGGTCGGCCGCCCGCCACCTTGCTGGCCCGGCAATTTACCTCTTACGCCGATTATCTGGCCGCCGACACGGTCCTGATAGACAGCACCCTCAACACCGAGGCGGCGCCTTATGAATATGAAGCACAGCTCAAAGCCACGGTGTTGGGGCGGCCGCTGACCACTGCCTCCGGACCGGCCCAAACGCCCTTCCTGACCATTTCCACCGGCAACCAGTCGCTGCAACTGCGATGGACGACGCAAACGCCCTGGCAGAACTACGAAACCGTTATTTACCGGCTGCATCCCGATTCGTCGGACTATGAGCCCGTGGCATTGGTGCCCTCTGCCACCTATTGGGAAGACACCGGCCTGGAAGTGGGCCGGACCTACTGCTATTTTGTGGAAACCCACGGGCGCTATCCGGCCGCCGATCCGCCATACGAACCGTTTATTAACCTATCGCAGCGGGTGTGTGCCGTGCCACGCGACACCATCCCGCCCTGTCCGCCCACCCTCTCCCTCGTTGCATTTTGCGAGATGGAAGGCCACGAAAACATCGTCCAGCCCTATCATCGGTTGTTCTGGTATCCGGCCGTCGATACTGCATGCGTGGAGACGCCGCACCAGTATGGGATATATTTCCGGCGCACCGACTCCAGCGCGTTTGAGCGGCTGGCGATGCTGCCCGCTTCCCGGCTCGAATGGGAAGACCGGCGCGACAGCCTTGTCTTTTCCGCCGCCGGGTGCTATTACGTGACGGCTCTTGACGAATTCGGCAACGAAAGCCGGCCCAGCAACTTCGTATGCGCCGACAATTGCCCGCGCTACGTGCTGCCCAACGTGATGACGCCCAACGGCGACGGCTTCAACGACACCTTCCGGCCTATTCCGCCGGTGCACTTCGTTCAGCGGGTGGTCATCCATATCTTCGACCGGTGGGGACGGCGGATTTTCACCTCGGAAGATCCGTTCTTTGCATGGGACGGCACCGACGTGCAGGGGCGTCCCATGCCCGAGGGCGTCTATTATTATCATTGCACGTATGAGACCGTTTTCCTGCATCGTCCTGAGCCGGTGCGTCACCGCTTGCAGGGCACCATCCAACTCATCCGCTGATGTTTACGGGGATTATTGAGGCCGTGGGCACGGTGGCGGCCGTAACCGCAGAAGGAACCAACCGCCGCTTTATCATCGAGGCGCCCTTTGCTGAGGCACTGACGGCGGGTCAGAGCGTAGCGCACGACGGGGTGTGTCTCTCCGTGGAAGAAGTGATAGACGCCGAGCACTACGCTGTGACGGCGGTGGAAGAGACCCTTGCCGTGACCACGTTGTCGAAATGGAAAGCCGGCACGCCCGTCAATCTGGAACGAGCGCTCCGGCCACAGGCTTTTCTGGACGGCCACATCGTTCAAGGACACGTGGATACCACTGCCGAATGTATCCGGCGTGAAGCGCTGGTAGGCAGCCACCGCTTCACCTTCCGCCTGCCGCCGATGGCGCAATATCCGGTGATCTATAAAGGCTCCATCGCCCTCAACGGCGTGAGTCTGACGGTGGCCCGATGGGAGGCGCCGCTGCTGGACGTAGCGATTATTCCCATCACGCTTCGGGACACTACGTTTCGGCATTTGCAGCCCGGCGACCGTGTGAACGTCGAGTTCGACGTGGTGGGGAAATATGTGTTCGAGTGGATGCGGCAGACGGCCTTGTAACATGGCTGTGCTTGATGGTTCGGAAGATTGACAGCCCGCGCAACGATTATATCAAGTCGCTGGTGCGTTTGCATCGGGGCCGGCACCGGCGGCGGGCGGGGCGTTTTCTGGTGGAAGGCATCCGGCCGCTCCAACTGGCCGAGCAGGCGGGCCGGCAGCCGGTCGAAGTGCTCTATAATCCGAAGGGGCTTCACCCTGCGGAGGTCGTTTTGTTAGAAAAGTGGCGGGAGGTGCCGGCCGTGGAGGTGAGCCCGTCGGTGATGCGGGCTTTGTCGGTGCGGGAGGCACCGGGCGGCTTGGTGGCCGTGATGCCGTGGCGGCTGCCTTCGCTGAATGACTTTTCTCTGGTGCCGCAAGGCGTGTATCTGGTGGCGGCTTCGGTGGAAAAACCCGGCAATCTGGGGGCGCTCTTCCGCAATGCCGACGGGGCGGGCTGCTCGGCACTGCTGATAGCCAATCCGATCGTTGATCCCTTTCATCCGCAGGTGATTCGCAACAGTCAGGGCACGGTGTTCAGCGTTCCGTGGGTAGTGGGTGAGACAGCGGCGATGATGCATCGGCTTCGGCGGGAAGGCATTGCCGTGGCGGTGGCCACGCCCGAAGCGACCGTCCCTTTGTGGGAGGCGGAGCTGGAGCCGCCTGTAGCGGTCGTGGTAGGCACCGAACACGCCGGCGTGCCGCCGCCGTGGAAGGAAGCCGCCGACGTGCGGTTTTCCATTCCGATGTATGGCCGGATCGACAGCCTGAACGTGTCGGTGTCGGCGGCGCTGGCCCTTTACGAGGTTCGGCGGCGGATGGCGGCGGCCGGAAAGCAGTAGGGGCGACCGTTTGTCGGGGCACGGCATGCCGTGTTCCTTGCGTCGCGTGAGGGGCCCGGAGGGCGCCGCGGCTTGCGCCGCGGCGGACCGCCCTTCGACAAGCTCAGGGACCGTCGCCCATGGGAAACACCCGCTGGCTGAGCAGAGTCGAAGCCACGCGGGTGGCGCAGGATGTGGAGTGGAATGACGGGCGGTCCGAGGCGAACAGCCCTTCGACAAACTCAGGAACCGCCGAGCCCGCAGGGGCCCGACCCCGAGCCGCAAGGCGAGGGGGCACGCCCAAATCGAAAAAATGGTTTCATTTGCCGCGGGCCGTCGTAATTTCGCTTTTCCAATTTTTTGGCGCATGCAAGTTTTCGATTGGGAGAAGCCTGTGGTGGAGCTGGAAGAGAAGCTTAAAGAGCTGTATGAGCAGTTTGAAGAGGGCAAGATGGCCGACCGTCAGGCGATCGAGGCGATGGAGGCGCAGCTTGCGCAGTTGAAAAAGTCGTTGTATTCGAACCTGACGCCCTGGCAACGGGTGCAGATGGCGCGGCATCCCGACCGGCCTTATTCGCTGGACTATATCGAGCACATCTTCGACGACTTCATTGAGCTTCACGGCGACCGGCGTTTTGCCGACGACAAGGCCATGGTGGGCGGGCCGGCCGTGCTGGACGGCAAAAGCGTGATGGTCATCGGTCAGCAAAAGGGGCGCACCACCAAAGAGCGGCAATATCGCAACTTCGGGATGCCGAATCCGGAGGGCTATCGGAAGGCGCTGCGGCTGATGGAGCTGGCCGAGCGGCACGGGTTGCCGGTGATTACGTTTATTGATACGCCGGGTGCGGCGCCCGGCATCGGCGCCGAAGAGCGCGGGCAAGGCGAGGCCATTGCCTACAACCTGCTTCGGATGAGCGAGTTGCGCGTGCCTATCGTGTCGGTGGTCATCGGGGAAGGGGCCTCGGGCGGGGCGCTGGGCATCGGGGTGGCCGACCGCTTCCTGATGATGGAAAACACGTGGTTTTCGGTGATTTCGCCCGAGTCGTGCTCGTCGATCTTGTGGCGAAGCTGGGACTATAAGGAAAAAGCCGCCGAAGAGCTGAAGCTGGTGCCCGAAGCATTGCTGAAATACGGCATCATCGATGAGATCATCCCCGAACCGCTGGGCGGAGCGCACCGCGACCCCGACGCCGCCTATGCGGCTGTGAAGGCGGCCCTGCAAGCCAACCTTAAAAAGCTGCGCAGCCAGCCCATCGACAAGCTGACGGCCCGCCGGAAAGAGAAATACTTTCAGATGGGCCGGTATGAAGAAAAGCGGGTAGTGGAATGAGCGTCGTGCGGCTGGTGGAATGTCCGCGCGACGCCATGCAGGGCATCCGGACGTTCATCCCGACGGAAGAAAAGGTAGCCTATTTGCAGCAGTTGCTGGCGGTGGGCTTCGACGTGCTCGACTTCGGCAGCTTCGTCTCGCCGCGGGCCGTGCCGCAGATGCGCGACACCGATGCGGTGGTTCAGCAGCTGGACCTTTCGGCAACCTCTACGCAGCTGCTGGCCATTGTGGTCAATCAGAAAGGCATCGAACGGGCGCTGCCTTACGAACAAATCCGCTATCTGGGCTATCCGTTTTCGATTTCGCCGACCTTCCAGCAGCGCAACGCCCGCAAAACGCTGGAAGAAAGCTACGACGAGCTGGCCCGCAACCTCGACGCCGTTCGGGCCGGCGGCAAGGAGATGGTTGTTTATATCTCGATGGGCTTTGGCAATCCCTACGGTGATGCATGGAGCCCCGGGTTGGTGGTGGACTGGGTGGGGCGGTTGTCGGCACTGGGGCTGACGGTCTTTTCCTTGGCCGATACGGTGGGGACGGCCGACGCCGTCACCATCCGCAGCGTGTTTGAGCAGGTTACGACGGCGTTTCCGCAGCTTGACGTGGGCGTGCACCTGCACGCCACGCCGCGCACCCGCCGGGCAAAGATCGACGCCGCCTATCGGGCGGGCTGCCGCCGTTTCGACGCCGCCATGCAGGGCTACGGCGGCTGTCCCTTCGCCGAAGATGAATTGGTGGGCAACGTGGCCACCGAAGATCTCGCGGCCTATCTCAAAGCCGAAGGCGTGCCGCTTTTGCTGGACGATGCGGCCTTTCGGGAGGCTTCGGAAGCAGCCCGCCGCCTCTTCTCCACCTATGCTTAATCCGTCATGAACCGCGCCGCCCTTCTTCGCTTGCTTTCGGTTGTCCTGGTGTTGGTGGGGGCGTGGTATTTTCGGGATATCGTGCTTTACGTGGTGGTGGCTGCGGTGCTCTCCCTCATCGGGCGGCCGCTGATGAAGCGGCTGAGTGGTCGCAAGGTCGGCCCTGTGCGCATTTCGCCCGCCATCGCCGCCCTCACCACGCTGGTGGTTATCCTGGGACTGTTCACCGCCCTGGCGTGGATATTCTTTCCCGTGCTGGTGCGCGAGCTGATCACACTCTCGGAAGCCGATCCGGCGGTGTTGATGGCCTTGCTGGCCAAGCCGCTGGCGGTGTGGCAACACCGTTTCGACAACTGGGGCGTGGACATCCAGCTTCAGACGCGCGTGCAAGCGGCCATCCGGGAAGAGATGGCGGCTTTTTTCAGCTTCGAACGGCTGACCGGCCTGCTGGGGCGCCTCTCCCTCTTCGTCGGCAACCTGTTCGTGGGCCTGCTGGCGGTGGTGTTCATCACCTTTCATTTCCTACGTGAGCCCGAGCTGGAAGCCCGCCTCGTGTTGGCCTTCACGCCCCGGCCGTGGCGCGACGAGATGCGCCAGTTTCTGCACCGCGTCCACGAAGTGCTGAGCGCCTATTTCCTCGGCCTGATGGTGCAGGTGGTGCTCGTGAGCGCCGCCACCTACGCCGGCTTACTGCTCATCGGCGTGGAAGACGCCTTCATCATTGCCCTGTTCACCGGCCTGAGCAACATGATTCCCTTTCTGGGGCCCCTCATGGGCGCCACGTTCGGCGTGGTCCTGTCGTTTTCGGCGCATCCTGAGATGCTGGCTTCACCGCACATCTGGCAGCCGTTCCTCATTAAGCTGGTGGCGGTCTTCATCGTCGTCCAGATCCTCGACAATATGGTGTTTCAGCCGCTCATCTTCTCGCGGGTGGCGCGGGCCCACCCGCTGGAAATCTTTCTGGTCATCCTGGCCGCCGCCGAACTGGCCGGCGTGGCGGGCATGCTGGTGGCTGTGCCCTCTTACATGCTCATCCGGATTGCGCTGCGGGAGTTTTTCGTCAAATTTCAGCGGCAACTTTTCGAAGACGATTAAATCGTTATTTGGGCGTGCCCCCTCGCCTTGCGGCTCGGGGTCGGGCCCCTGCGGGCTCGGCGGTTCGCCTCGGCCCGCCCGTCATCCCATTCCACACCCTGCGCCACCCGCATGGCTTCGACTCCGCTCAGCCAGCGGGCGTTCACAGGCGGCGTCGGTTCCTGAGCTTGTCGAAGGGCGGTCCGCCTCGCTGGCGCTCGGCGCCCTCCGGGCCCCTCACGCTATTTTTCTACAACCGTTCTTTTATCAGATCCGCCACCCGAAAAGCGTTGGCGTAGATGGTCCATGTATAAGGGATGCTTCCGCCGGTGGGCATGAAACTGCCGTCGGTGACGTAGAGGTTATCGGCATCGTGAACCCGACAGGAAGGATTGAGCACGGAGGTGCGCGAATCAGTGCCAAAGCGGCATCCGCCGGCTTGCAAGTTGGAGGGCGGATAGGTGCTCACGCTGCCGGTGACGTCCTGAGCGCCCATCTCGTGAAGGATTTCTCGGGCCCGCGCCACCAGAAAGCGCCCCACTTTCAGGTCATGGGGGTGGTAGCCCAGCCGCACCTTCGCCACCGGGAGTCCCCATTTGTCTTTGACCGAACGAGAAAGCGTCACGTAGCAATCGGCATGCGGCATCCAATCGGCAAAGACCTCGAAGCGCAGGCGCCGCTGCTGCTGAAAAGCTTTCATCAGGCGCTGTTTCAGCGGTCGTCCGATGCGCAGGCGGTCGCCGTCCCACTTTTGCCGTATGGCCTTGCGGATGGGGTTGTCATGTTCAAATAAAAAGTCGATGATGCCGCCTTTGATGGGGCGGCCCGTGTGGGGATCGTCAAAGACATACCATTCCACGGCCGAGCGGTTGACGAACACGCCGCGGCGGCGCAGGGCGGCTGCCTGCGCCTGTGGCAGGTCGTTATAGGCAAAGGTGCCGAACCCCGACCCCCCGGCGGAAAAGATGAGATGTCGCCCCAGTTGCCCATGGGCGTTGCCGATGCCGTCGGGATACTCTTTATTCTGGCTCATCCGCAGCAGTCGGACGGTCTCGATGGCCTGACAGGCCACCACGAAGAGGCGGGCCGTTACCGACTGGCGTTTTCCTTCGGCATCGAAATACCATGCCCGCCGGATGCGGTGCCGGCCGTCGCTTTCCAGCGCAAAGACGTGGCTCAGCGGGCGCAAGTCCACCCGCCCCGTTTGCAATGCCGGCTCGATGAGCGCAGCCCGGGCGCTGCCCTTGGCGTCGGACGCACAGCCATAGCTGCCGCAATAGTTGGAATAATAACAACTGCGGCGCCCTGCTTCGGGGCGGCTGAGGATGGCCCGCGGCGTCGGGATGACCGCTATGCCCAGCCGTTGCGCCGCCGCATCGATCCACTGCGATACCACGTTCTCATCCAGCGGTGGATAGGGAAAGTCAGGCCGACTTCTCGGCGGCTGCCACCGATAGGGTACCGCCCGCCCCGAAATGCCGATGACGGTCTCGCATTTCGTGTAGTAAGGTTCGAGGTCTTCGTAAGTGATGGGCCAGTCAGTCACAGCGGCACCTTCGATGTCGCCGAACTCCGACCGCAGGCGGAAATCCACCGGATGCATCCGGTGAAAATATCCGCTCATCAGGTTGGACGAGCCACCCACGCAGTTGCCGTTCCAGAAAGAAGCACCCGAACGGGCGGTGGAAACAGCTTCCCACCCCTTGCCGGACGGTGTTTCCAGCACCTGCGGTTCTTCCAAATACGACGAAGCGTACGCATCGCGCCGACAGCAGGCCATCTCATCTTTCCGGAAATCAGCCGTTTTGAAATAGGGTCCCTTCTCGAGCACCACCACCCGAAACCCCGCCTTTGCCAGCTCGTAAATAATCGGACCGGCACCCGCACCGCTGCCGATGACGCACACGTCAAACATGGCCGCCGTGCCGCTTTTGCATCAGCACCTCATACCGGGTTTTCGCATCCGGGCGAGGCTTTCCTTCGTAATGATGCAACCAATGCCATCCCGCCTTTTCCACATTGCCGCCGTATATCGGGTCGGAAAGCAGCGCTTCCAGCACCACCGAAATCATGCGGGACAGCCAACCGTCACCCTCCTCGGCCATGGCGTTGACCATGGCTGCTTGGGCTTCCGCATCCAGCGCCGTAAACGAACGCCCGTGCATCTTCTTTGCCCGCCTGTCAAGGTCATCAATGCCTTTCACGATAAGCCGCTGAATGTCAGGATCATAAAACGGGTCGCTCAGCGTCCAGCGTAAAAATTCCAGTGCATGGATTGCATCGGCGCCCGGCCCTAATTCATCATCAGGCAAGATGATCTGCATGACCCGCCGGGCAATGGCGGCCTGTCGCCGAGATAACGGCCCGCCCGTGTCCGGCGAGCAACGCATCCACACCGGCACCGAAGAAGCCAGCACCAGCGCAGCGGATCCTTTGATAAACTCCCGACGCGTCAGCGGCATCGCTCATATTTTCATCCGAAGAGAGAGCATCGCTCCCATGCTGGTCTTGCGCGGGAGCCCCAGCAGATACGGCACCTTGATCATCACTTCCCACGCCGGCTTTCGGTAGCCCGCCTGCACGCCGAAGCCCGCCACGCCTGCGGCGTTCCATTGCACCAGCGGTCGAACCACCCAGGCGTGCCGGTCCGACAGGACGTCGCCGCCGGCCTCAATCCGCCAATAGGGCGTGTAGCCCATCGGCCACACCATGCCGTTGAGGAAGAACGTCCGTCCGCCGGTGGTATAGTTCAGCGCCAGTTTTACGTCGCCGGTCACCGGCGGCAACGGCGTTGTTGAAGTCGATACGGAGACGCCTTCGAGGCTGTCCAGGCCGCCTTCCAGCAAGGTGAGTATGGTCTCCCGGCGGACGGTATCGAACGGGTCGGCGGCACGGGCGGCGAGTTGCACGTTCCACCGGTCGGTGGTGCCCGGCGGCGAAAAGACCAGCCCCCAATCGTCGAACAGCAAGGCCACCCGCCACGGCCCCAGCGTTCGTTCCCATCCCAGCGAAAACATCAAGGCTATGGCATCGGCCGCCCTCATTTCCCGCTCGAACACGCCCGTCAACGCAATCGTATCCGCCGATTCGGGAAAATAGAGGCTGCCCGCCTCTGCAATCACCTGCTGAGAGGCCACCTGTCCCACCCCCAGCGCCAGCCGCCAACCGCTGCGTCGAACGCCCACCTGAACGGCGGTCAGCCGTTGGGCTGCCAGATGGCCCGATCGCCAGTGATAGTAGCTTCCCGGCGGATTGCCCACCGAAAGAAAGCGCGCCAGATCGGCGTCCGCCCGAATCCACAGGCGGGTCACATTCCGCACCGCTATCCATCCAACCAGATCGGACCGAAAACGCCGGTGCCACATCAGTGAAAACGGCATCACTTCCATAAAAAATCCCCGCGGGCTGATCTCAGAAGGAATAATAATCGGCGGATTCAGCGTATCCGGATTGATACCAAACCCGTTCGATCCACCCGCCTCGGGACCTCGATAATAAAGGGAAGGATTCCATACGCCCGTGGTCATGCCATCCAATGCAAAACCGCGACTTAGAAAATTCGAAGCGTTGTGAAAGCCGCTTTGAAAGACCACTTCATTGCGCGGTTGGGTCGAATCCGCCGCCGTCAGGCGAAACAAACCCAGCCCGCTGACGGCCAGTAGCAAGAAAAAACGCGTCATGTAAAGCTATTTAACAGGAATGTTTGTGGTGGTTTCTGCATACACCGAAAAGTGAAGGGCATAATCGTCGTAAAATACGACATGACGGTTGGGCGGCCGGGTATTCATTTCCGCCCTCACTATCCAATGGGTGCCGCTTTGCCATGTCTGCATCCGTTCCGGCGTGAGCGGGACCCTGCCTTTGCTTTCGGTGGTATCGAACACCCGCCCCATCGGGTCGGACGAGGCGCCTTGCGGCTCGGCCGGTTGAATTTGCATGGGTCCGTCGATAAACAGCGAGTCGAGAATCCGCCCGCCGGCGGAATCCCATACATACGCCTGGATGCGTATCGCCACGGGATATTGATTAGCGGCTTTCCAGTGCATCCACATCACCGAGGCCCCGCCGTCCATCGGCAAGTCGGTCATTTCAAAGGTATCGGAGACCCGCAAGTCTTGAATGCGCACCCGCAGCGGCAATTCATACTCCACCCCCACGGAAAATGACGACTGTTCGGTCATGAATTGGTCCCGCCGGCCGGGAAAAGCGGTCGGGTTGGCAATGATTCGCCCTTTTATCATCCACCGATCGGGTGACAGGTTGATCAAATCGGTGATGTTCGAGTGAACGCTGTCGAACACCAGCGAGTCCTGCACCGGCCACCCGGCGGGGTCCGACATCCCGTCGATGCGGTGCGTTTGCCCCAACAGCGAAGAAGTCAGCGAAACAGCCTGAGAAGGCGCCAGGCGAACGGCCTGCAACGAATCAATCCGGAAGGAAAAGTCCATGCCGAAGGCATTTTCCATAAAAAATTTCACCGCCGCCTCCCGAAAGTGAAACGCCCCCCACCGCTTTGCCGACACATCATCCACAGCAACCTCCTCCCGAAAATCGACGGTGTCTTTTCCCAGATAGCCGCGGACATACGCCAGCCGCTGATTGCGCAACGAAGAAAAGACACGCACGCTGTCTTGCGCAGTGAGCGTGATGACGCCGACGGAAGAGTCCATCCGCAGGCGCCGGACGGCAAAAGAAACGTTGAAAGAGTCGCCGTCGATGCCGCGCAAGTCGGAATGGTAGCCCGCCAAGTCTATCTCTACCGAATCCCGCCGGGCCGTTCCATCGGGCGAAGCAGGCACGTCCACCTGAATTTCCAGCGGCGCGCCGTTGCGCCTAAGATCCGGCGCCTGATAAATCAGGTGCATGCCTACGGGAAAGGTATGTTCAAGGCCTAACACCAGCGTGCCCGACCGGTAGCGCACTTCTTCGATTTGCTGATCATCAAGGTGATATATCACATCGATGGAATCGTGCACGATGTCTTGCTCCGGAAAGCGGGCCGTAGCTGACTGCACCCGCATATCGGCCGTGGTCACCTTGATCTGAAGGGCGTCGTTGGTGTCGATGACGATAGGATAGACGGGCGTGCCCGGACTGCTCACGTTCACCATCTGGGCCGTCAATTGCCCTTCGATGGTCAGCCCCGCCATGCTGAACTGGCTGGTATGGGTCTGCCCCACCGCCAGATAGGGAATGGAATCGCGCAATACCACCGTGCCCAAGTTCTTGTTGCGGACTTCGAGCACGAGCTCCCGCAAGTCTATCTTAAACCCGTTGGTCACTTCCAGCGTCATCGTCCCCGCCAGAAAAGCGGCCTGCACAAACAGGTCGGTGATGTCCACGTCCACCGGCGGCGAGTGTGAATCATCGAAACTGTCGATAAACCGAAGTTTCCCGTGATTCAGCAAAATATCGTTGCCCAGGCTGTCGTTCATGGCCCGGGCGATTTGTCCAAGCGTGACGCCGGAAGTGGACACCCGCGTGCCCAGCGTGAGGTTTTCGATCTTCTCGGAAGTGACGGTCATGGTGTCGTCCAGCATCAGTAAAGAATCCGCATCGAAGCGGAATGCCGCCTGCCGGCTTCTCAACACCACTGTGCCGTCGTCATCCACACTCACCACCGAGTCGGGAAGCAGATCGACCAGCCGCCATTGGGATTTAAACAGCGGCAAATAAGCCTTTTGCTGCCAGACATCGCCATCCCGCCGGCAGGAAAGGATCAGCATCGCCGACAAGCCGAAAAATATCCATTTGCGCATTTCAAAAAGGCACCTTTTGAAACACTTCGCCGAAAACAGTGAATGCCAGCCGATAATCCGAATACAGGATCACTTGCTTACCATCCGGCAAGGTTCTTCCCCGGGCGCGCACCACCCAATGGGTGGCCCGATTCATCCGCTCGGCATGTTCGGGCGTAATCGTCAGGGAAGCCTGATGATAAGCCATGCCGAACACGCGTCCCAGAGGTGCCGCAGCCGACGGGTCTTTCAACGGCGCCGCAGCCACCGCAGCCGGTGCGGCAAACAACGAATCCACCACCTCGCCGACGGTGCTGTCGTAGGCATATATCTGCACATCCCACGCTATGGGATATTCATTAAAATAGCGCCAGAACAGCCGTACACTGTCGGCATCTCCCATATCCAACGGCGACAACGGCAGCGTATCCTGCAAATGGACGTCTGTGACCGAGAGCCGAAGCGGTGCTTCTATGCGGACTTTTACCGCCAGCGCGGAGGTGTCGTAAAAAAAGTCGGTCAGTCGGGCCGGATCGCCAGAAGGATTGCGAAACACCGTGCCCGTCACTTCGATGCGGTCGGGCATATTGGCCAGGAAATCCACCAGATTGGAAGAAGTCGAAGACACCGGAATGGCAAGCACAGCCGGCGTCAGCGGTGCGTCTGCGGCGGCCGGCAGATGATAACGCCGTCCCAACAACGGCGCCGACAACACGGCATACCGCTTTGTATAACTATTGTATCCGGAAATCGACTGCACCACCACGTCGGCATCAAAACCGAAGGTGTTTTCCAACACCAGCGCCGCTTCCACTTCATCAAAGCGCACTGCGCCCGCCGAGAAAAGGTCTCGCATCCAGGGCAACAAAGCCGTCCCCGCCGCCGCCGTGGTGTCTTTCCCCAGATATCCCCGCGCATACCGCGGCCGCATCGACAAAAGCCGATAGCGCAAGTAGATGCTGTCTTGCAGCGAAAGGTGCACTTTGCGCCCCGTCGAGTCGAAGGAAAGCACCGTAATCTGATAAAACGAGTTGAACGTGTCATGATCCCGCCCCGTGAAGTCGATGGCGTAGCCGTTCAATGCATAATTCTCATAGCGCCGGACGCTGTCGCCCGTGGGCGAAGGCCGCAACGCCCAATCCACCGCCAACGGCCGGCCCGTTCCATCGGTCACACCCGGCAACGAAAGATGAAAAAACATCGAATCGGGCATCGTATGCACCGCCGTCACGTCCAAGTTGCCCGACTTCACCTCGGCATACACCAGCCGCAGCGGATCCAGATGATAATATACATCCAGGCTGTCGTTGACCATCTTTTGCGAAGGAAAAACGGCTACCGCTTCCTGCACATACATGTTACGCCCTTGCAGGTTGAGCGTTACCGCATCGTTTGTGTCAATGACGACCAGTCCGCCGCTGCCGGGCGAGCTCATCGACAACAACTCAAACAGCAACTTCCCTTCCACCGTCTTGCCCGACAGGTCGTAGCTGTCCACGAATGTGGAATTTTTCGCCAGGTAGGAAATGGTGTCCCGAATGACGGTGGTACCCAGATTTTTGTTGCGCAGCTCAAAGATGACGTTCTGTAAATCGATGGGCAGGCCGTTAAACAAGTTGATATGCAGTTTTCCGGAGATGAAGGTGGCTTGCTCGAACATCGCGGTGATATCGATTTCCGACGGATCCGCCGACACATCCGAAAAGGGCGGGATAAACGCCGGACTGCCGTGGGCAAGAAGAATGGTCTGTCCCGCCGTCCCAAGTCCACGGGCGATTTGCCCCAACGTCATCTGATAGGTCACCGAGCGGGTGCCCAACGTCAGTGTTTTCAGCGAGACGTTTTTTTCAAAAGAAGTGTCGGGAAAATGCCAGAACTCGTCGAGGGTCATGCGGTAAACCGTCTTTTCCATCGATAGGATGAGCATTCCCGAAGAGTCGGGATGCACCCGACCCGACAGGGCTTTTTCCAGAGAAAGTTCCGACCGGATGAGCGGAAGGTGCGCCCTGACCGAAAGGAAATCGCCCTCTTTTCGACATCCCGCCGCTATTCCCACCACTATTCCCAACCACAAAGCCGGTTTCCACCACTTTCTATAATGCATCGCTATTCTATTGAAAGCGGAAAAAGTAACGCTTTTTGCGGGACTATTCGCTCTTCTCTCCATAACGGACGAAACGGAGCCATCGACATCCGTCGGAACCGCTTTCGAGACGACAGAGTAATCACCGTCTTTTCCACCCACGGCCACCGGTCGCCGCGGACGTGCACCTGAAACTCCTGTTTTCCCACCATCCACAACGGACGACGAACCATCACCAGGCGGTCGGAATACCGTTCAGGAAACGACCTGAACACTACTTTTTTCACAAACCAACTATCCAGCATCCGGCGATGCCGGCGCACAAACTCGTCAGGAGCAGCCCGATGAAGAAACACCACAGCTCTCCGCCCATTCGGAACAACCAATGCCATTCCGGAAGAGACAGCCACCCAGGCGCCCCGCGGATGCGACATCACCCGCCACTTCCGAACCGTGCGCACCGTTCCATACACCGCCAACACCAACCAGAGCCCCACCCATGCCTCCCACCGACGGATATAATAAAACACAACCGCCGACATCACCACCAAAAGCAACCCCAGCATCATTTCAACGTCTGATAAATACAAACCTTCCCACATCGCCCCGCGCCACGAAGACACCCAAAAAGAAGCCGCCTTCAAACCACGCAATGCATACAGCAACACCATCCCCAACAGTTCCGACCACACCCCAACCCCCAGCAACGAATAAGCCAACAAATAGGCCAGCCCCACATACACCACCACCGTCACCAACGGAATCACCATCAGGCTGCTCAGCACACTGTAAAGCGGCAGCTTTCCAAAATAATAAATCACCAGCGGTGCGGTGGAAAGCACCGCCGCCGCCGACATCATCATCAACATCACCGCCCACTGAACCCACCCGGAAGAAAAAGCCACCCAGCGCCGCCATATGCCCACAAACACGATGATGCCCATCACCGCCGCATATGAAAGCTGAAATCCGGCATCTAACAAATAAGCCGGCTGAATGACCAACATCAAGAAAAACGACACAAGGGCCGTATTAAGCGACCACTGATCCCGTTCGACCGAGAGGGCCATGCCAAAGAGAAAAAACATCAACGCCGCCCGAACCACCGACGGTGAAAAACCCGTCAGCGCCGCGTATCCGCCCAACACCACCGCCATCAAAACCAGCCGCAACCACCGCAGCCACCTTCCATACCGCCAGCGCCGAAGCAGCCAGGCCAGCGGCAGGTAAATAATTCCCACATGCAGCCCCGAAATAGCCAGCACATGCACCGCACCGGCCCGCACGAATCCTTCCCGGAGCCGACTGTCCATCCCCTCCCGAATCCCCAATAAAATCGCCCGACCCAACTTCAATGCATCCCCCGACAACACTTGCGCAAGCGCACCATCCAGAAACCGCCGCCAGCGAACTATTACGCCCTCACGCTCAGTGGCCGCCACCGCCCATCGACGCGGATACAACACGTGCCGAATCGACGGCCACTTCCGACGGTTCCAGTTGATCCAGAACGGCGAATCTCCCTTAAACAACGCTCTCGCATACGCCTCCATCACATATACCCCTTCCTCCGGACCCTTTCCCCTCGGAAATCTCACCAGCACCGTTTCCGCACCTTTCACTTCCCGCCCTTTTTTCGTTTCAGGTTGCCAACACCAAACCTTCCCCCGATAGGTCTCAAAATAATCGCTTACCTTCACCTTCTCATCCAGCAATATCACGGCTTTCCCCTTTCCCGCACTCACCACCCCTTCTTTCGGCGGCCCACACCTTACCAGATACCACGCTGCCCCCAACAATCCGAAAGCCGTCACCTGAAATCCCATCGACGCCTTTCCCTTCACCCACCACGCCAACCCACCCATTACCACCGTCCCTCCTATCAAAACCACCGGATGAACCACCTCCCCGTATCGATACGCCGACAGAATCCCCGCCGCAAACGGCAACAAAATCCGAAGAATTGGAAGGTGTTGATATCGCAGAGAAACCCGGTGAAAAAACAAGGGACTTTTTACCATACCCGATTTTTCCACGTAAATTACATCATCCGTCCGCTACTTTTACACGTGAAAACCGCCGATGTGAATTGTGTGAACTGGCGAGAATGCAGGATAAATCCAGAACCTTCCCCAATACAAAAAGGGCGAAAGAGCTGTGAATTCACCGTTTCCACCCGATTATTTCCTACTCTACGATCTTTTAGGTAAGAGAATTGATGTAACAACTAAAAGCGGGGAAACGCCAAAAAGCATTTCCCCACTTTAAAGTATCAGTTGGGGTATGAAACCTATCGTTTTGTTTCAGCTTCTAATTCGGAAAGTCGGTGCTCTAACCGCTGAATGTGTTGTTGTTGCTGCTGAATAGCATTAATAAGCACAGGAACCAGCCGGGTGTAATCCACCGACCAGAGGCTTTTGCTTTCGTCGGCTGGTTTACTCACGGCCTCAGGAATGACCTGATAAAGTTCCTGGGCGAGTAATCCCACGGTGTGTTCTTTATTGTTTTTGTCTATCACCAACTGACTGTTTTCAAAATGGGAAGAATGATGAACATATTCCACGGGTCGCAGTTTCATTACCGCATCCACTCCATAATGTATGTGTCGAATGTGGCTTTTGATGCGCTGGTCAGAATAAGTTAACCACGCATTAGCCCGTCCTTTTCCAATGCTGCTATCGGTGTTGTTGGGTAGTTCCAGTGCATAGGCAGGGCTGTCAAGATTTATTCCCACGCGATAAGTATTGCCGTTTGGTCCAATGAGAAAAACATTTGATGTATTGATGGTGGGAGGAGATGAGGATACGTTATATCCAAATGCAAAAGTGTGAGAGGCGGTAAAGTCTAATTTCATGCCCCTTCCCATGGAAACAGAGTAGCTGCCGGAAGCTGTATTGTTTTGTCCCCCTAACACGGCAGCGGCGAATCCCGTTGCAGTGTTGCTTTGTCCTCCGGCAACGATGGTGTAGTCTCCGCTTGCTGTATTACTTCGTCCCGCTACGGTGGAATATTGCCCACTTGCATTGTTCGCAAATCCTCCTACAATAGTGGCGAGATTTCCACTTGCGTTGTTGATCCATCCACCACATACGGTAGTTCTTGGTCCGCCGGCTGTATTATTTTCTCCTCCTCCAACGGTGGAGCGTTCTCCGCTTGCTGTATTGTTCTGACCTCCTGCAATCACAGCGGCCATTCCGCTTGCCGTGTTGTTGGAACCGCCGCCCACAGTGGAGCTTGATCCACTTGCAGTATTATTTGAACCGCCACTTATAGTAGTGCTCGAATTGCTTGCCGTGTTGTTGATACCAAAAGCTACCGAGAAATTTCCTGTGTTGATATAGTCCCATTGATTACCTGTGACTCGTCCTGCCCGAATGGCGGATTTGCGTGGGTTCCATATAAAAGCAGTTTTTGCTCCGGCTGGGATGGTGTCCCCTGATCCATAATTTCCTTCTGCGTACATCATTCCATCGCCGATGAGGTGCAACTGATAGTTGGGACTTGTTGTTCCGACGCCGACGTTACCAGCGTCGGATATGACCACATTGGTAGCATTATTGGCATGAATATAGGTGCCTGCATCAGTCCACTGTCCACTTCCTCCACTGCTTCCTCCAAGGTTCGTCCATGTGCCGCCGTTGTTCTTAAACTGTATAATTCCTCCATTGTCTCTAATTCCATACCCCCAGTATCCCACGGCTGATCCAAAGTTGTGATAGCTATTGGCGGATTGAAGCATATTGCCTACTACGTGCAATTTTGTTGTCGGACTTGCCGTTCCAATGCCCAGTTTTCCGCTGTTAATCACCATATTTCCGAATTCGTTTAATCTGAACATCCACGTCCCGTTTTCATCAAATGCCTCGAAAAAAGACCAGGCACTGGACGTTGTTCTTGTCATACTAATCCCGATTTGGCCTGTTCCTTGAACGGTAACTAATTTTCCGGCACCGGGCGCTCCTGATGGTAGCGTTGCACTTCCTGTCATAATCTTTCCTGTTACCGTTAATTGTGCATCCGGGTTTGCTGTTCCGACGCCTATGTTACCATTATTCTTAACGACTAAATAGGTATTGCTTCCATGCTGAATGTGCAATAGGCTGCCGGTGTATGTGGTTGGTGCTTGAATGTCTAACCGGGCAGCCGGCACAGTGGTCCCTATACCCACTTCCTGGGAGTATGTAAAAGTTGTTGATAAAAACGAAAACAAGATAGCAGGTGTTGAAAAGATTTGCTTATTCATATTATTGCTCATTTAAGCGGGTTTGCCGCAAATATACTGGTTGTTTTTTTATATTTTGTAAACAGGATTAGAATGGAGCAATATTTCCCTAAGGGTAGCAGCTACTTGTTTGTAAGAGTTTTAGGAACCTGCCCGAACAGCCGTTTAACTTCCCGCGGCGTGAGGTGTCGCCAATGGCCGCGGGGAAGTTTTTTCTTGGTCAGTCCGGCGAATGCGGTTCGGTCCAGATGGGTGACCTCATACCCTAAGGCCTTAAAGGTGCGCCGGATGATGCGGTTTCGACCGGAATGCAGTCGAACGCCCAACATCTTTTTTTCTTCATCCAATATGGCTGCTTCGTCGAATGTGGAGAGTCCATCTTCGAGGGGCACGCCTTCCACCAACTTTTGAAGGTCGGTCCGGGTGATGGGCTTGTTGAGTCGGACCCGATAGATTTTTTCCACCCGACTGGAAGGATGGGTGAGCGCATGGGCCAGCGAGCCGTCATTGGTGAGCAGAATCAATCCGGTGGTCTGGCGGTCGAGCCGGCCCACCGGAAACACCATCTCCCGTAAATCGGCCGGTAAAAGGTCCATGACGGTTTTCCGTCGCCGTTCGTCTTTTCGGGTGGTGATGACGTCTTTGGGTTTGTTGAGAAGGATATATACCTTTTCATTGGCAGGATGAATGGTTTTCCCATCCACCTGAACTTCGTCCCGTCCCGGGACAACGCGAACGGCCGGTGAGGTGGCGGTTTTTCCGTTGACTTTGACGCGGCCGGAGAAAACAAGCTGGTCGGCTTCCCGCCGTGACCAGCGGCCCGACATGGCAATGTAGCGATTGAGTCGGATTTTCTCGGCCGGCCCACTTTGATCTATATTCCTATTTTTGGGCTCCCAAACGTTTTTCGAATGCATCTTCGGTGGCTGATTTTAGCTTTGTTGTTTCCGGTTTGGGGAATGACGCAAACGCACATCATTCGCGTATGTCCCGACGGAAATAACGTCACGGTTCACATTGATTGGAAGGCCCCCGATACCTGTCAGCAGATACTTTTCGGCCTGGTGTATGGCAGCAGCGACGGCCTGACTTATTCGTTTCTGGATACAGTGCATATTTCCGATGCTTCTTATAGTCATGCCGATGCGCTTAAGCAATCCAACACGTGGTCGTATCACATCCGATATCTGGTCAAATGCGGCATACAAACCTATTGGTTTTATTCCGACACGGTGGTGTTGGATGATGTGGCGCCCGATTCGGTGTTGCTTCATCGGGCCACGGTGATGAACGATTCGGCTTATCTCTTCTGGACGAGCAATGATTCGACGGTGGCGTTTTACCTTGTCTATCATGCCAACGCATCGTCCGATCCCAGCGTTCCCATCGATACGGTCCGGGGGCGCACGTGGTGGGGCACCGCCTTTGCCGACTCGATGGCTGATAAAGTATATCGGGTGGCTGCTGTGGACAGCTGCGGCAACGTCTCCCTTTTAAGTCAGCCGCTTTCGCCTATGAGTTTGACCTATGTGTCGGATTCGTGCCTTCCGCTGGTCACATTTCAATGGAATCATCGCGTATCGCCTGTCTATCTTCCCATTGAAGCCTATCTCTTGGTGATAGTGGACACCGGCGTTTACGACCGGGTCCCGCTGGACAGTCTCTCGCAGCGTGCGATGCAATATGATATGACGGGCTTTCCGCACGATTCCTTTTATGCTGTTGTCCAATATATCGGCGGCGGCGGAGATACGGCATATTCACGGTGGTTAACCATCCCTTCCACCAACCTTTATTATCCGCCGTCGATGACGATAGAGAATATCACGGTGGAATCGGATTCGCTGTGGATTCTCACGCACATAAGTTTTCCGATGAATATCGCTTCGGCGGAACTTCAACGAAGGACCCCCAGCGGCACGTATCAGACTGTTTTGGCTTCCGGAGGTCCCTTCACGGATTGGATGCTCCTGATGGATTCGACGGCCGACGTTCACCTGCAATCCTATACCTATCGGTGGTTATGGAAAGGAAAATGCGGTGACAACGGCGTCACCTCGGCCCGGGACAATTCCCTTCACCTGCATGCCGCTTCGGGACCGGAAGGGTATGCGTTTCGATGGAATTTTTACACCACATGGCCGGCTTTCGATTCCTTTTACATGCAGCGTCGAATCATCGGAAAGGGCGAAGTGAAAGCGGTGGCGGCTTTTGACTATACGACCACGCGGGCTTACCTGCCCCGGTTCGATGATGTCGATTCGTTGTTTGACACAGTCTGTTTTCGCCTTGAAGTGCACCGCCCGCCTACCCAGCCGGTCCGATGGCTGGATACGGCGCATTCCAACTGGCAATGCTTCCTTCCGCAACCCATTTTCTACGCACCCAATGCTTTTCGTCCTTACTTCGGCGTCAACAAAGTGTTTCGACCGAGCATTATCAATGTGGACACCGGCCATTTCTTGATGGTGATTTTCAATCGATGGGGACAGGAGGTCTATCGGACCACCCGGTTTGAGCAGGGATGGGACGGCCTGACGAAAGACGGTAAACCCCAGCCGGAAGGCTTATACCTTTACTACATTGCTTACTACTCTACCGATGGTCGTAAATACGAGGATTTCGGTGAAGTGCACCTTTTGTGGTAGCCGTATGGGTTGAATCCGAAAATGCGGCGCAATTAACGCCCACGGAACAGACGATATGGCGGTCTTTTCCGCGTTTTGTCGAAGAAGCGTTTCTTCCACATTATGAAAAGGACTTTTTGCAGTGGAGCGTGGAATTTTTAGATGACGCTGCCATGGCGACACGCAACCATCAGATTATGCAACATGCGGGCCCGACGGATGTCATCACCCTGACCTTAAGCAAGCGGCCGTGGATTGTGGAGACCTATCTCGGCGTGGAAACAATGCGGAACAATGCCCGAGCGTGGCATGAAGCCCCCGAGGTGGAACTTTTGCGCTTGCTTTTTCATTCGCTTCTTCACGGGCTGGGGTATGACGACCGGACTCCGGAGCAACGCCGGCGGATGCG
>Ga0256832_1000281_pt1 | contig 32015 bp, 24 predicted proteins | sample 134614metaG_FD_190534 | JGI IMG/M metagenome (GOLD analysis project Ga0256832, IMG submission 190534) | Hydrothermal vent microbial communities from Lau Basin, Pacific Ocean - 134-614 | ecosystem: Environmental > Aquatic > Marine > Hydrothermal vents | place: Pacific Ocean: Lau Basin | collected...
TTTTCCGCCGCTGGTTTTTCCGCCGCCGGTTTCTCCGCCGCTGGTTTCTCCGCCGCCGGTTTTTCCACGCATGGTTGTTCTACCAGCGCTTTGCCAGGAGACTTGGTTTCATCCGTCTTGACGGCTTTCTTTTTCGCGCCGCGCCGTTGGCTGGTTTTCTTCCTTGCCTTGGGTGCCGGTTTCTTCGCGGATTCCCGCTTGGCCTCAGTGTCTTCTGTTGATTCGGATGCCTGGTCAGCCGCCTGGGTCCCGACAGCGACAGTGGTTTCTGTCGGGACCGGCAGGGAGTTCCCATTCGCCTCGGCGGGTTGCGTGGAGCCGTCGCTGTCGGGGCGGGATTCGTTTCCGCCGGCTTGCGGGTTACCGCTACGCCGCCGTCCACCGCGACGGCCGCGGCGGCTACGGCTGCTCCGCTTCGGCGGCTGTTCCGGCGACGGTGCTTCGCTGTTTTCCGTTGGTTTCGCTTCGGCGTTCCCTTCTTCCGTCTTTTCCCCCGGAGGGCTCGCGTGCGTGTTTCCATCGTGGCCGCCTGGGTCACGCCGGTTGGAGCGCGCGCGTGGGTTGCGGCGGCCGCCTCCGCGGCGTGAGCGGGAAGACGGGCGCGGGCGATCGCCTTTGTCGGCCGGTGCCTCGTTCCGGGTGGGTTCTTCGCCGCTGCTTTCGGTTTCGCTGGAGAAGAGCTTGGCGATCAAGCGTTGGATGAAGCTGAGTTCCTGCAAGGGTTTTTTCTTTGGCGTTTTCTCCGGGGCGTGAGCCTTTGCGGTTTTTTCCGGTTTTGGCTTCTTTTCCTTGGACGACGTGCTCTGGGGCGCGGGTTTGTCCGGCATCAGGGCTTTCACCGCGGGTTGTTCCATGCGGGGCGCCTTTGCGCTGGCGTCCTCGATGCGCGGCGGCGCTTCGGGCTCGTCGATCATCTGGTAGCTCGGTTTGCGCGCTTGGTTGTCGAGCTCTTGCGCGCGGATGCGTTCCACCTCGTAATGGGGCGTCTCCATGTGGGGGTTCGGCAGGATGACGATGTCCACGCCCTGTCGGCGTTCGATGTCGTGGACGACGTTGCGCTTCTCGTTGAGCAGGAAGGTCGCGACCTCGACCGGAAGTTTCGCCTGGACGCGACCGGTGTTCTCCTTCATTGCTTCTTCCTCGATCAGGCGCAGGATCGACAGCGCCAGCGAGTCGGCGCTGCGGATGGTGCCGTGCCCGGAGCAACGCGGGCAGACCTGTTCGCTGGATTCGCCAAGTGACGGGCGCAGGCGTTGGCGTGACATCTCGAGCAGGCCGAAGCGCGAGATCCGTCCGATCTGGACACGCGCGCGATCCAGCTTCAGCGCCTCTTTCAGGCGGTTTTCGACCGCGCGCTGGTTGCGACTCGGACCCATGTCGATGAAGTCGATGACGAACAGGCCGCCGAGGTCGCGCAGGCGCAGCTGTCGGGCGATCTCGTCGGCGGCCTCGAGGTTGGTGTGCAACGCGGTCTCCTCGATGTCGGCCCCCTTGGTCGAGCGTGCCGAGTTGATGTCGATCGAGGTCAGCGCTTCGGTCTGATCGATAACGATGGCGCCTCCGGAGGGCAGGCGCACCTCGCGCTGGAAGGCGGTTTCAATCTGGCTTTCGATCTGGTAGCGCGAGAACAACGGCACTTCGTCGTCGTAATAACGCAGTTTCTTGGTGAAGCGCGGCATCACCTGAGAGGTGAACTGGCGGGCCTCCTCATAAGCCTCCCGGCTGTCGATGACGATCTCGCCGATGTCGGCTCGCAGGCTGTCGCGGATCGAGCGGATCACGACATTGCTTTCCTGGTAGATCAGGAACGGCGCCTTGCGCTCGGCGGCGGAGGATTCGATCGCCTGCCACAGCTTGGCGAGGTAGTCGAGATCCCATTGCAGTTCCTCGACCGACTTGCCCACCCCGGCGGTACGCACGATCAGGCCCATGTTGTCGGCATACTCGAGCTGGCTCAGGGCCTCGCGCAACTCGGTGCGGTCCTGGCCCTCGATGCGCCGCGAGACGCCGCCGGCGCGCGGGTTGTTCGGCATCAGCACGAGGTAACGACCGGCCAGCGAGACGAAAGTGGTCAACGCCGCGCCCTTGTTGCCGCGCTCTTCCTTCTCGACCTGGACGATGACCTCGAGGCCTTCGGAGATGGCCTTGTCGATGCTCACCCGGCCTGATTGCTGGAGCGCTTCTTCCGAGAAATAGCTTCTAGCGATCTCTTTCATCGGCAGAAAGCCGTGGCGCTCGGCGCCGTAGTCGACGAAGGCGGCCTCGAGGCTCGGTTCGACGCGGGTCACACGGCCTTTGTAGATGTTGGATTTCTTCTGCTCGCGGGCGGGGGTTTCGATGTCGAGGTTGAACAGTTTTTGGCCATCGACGATGGCGACGCGCAACTCCTCGGCCTGGGTTGCGTTGATCAGCATTCTTTTCATGTGGCTGGATATCCGGTTCCGTGCGCGTCACGCCGCGCAGTGGACGCCTCGGGTCCGGAGCGGCGGACGCGCAATTGTTCAGAACGCCCCCTGGGCCGGGGTCGGCCGGAGGGGCGGCGCGGTGCGGTTTCCGTCGGCGCCGGGCGCGCAACGGCTCAGGCGGGTTGCGCAGCCTTGAGGCCAGTTGGGGGTTGGACCGGTGTACGGCGTCCAAGATCCGGACATGGCGACAGACGGCGGGGAAGAAAACCGCGGATGCCCCGGGCGCGCGTCCATCGCTGGCGGCGGCGCCGGGGCATCGGAAAATCGGTCTGCAACCAAGGCGTTATGCGCCCTGGCTCGCGTGACTATAACAGTATGGCGGGCGGGCGGCAATGCGCTGGCGGATCGGCGGACCTGGTCTATACTCCCAAAGAGAATCTTTGAGATGAAGGAGGAGTCATGGCGCGTTTCCTGAGCCTGTCCCAGGCATCCCGCATGGTGAAGGTGCCTCGCAGAACCCTGCAACGGCAGATACAGCAAGGCAAGCTGTCGACCTTCGAGGGTTCCCTGCTGATGGACGAGCTGTTGCGTATCTATCCCGATGCCGATGCCGATGATTCCGGCATGCTGGAGAAGACGCGATTGTTGAAGGATGCCGCCTTCGGCAAGGTGTTGGCCGATACCCGCAATGACCCGGAACACCTCGCCGCCGAACTCCAGCGCCTGCGGGTGCGTCTGGCGCGTACCGAGGAGGAGCTGGAGAAACACCAGTCGCTGGCGGAGAACCTCCAACAGCGTTTGTGCCAACTCCAGGATCAGTGCGACAAGCGCCAGGCGCGTCTTCTGGGAACCTTGATCGCCTGGTTCAGCAATGAGCTGAAGAAGCAGATCCGGGTGCGTTGACGCGCACCCGCGGGTGCACCCGCGCGAGTTTCACGATATTGCCCTGGGTCTGCACGATGTCGACCGGGTAGCCGTTCAGCAGCAGGCTGGTGCCGACGTGAGGGAGTGCCTCCAGTTGTTCCAGGATCAGGCCATTCAGGGTTTTGGGTCCGTCGGTCGGCAGCTCCCAGTGCATGGCGCGCACCAGCTCGCGCACGTTGGCCGAGCCGCTGACCAGCCAGGTGCCGTCGGCCTGCGGTTGTACGTCGCGGTCGTTCGGCACCGGCTCGGTGGCGAACTCGCCGACGATCTCGCCGAGCAGGTCGGCCATCGTCACCAGTCCGAGTACATCGCCGTATTCATCGACCGCCAGCGCGATGCGCCGGCGCGTGCGCTGGAACTCCAGCAACTGCTGGTTCAGGGGGGTCGCCGCCGGCACATAGTACGGTGGCCGGCACAGCGCGCGGATGCGCTCCTTGTCCAGTTCGCCGGCCACCGCCGCTTGCATCAGTTTGCGCGCGTGGACGAAGCCGATGATCTCGTCCAGCCCCCCTTCGCATACCAGCACCCGGGTGTAGGGCATGTCGCGCAATTGCTGCACGATATCGTCGAACGGTTCCGCCAGGTCGATGCCGTCGATCTCGTTGCGCGGCACCATGATGTCCTCGACCCGCACCTTTTCCAGATCCAGCACCGCCAGCAGCATGCGTTGGTGGCGGCGTGGGATCAGCGCGCCGGCCTCGTGCACCGCGGCGCGCAGCTCCTCGCTGTCGAGGCCATGCTCGGCGATCTCGTCGGGGCTGACGCCGAGCAGCCGCAGCAGCTGATTGGCCAGCAGGTTGACCACGCGCACCAGCGGCCAGGTCAGCTTCAGCAACAGGCTGTAGACGTGCGCGGCGGGGAAGGCCAGAGTCTCGGGGTGTAGCGCGGCCAGCGTTTTCGGCGCCACCTCGGAGAAGATCAGCACGACGAAGGTCAACACCCCGGCGGCGATCGCGATCGCTCCCTGGCCGCCGAGACGCAACGCGATCACCGTCGCCAACGATGAGGCCAGGATATTGACGAAGTTGTTGCCGAGCAGGATCAACCCGATCAGCCGGTCGGGGCGCTCGAGCAGGGTCTGGGCTTTGCGCGCGCCACGGTGACCGGCATCGGCGAGCCGTTTCATGCGATAGCGGTTGAGCGTCATCAGCGCGGTCTCCGAGCCGGAGAAGAACGCCGACAGCGCCAGCAGGATGACCAGGGCCGCGAACAACGCGGGAAGGGGCAGCTCGTCCAAGTCGGGGAGAGTCCAAGAATCAGGGACTGGCAAGCATAAGCGATTTGCCCCTTCGTGGCCATTCCTGATATGGAGGGCAGGGCGATCGTGCTTATATACTCGTCGCCCATGGGTGCGAGGGGCGGTCGCAGTGGCCGAACATTCATGGGCGACGAGTAGAATCGTACCCGGAATATGCATCGCGGATAGTGACATTGGCGCCCGCCGCGCATACCATTTGCCGTTTCCCGAATATCTATCTGCCGACCCTATGAAAACCACCGCCGAACTACGCCAAGCTTTCATCGATTACTTCGTCGCCAACGGTCACGAGGCCGTCCCGAGCAGCCCGCTGGTGCCGAAGGACGATCCCACGCTGCTGTTCGTGAATGCCGGCATGGTGCAGTTCAAAGACGTCTTTCTCGGTCGCGAGACGCGTCCCTATCGCCGCGCCACCAGCGCGCAACGCTGCGTGCGCGCCGGCGGCAAGCACAACGATCTTGAAAACGTCGGCTACACCGCGCGTCACCATACCTTCTTCGAGATGCTCGGCAATTTCAGCTTCGGCGATTACTTCAAGCGCGAGGCGATCGGCTATGCCTGGGAGTTTCTCACCGGAGTGCTCGGCCTGCCGCCCGAGCGGCTGTGGGTCACGGTATTCGACGAAGACGACGAGGCTGCGGACATCTGGTTGAACGAGATCGGCGTCGACCCGGCGCGTTTCTCGCGCATCGGCGCGAAGGACAACTTCTGGTCGATGGGCGATACCGGTCCGTGTGGCCCATGCACTGAGATTTTCTACGACCACGGTCCCGAGGTCCCCGGCGGACCGCCGGGCTCGCCGGACGAGGACGGCGACCGCTACATCGAGATCTGGAATCTGGTGTTCATGCAGTACAACCGTGACCGCAACGGTGAGCTGACCCCGCTGCCGAAACCATCGGTCGACACCGGCATGGGTCTGGAGCGCCTCGCCGCGGTGATGCAGGGGGTGCATAGCAACTATGAGATCGACCTGTTCCAGCACCTGATCCGCGCCGCCGCCCGCGTCACCGGCCAGGAATCGCTGGAGAACCAGTCGCTGCGCGTGATCGCCGACCACATCCGCTCCAGCGCCTTCCTGATCGCCGACGGCGTGATGCCGTCCAACGAGGGGCGCGGCTATGTGCTGCGGCGGATTATCCGTCGCGCCATCCGTCACGGCTACCAACTCGGCCAGTCGGAACCGTTCTTCTACCGGCTGGTGGACCCGTTGATCGAGGTCATGGGCGAGGCCTGTCCCGAGCTGCCGGCGGCGCGCGACCAAGTGATGCGCGTATTGCGCAACGAGGAGGAGCGCTTCGCCGAAACCCTGGAGCAGGGCATGCGCATCCTCGAAGAGGCGATCACCGGGCTCGACGGCGACACCCTGCCCGGCGCGCTGGTGTTCAAACTCTACGATACCTACGGCTTTCCGGTCGATCTGACCGCCGACATCGCGCGCGAACGCGGCTTGAATCTGGACCGCGACGGCTTCGAGGCCGAGATGGCCGCGCAGCGTGAGCGCGCGCGCGCCGCGAGCCGCTTCGACGCCGACCAGAGCGCCGGCGTATCGCTGGAGGGCGAAACCGATTTCACCGGTTACACCCGGCTCGAGGATCAGGCCACGGTGATCGCCCTGCTGCGCGACGGCGCCAGCGTCGACGTCCTGGAGACCGGCGAGCACGGCATCGTGGTGCTCGACAAAACCCCGTTCTATGCCGAATCCGGCGGTCAGGTCGGCGACCGCGGGGTACTGCGCGGCGAAGGCTTCCGCTTTCGCGTCGACGACACCCGCAAACAGGGTGGGGCGGTGTTCGGCCATATCGGTGAGCTCGTGGAAGGAAGCCTGCGCGTCGGCGAGCGGGTCAACGCCGAGGTCGATCGCGCGGCGCGTCAGGCCACGGCATTGAACCACTCCGCTACGCACCTGCTGCACGCCGCGCTGCGCCGCGTGCTCGGCGAACATGTGCACCAGAAGGGTTCGCTCGTGGACCCCGAGCGGCTGCGCTTCGATTTTTCCCATTTCGAGCCGATCCGCGACGAGCAACTGCGCGAGATCGAGCGCCTGGTGAATGCCGAGATCCGCCGCAACCATGCCGTCGAGACCCGCCTGATGTCGCTCGAAGACGCCAAGGCCAGCGGCGCGATGGCGTTGTTCGGCGAGAAATACGCCGACCAGGTGCGGGTCTTGCGCATGGGCGATTTCTCGGTCGAGCTGTGCGGCGGCACCCACGTCAAGGCGGTCGGCGACATCGGCCTGTTCAAGATCGTGCAGGAATCCGGGATCGCCTCCGGGGTGCGTCGTATCGAGGCGCTGACCGGCGACGCGGCGCTGCGTTGGGTCGAAGAGGAAGAAGCCCGTCTCGCGCGCATCGCCGAGGTCGTCAAGGCCGGGCGCGATGAGATCGAGAGCAAGGTCGTGCAGCTCGCCGAGCGCGGTCGCCAGCTGGAGAAGGAGCTCGATCGTCTGAAGGCCAGGTTGGCCGCGGCGGCGGGCAGCGACCTCGCCTCCCAGGCGGTCGAGATCGATGGCGCGCGGGTGCTTGCCGCGCGCCTCGACGGCGTCGACGCCAAGGCCCTGCGCGAAACCATGGACCGCCTGAAGGACAAACTCGGCAGCGCCGTCATCGTGCTTGGCTCGGCGCGCGACGGCAAGGTAAGCCTGGTTGCCGGCGTGACCCGGGATCTGACCGACAAGATCCGCGCCGGCGATCTGGTCAGGGAAGTCGCCGCTCAGGTCGGTGGCAAGGGCGGCGGCCGCGCGGACATGGCGCAGGCGGGCGGCAACCGGCCCGAGGCGTTGCCCGGCGCGCTCGCGGCAGTGCCCGACTGGGTGCGCGAGCGGCTCGCCTCCTGACAGGATCCGATGCTCCCCGCGATGGCCGGCGCGCTGCTTCTCTATCTGGCTTGTGGTGCGTTGGCCGGCCTGCTTGCCGGTCTGCTCGGTGTCGGCGGCGGCCTGATCGTGGTGCCCTCGCTGCTTGTCGCCTTCGCCTGGCTCGGTTTTCCGCCCGACAGCGCCACCCATCTTGCGATCGGCACCTCGCTGGCCACCATCGTGCCGACCGGTCTCGCCTCGGCGCGCGCTCACCAGCGCCGTGGCGCGCTCGACTGGCCGACGGTCGCGCGGATGTCACCGGGCCTGGTCGTCGGCAGCGTGACGGGCGGCCTGCTCGCCCGCCGGCTCGACGGCGCTTGGCTGAGCGCCGCCTTCGGCCTGTTCACCTGGTTCGTGGCCTGGCGCTTGTTGCGTCGGAGCCTGGTGCGTGAAAGCGCCTGTCGGCGCGCCGGCGGCGCCTTCCCGCTCGCGGTTGGATTCGGCATCGGCGCGCTGTCGGCGCTGGTCGGCATCGGCGGTGGCACCCTGTCGGTGCCCTGGCTGCACCGACGCGGCCTGCGCATCGCCCACGCGGTGGCGACCTCGAGCGCGCTCGGCGTGCCGATCGCGCTGGCCGGCGCGTTGACCTATGCCTGGGCCGGCATGGCGGCGCGGGGTTTACCGCCTGGCGCCACCGGGTTCGTCTACTGGCCCGCCTTCGCCGGCGTGATCGCCGCCAGCGTCGCCTGCGCCCCGTTCGGCGCGTGGCTTGCCCACCGCATCGACACCGTCCGGCTGAAACAGCTCTTTGCGCTGTTCCTGCTCGTCATCGGCGCGCGCCTGCTGTTTAGCTCTGTTTCTTGAACAACAACAGCTTGCCGTCCTCGTCGCGCAACACCATGCGCCCGTCGCGAATCGCGTATTCATAGCTTTTGACGAGCTGGTTGTCGTTGTTGCGGAAGCTGATATAGCGGTCGGTGTGGCGCTCGTCTCCCTGTACATACTCGTCGCGGCTGACATAGAGCCGGAACATGCCGCGCCCGATCACCAGCCATTCGCCGTTGCGACCGCGCCATTTTCCCTCCAGGCTGTCGGGATCGCTGCTCGGATCGCCGGCGGGCCAAGCCTGGCGCATCCAGCTCTGGCTTTGGCGGAAATAGGGCGAAAGCAAGGTCGACGGCAAACCGGCGCCGACGCCGCCAGCCAGCCCCGGCATCCCCATCATCGCCGACTGGCCGGGCAATCCGGCGCCGGGGATCGAGGCGCCATAAGGCAGCGCCCCCGGCGTCCAGGCGCCTGTGCCGGGCAAGGCCGCTGGCGCGCCCGGTGACGCAAGGAAGGGGTTCAGCCATGGGTAGGGGTCCTCGTCGAGCAGACCCATCAGGCGCATCATCGTGCGCATCGCGGCAATGAATGGGTTGTCGCCGGCGCTGCCGTGGAAGGACCGCGCCGGCGTCCCGGTCGCCGTCAGGCACAGAGCGAGCAGCAGGGTCCCGGGCAGGAGGCGCATCTTGTTCTTGTCTCTTTTAATCGTGGGGGATTCAGGTTAGATTAGCAGAGCGGTTCCGGCACGGGGGGTGGGGCCGGGATCGGCGACGATGCCCATCCACGCCAATCAACCATCGCGGTCAGCGAAGAGTTTAACCATGACAGAAGAGAATGCAACCGTCGTAGAACGGCGCGGAAGAACCCGGGAGATGGTGGAGAAGCTGCTGGTCGAGCGCCAGGAAATGCTGGTGTTGTTCTGCCAGGTGGCGGGGCTCGACCCCTTCACCGACAAGGCCTCGGTCAGTGAACGTCTTCAGCGTTTCTGCCAAGTGCTGGTCGACTACATGGCGTTCGCCCATTTCGAGATCTACGACCGGCTCGCGCGCGGAAAGGAACGGCGCGCCGGGATCCTGGCGACCGCCGAAGAGGTCTACCCACGGATCGCGTCGCTGACCGAGCAGGCGGTCGAGTTCAACGACAAATACGATGACACCTCGCCACGGGCCGATCTGAGCGAGCTCGCGGCCGATCTCTCGCACCTTGGAGAGGTGCTGGCCGAGCGGGTCGAGCTGGAGGACCGCCTGATCGCCTCGATGGTGTCCGGCTGAACGGCGCCCGGCGGAGTCGATGTTTCAACTGAAGACGCTGAACCGCTGGTGCCCCCCGGAAGACGAGTTTCTGGCTCCACTGAGAGTTGCCCCGCCGTGCCGGGATCTGCTCTCCGGTTTTCCGCGTGGCGTCGACAACGTCCGCGTCGACGTTCTGCTGAGTCAGCGCTTTACCGATATCGCCAGCGAATGGGCCAGCGCCTTGTTGCAGCAGCGTCTCGGTGAACTGCATCAGTGGAACGGCGAGCCGTTCGGACCGACCACGAAAAACCTCGAACAACGCTTCCGCGACGCCTATGCCTCCTTGCAGCAGGTCGTCATCGAACGCGCGCGCAACGAATCGGCGCCGCAACTGCTCGATCTTTTCCATGTCGCGGTCTTCAGCTACCTGCTCGAGCTGCCGGTGCGCGAACATCAACGCGTGCGCAAGCGCCTGACACGGATGCTGGGGATGGGCGCGAGCGGCACCAATGAGCACGCCCTGACCTTGAACGAACGGCTCGTCCGTCTTGCCAGCCACGAACGCGCGATTCGCTATCATCTGACCCGCTCGTTGTTTCGCCCGGTCTACAAGCTCGAGATCGGCCACTTGCGCAAGGCGAGAAAATCGGTGCTCGGACGTTCCTGGCAGATCCCGGTCGATTGCCTGTTCAATCCGCTGATGCAGCTTCCCGGCTTCGAAGCCGACGACGAGTTCATGCGCCACTACCCGCTGTGCTTCTCCGACCCGGAACATGGCGAAGAGCTGTTCGCCAGCCTCGTCGGGCTGTTGCGCGAGCTGTTCGGCCCCTACCTGCCGAAAAGCGTGCTCGCCACCAGCGGCAAGAAGCTGGGTCACGTTCACCAGCCCACCCTGGGTTATCTCTCGAAGTACTATTTCAACGAAGAACTCTATGGCCGGGAGGGCAGCTGGCTCGACGAGCCGGACAACTTCTGGTTGCTGATCGGCTCGCCCGAGCTTGCCCGCGGCAGCCGCGCCAGCCTGATCCAGGTGTATTCCGCCCACTGGCGCGACGACCGCTGGCCCGAGTACCAGAAACTGCTGCGCAAAACCCTGTTGCGGCGTTTGCGACCGGTGCGCAACCTGCTGCTGGCGGCGCAGTATACCCCCGAGGTATGCGGCGGACTCGACCAGCCGTTGCCGCCGCGTCTGGTCTACCTCTACCTCGCCGGGCGTCTCGCGCGCAAGGAGCTGCTGCGCCGGCTCGAGGCGCTGACGGTTGGATCGCCCCAGCCGCTGATGCGCGCGCTCGATCAAGCCCAGCGCGCGATGCGTCGGTTCTCGTCCGCCGAGCGGACGAAGCGCGTGCTGCGCGGTTTCGAGGGCTTCTTGAGCCTGCGTCGCGATGGCAAGCGCGCCTTGCAGTTCATGCGCCTGCAACACAGCTTCCGGCTGCTCGAAAACCCCGACGAGGTAATGCTCTCGCGTGCCAACGGGGTATTGCAAGAACTGCTCTTCGCCAACGAGATGCGGGGTCAGAGCAAGGCGGTGCGTACCCACGTCATCGTCAAGGCCGACCTGCGCGGCTCCTCGGCGATCATCTCGCGCCTGATCGCCGACAAGCTGAACCCCGCGACCTACTTCAGCCTGAACTTCTTCAACCCGATCACGCGCGTGGTCGAGGAACTGGGCGGGGAGAAGGTCTTCGTCGAAGGTGACGCGGTGATCCTCGCGGTGATCGAGCACGAAGGGGTCGGCAGTCGTCGCCAGGCGGTGGCTCACGCCTGCCTGCTGGCGCAGAAGATCCTCGAGGTGGTCGATCGCAAGAACGCCGGCAACCGCAAGCACAAGCTGCCGGAGCTCGAGGTCGGACTGGGCATCGCCTACTCCGATTCTCCTCCCACCTACCTCTACGACGGCGACAAGCCGATCATGATCTCGCCGGCGATCCACCGCAGCGACCGCCTCTCATCCTGTCATTCCGACGTGCGCAAGCAGGTCTTCAAGACCCGCGGACGCGGCATCGAGGTGGTCACGCCGAGCCACGGCCGCATGGAACACAAAGCCGACAGCGAAAACCTGCTGCGCTACAACGTCAATGGCATCGAACTCGACGCCCCGGCCTTCATCAAACTGAAGAACGAACTGGTGCTGCGTCGTTTCGAGGTGCTCGACAAGACCCGGGACGAGGCGGTGTGGATGTATGCCGGTCGTTTCACCGATCGCGTCGGCGGTGTGCACTGGCTGGTGATCCGTGAAGCGTCCGTGCGGGTGTGGGAAGAGGACGGCCGTCTGACCCCGGATCCGAAAGGCCGTCATTTCTATGAAGTCATCACCGATCCAGAGCAGATCGCGCTGGCGCGCAAGCGCATGAGCACCAGCTCATCCGGTGAGTTCGCCTCCTCGGCCTTGCGTCCCGAACCCGGCTAGTTCGCGCTCACCGGAATGAAAGTAACCACTATGGAACGCAGAACTGGCGCATTTCAGCGGCTAATGTAATGTGAAAATACGACAGCTACTCAGCCAATCAGCTGAAATGATATTCACCAGGCAGGGCGTAGGCCCGATCGAGCGCGGCGGATCGGGCGGCGCCGCCGGGTGATGCCGCGTCATGAGCGTTGGCTGAGTCGTGAACGAATAAAATGGCCCCAGGGGCGACGCGTATAAGCGCGTTCGCCCAGCTCGGAACCCCTCCCGATTGTGGTAGTCTAAGCGCCGAGAGTCAGCCGGATGGCCGCCGTGGCGTCGCCGCGGAGGAAAGTCCGGGCTCCAATGGACAGGGCGCCAGGTAACGCCTGGGGGGCGCAAGCCCACGGAAAGTGCCACAGAAAACATACCGCCGATGTTCGCAAGAGCAGGCAAGGGTGAAAAGGTGCGGTAAGAGCGCACCGCGCCCCTGGCAACAGGGGTGGCAGGGTAAACCCCGCCCGGAGCAAGACCAAATAGGGGGGCAGGCTGAAAGGCCACGCGTGGTCCGCGCGGTCCCCGGGTAGGTCGCTAGAGGCGCATGGCGACATGCGTCCCAGATGAATGGTCATCCTCGACAGAACCCGGCTTACAGGCTGGCTCTCTTCTTCCAACTTCTCTTTCCAATTGTTGCCTATTGTGTCGTTTTGGGCTTCTCCCTCCTTCCGTTCGTGACAACTTACTTTAACTTGCTTTCTTAGTTTTTTGGTTTTCCAGCCGAAAGCCAGCGTCATTTTATCGTCTCGAAAAAAACGTTTTAAGTTGCTGTCCGCAAAAGGGAATTCTTGACTTCCGCCTTGACAGCCCTGGGTTCGTTGTCCATTATTGTGTTCCAAAGTGGGGTGAAGTGGGGTAAAGGGGGAATTTGTCCAGGTGGATGGGGAGTCGGGGGTCTTCTTTCAGGGTTACAGCCCGCTGAGCCTCGACGCCAAGGGGCGGCTGGCGATCCCCGCGCGCTATCGCGAGCGCCTGCGTGATTGCTGCGCCGCGCGTCTGGTCATCACCATCAATCCGCAAGAGCGTTGCCTGTGGGTCTACCCGCGTAACGAGTGGCTGGTGATCGCGGGCCAACTGGCGCGCCTGCCGACCCTCAACCGCCAGAATCAGACCATGAAACGGCTGCTGCTGGGCCGGGCTTCCGAGGTCGAGATGGACGCTCAGGGGCGTGTGCTGTTGTCGGCGGAGTTGCGTGAATACGCCAATCTCGACAAGCGCGTGGTGTTGTCCGGAGACGGTCGCAAGTTCGAGCTGTGGGACGAGGCGCGTTACAACGAGCTGTTCAACGGCTGGCTCGAAGAGGTCGCCGAGCCGGGTTCCGACCTTTCGGAAGGTCTGGAGCAGCTCGCGTTGTGAGCGGGGAGCGCGCCGAAGGCCACGCCAGCGTGTTGTTGGCGGAGGCGGTCGAGGGCCTCGCGGTGAAACCGCACGGCTGTTATGTCGACGCCACCTTCGGACGCGGCGGGCACAGCGCCGCGGTGCTCGATCGATTGGGGCCGGAGGGGCGCCTGATCGCGATCGACAAGGATCCGGAAGCGGTGGAGGCGGCGCGGCGGCGTTTCGGCGCCGATCCGCGTTTCACGATACGCCATGGCTCATTCGCCGGTCTCGGCGGCTACCTGGAAGAGTGCGGGCTGCTCGGCCGGGTCGACGGCCTGTTGCTGGACCTGGGGGTTTCGTCACCGCAGCTCGACGAGGCGCGGCGCGGTTTCAGTTTCCTGCGCGAGGGTCCGCTGGACATGCGCATGGATGTCAGCCGGGGTCTCAGCGCGGCCGAGTGGCTGGCGCGGGTCGAGGTCGGCGAGCTTGCCCGGGTGCTGCGCCGCTACGGCGAGGAACGTCACGCCGGGCGCATCGCGCGCGCCATCGTGGCCGCGCGCGAGAGCGGTCCGATCCGCACCACGACGCGGCTCGCGGCCGTGATCGCCGAGGCGATGCCGGGGCGGCCCGATCCGCACAAGCACCCGGCGACGCGCAGTTTTCAGGCGATCCGCATCTTCCTGAACCGGGAGCTGGAGGATCTGGAACGCGTATTGGCCGACGCGCCGGCGATCCTGGCGCGCGGTGGGCGCTTGGTGGCGATCAGCTTTCATTCGCTGGAGGACCGGATGGTCAAACGCTTCATGAAACAGGCGGCGCGTCCCGGTGCGGACCTTCCGGCCCGCCTGCCGGTGCCCGCCAGCGAACTGCGCGCGAGCATGCGCCTGATCGGCCGCGCGCGCCGCGCCGGCGAGGCCGAGATCGAGGCCAATCCGCGCGCGCGCAGCGCGGTATTGCGCATCGCCGAGCGTCGCTGATGGATGCGCGCCTGTTGTCGACGCTGGCTTTGGGGTTGGCCGTGGTGCTGTCGGCGTTGGCCGTGGTCTACGTCGAATACGAGGGGCGTCAGCTGTTCGCCCGGATCGAGCGGCAGCGGCGCGCGGCCGATGCGCTCGATGTCGAATGGCGTAATCTGCAACTCGAGCGCAGCACATTGCTGACCAATGCGCGCATCGAAGGCATTGCGCGCCGCGTATTGCATATGCGGCGCCCGAAAACGAACGAAATCATCCTGGCGGAACCGTGAAGAAAGCTGTGACATCCCGACCCGGCGCACCCAAGCCATCGCTCGACCGGGCGACTCCGGCGCCCCGTTACGACGCGCGGCGGCGGGTGGTGCTCGGTCTGCTCGCGCTCGCGGCGTTGGGCTTGGTCGCGCGCGCGATCGAGCGCCAGATCATCGAGCGCGATTTCCTGCGCGGCGAGGGAGAACGGCGCTTCCTGCGCATCGTCGAGATGCCGGCGCATCGCGGCGTCATCATGGATCGTAACGGCGAGAAGCTCGCGGTCAGCGCGCCGGTGGTATCGATCGCGGTCAACCCGCGCGTTCTGCCCCGGGATACCGCGCGTCTGCTGCCGTTGGCGCGTGCGCTGGACCTCGATTACGAAGCCTTGCGCCGCAAGCTCACCGCCAATGCGCGGCGGAGCTTTCTGTATCTGAAGCGTGGTGTGGATCCGTCGCTGGCCGGCAAGGTGCGGGATCTGGCGCGTGGGCTCGATCTGCGCGGCATCGAGTTTCAGCGGGAATACCACCGTTTCTATCCCAGTGGTGAGATCACCGCGCATGTCGTCGGCCTGACCGACATCGACGACCAGGGCATCGAAGGCATGGAACTGGCCGACGACGCCCATTTGCGCGCCCATCCGGGCCGCAAGCGCGTGATCCGTGACGGCCGCCATCGCGTGATCGAGGATCTGGAACGGATCGAAGCGCCGCGCGATGGGCGGGATCTGACGCTGAGCATCGACCGCCGCCTGCAATACATCGCCTATCGCGAATTGAAGGCGGCGGTCGCTCGCCATCACGCGCGCGCGGGCAGCCTGGTGCTGCTCGATGTGCGCAGCGGCGAGATTCTGGCGTTGGTCAACCAGCCCTCGTTCAATCCCAACAAGCCGGGCGCGGCGCGGCGCGGCGCGTTGCGCAACCGCGCGTTGACCGACGTCGCCGAACCCGGCTCGACGATGAAGCCGTTCACGGTGGCCGCCGCGCTCGATCTCGGCGCGGTGAGCCCGGATGCCATCATCGACACCCGTCCGGGGTACCTGCGTATCGGCCGTGACCGGGTGAGCGATCATCATCCGCTGGGGCGCATCGACCTCGGCACCCTGCTCGCGAAATCCAGCAATGTCGGCGCCGCCAAGCTGGCGCTGGCGCTCGATAGCGAAGCCTTCCACGACTACCTCGCCGCGCTCGGCCTGGGTCGTCCGACCGGCATCGGTTTCCCCGGCGAGGTCAGCGGGCGCCTTGCCCCGGCCGGCCGCTGGCGACGCTTCGAGCAGGCGACGATGTCGTTCGGCTACGGGCTGTCGGTGACCCCGTTGCAGCTCGCCGCGGCCTATGCCGTGATCGCCGCCGACGGCGTCAAGCGGCCGCTGAGCCTGCGCAAGCGCGAGGCGCCGGCGGCCGGCCGGCAGGTCATGAAGCCCGCCACCGCGCGCCTGCTGCGCAAGCTGTTGCAACGTGTCGTGGAAAAGGGCGGCACCGCGCCGCGCGCCGCGATTCCCGGTTTCAGCGTGGCCGGCAAGACCGGCACCACGCGCAAGCTGGTGCATGGCCGCTATTCCAACAAGCAGTATCGTTCCTTGTTCGTCGGCATGGCCCCGGCGAGCCGGCCGCGTTATGTGTTGCTGGTGATGATCGATGAACCGAAAGGGCGGGAATACTACGGCGGCGCGGTCGCCGCGCCGGTATTCTCGCGGGTGATGTCCGAGACCCTGCGTCTGATGAACGTCGTGCCGGACCAGGCGCTGGATGGCGCGCCGAGGCTGCGTCTCGCCGCGCTCGACGGGGTGGCGCGATGATGCCGGCGCCGACGTTTCGCCGCGTGACCCTGGGGGACCTGCTGGCCGGGATCGCCGATCCCGGCGCCGCGGATGGCTTGTGTCCCGGCGCGATCGAGCAGGACAGCCGGCGCCTGGGCGCGGACAGCCTGTTTCTGGCGACGCGCGGCCAGCGTCATCACGGGCTCGACTTCGTGCGCGTCGACACCCCGGCGCTGGCGATCCTGGCCGAACCCGATGCGCGCTGGCCGGCGCGGCGCATCGCCGCGCTCGGCGTGTCGCTGGGGCGCCCGGTGATCGCGGTGCCGGAGCTCGGGCGGCGCGCGAGCCGCATCGCCGCGCGTTTCTACCAGGATCCGTCGGCCGCGCTGCGCGTCATCGGCATCACCGGCACCAACGGCAAAACCAGTTGCGCCCATTATCTCGCGATGGCCAGCGAAGCGCGTTGCGCCACCATCGGCACCCTGGGTTACGGTTTCGGCGACGCGCTGAAGGCGACCGCGAATACCACCAGCGGCGCGGTCGATACCCAGCGCCAGCTCGCCGAGTTGCACGACCAGGGCGCGGAATGGGTGGCGATGGAGGTGTCGTCGCACGCGCTCCATCAGCATCGGGTCGCGGCGGTGCGCTTCGATACCGCGATCCTGACCAATCTGAGCCGCGATCATCTCGATTATCACGGCGACATGCGCGCCTACGCCGAGGCCAAGCGCCGCCTGTTCGAACAGGCCGGTCTGAAGCGCGCGGTGATCAATCTGGACGATGCCTTCGGGCGCGAGCTCTACGAGCAGCTGCCGGCGAGCGTCGAGGCCATCGTCTACGGCCGCCGGGAGCATGTCGCACAGGCCGCCGCGGCGCATCGCGTCCGCCTGTTAGACCTCCAGGCCACGCTGCGCGGGCTCGAGCTGGAGATCCAGCTCGACGATTACCGCGACCGCCTGCAAGTGCCGCTGATCGGCGGCTTCAACGCCGCCAACCTGATGGCGGTGGCCGGCGCGCTGCTCGGCGCCGGCCTGACGCCGCAACGGGTGGCCGGACGTCTTGCCGCTCTGCGCAACATCGCCGGTCGCATGCAGACCTATGGTGGCGACGGACGTCCGCTTGTGGTGGTCGATTATGCGCACACCCCGGATGCGCTGGCCAATGCGCTGGAGGCGCTGCGCGGGCACTGTCGTGGCCGCCTGTTGTGCGTGTTCGGTTGCGGCGGCGAGCGCGATGCCGGCAAGCGTCCGCTGATGGGCTCGGTCGCCGAGCAGCATGCCGACCAAGTGATTCTGACCGACGACAACCCACGCGGCGAGGCGCCGCAAGCGATCATTGACCAGATCCTGCGCGGCATGCGCCGGCCGGAGCGGGCGCAACGTGAGCCGGATCGCGCGCGCGCGATCTGCCGCGCGATCGCGATCGCCGGAGCCGACGACGTCGTGTTGGTCGCCGGCAAGGGGCATGAAGGCTACCAACTGGTCGGCGACCAGGTGCGACCGTTCTGCGACCAGGCGGTGGTCGCGGTCGCGCTCGCGCAGTGGCGGGGAGGGGCGTGATGGAATGGGCGATGGCCGATGCCGCGCGCGCGATCGGCGGCGAGCTGATCGGCGGGAACCCCCGCTTTACGCGCGTCGGAACCGATACCCGCCGGCTTGCTCCGGGCAGCTTGTTCGTCGCCCTGCGCGGGCCGAACTTCGACGGTCACGACCATCTCGACGCGGCGCGTGACGCCGACGCCGCCGGCGCCTTGGTGCAGCGCGCGCTCGATCACCGCCTGCCGCGCATCCGGGTCGACGACAGCCTGCGCGGCCTCGGCCGTCTCGCCCATGCCTGGCGCGAGCGGCGCGCCGGCCAGCTGGTCGCGATCACCGCGAGCAACGGCAAGACCACGATGAAGGAGATGCTTGCCGCGATCCTGCGGCGGCAGGGTCCGGTGCACGCGACGCGCGGCAACCGGAACAACGAGATCGGCGTGCCGACGACCCTGCTCGAATGGCGCGATCAGCCGCGCGCGGTGATCGAGCTGGGCGCCAACCACCCCGGCGAGATCGGTTACCTGAGTCGCATCGTCGCGCCCGACGTGGCGTTGCTCGGCAACGCCGGGCGCGCCCATCTGGCCGGTTTCGGCGACGAGCGCGGCGTTGCCACGGCGAAGGCCGAGATCGTTCAGGGGCTGCGTCCCGGGGGGCATTTCCTGTTTCCGTCCGACAGCCGTTGGAGCGAGCTGTGGCGGGTGCTGGCCGGCGACGCGCGCGTCACCACCTTCGGCTTCGATGCCGCCGCCGATGTCCGGGTCGATCCGGCGACAATCCGAATCGCGCGTGGCGCCGAGGGGTTCGTCACCCGTTTTCGGCTGCGCGCCGGCGCGCGCGAGAGCGAGATCGCGCTGCGCCTCGCGGGGCGCCACAACGTCGCCAACGCCCTCGCCGCGGCCAGCGTCGCGCTCGCTCTGGGTCTGCCGCTGGAGGCGATACGCGAAGGACTCGCCGGGCTGCCTCCGGTGCCGGGTCGGCTCGCGCCCGAGGCGCTGCCCGGAGGCGGGTTGCTGATCGACGACAGCTACAACGCCAATCCCGATTCGGTGCGGGCCGCGATCGAGGTGTTGGCGCGACTGCCGGGGCGGCGCACCCTGGCGCTCGGCGAGCTCGGCGAGCTCGGCGTCGCGGCGCCGGCGCTGCACGAGGGCCTGGGCGAGGCGGCGCGCGACGCCGGGATCGAGCGCCTGTTCGCGCTCGGTCCGCTGGCGGCGCGCGCGGCCTCGGCCTTCGGCCCCGGCGGTCGGCGTTTCGATGACCACGCCGCGCTCGCGGCGGCGCTGCGCGCCGATCTCGGCGGCGCGGATGTGGTGTTGGTCAAGGGTTCGCGCTCGGCGGCGATGGAGCGCGTCGCCGAGGCCCTGCGCGGGGGGGCGCCGGCATGATGCTGTGGCTCGCCGACTGGCTCGCGCAATGGGATCCGAGCTTCCATGTGCTGCGCTATATCACGCTGCGCGCGATCCTTGCCGCGTTGACCGCGCTGGTCATCTCCTTCCTCGTCGGGCCGTTGCTGATCCGCCGCCTGAGCCGTCGCCAGATCGGTCAGACGGTGCGTGACGACGGTCCTCGAAGCCATCTGTCGAAGGCCGGCACGCCGACCATGGGCGGCACCCTGATCCTGGTCGCGATCGCGGTCTCGACGCTGGCCTGGGGCGATCTCGGCAACCGCTATGTGTGGGTCGCGCTGCTGGTGACGCTGGCGTTCGGCGTGATCGGCTTCGTCGATGATTACAAAAAGCTGGTGAAGAAGGATTCACGCGGCCTGATCGCGCGCTGGAAGTACCTTTGGCAGTCGCTGATCGGTCTCGGCGCGGCCCTGTATCTCTACGCCAGCGCGGGCACGCCGGCCGAGACCCAACTGTTCGTGCCCTTTCTGAAGGATGTGGTGATCGAGCTCGGGCCGATGTATGTGGTGCTGGCCTATTTCGTCATCGTCGGCAGCTCGAACGCGGTCAACCTGACCGATGGCCTCGATGGCCTTGCGATCATGCCGACGGTGATGGTCGCCGCGGCGCTGGCGATCTTCGCCTACCTCTCGGGCCATGCCTACTTCGCCAGCTACCTGTTCATCCCGAAGCTGCCCGGGGTCGGCGAGCTGGCGATCTTCTGTAGCGCGATCGTCGGCGCCGGACTCGGCTTTCTGTGGTTCAACGCCTACCCGGCGCAGGTGTTCATGGGCGATGTCGGCGCGCTCGCGCTGGGCGCGGCGCTCGGCGTGGTCGCGGTCAGCGTGCGCCAGGAGCTGGTGCTGCTGATCATGGGCGGGGTGTTCGTCGTCGAGACCCTGTCGGTGATCGTGCAGGTGGCCTCGTTCAAGTTGACCGGACGACGGGTGTTCCGCATGGCCCCGCTGCACCATCATTTCGAACTCAAGGGCTGGCCCGAGCCGCGCGTCATCGTGCGCTTCTGGATCATCACCGTGATCCTGGTGCTGGTCGGTCTTTCCAGTCTGAAGATCCGGTGACCCCGTTATGTACGCGACGATGGAGAAACCCGTGAACGATGCCCCCCGCACCCTGATCGTCGGCCTCGGCAAGACCGGGTTGTCGTGCGCGCGTTTCCTCGCCCGCCAGGGACTGCCGGTGGCGGTGACCGACAGCCGCGACAGGCCGCCGGCGCTTGCGGGCTTGCAGCGCGAGCTGCCGTCGGTGGCGGTGTTCGCCGGCGGTTTCGACGCCGCCGCCTTCGACGCCGCCGATCGGCTGATCGTCTCGCCGGGGGTGGCGGTCGGCCATCCCTTGATCCAGCGCGCGTTGCGGCGCGGCGTCGAGGTGATCGGCGACATCGAGCTGTACGCGCGCGCGAGCACGCGACCGGTGATCGCGATCACCGGCTCGAATGGCAAGAGCACCGTCACCGCGATGCTCGCGGCGATGGCACGCGCCTGCGGGCGGCGCGTCGGCGTGGGTGGCAACTTTGGCACCCCGGCGCTGGAACTGCTCGACGAAGAGACCGATCTCGATGTCCTCGAGCTCTCCAGCTTTCAGCTCGAAACCACGGTTTCGCTGGCTCCGGTCGCCGCGGCGGTGCTGAACATCTCGGCCGACCACATGGACCGTTACGAGGGCATTGACGACTATGCGCTGGCGAAAGCGCGCATCTACCGCCAGGCCGGGCATCCGGTGTTCAACCGCGACGACGCCGCGGTGATGGCGATGCGGCAAGGGAATCATCCGGCGAGCTTCTTCACCCTTGGGACGCCGGCCGACGCCACCACCTGGGGCGTGCGCGAGCACGCCGGGGCGGGCTGGCTGGCGCGCGGGGCAGAGCGCCTGATGCCGGTTTCCGAGCTGCCGCTGCCGGGTCGCCACAACCAGGCCAACGCGCTCGCCGCGCTGGCTCTCGGCGCCGCCGCCGGGCTGCCGCTGGAAGGCATGCTGACCGGTTTGCGCGGTTTCCACGGCTTGCCGCACCGCACCCAGTTCGTCGCCGAGATCGATGGCGTGCGCTGGTTCAACGATTCGAAGGGCACCAACCCGGGCGCCACGATCGCCGCGCTGAACGGTTTTGCCGACCACCAGGGGCGCATCCTGCTGATCGCCGGCGGTCAGTGCAAGAACGCCGATTTCGCGCCGCTGGCGGTGGTCGCGCGGCGCGTCTGCAAGGCGTTGATCCTGTTCGGCGAGGACGCCGCCCGGATCGAACAAGCGCTGGACCCCGACCAGCGCGTCGAGCGTGCCGCCGACCTGCGCGAGGCGATTGCGCTGGCCGCCGAGCGCGCCGCCCCGGGCGACATCGTGCTGCTCTCCCCGGCCTGCGCCAGCTTCGATATGTTCAGCGGCTTCGAGCAGCGTGGCGAGCAGTTCGTGCGCATCGTCCTGGAGTACCGCGAATGAGCCACGCGCGCGCCACTCAGACTCCGCTCGCGCGGCGCGCGGGGATGCGGTTCGACGGGCTGTTGCTCGGCGCGGTGCTGGCGCTGCTTGCGTTCAGCCTGGTGATGGTGGCGTCGGCCTCGCTGCACCTCGGCGAGCGCGCCGCCGGCGAGCCGTTCCACTACGTCTTCCGCCACCTCTTCGCGCTGGCGCTGGGGCTCGGTCTCGGCGGTCTGGTGGCGGGCGTGCCGATCGCGGTCTGGGAAAAGAGCGGCCCGTGGCTGTTCCTCGTCGGGATGGCGCTGCTGGGCCTGGTGATGCTGCCCGGGGTGGGGCGCAGCGCCAACGGTGCGACGCGCTGGATCGCGCTCGGCGGTTTCAATCTGCAACCCTCGGAGTTCATGAAGTGGTTCGCGGTGATCTACATCGCCGGCTACCTGAACCGTCGCCGTGACGAGGTCGAACAGACCACCTGGGGCTTCGTCAAGCCGATGCTGCTGCTCGCGCTGGCCAGCGGCCTGATCATGCTGCAACCCGATTTCGGCACCACCGCGGTGCTGATGGCGGTGGCGCTCGGCATGCTGTTCCTCGGCGGCGCCTCGCTGCGTCATTATGCGGTACTGCTCGGCTTGGTGCTCGGCGCGGCGGTGCTGTTGGTGCTGGTCTCCTCGTACCGGCTGAAACGGGTCACGGTGTTTCTCGACCCCTGGAGCGATGTCAACGGCGCCGGCTACCAGCTCGCCCAGGCGCTGATCGCGTTCGGACGCGGCGGAATCGACGGCGTCGGTCTCGGCAACGGCGTGCAGAAGCTGTTCTATCTGCCCGAGGCGCATACCGATTTCCTGATGGCGGTGATCGGCGAGGAGTTCGGCCTGGTCGGCACCTTGTGCGTGATCGCGGCGTTCGCCTTGATCACCTGGCGGGTGTTCGCGATCGGCGCGCGCGCCGAGGCGATGGAGTGGCGCTTCGCCGCGTACACGGCCTATGGCTTCGGCATCTGGATCGGCTTGCAGGCATTCATCAATATCGGCGTCAACCTCGGTTTGTTGCCGACCAAGGGGATCACGCTGCCGTTCATGAGCTACGGCGGAAACGCGATCCTGGTCGCCTGCGTAATCGTCGCCATCGTGCTGCGCATCGATTTCGAGACCCGCATCGCCGATGCCGACGATGAGCTGCGGCGTCGCAACCGAGCGGCGCCGGCGAAGCCGGAAGAGGAGGCGAAATGGGCGCGCGTGTGATGGTCATGGCGGGTGGCACCGGCGGTCATGTATATCCGGCGCTTGCGGTCGCGCGGTTGCTGCGCGAGCGTGGTCACGAGGTCGCCTGGATGGGCGCGCCGGACAGCTTCGAGGCGCGCCTTGTGCCGGATGAGGGCTTCGTATTTCACGCGGTGCGGGTCGCCGGCCTGCGTGGCAAGGGCTGGGCGCGGCGCGCGGGCGCGCCGCTGATGCTCGGCGGCGCGCTTGCGCGCGCGCTTGCGGTGTTGCGGCGCGCGCGTCCGGCGGCGGTGCTCGGCATGGGCGGCTTCGTCAGCGGGCCGGGCGGGGTCGCCGCGCGCCTGCTCGGGCGACCGCTGGTGATCCACGAGCAGAACGCCGTTCCGGGGCTTACCAACCGCCTGCTCGCGCGCATCGCCAACCGCGTGCTCGAGGCCGTGCCGGGCAGCTTTCCGGCGGCGCGCGGCGCGCGCGCGGTCGGCAACCCGGTGCGCGCCGCGATCGCCGCGCTGGCGCCGCCGCAGCGACGTTTCGCGGAGCGCGGCGAAGCGCCGCTGAGTTTGCTGGTGCTGGGTGGTTCGCTCGGCGCGGAGGCCTTGAACCAGGTTGTGCCGGCGGCGCTCGCGCGGGTCGCCGCGCGCCATCCGCTGAGGGTGCGCCACCAGGCCGGGCGCGGCAAGGCCGAGGCCACCGCCCAGGCCTATCGCGCGGTCGGGCTGGAGGCCGAGGTCGACGAGTTCATCGACGATATGGCCGCGGCCTATGCCGGGGCGGACCTCGCGATCTGCCGCGCCGGCGCGTTGACGATCGCCGAGCTCGCCGCGGCCGGCCTGGGTGCGGTGCTGGTGCCTTATCCGCATGCCGTGGACGACCACCAGACCGCCAACGCGCGCGGTCTTGCAGAGGCCGGCGCGGCGCGCCTCGTGGCGCAAGCCGGGTTGACCGTCGAGACCCTTGCGGAGATCCTCGACGCGCTGTTTTCCAGTGGTCGGGAGGGCCTTTCGGAGATGGCCGGTCGCGCGCGCGCCCTGGCGCGACCCGATGCCGCGCGCGCGGTCGCCGATGCCTGCGAGGAGGTGATGTCGTGAGTGCGTCGTTCACCGCCCACGCGCCCGAGAGCGCGATGAAGCGCGTGCGGCGCATTCATTTCGTCGGCATCGGCGGCGCCGGGATGAGCGGCATCGCCGAGTTGACCCGCAACCTCGGTTTCGAGGTGTCCGGCTCGGACATGCGCGAGAACCAGGCCACGCGCCGCCTCGAAGCCCTTGGCGCGCGCATCCATATCGGCCATGACGCGGCGCATGTCGCGGAGGCCGACGCGGTGGTGATCTCGAGCGCGGTGGGGGACGACAACCCCGAGGTCGTCGCCGCGCGCGCGCGCCGCGTGCCGGTGGTGCCGCGCGCCGAGATGCTCGCCGAGTTGATGCGTTTCCGCTACGGCATCGCGGTCGCCGGCACCCACGGAAAGACCACCACCACCAGTCTGGTCGCGAGCGTGCTCAGCGAGGGCGGGCTGGATCCGACCTTCGTCATCGGCGGGCGGCTGAACTCGGCCGGCGCCAACGCGCGGCTCGGGGAAAGCGGTTATCTGGTGGCCGAGGCCGATGAGAGCGATGCCTCGTTCCTCTATCTGCAACCGATGATCGCGGTGGTGACCAATATCGACGCCGATCATCTGTCGACCTACGGCGGTGATTTCACGCGGCTGGTCGGGACCTTCGCCGAGTTTCTGCACCATCTGCCGTTCTACGGCCTCGCGGTGTTGTGCATCGACGATCCCGAGATCCGTCGCCTGCTGCCGTCGCTCGGCCGCCCGGTGCGCACCTATGGTTTCGATACCGCCGCCGATGTGCGCGCCGGCGGGGTCCGGGCGGAGGGCGCGCGCACCCGCTTTGAGGTCGCATTGGCCGACGGCGGGCGTTTCCCGGTCACCTTGAACCTGCCGGGGCGACACAACATCGCCAACGCCCTGGCGGCGATCGCGGTCGCTCGCGAGCTGGGCGTGCCGGTCGAGGCGATTCAGCGCGCGCTGGCCGGGTTCGAGGGCATCGGGCGACGTTTTCAGATTCATCCTTGCCGCGCCGGCGACGCCGACGATGTGCTGTTGATCGACGATTACGCGCATCACCCGAACGAGTTGCGCGCGACTCTCGCGGCGGTGCGCGAGGGCTGGCCCGGACGCCGCCTGGTGTTGGTTTTCCAGCCGCATCGCTATACCCGCACGCAGGAGCGCTTCGAGGATTTCGTGCAGGTCTTGTCGGAGGCCGACGTACTGGTATTGAGCGAGGTCTTCGCCGCCGGCGAGGCGCCGATCGCCGGCGCCGACGGTCGCGCGCTGAGCCGCGCGATCCGCGCGCGCGGCCAGATCGACCCGGTGTTTGTCGATCCGGTCAGCGAGACGCCGGCGGTGTTGCGCGGGTTGCTGCGTGCCGGCGACATCGTGCTGGTCGCCGGCGCCGGCGACATCGGCGCGGTCGCCGCCGGACTGCCACGGGAGTTATGCCGATCATGAACCAGGGTATCGACAAGACGGATCTGGGACGCGTCGCGGTGCTGCTCGGCGGGCGCGCGGCGGAGCGCGAGATCTCGCTGATCAGCGGTCGCGCGGTGCTCGAGGCGCTGCGCCGCCAGGGGGTCGACGCGCATCCGTTCGATCCTGCCGACGGACTCACCGGATTGACCGCGGATGCCTTCACGCGCGCCTTTGTCGTGCTGCACGGGCGCGGCGGCGAGGACGGCGTGATCCAGGGCTATCTCGACAGCGTCGGTCTGGCATACACCGGCAGCGGAGTCGCCGGTTCGGCGCTGGCGATGGACAAGTACCGCAGCAAGCTGCTGTGGCGCGGCCTCGGCCTGGCGACGCCGGACTTCATCGTTGCGCGCGATGCCGGCGGGCTGTCCGCGGCCGCCCGTCTGGGTTTTCCGCTGATGGTCAAGCCGGCGCATGAGGGCTCGAGCATCGGCATTCGCAAGGTCGACGACCTTGCCGCGCTCGAATCGGCCTGGCGCGAGGCCGCCGCCCTGGATGACGAGGTGCTCATCGAACAGTGGATCGACGGCGCCGAGTACACCTGCGCGCTGCTCGGCGCGCGCGCGCTGCCGCTGATCCGGCTCGAAACCACCAACCCGTTTTATGACTACGCCGCGAAGTACCAGGACGAGGACACCCTTTACCACTGCCCCAGCGGTCTCGACGAGGCCACCGAGAAGGCGTTCCAGGAGCTTGCGCGAACGGCTTTCGCGGCCCTCGGCGCGAGCGGCTGGGGGCGCATCGATCTGATGGTCGACGGCTCCGGCCGGCCGTGGCTGATCGAGGCGAATACGGTGCCGGGGATGACCGATCACAGCCTGGTGCCGATGGCCGCGCGCGCCGCCGGCATCGATTTCGACGAGCTGGTGTTGCGCATCGCCGCGAGCGCCGGCCACGGGGGGGCGCGCTGATGGCCGCGCCGCGTCGTCACGCCCGCCCGCGTCGCGCGGCATGGCGTCCGCGCCGGCCGGACGCGCGCGCGTTGAAGCTCGGCGGCGGCGTGCTGCTGCTGGGGCTGCTGCTCGGCGGCGGTGCCTGGCTCGGCGGCCTGCTCGCCGACCCCGCGGTAATGCCGGTGCGCCACGTCGGCGTCGACGGCCTGCTGCGGCATGTCTCGCGGGCGCAACTGCAACGGCGTATCGAGGAGGTGGTGAGCGGCGAGAGCTTCTTCACCGTGGATGTCGACGCGGTGCGCAAGGCGGCGCGCGGGATTCCGTGGGTCGATGACATCCGCGTGCGCAAGCAATGGCCGGATCGCTTGCGCGTCGAGGTCGTCGAGCAACGCGCGGTGCTGCGCTGGAACGATCGGATGCTGGTCAACGCCCGCGGCGAGCCCTTCGCCGCGCCGCGCGCCAGCTTCCCGGCGGGTCTCGCCCGGCTGCGCGGCGGGCGCGCCGACCTGCCGCGTCTGTTCGCCGCCTACCGCGACATCCAGCGGCGTCTGAATCCGCTCGGTCTGCGGGTCGCCGAGCTCGAGCGCAGCGCGCGCGGCGGCTGGCGCTTGCAACTCGATGACGGCCCCCGGGTCGAGCTCGGACGCCAACCATGGACGCGGCGCATCATGCGGCTGGTGGCCTTGTACCCGCGCCTGAGCGCCGATCCGCGGCGCCGGCCGGGGCGCATCGATCTGCGGTACGCGAACGGTCTCGCGGTGAGCTGGCGCGCGGCGGAGAAGGGGCTGGCCGCGCGCGCGCGCCCGGCCGGAGGGAAGAGAGGATGACGCGGAAATCGGACAAGAACCTGCTCGTCGGGCTGGATATCGGCACCTCGAAGGTGGTTTGCATGATCGGCGAGCTGAAGGACGACGGCGGGATCGAGGTGATCGGCTTCGGCTCCAACCCCTCGCGTGGGCTGCGCAAGGGAGTGGTGGTCAATATCGAATCCACCGTGCAGTCGATTCAGCGCGCGGTCGAGGAGGCCGAACTGATGGCCGGTTGCGAGATCCACGCGGTCTACGCCGGCATCGCCGGCAGCCATATCGGCAGCATGAATTCGCACGGCATCGTTGCGATCAAGGACGGCGAGGTCAGCACCTCCGACGTCGACCGCGTGATCGACGCGGCGCGCGCGGTGGCGATCCCGGCGGACCAGAAGATCCTGCACATCCTGCCTCAGGAATTCATCATCGACCACCAGGACGGCATCCGCGAGCCGGTCGGCATGTCCGGCGTGCGTCTCGAGGCCAAGGTGCATCTGGTCACCGGCGCGGTCAGCGCGGCGCAGAACATCGTCAAGTGCGTGCGTCGCTGCGGCCTCGAGGTCGATGACCTGATTCTCGAACAGCTGGCCTCGAGCTACGCGGTGCTCAGCGAGGAGGAGAAGGAGCTCGGCGTGTGTTTGGTCGACATCGGCGGCGGCACCACCGACATCGCGATCTTCACCGAGGGCGCGATCCGCCATACCGCGGTGATCCCAATCGCCGGCGATCAGGTCACCAACGACATCACCGTGGCGCTGCGCACGCCGACGCACAACGCCGAGGAGATCAAGCTGAAGTACGCCTGCGCGCTGACCCAGCTGGCCAGCCCCGACGAAGCGATCGAGGTCCCGAGCATCGGCGACCGGCCGCCGCGTCGGCTCGCGCGCCAGACCCTCGCCGAGGTCGTCGAGCCGCGCTACGAAGAGCTGCTCTCGCTGGTGCAGGCCGAACTGCGCCGCAGCGGCTTCGAGGATCTGATCGCCGGCGGCGTTGTCGTCACCGGCGGCAGCGCCAAAATGGAAGGGCTGATCGAGCTCGCCGAGGAGGTCTTCCACATGCCGGTGCGCCTCGGCGTGCCGCGTCATGTCAGCGGCCTCCCGGCGGTGGTCGGCAACCCGATACACGCCACCGGCGTCGGTCTGCTGTTGTTCGCGCGCAACAATCGCGGCGCGTTCGGGCGGGACTTCGAAGACGCCGGGGCGCATTCGATCTGGAGCCGCATGAAACGTTGGTTCCAGGGCAATTTCTGATCATGGCTCATGATCATGCGCCGGCAGGAGGAGCGGCGCGGCAACCCGGGCGCATGAGGCATGCGCCCGGCAACGTGGTAATTGAAAATCCGTGGAGGATATAGGCAATGTTTGAATTGATGGATGTGGATTCCCAGAACGCAGTGATCAAGGTCATCGGCATCGGTGGCGGGGGCGGCAACGCGATCAATCACATGATCGCCCACCAGATCGATGGCGTCGATTTCATCTGCGCGAACACCGACGCGCAGGCGCTGAACAACAGCCAGGTGCGCACCGTGCTGCAGATCGGCTCGAGCATCACCAAGGGGCTTGGCGCCGGCGCCGACCCCGAGGTCGGACGCCAGGCGGCGGAAGAGGACATCGACCGCATCCGCGAGGCGATCGAAGGCTCCGACATGGTGTTCATCACCGCCGGCATGGGGGGCGGCACCGGCACCGGCGCGGCGCCGGTCGTGGCGAAGGTCGCGCGCGAGCTCGGGATTCTCACCGTTGCGGTGGTCACCAAGCCGTTTCCGTTCGAGGGGGGGCGCCGCATGGCGGTGGCCGAACAGGGCATCGCCGAGCTTGCCGAACACGTCGACTCCCTGATCACGATCCCGAACGAGAAGCTGCTCGCGGTGCTCGGCAAGCATATGAGCCTGCTCGACACCTTCGGCGAGGCCAACGACGTGCTGCGCAACGCGGTTCAGGGGATCGCCGAGCTGATCACCCGTCCGGGCCTGATCAACGTCGACTTCGCCGATGTGCGCACCGTGATGTCCGAGATGGGCATGGCGATGATGGGCAGCGGCGCGGCCAGCGGCGAGGACCGCGCGCGCGAGGCCGCCGAGCAGGCGATCAACAGCCCGTTGCTCGAAGACATCGATCTGGCCGGCGCGCACGGCGTGCTCGTGAACATCACCGCGGGCATGGATCTGACGATCGGCGAGTTCGAGGAGGTCGGCACCACGATCAAGGAATTCGCCGACGACGAGGCCACCGTGGTGGTCGGCACCGTGATCGACCCGGAGATGAGCGACCAGCTGCGCGTCACCGTGGTGGCCACGGGCCTGGGCAAGGAACGCGCCGCGCGCGAGCCGGCCGGGGAGGTCGCGCCGGTGCGACTGGTTTCGGAGCCGCCGGCGCAGCCGGTGCGCGAACGCGAGCCGGCGGCGGCGCCTGAGCCGGTGGCCCCGGCCGCGGCGTCCCGTCCGGCCGAGCCGGCGCCGGCCGCCGCCGGCTATGGCAACGCGACGACCGAACCGGCCAAGAAGAAGCGAGGCATGGACTATCTGGATATTCCAGCCTTTCTGCGGCGCCAGGCGGACTGACTCCGGCGCGCTCCCGACAGCTTGGTTCCAGCGAGTTGTTGTAAAAAACGCAAACTTGCGAAAAATGCCAATCTGGTGCTACTATTGTGGCATCGAAGCAGGAATTGGCGGGCCGGTCAGGAGTTTGTATCGGCCCGGTTCGTTGGGCGGACCATACGGAAGCTATTCGGGACTATGATCAAGCAGAGAACACTCAAGAACGTGATTCGCGCGACCGGGGTCGGTTTGCATTCCGGGGAAAAGGTCTATCTGACCCTGCGGCCGGCCGCGCCGGATTCCGGGATCGTGTTTCGCAGGGTGGATCTCGACGATCCGGTGGATATCAAGGCCTGTCCCGAGAATGTCGGCGACACGCGCCTGTCCACCACGCTGGAAAGGGATGGCGTGCGCATCTCCACGGTGGAGCACCTGTTGTCGGCCTTCGCCGGGCTGGGCATCGATAACGCCTATGTCGATGTCAGCGCGCCCGAGGTGCCGATCATGGATGGCAGCGCCGGTCCGTTTGTATTTTTGATACAGTCGGCCGGCGTCGAGGAACAGCCGGCGGCGAAGCGCTTCATCCGCATCAAGCGCAAGGTCCGGGTCGAGGACGGTGACAAATGGGCCTCGTTCGAGCCGTTCGAAGGTTTCAAGGTCTCCTTTGCGATTGCCTTCGATCACCCGGTGTTCCGGGAACGCAGCAACTATGCGTCGATCGATTTTTCCTCCACGTCGTTCGTGAAGGAGGTCAGCCGGGCCCGGACCTTCGGCTTTCTGCGCGACCTTGAGCGGTTGCGTGAACACAACCTGGCGCTCGGGGGCAGCCTCGACAACGCCATCGTCGTCGACGACTACCGTGTCGTCAACGACGATGGCCTGCGTTACAAAGACGAATTCGTCAAACACAAGATTCTCGACGCGATCGGCGATCTCTACCTGCTCGGGCACAGCCTGATCGGCGCCTTCGAGGGCTACAAGTCCGGACATGCGCTGAACAATCGCCTGCTGCGCGCCCTGCTGGCCGACGCCTCGGCCTGGGAAGAGGTCACCTTCGACGAGGCGCACGGCGCGCCGATCTCCTACATGAAGCCGGCCTGCGTCAGCGTCTGAGCCTGCTCCTCGCGTCTTTCAGCCTTTTCCCGCGTGCCGGCTCAAACGGCGCAAGGCCTCCGCCAAGGCGGGATCCTGGATATTGCTTGCTGTCGTGGCGAGCGATTCGGCGGCGCGCGCGCCGAGGCGGCGTGGCGCGCGGGCGCGGCGCGGGGGCGGGTGGCAGGCGTCCACCCGGATATCGATGGCCAGAATGGCTTCGTGGCGTTTCCGCAACTGTTGCAACAGTCGTGGCAGGGACAGCCGCAGGCGGCTCGCCCACACTGGACTGTCGACGAACAGGCGCAGGCGGTTGTGTCGGAAACGCAGGCCGCGCAGATGGCCGCGCGCGCTCATCGGCAACAGCGCGCGCGCCTCGTCGAGCAGGGCGGCCTGCAACTGGATCTCGTCGAGCAGTTGCCGCATCCGCGCGTTGCGTCGCAAGATATTGTATAATTGGAACGATTTGGTTTTCGGGCGCATGGTGGCATGAGCAACGGCTTGATCGATGGCTGTCTGGGGCTGGGTGGTCCGTCACGCTGCAGGGCATGGCTGGGCTTTGGCGCCTTGCTTGTGCTCGTCGGCATGGTAGCCCTTTCCGCATGGCTCGGCTACCGTCAGGGCGTTGCCGATGCCTCGCCGGACAGCGCGGCCTATCAGGCGCAGATCGCCCGTTTGCTGGAGGCCGACCGGGAAGCCCTGGCCGGCGCGCGGCGGCGCGTCAACGAGCAACTGGATGCATTGGCCTTGCGCCTCGGTGAGTTGCAAGCCCGGATGCTGCGGCTCGATGCGCTCGGTGGGCGGCTGGTGGCGCGCAGCGGTCTGGACGCGACGGAATTCGATTTCGACGCCGAGCCCGCGCGCGGCGGGGTCGATGCCTATCCGGCGCGGGATGCCTCGCCGCGCATGTTGATCGATGACGTTGCGCGTCTGGGCCGCCTGATCGACGATCGCGCGGATAAGCTGACGCTGCTCGAGCAGTTGTTGCTTGAAAAAGAGCTGCGCAACGAGGTCGAGCCCGCCGGCCGGCCGCTGGACAGTGGTTGGGTCTCGGCGCGCTTCGGCATGCGCAACGATCCGTTCGACGGTAAGCGCAAGTTTCATCATGGCATCGATTTCGCCGCCCGGCGCGGCACGCCGATACGCGCCGTGGCGGCTGGCGTCGTGGTCCGTTCCGGCCCGGTCACCGGTTTCGGCAATCTGGTCGAGATCAAGCACGGTAACGGGCTGGTCACACGCTATGCGCACTGCGACAAGACCCTGGCGAAGCTCGGTGAGGTGGTGCGTCGCGGCCAGATCATCGCGACGGTCGGCTCGAGCGGTCGCTCGACCGGCCCCCATCTGCATTTCGAGGTGCTGCGCGACGGCCAGCCGGTCGACCCGGCCGCCTATGTGC
>Ga0256832_1000282_pt1 | contig 31972 bp, 34 predicted proteins | sample 134614metaG_FD_190534 | JGI IMG/M metagenome (GOLD analysis project Ga0256832, IMG submission 190534) | Hydrothermal vent microbial communities from Lau Basin, Pacific Ocean - 134-614 | ecosystem: Environmental > Aquatic > Marine > Hydrothermal vents | place: Pacific Ocean: Lau Basin | collected...
GATCATAAGAAGGAATATCTTGAGCATTGCTTGCTTATTCATCTAACGAATACCTATCTTAGTCAGCTTGGACATCGTTCCCGCACCACACCCTGACGTTTGATTTGTACCAACATAGGCAGCAGCCACATCTGTATACCAAACGATCACTTTCTTTCCTGCCAGTTTTGCGCTCATTAATGTTGCCAGCATATTTTTCCCACCAGGCGTCGAGGCATCAAACCGAAAATACTCTCCCCAACTGCTACAAGTATTTATAGGCTGAGAAGTCGTGCCAAAATGCACATACCCATCTGTACCAACGTGATATCGGTTAACGGATAAATCGGCCGCATAACCTGCAGATATTTGACATGAAAACACTGCCAGCAAAACAAAAACAGAGGAAGTAATTAAAGTTTTCATATTCAGCTGGTCTCCCCTTATTACATATAATTTCAATCTTGACAGCCCATTTACCAATGAGCAATATCTCTGCCAACCCGCATAAAGTTATGGCACTGCATAGATAAACGAAAGCAATTTATACCCTGCAGAATGACAGCCATTTACATATACATTTATCTTTTTTCCCGCCATAAATGAACTCAAGAGAAAACTGTAAAGCTCTTTATACTGGGCATGATTACCATTTAATATTATTATGTCTTTTGCGCACCCATCAGGATTAGCATTTGCCCCATCTGTACTAAATATCCAACCGCCATAGGCATTTTGAATAAATTTTATGGCCCCATTTCCCACATAATCAGCTGCATCTATTTGTGCTGACAAAAACATCAATGCTAGAAAACTCAACATTCTTACTTTCATAGGAAACACCTTCATTGAAAGCCCAGATTACATCTTCAAGTTGGATTTAATCTTAAATATCGCAAATCTTCTATATTCGACCAACCGGTACACTCATTTGTACCCTCAAGATACATTGACTTACCTGCTGTATAGGCAACGGTCAACATACTGATCCATGTATTTGCCCCAGGTGCAGCGCTATCTAAGCTAAACGCATACAAAGAATTAGTTGAACACCCCGGCCCATTGACAACAGCCTTATCCACTGCAATAAAAACTTTGGTACCGAATCCTGGACCTGAATAAATATGCGTGACATTCGCGGTAACTGCGCCGGCCATTACCTCAAGTGAAACTGCAAAGCCAGTTGCACATATAAGAAAAACCACATATTTCCTAAACCTCATACTTTACGGTCCTCAACAAAATATTTCTTTACGTTTAAGTAGCTCTTTTATTGCTAACATTCACAACAATGGTCATATTCAATTTAAATACAAATAACTAATTTCGTATCCATAACCACCCTGATTGCAATTCCCGCTCCCAATGACGGATATAGTTTTACCTGTTGCTTTAGTCGTAATAACCATTGATATAAGCTCTTTTGCGCCAGGATAGCTGGCATTAAGAGCCCACCGGTTGTCTCCGGAACAAGTAGGGGGGATGCCAGAAGTCACATCGGCATAGAAAGCAAACATTCCTGAACTTGGGAATATATGTATCGCCCTTGGCTGCTGATTTGCTGCTGTGAACTGCTCAGAAAAGACGGGAAAAGACATTACTAAAAGAGTGAGCAGAAAAAGGGACCTTAACATTCAGGCCACCATTTATCGCACACACGAACGCTGCCTAACAGCCCATAAAAACTACTGCAGTCACGTAAAATATAAATGAGATGTAGCGCGCACACCATACAACTGCGGGAATCCATTACCCACTCCCCCTATACTGCTTATTTTATTATTTATGCTGCATTTATTGTTGTGCATTTCGCAGCAGTTCTTATTATTTTGACTCGCAGTATATCCCTGCCTTATGAAAATATACAACTCTGCGTTGTGTGACATATTTACATTAAAACAATTGGATTCACGTTGGACATACTTGCCCGCACATAAATGTAAGAATTTTCCTACATGCGCGATCATATTCTAGACAATTAAAGTGAATACTCCACCGGCTAATGCCGGTGGCTTCGTGTTACGGCTAAAAGCCGAATTAATCGGCCGTACGGCCGATTGTCCCCTCTCCCAAGACTGGGAGGGTTAGGGATAGGGTTAGGGTGAGGGTGTAGCCGCCTAAAGGCGTGGGATCCACAGATCCCCTATCAAGGGCATTAAATGTGACGATACTGGTGCTGATATCACATTGAGATAACAGCACTTTAGCGAAAATAGAATGGAACAACTCTAATAACTAGTATTTTGGTTCTTTTGAATTCAATACGGATGATGAGTAACAGTCTCCCATATCGCTGTTGGCTATCCAACTGGGATTCAGACAATTTGCCAGAATGGAAACATGAATTTGCCGCCAATTAACAATTTCTAATCGCTACAGGCCAACATTTCCTTCTATGTGCTGGTCAATTTATTGGTATAGGAACAACCAAAAAAATTTGGGAGGCCACAGATAAGCACTCACTCGGGCACTACAAGTGCCAGCAAATTTATTCCTACTGACATCTCGACAGACTTTATTTCCTTCGATCAATCCGAAAATTTACACGCCGAAGCTATTCCACGGTGACCGATTTTGCAAGATTACGGGGCTGGTCCACATCGGTGCCCTTGAGCACCGCCACGTAATAGGACAGCAGCTGCAGGGGCACCGTGTAAACGATGGGTGAGATGAGATCGTCCACCGGCGCGACATTGAGCACCTGGGTACCTTCTCCCTGCTGCATCTCGGCATGGGCGTCGGCGAACACCAGCAACTCGCCGCCGCGGGCACGCACTTCCTGCAGGTTGGACTTGAGTTTTTCCAGCAACTCGTTGTTAGGCGCCACAGCGATGATGGGCATGTTTTCGTCCACCAGGGCCAGTGGGCCGTGCTTCAGCTCACCGGCGGGATAGGCCTCGGCATGAATATAGGAAATCTCTTTGAGCTTGAGCGCCCCCTCCATGGCCACCGGGTATTGCGCACCACGCCCCAGGAAAAGTGCATTGTTCTTGTCGGCAAACTGTTCTGCGATCTCCTTGATGGCCTCGTCCAGCCTTAATACCTTGTCGATCTGTCCAGGCAGTTTTTCCAGTTCACTCACCATACGGGACTCGACTTCGGCAGTAAGCCCATTGCGCCGGCCCAGGGTGATCACCAGCAACAACAAGGCCACCAGTTGGGTGGTAAAGGCCTTGGTGGAGGCGACGCCGATCTCCGGCCCGGCGCGGGTCAACAGCACCAGGTCGGACTCGCGCACCAGGGAGCTTTCCGGTACGTTGCAAATCGATAGGGAATGACCGAAGCCCAGTCGTTTGGCTTCCTGCAGACCGGCCAAGGTGTCGGCCGTTTCGCCGGACTGCGAGAGGGTGACGATGAGGGAATGCTTGCGCACCACCGGCTTGCGATAACGAAATTCGCTGGCCACTTCCACGCTGCAGGGGATGCCGACGATGGACTCCAACCAGTAGGCGCCGATGAGCCCGGCATGGTAGGAAGTGCCGCAGGCGATGATATGCACCCCCTGGACCGCATCGAAGATCTTCCCCGCCTCGGAACCAAAGGCCTGCTCCAGGACACGCCCGCTGCTGATGCGCCCTTCCAGGGTATCGGCGATGGCCTGGGGTTGCTCGTAGATCTCCTTGAGCATGTAATGCCGGTACTTGCCGCGATCAACGGCATCGGCGGACAGCTCGCTCTCCTTGATGGGCCGTTGCACTTCGTTCCCCTCGGCGTCGTAGATCACCAGGCTGTCGCGGCGGATGTCGGCAATGTCGCCTTCTTCCAGAAAGATGAAACGCTGGGTCACCGGCAACAGGGCGGCCACGTCTGAGGCGATGAAGTGCTCACCAATGCCCACGCCGATCACCAGTGGGCTGCCGCGTCGCGCCGTAACCAGGCGACCTTCTTCTCGGCTGCTGATCACCCCCAGGGCATAGGCACCCTCGAGATCCGCCACGGTGGCGCGCACTGCCTCCAGCAGGTCCTTACCTTTATCTACGTGATAATCGTACACCTGATGCACCACCACCTCGGTGTCGGTTTGCGAGGTGAACTTATGACCGGTCTGGGTTTGGGCCTCTCGCAGCTGATCATGATTTTCGATGATACCGTTATGCACCACGGAAACGATGTCCCGACAGACGTGGGGATGGGCATTGCTTTCACTGGGCACACCATGGGTCGCCCAGCGGGTGTGGGCGATGCCGGTCTTGCCGTGCAGGGTGTCCCCCATGGCCTCCGCCAGGGTCGCCACCTTGCCCATGGAACGCACCCGGTCGATCTCGCCGGTGGCATTGAGCACCGCCACGCCGGCGGAGTCATAACCCCGGTATTCCAGGCGCCGCAGCCCCTCCACGAGGATGGGTACCACGTCTCTGTCTGCCACTGCACCGACGATTCCGCACATAAAAACAGTCTCTAGTTGCTAGTTTCGAGTAACGAGGTAAGTCCCGCGCTCCGAAAAAGCCAAATCTAATCGTAAAGAATCATTTACAGACTCTGTCTCTCCATTATCTCGGGCCCTGCGGAGGCACACATAGGGAAATACTTTCATCTTTTCCCTTTTATCTTTCATCTGCCTTCTTCGGCCTTTGCCACTCCTCCACCGTCACCTGCTGTGCCCGACTCAGGGTCAGCGTCTCGGCCGGCACATCGCGCGTGATGGTTGATCCCGCCCCGATTGTGGCGCCCTCGGCCACGGTCACTGGCGCCACCAATTGTGTGTCGGAGCCGATGAACACGTTGTCGCCAATCACTGTCTGGTGCTTGTAGACGCCATCGTAATTGCAGGTGATGGTGCCGGCGCCCACGTTGACGTTGGCGCCCATGGTGGTGTCGCCCACGTAACTGAGATGATTCACCTTGCTACCCGTGGCGATCTGCGACTTCTTGATTTCCACGAAGTTACCCACCTTCACGCGATCGGCCAGTTCACTCTGCGGCCGCAGACGGGCATAGGGACCGATCTCACAGCGCTTACCGACAACGCTGTCCTCCAGCACACAATTCGTATGTACCCGGGTTCCGGCATCGATGTGTACATTTTTCAGCACCGTATTGGGGCCGATGTACACCTCGTCGCCCAGGGCCACCTCGCCTTCGATCAGCACGTTGCAATCGATGATCACATCCTGGCCAATACTCAATGTCCCGCGCAGGTCGAAACGGGCGGGATCGCGCAGCGTCAGGCCCTCTTCCATCAACTGCCGCGCCTGGCGCCATTGAAAGGCCCGCTCAAGCTCGGCAAGTTGGCGCTTGTTGTTCACGCCCTCGATCTCGCACTGCTCATCGGGGTAAACCGTGTTCACCGTCACGCCATCGGCCACCGCAAAACCGACGATGTCCGTGAGGTAGAACTCCCCCTGGGCGTTGTTGTCATCGAGCCGGGCGATCCATTGTTTCAGCCGATCCGCCTTGACCGCCAACATGCCGGTGTTGATCTCGTGGATGGCCAATTGGTCTTCAGTGGCATCCTTTTGCTCGACGATGCACTGCACCCTGCCCGCGGCATCGCGCACGATGCGCCCATAGCCACTGGGATCGGCCAGTTCCGCCGTCAGCAGGGCCAGGGCATCGCCCTGTGCTGCGGCAATCAATCGTTGCAGGGTGGGCACCGTGATCAGCGGCACATCACCGTACAACAGCAACACCAAATGATTATCAGGAATAGCGGGCAGGGCCTGTTCCACGGCGTGGCCCGTGCCCCGTTGTTCTTTCTGCTCCACCCACTGCAGGTCATACGCCGCAAGGGCCTCGCGCACCTGCGCGCCGCCATGGCCAAAGACCACGTGAATATCCGCGGCCTCCAGCCGCAAGGCATCCTCGATCACGTGTTCCAGCAGCGGCTTGCCGGCGATGGTGTGCAATACCTTGGGCAGGCGGGATTTCATGCGCGTGCCCTGACCGGCGGCCAGCACCACGACACTGAGGGGAAGATCAACCGACATGGCAAGTCCCTGTAAAATACATGCGTTGTCTATACTACATCAACAAAACAGCCACCAACAAAAAAGGGGCGGTGGAAACCGCCCCCCCACTGCTGCGATAGGCTGCAAACTACTGCCCCAGTTTCTTCTTCAGACGCTGAACGGCTTGCAACTGCGCCATGGCTTCGGCCAGTTCCGCTGCCGCCGCGGCGTAATCGATATCATCCTTCTGGTCGGCGAGCAGCTTCTCGGCGCGCTCCTTGGCGGCCAGGGCCGCGGCCTCATCAATATCGCTGGCGCGCTGGGCCGTGTCGGCGAGGATGGTCACCGCCTCGGGCTGGATCTCCAGCATGCCGCCCGAAACGTACAGCACCAGCTCATCCTCACCCTGATCGGTGACGATGCGCACCTCGCCGGGCTTGATACGCGTGAGCAGCGGGGCGTGGCGGGGCAGGATGCCCAGATCGCCCATCACCCCCGGGGCAAACAGCATGGTGGCCGGGCCGGAGAAAATCTCCTCTTCCGCGCTCACAACATCTACATGCATGGTCATCGCCATATCCTAACTCCTTACAACGCCCTTTGTTAGAGGGTCTTGGCCTTTTCGATGGCTTCTTCGATGCCACCCACCATGTAGAACGCCTGTTCCGGCAGTGAATCGTATTCACCTTCGACAATGGCCTTAAAGCCGGCGATGGTGTCTTTCAGGTTGACGTACTTGCCCGGGGCACCGGTGAACACCTCGGCGACGAAGAAGGGCTGTGACAGGAAACGTTGCAGCTTGCGGGCACGGTTCACGGACAGCTTGTCTTCTTCTGACAGCTCGTCCATGCCGAGGATGGCGATGATGTCCTTCAGCTCTTTGTAGCGCTGCAGGGTACCCTGCACGGCACGGGCCACGTTGTAGTGCTCTTCGCCGATGACCAGCGGGTCCAGCTGACGCGAGGTGGAGTCCAGCGGATCCACCGCCGGGTAGATACCCAGCTCGGCGATCTGACGGGACAACACCAGGGTGGCGTCCAGGTGGGCAAAGGTGGTGGCGGGTGACGGATCGGTCAAGTCATCCGCGGGCACGTACACGGCCTGGAAGGAGGTGATGGAGCCGGTCTTGGTGGAGGTAATGCGCTCCTGCAGGGCGCCCATTTCCTCGGCCAGGGTGGGCTGATAACCCACCGCGGAGGGCATGCGGCCCAGCAGTGCGGACACCTCGGTGCCGGCCAGGGTGTAACGGTAGATGTTGTCGACGAACATCAGCACGTCGCGGCCTTCGTCACGGAAATGCTCGGCCATGGTCAGGCCGGTAAGGGCCACGCGCAGACGGTTGCCGGGAGGCTCGTTCATCTGCCCGTAAACCAGGGCCACCTTGTCCAGCACGCCGCCTTCTTCCATCTCGTAGTAGAAGTCATTACCTTCACGTGTACGTTCACCCACACCGGCGAACACGGAGAAGCCGCTGTGCTCCACGGCGATGTTACGGATCAGCTCCATCAGGGTCACGGTCTTGCCCACACCGGCACCACCGAACAGCCCCACCTTGCCACCCTTGGCGATGGGCATGATCAAATCGATCACCTTGATGCCGGTCTCGAGAATATCCAGGCTGGAGGACTGCTCATCGAAACTCGGCGGCTTGCGGTGGATGGGCATGGTCTTCTCGGCCTGCACCTCGCCGGCATGATCCACCGGGCGACCCAGCACGTCCATGATGCGTCCCAGGGTGCCCTGGCCCACCGGCACCTTGATGGCCTCTCCGGTGCCGGTCACCGCCATGCCGCGCTTCAGGCCGTCGGTGGTGCCCATGGCGATGGCGCGCACGATGCCGTCACCCAGTTGCTGCTGCACTTCCAGGGTCAGGTCGACGTCGTCCAGCTTCAGCGCGTCGTAGACCTTCGGCATCCCGTCGCGTGGGAACTGCACGTCCACCACGGCGCCGATGATTTGTACGATTTTTCCTGAACTCATGTTTCAGTCCTCTTGGTAATTCAGATAAAAGATAAAAGGGTAAAGATACAAGTAAAAGATAAATGCAAGTCTCGCGTATTTTCACGATCGGTGATTTCGTGCATCGCGCCGTTGTTCACTTTCATCTTTTCTCTTTGCTCTTGTATCTGCAGTTCTTAAACGGCCGCCGCACCACTCACAATTTCTGAGATTTCCTGCGTGATCGCCGCCTGGCGGGCCTTGTTGTAGGCCAGGTTCAATTGATCAATGAGATCACCGGCATTGTCCGAGGCGGCCTTCATGGCCACCATGCGTGCCGACTGTTCGCAGGCCACGTTTTCCACCACGGCCTGGTAGACCAGGGATTCCACATAGCGCGTCAGCAGATCGGTGATCACCTCCTTGGCTTCCGGCTCGTAGAGGTAGTCCCAGTGATGGGCGTACTCCTCTTCCTCTGCAGCCTGGATGGGCAGCAACTGTTCGATCTGCGGATCCTGGGCCATGGTGGAGACGAACTCGTTGTACACCACGAACAGGCGGTCGATCCTGCCTTCGTCGTAGGCATCCAGCATGACCTTGATAGTGCCGATCATGTCGGTAATGCGCGGCGCATCACCCAGGTGCGAGGTCTCCGCGGCAATATTGCTGCCCAGGCGTTTGAAAAAGCCGGTGCCCTTGGAACCGATGGTGCAGATGTCGATCTCCACGCCCTTGGCGTCCCACTGTTGCAGCGTTTTCAGGGCCGCACGAAACAGGTTGGCATTGAGACCACCACACAGTCCCCGATCACTGGACACCACAATGAACCCCACCCGTTTGACTTCGCGTTCCTGCATGTAGGAATGCCTGTACTCCGGGTGTGACTGTGCCAGGTGATGAATCACGTTGCGAATCTTCTGCGCATAGGGGCGGGAGGCCGCCATGCGGTCCTGCGCCTTGCGCATCTTGCTCGCCGCCACCATTTCCATGGCGCGGGTGATCTTCTGCGTGTTTTGCACGCTTTTGACTTTGGTGCGTATCTCTTTACCGACAGCCATACCCTTCTCCTAACGTAAGTCCCAGCGCCTGCGGTGATTAGTATGTGGCCGACGCCTTGAACTTCTCGATGGCCGTCTTCATTTCGCCGGCGATCTCATCGTTGTAGTCACCGCTGGCGTTGATCTTATCCAACAGATCTGCGGCGTTGCTGCGCAGATAGGCATGCAGGGCGGCCTCGAAGTCCACCACCTTGTTCACCTCGACATCATCGAGAAAGCCTTCGTTGGCGGCGTACAGAGAACAGGCCATCTCCGCCACGGACAGCGGCGAATACTGCTTCTGCTTCATCAGTTCGGTGACGCGCTGGCCACGTTCGATCTGCTTGCGGGTGGACTCGTCCAGGTCGGAGGCGAACTGGGCAAAGGCCGCCAGCTCGCGATACTGGGCGAGGTCGAGACGCACACCACCGCCCAGCTTCTTGATGATCTTGGTCTGCGCCGCGCCACCCACACGGGACACGGACAGGCCGGCGTTGATGGCCGGACGGATACCAGCGTTGAACAGGTCGGCCTCGAGGAAGATCTGACCGTCGGTGATAGAGATCACGTTGGTGGGCACGAAGGCCGACACGTCACCTGCCTGGGTTTCAATGATGGGCAGGGCGGTCAAGGAACCGGTCTGACCCTTCACCTCACCGTTGGTGAGACGCTCCACCTCATCGGCATTGATACGCGCGGCCCGCTCCAGCAGGCGGGAGTGCAGGTAGAACACGTCACCCGGATAGGCCTCACGACCCGGCGGACGACGCAGCAGCAGGGAGACCTGACGATAGGCCCATGCCTGCTTGGTGAGATCGTCATAAATGATCAGCGCGTCTTCACCGCGGTCACGGAAGTATTCACCCATGGTGCAGCCGGAGTACGGTGCGATGTACTGCATGGCCGAGGGATCGGCGGCGGAGGCGGCGACAATAATAGTGTGCTCCAGAGCGCCGTGTTCTTCCAGCTTACGCACCACAGCGGCAATGCTTGATGCCTTCTGGCCGATTGCGACGTAGATACACTTAACGCCGGTGCCCTTCTGGTTGATGATGGCGTCGATGGCCACCGCGGTCTTGCCGGTCTGGCGGTCACCGATGATCAGCTCGCGCTGTCCCCGGCCCACAGGTACCATGGCGTCGATGGCCTTGAGGCCGGTCTGCACCGGCTGGTCCACGGACTTGCGTTCGATAACGCCCGGCGCCACCTTTTCGATAGGCTCGAAACTGGCGGCATCGATGGCGCCCTTGCCGTCGATGGGATTGCCCAGGGAGTCCACCACGCGACCCAGCAGGCCCGGACCCACCGGCACCTCGAGGATGCGCCCGGTACACTTGACCTTGTCGCCCTCGGTGATGTGCTCGTAGGCACCCAGCACCACGGCGCCCACGGAGTCCTGCTCCAGGTTCAGGGCCATGCCGAAGGTGTTGCCGGGGAATTCGATCATCTCACCCAGCATCACGTCGGACAGGCCGTGCACACGCACGATACCGTCGGTGAGACTCACCACGGTGCCTTCGTTGCGCGCCTCGGTGGAGACGTCAAAACTTTCGATTCGTTTCTTGATCAGCTCGCTGATCTCAGACGGATTTAATTGCATTTTCTTTTTCCTCTAATGGCGGCTTGCGCTGTGTTTGTCACCAGCGGCCTCAGCCTGCCAGCGCTACGGAAAGCTTGTTTAATTGCCCACTCACTGAACCATCAATCACCATGTCACCCGCCTTGATGATAGCGCCCCCCATGAGGGACTCATCCACCTTGCAGGTCAGCGAGACGTCACGTCCCAGGCGCGCCTTGAGCCGTTCGGCGATCTTCGCCTGCTGCTCCGCGCTAACCTCCTGGGCGGCGATGATCTCCGCCTCGACGGTCTTTTCCGCCTCGGCCTTGAGGGCATCGTATTGCTCGGCGATTTCCGCCACCACATCGAGGCGGCGGTTTTCGGCCAGCAGTCTGACCAGGTTCTGCCCCTGCTCGGTCATCACATCAGCGGCCACATCGATCACCAGCTGGGCCAGTTGCTCCCGGTTGATGCTGGTGTTGCCGATCAAGGACTGCATGTCGGCGTCCGAGGTGATCAGTGCGAGGGTCTGCAGAAGCTCGGACCAGGCCTGCAACTGACCACTTTCCTGGGCAAGCTGAAAGACGGCTTCGGCATAGGGTCGGGCGATGGTGGATTTTTCAGCCATGGCCCTAGATCTCTGCTGCCAGTTCGTTCAACAAGGCGGCGTGCGCCTTGGCGTCGATTTCGCGCTTGAGCACCTTCTCGGCGCCGGCCACGGCAATGCTCGCCACCTGGGCGCGCAGTGCCTCTTTGGCCTGATTGACCTCGCGTTCGATCTCGGCATTGGCGGCGGTGACGATGCGCTCGGCTTCCGCGCGCGCCGTCTCCTTGGCCTCGTCAACGATCTCCGAGGCCCGCTTCTGACCCTGGGCCACCACTTCTGCGGCCTGGTCCTTGGCCTCTTTGATCAACTCCAACGCCTTCTTCTTGGCCAGCTCTTCTTCGTGCTTGCCCTTCTCGGCGGCGGCCAAACCATCGGCGATACGCTTCTGGCGCGCCTCCATGATCCCGGACAGAGGGCCCCACATGACTTTGTTGACGAACCAGATCAACAAGCCGAACGCGATCATCTGCGCAAAAAGGGTTACGGTAATATTCACTGTTTGATTCCTCCCGGTTTATCTCCGCCCAAGTTTAGGGACGGAACATCACCAAGTTAGTAGCCTGACGTTAATCCTTGCAAAGAAAGATTAAAGCGCGCCGATGGCGGCAGACAGGGCACCAACGAAGGGGTTGGCAAACAGGAACCACATGGCGAAGGCCAGGATGATGAACGGGAAGGATTCCATCAGACCGGCAAAGATGAACATGTTGGTCATCAGCACGGGACGCATCTCCGGCTGGCGCGCGATGCCTTCCAGGGTCTTGGCACAGATCAGGCCCCAACCGATAGCGGAACCCAGACCGGCAGCCGCCAGGATCACGCCAACGCCAACCGCCGTGTAGGCGTAAATGGTTGCGATCATATCAGGTGTCATTGTTACTCTCCTTCAACTTAAAGTTTAAAAAACAAAAATGATTACTAAATTTTCAACAATAAAAAACAAAAAATCTTTTTAATGATCCGCGGTGTGCGCCATACCCAGATACACAATGGTCAGCACCATAAAGATAAAGGCCTGTAGGGTGATCACCAGGATGTGGAACAACAACCAGCCCATATCCAGCACCACCTGCAGCGGGAACCAGATCAACATGCCCGCACCCAAGGCAGCGGCGCCGCCCAGCAGTGCGATCAGCAGGAACACCAGCTCACCGGCGAACATGTTGCCGAACAGACGAAGGCCGAGGCTCAGGGGCTTGGCCAGTTCCTCGATGGCGGTCATCACGATATTGGCCGGCATGGCGAACTTGCCGAAGGGATGGAACAGGAACATCTTCAGGTAGCCCACGGGGCCCTTCACCTTCAGATTGAAATACAGCGACAGCAGGAATACCGTGAGCGCCATGGCCATGGGGGCATTGAGATCCGTGGTGGGTACCACCTTGAGATAATGAATGCCCAGCCAGCTTCCAATCACCGGCAGCAGATCCACGGGAATGAGATCCATGAAGTTCATCAGCCACACCCAGACAAAAATGGTCAGCGCCATGGGTGCGATCAGCGGATTGTGACCCGGGAAGGAATCCTTCACCTGGGTCTGCACGAACTCGAGAATGGACTCGACGAAATTCTGGAAGCCGCCCGGCACGCCATCGGTGGCGTTTTTGGCCACCCGCGCACCGATGGTGACAAACAGGATACCCAGCAATACCGATATCACAATGGTATCGATATTCCAGGTCATGAAGCCTTCACCGACGTGGAGGTTGGTTAGATGGTGCTGGATATACTCAACGGTGCCGCCACCGCTGGAACCTTCTGCTGCTTGACTCAAGATCCTATCCCCTTAAGGTTTTTTCATCCGAACTGCCCGCCGCTTTCCGGTCGCGCACGCTCATCAAGTAACTGGTCTGCGCGAGGACAAAGCCGGCCAATACGGCCGTTGCATCGAGCTTCAATAAACCCAGCCCGATTCCCAGCAACACGATCACCGCCGCAAATCTCACCACAGCGCCGATGTATAAAATCATCATGCCTTGTTTGGGGTCGCTCAGCGCCAGTGCGTTCGCGCGCTTGAAGCCCCTGATCGACACCAGGGCGAGCACCACGCTGGACAGCCCGCCATAGACCGCCGACAGCGCCTTCCACGAACCTTCTTCAGCAACTGATCCTTCAGAACCAAAGCCAAAGAACGCCGCCGCAACCACCAGGGTCGCCAGCAGCTGAACGATTACCACCCGTCGGGCCTTGCCAGCGAGTCTCTTATCAATTGCATTCATTGACTGAACTCACTGCATGTTCGGATCGTTCAACAATCGGTAAACTTTGAGGAATCCTCCCACGACTCCCATGCCACCAAACAGCAGCATGACGATGGGCGCGGTCCCCAACCACGCATCCACCCAATAGCCCAGCAAAAATCCGGCTACCACCATCGACGACAACACGGTGCCGACGCTGATCAGTAGCAGCCCGGGGCCTTTTGGTTTGCTCTTGGTCATCGATGATCCCGCGCAATCGAAGCACACTCGTTGTCGAGCACCCCAAAATTGGCCCGGCAGTATACCCACCCACCTGGGCCGCGGCAAGCTCCAACAAGGAGATATTTATGGGTTTATTGAATTATCTGAAGAGAGCGCCGTTATCGCCCCTCGGTAGCAGCGATCACTGAATGCGGGCCAGTATGCCGTCCAGCTCGTCGAGGCTGGTGTAATGGATCACCAGCTTGCCGTTGCCCTTGGCGGCGTGCTGGAACAGGACCTTGGCCGCCAGCTTCTCGGTGAGCTCGTCCTGCAGGCGCTTGATGTCGGGATCCAGGGATTTGCCGGTCTTTTTCGCCTTGGCGGGGGCGCTGCCCAGGCGTCGCACCAATTGCTCGGTCTCGCGCACCGAATATCCCCTGGCGGCCACGTCGCGCGCCGCCTCGCTCTGCGCCGCGCCCTCCAGGGCCAGCAGGGCACGGGCGTGGCCCATTTCCAGATCACCGTGTTCCAGCATGCGGCGCACGTCGTCGTTGAGGGTGAGCAGGCGCAGCAGGTTGCTCACCGCGGCGCGGGAACGGCCCACGGCCTGGGCGGCCTGCTGGTGTGTCATCTCGAATTCATCGATGAGCCGTTGCAGGGCAATGGCCTCCTCGATGGGATTGAGGTCTTCGCGCTGGATGTTCTCGATGAGCGCCATGGCGATGGCCGCCTCGTCGGGCACATCGCGCACCACGGCGGGAATCTCGTGCAGCCCGGCCAGTTGCGCGGCACGCCAGCGACGCTCGCCGGCGATGATCTCGTAGCGCCCGCCATCGATGGGACGAATGACGATGGGCTGCACCACCCCCTGGGCCTTGATGGAGCTGGCCAGTTCCTCGAGGCTCTCGGGGTGCATGTCGGTGCGCGGCTGATACTTGCCCGGCTGCAGCAGGTCCACCGGCACCTCGCGCAGGTCGGCGCCCGGCGTTTCGGCATCGCCCGTGGCCACCGCTGTGGCAGAATTGCCCAGCAAGGCCTCCAGACCGCGCCCCAAACCTCGTTTTTTCACTGCCATCTCTACAACCCCGAATCTTTGTTGCTTCTGTGTTTATGCCTTAGGCGCTGGCCCGGCTGTCCAGGGCCTTGTCGCGGCGCAGCATCTCGCCGGCCAGGGCCAGGTAGGCCTGGGCGCCGCGTGAACTCTTGTCGTACACCAGGGCCGGCAGGCCGTGGCTGGGCGCCTCGGCGAGGCGGATGTTGCGCGGAATCACGGTGCGGAACAGTTTGTCGCCAAAGTGCTTGTTGAGCTGCTCGGTGACATCGCCGGACAGGCGGTTGCGCGGATCGTACATGGTGCGCAACAGGCCGTCGATCTGCAGGAAGGGATTGAGCGAACCCTTCACCTCCTCGATGGTGTTCACCAGGGCGGTGAGTCCCTCCAGGGCATAGTATTCGCACTGCATGGGAATCATCACCGACTGCGCCGCCACCAGGGCGTTGAGCGTGAGCATGTTCAGCGAGGGCGGGCAGTCGATGAGGATGTAGTCGTAGCGGCCGATGACGTCGATGAGCGCATCGCGCAGGCGGCGCTCGCGCTGTGGCTGTTGCAGCAGCTCCACCTCGGCGGCGGTGAGGTCGGCATTGGAGGGCAGCATGTCGTAACCGGCCTCACCGGCCTTGACCACCGCCTCTTCCACCGTGGCCTGCCGCATCAGCACGTGATAGCTGGACAGCTCCACCGCGTGCTTGTCGATGCCGCTGCCCATGGTGGCATTGCCCTGGGGATCGAGATCCACCAGCAACACCTTGCGCTGGGTGGCCACCAGGGAGGCCGCCAGGTTGACGCTGGTGGTGGTCTTGCCCACCCCGCCTTTCTGGTTGGTTACCGCGATTATCTTGCCCATAGCCCTGTTCTGCCTTTCCATTTTTCCATTTCGTCATCCCGGCGCAGGCCGGGATCCAGATTCACGCTTATCGTTGTATCCCCTAGATTCCGGCCTGCGCCGGAATGACGGAAATAATCAATTCATCTCTCGCCGCAAACACACCAGGTGGCGCGCCTCGTCCAGCCCCGGCACCTGCAGGGGATACACCCCCTCGAGCTCGAATCCCGCCGGCAGGTTACTCAACTCCGCGGCGGGATCGGCGCCCTTCATGGCCATGATCATACCGCCGGGCCGGCAGTGCTGGCCGGCGCCGGCGAGCATGTCGGCCACCGCGGCGAAGGCCCGCGAGATCACCACATCGAAGCCCTGCCCGGCATCGAAATCCTCGGTGCGCGCGTGCGCCACACGCACCCCCGGCAGCCCCAGCTCCATTACCGCCTGCTGCATGAAGCGGGTCTTTTTACTATTGCTGTCCAGTAGCACGAACTCACGTTCGGGATGCGGCCCCGCACTCAGCAAGGCCAGGGGGATGCCGGGCAGACCGGCACCGGCGCCCACATCGAGGATCCGTCCATGGACCGCTGTGTCCGTCAACGCGTCGTCCAGGAAGGGCGTCACCGCGAGGCTGTCCAGCACATGCCGTGTTACCATCTGCGCGGGATCACGCACCGCGGTCAGATTATAAACGCGGTTCCATTTGTGCAGGAGCCGTACATAATCCAGAAGCCGGGCCTGAACTTCAAGGGGGCAGGACAGATTTAATGCCTGCAGCCCGGCGGACAACACCGCGCCCAACGATGTGTCCGTCATGGCGTTTAGGGCTGGGCGGCGACGTCTGTCAGTTTTTGTAACGCCCCGGTCATTTTCGTCACAATCTTCTCACGATCGGTGATGCCATGCCGTTCTGCAACATAGGCAGGATCATTGTACGTCAGCCACACCTGGCCCTTTTCATCTTCCCAGGCCAGGGCCTTCATGGGCAGATCGATGCCCGCAGTCTGCTTGCTGGTCAACAAGTGCGAACCCAGCTTGGGATTGCCAAACAACAACAGCTCGGTTGGGCGCAATTCAATGCCTGATTTTTTCGCTCCGGCGCCGTGGTTCACCCGGGCAAAAATGGTCAGCCCCTTCTTTTTCAACACGGCCTCCAGGCGATCCAGGGTGTCTTTCACGCTGTGTGCACTCTTTTTACTAATCATGCCATGAGTGGATTTGCCGTGGTGATCGTCGTCATGCCCGTGATGATCGCCACCGGCCTGCGCCATACCCCCACCCAATACCGCCGCGCCGGTGATGGCCAATACTGCGAAGAACTTTTTCATAATATCTCCCCCTGGCGAATTCGCCTTTGTTTTTCTGCTTTGGATACGGCATCTGTTTCTTATTATTGTTTGCGGCAACACGCTATGCCTGCCGGGCGCGCCGGGCCATGTCACGTTTCTTCAGATGCACCAGCAGCAGCGAAACCGCAGCCGGCGTCACCCCGGAAATGCGCGAGGCCTGCCCCAGCGTGGCGGGTCGCTGGGCGGCCAGCTTCTGGCTCACCTCGTTGGACAACCCGCTCACCTGACTATAATCCAAGTCGTCGGGTAAGGGCATCCCTTCCTTGCTCTGCTGGCGGGCGATCTCCTCTTTTTGGCGCTCGATGTAGCCGGAATACTTGGCCTGGATCTCCACCTGCTCGGCCACCACGGGGTCGCCCACCGCCTGGCCGGCGCCGTGCAGTGACATCAGTCCGGCGTAATCCACGCCGGGGCGGCGCAGCAGTTCGTCCATGCGCGCCTCCTTGGCCAGCGGCCCACCCAGTACCTCCTCGGCGGCCCCGGCGTCCACCAGGTTCGGCCGCAGCCGGGTCTCGCGCAGGCGCTGGGCCTCGCGCTCGATGGCCTCGCGTTTTTCCTCGAAGGCTGCCCAGCGGGCGTCGTCCACCAGGCCCAGTTCGCGGCCGATGGGGGTGAGACGCAGGTCGGCATTGTCCTCGCGCAGCAGCAGGCGATATTCGGCACGGGAGGTGAACATGCGATAGGGCTCCCGGGTACCGCTGGTGATCAGGTCGTCCACCAGCACGCCGAGGTAGGCCTCGTCACGACGCGGACACCACGACGCTTCGTCACGCGACTGCCGCGCGGCGTTGATCCCCGCCAACAGCCCCTGCGCCGCCGCCTCTTCGTAACCGGTGGTGCCGTTGATCTGCCCAGCAAAAAACAGCCCCGGCAGATGTTTGGTCTCCAGCGAGGGTTTCAGATCCCGCGGGTCGAAGAAATCGTATTCGATGGCATAGCCCGGACGGGTGATGTGGGCGTTTTCGAAGCCCTTCATGGAGCGTACCAGGGCGTGCTGCACATCGAAGGGCAGGCTGGTGGAGATGCCGTTGGGGTAGACCTCGCAGGAGGTCAGCCCCTCGGGTTCGACAAAGATCTGGTGTGCATCCTTGTCGGCGAAGCGCACGATCTTGTCCTCGATGGACGGGCAGTAGCGTGGGCCGACGCCCTCGATCTCGCCGCTGTACATGGGTGAGCGGTCCAGCCCGGCGCGGATGATGTCGTGGGTCCGGGCGTTGGTGTGGGTGATGTGGCAGGGCACCTGACGCGGATGATCGGCGTCCGAACCCATGAAGGAGAACACCGGCCGCGGCTCGTCGCCAGGCTGCTCCTGCAGCACCGAGTAGTCGATGCTGTTGCCGTCGATGCGCGGCGGGGTGCCGGTCTTCAGCCGGTCGACCCGGAACGGCAGCTCCCGCAGGCGCTGCGCCAGGGCGTTGGCCGGCGGATCACCTGCGCGACCACCCTGGTGGCTCTCCAGGCCGATGTGGATACGTCCGCCGAGAAACGTGCCCACGGTGAGCACCACCGTCGGCGCCTGAAATTTCAGGCCCATCTGGGTGCGCACGCCGATGACGCGGCCATCCTCCACCAGCAGGTCGTCCACCGCCTGCTGGAACAGGGTCAGATTGGGTGTGTTCTCCAGCACCCCGCGCACCGCCTGTTTGTACAGGGCGCGGTCCGCCTGGGCGCGGGTGGCACGCACCGCCGGACCCTTGCGCGCATTGAGGCGGCGAAACTGGATGCCGGCGCGGTCCGCGGCCCGGGCCATCAGTCCGCCTAAGGCATCCACCTCTTTCACCAGATGCCCCTTGCCGATGCCGCCGATGGCCGGGTTGCAGGACATCTGCCCCAGGGTGTCGAGGTTGTGGGTCAGCAACACCGTGCGCGCGCCGGAACGCGCCGCGGCCAGCGCGGCCTCGGTACCGGCGTGGCCGCCGCCGACCACGATCACATCGAATCGATCCTGAAAAAACATGGGACACTTCCCGCAAAAACAGCGCAACACACAGAACAGCGCATTTTAGCGCTTGGTGAAAAAGTATCCAATGGGTATTTGTGGATGCAGACGGCCGGCACTCAGGCAAACAAACTGCCTGGTGGGCTCACATCAGGCGCTTCAAACCTGCCCCCAGGCTGCGGGCATACTACTCCGCCTCATCGAAGCGCCGACCGATCAAGGCCTCCAAGGCATCCAGGGCGGCGGCTTCATCACCACCATCGGCGACCAATTCCAGTTCCGTGCCCTTGCTAGCGGCCAGCATCATCACCCCCAGGATACTTTTGCCATTCACTTCGGTGGCCTTTTTCACCAGTTTGATTTCACAGGAAAACTGACTGGCAAGCGCCACCAGCTTGGCAGCGGCACGCGCATGCAAACCCAGTTTGTTGATGATGGTGACAGAACGACGCAACATTTTTACAACATCTTTTTTTAGTTATGCTTCATTATGCCCGGGCAGCAACATGATACCCTGCCGTCCACCCGCCACGGCGCGCTCGGCTGTTTCGGCAAGTGACAGCTCGGGATAATTCAGCACACGGATGAGCATGGGCAGATTGAGTCCAGCCACCACCATCACATCATCCAGGTGGGCAAGCCGGCTGGCAATATTGGCAGGGGTGCCTCCGCACAGGTCGGTGAGAACCAGCACGCCATCACCGCTGTTGACTTCATCGAGCAATGTCTGCGCCTTCACGGCCAGCATATCCGGATCCTCATCCAGCGATACACCTAACACCCGGGTCGCCAGCGGACAGACGCTGATGGTCTTGACACTGACATCCAGCATGGACTGGCCAAGCTGTTCGTGACTCAATATCAGTACGCCGATAGTCATGCCTGGTGTCCGTCAGGGAAGATCGCGGTGGCGAATAATGACATTCTCTCGCTGCCCTTGAAAGTGCTGACCGATACGTTCGGTTAAATACACGGAGCGATGCTGACCGCCGGTGCAGCCAATGGCTACGGTGAGATAACTACGATTGTCCGCCTCAAAACAGGGGATCCACTCACTCAATAGGGTTTGTATCTGGGCGACAAACTTTTCTACCAGCTCCTGTCCCTGGAGAAAATCCGCCACGGGCTGATCCCTGCCGCTGAGCGCACGCAAGTTATTTTCCCAATGGGGATTGGGCAGACAGCGCGCATCGAACACAAAATCCGCGTCAGTAGCCATGCCATGCTTGAAACCAAAGGACTCAAACAGGATCGACAAACTGACCTGTTGATCACCATGGATGCGTTCGCGTATCAGATCGCGTAATTGATGCACATTGCTGTGCGTGGTGTCGGTGAACAGATCGGCGCGATCAATAATGGGCTGTAACAGGCGGCGTTCATGATGAATGGCCTCCTGCAGCGCCACTTCATCATCGGTGAGCGGGTGTTTACGGCGGGTTTCGCTGAAACGCTTGAGCAACACCTCATCATCGGCGTCCAGAAAGATGACTTCGCAATCCACACCGGCCTTTTTCAGGGTATCAAGAATCTCCGGGAAACGGCTGAGATCCAGTGGTGGATTGCGGGCATCGATACCCACCGCGGCCAACTCTCCCAATTGTCCGGGAAAGGCGTTCATCTTCACCGCAAAGTCCGGCAGCAGGCCCACCGGTAGATTATCGATACAATAATAGCCCTGGTCTTCGAGAACGTGCAGGGCGGTGGATTTGCCGGAGCCGGAGACGCCGCTGATAACAACAAGTTTCATGATGTCGTGAAGTGTGCCACTTAGCCCTGTTCGGATTCATCGTTGCCGGCCTGCGTCTGCATCAGCTCACGCTGGCGCCGGCGGAAAGCCTCGCCGGCATTGTACCCCTTGCGTAGCAAAATGTGATCCCGTACCGCCGCCTCCACCAGCACCGCCAGGTTGCGACCGGAGGCCACCGGCAAAATCACTTCGGGAATCTCGATATCGAGAATACTGCAGGTGCCACGACTGCCCTGTAGCCGATCCAGTTGTTGCAGTTCCTCCATGGTCAGGCGTTGTAGATGCACCACCAGACGCAAATCTTTGCTGAGCTTGATGGCACTGTCACCGTACATAGCGCGGATATTGAGGATCCCCAGGCCACGGACTTCCAAAAAGTCCCGCAGCATGTCGGGGCAGCGCCCACGCACGGTATCCGGCCCCACGCGGGAGAACTCCAGTGCGTCGTCGGCGATCAAGCGATGATTGCGGGTGATCAGCTCCAGCGCCAGTTCGCTCTTGCCCACCCCGCTCTTACCGGTGAGCAATACCCCCATGCCATGCACCTCGAGCAGCACACCATGCATCACAGTCTTTTCCGCCAGCTCATCCTCTAGGTAGTGGCGCAGACAGTTGATGAGTTTGCCGCTGCCCAGGCTGGATGACAGCAGCGGCATGTGGTTTTTCTCACAGCACTGTCTAATATCCTCGGACACGGGATGGTTGTCGGCCACGATCACGGCCGCCGGCCTGCCGGCACACAGCTGCTCGATCAGCTGCCAGCGGGCATCGGCGTCCAGGCCCTGGAGATAATCAAACTCCAGGGGACCCATCACCTGCAGGCGATTGGGGTGAATGACATTGAGATAGCCAACCAGGGAATGACCGGCAGTATCCTCGATACGCCCCAGGCTGCGCTGATCTCCAGCTCGGCCGGCCAGCCAATGCAGATCGAGACGCTGCTGATAACGCCGAAACAGAAGCTTGACAGTAACGGTGTCATCCATGGCGTGAGCTAGCGGACAGAAGCCGCTCAGTGACGGCGGTCCCAATCGATGAGTAAATCATACAGTGCCTGATTATCTGCCGCCGAACGCAATTTCTCGCGCAACTCGGCATCGCCGAACATCTGCGCAAGACGGGCCAGCAATTGCAGGTGTTCCTCAGTGGATTCCTCCGGCACCAGCAGGGCGAACATGAGATTCACCGCCTGATGGTCAAAGGCATCACAATCGATACCATCTTCCAGTTGCACAAAGGCGCCCATGGTCTGCGTGTTGTCTTTAAGTCGCCCATGAGGGATTGCCACGCCATGATCGATGGCGGTGGTACCCAGGCGTTCACGGGCGATCAGGCTGTTGAAAATATCGTGCGCGTCCAGCGACTCCGGAGCCTGGCGGGCAAAAAGCTCACTGAGGGTTTCCAAGGCACGTTTCTTCGAGCTGGCCGGAACATGGGCGGCGACCCGCTCGGGGGTAATGATGTCAGAAAGTTGCATGATAAATACGGGACGTAATTCAGAAACAATAATGATGTTGCGAAATGGTGTGCAGAGTCGAGCCCTGCACACCATGCGTGATCACTCCTGGGGCGCTTCTTCCTGCAGGGATGCCTGCAGGGCGGAACTGCTGCCGCGGTGATGATCGGAACGTTTTTCCTTGTGCTTCTTCACCTGCCGGTCGAGCTTGTCAATCAGTGCATCGATGGCGGCATACATGTTTTCATCCTGCGCCTCGGCAAACAGGTTGGCGCCATTGATATGGAGAGTGGCTTCCGCTTTTTGCCGTTGCTTTTCCACGCTGAGAATGACGTGGACATTGGTCACGGTGTCGATGTGTCGCTCCAGCTTGGTCAGCTTGGTGGTTACATAATCACGCAGCGAATCGGTTAAATCGAGATGTTGACCAGTAACATTGATTTGCATAGTTGACTCCTTTGGTTAAATCCAGCCAATGCACTTAAAACGCTATTTACAATTAGCTGCGTCATACCAGGCGTTTGCGTTCATTGGATGGTGCGATGGACATCGCCTCACGATATTTAGCTACCGTGCGGCGTGCCACGTTTATGCCCTGTTCCCCCAATAATGCCGCGAGCTTGTTGTCACTCAATGGCTTGTTGGGTTTTTCAGCGGCAATCAGTTTCTTCAAAATCGCGCGGATGGCGGTGGCCGAGCATTCACCGCCCGCCGCCGTACCCACATGGCTGGAAAAGAAATATTTCAGCTCAAAGATGCCACGCGGGGTATGCATGTACTTTTTGGTGGTAACTCGGGAGATTGTGGACTCGTGCATTTCCACAATTTCGGCAATATCGTGCATCACCATGGGCTTCATGGCCTCTTCGCCGTATTCGAAAAATCCTCGTTGGCGTTCGACGATGGTGCTGGCCACTTTCAACAGGGTCTCGTTGCGGCTGCGCAGGCTTTTTATGAACCAGCGTGCCTCTTGCAGGTTGTTCTTCAGGAAGGTGGCGTCCTTGCTATTGTTGCGTTGCGCCATCTTAGCATACAAGCTGTTGATGCCGATTTTCGGGGTGATGTCCGGGTTGAGTTCCACGCGCCATTCACCCTTGACCTTTTTCACGAACACATCAGGAATAATGTACTCTGGCTGGCTGTCGGTGATGTGTCCACCGGGCCGCGGATTAAGACTTTGCACCAACTGGATAACATGCTGCATGTCTTCCTCGGCCAATTTCATGCGCCGCATGATCTGCGCGTATTCGCGTTTTGCCAGGGCATCGAAATGTTCATCCAGCAGGGTACGCGCCTCGTCCAGCCAGGGGGTCTCCGCATCGTAGTATTTGAGCTGGATCAACATGCATTCACGCAGATCCCGGGCGCCGATGCCGGGAGGGTCAAAATCCTGCACCCGGTGTAACACGGCCTCCACCTCGTCTAACTCGATATCATTGTCTTCAGACAGTGACTGGTGAAGTTCTTCCAACGAGATACTGAGATAGCCATCGTCATCGATGGCGTCGATAATGGTGGTGGCAATAACCTGGTCGGTTTCACTGCAGGTAGAGAGGTTGAGCTGCCAGAGCAGATGGTCGCGCAGACTCTCGCCACTGCTGTCAGCCTGTTCGTACCCGGTCAGTTCACTGTCACTGCCCCGCGAGGCGGCGCTGAAGGTATCGGCGTAGGAGTCAACATAGGAGTCTTCCCAATCGCTGTCGGTGGGCAAATCGCTGGGAATCTCTTCCTGTTGTTTGTCCACGGCGCGATCCGCTGTGTCGGGAGGTTCGCTGCCGGCAGTTTCTCCTATGCTGGCAACGGTGTCTTCACGATTGGTGTCTTCGCGGCGTTCGGCCTCGGCCTCCGTACCACCTTCTTCGCTGATCTCCAGCATGGGGTTGGTCTCCAGGGCCTCCTGGATTTCACCTTGCAGTTCTAGGGTGGAAAGCTGTAGCAGACGAATAGCCTGTTGCAGCTGGGGGGTCATGGTCAGGTGCTGACCGAGTTTAAGCTGTAGGGTTTGCTTCATTGATACGCTAATCGGAACCTTGGTCAAAAACCCCAGCACCCAGGGAGGGTTGGAGTTTTTTCGCCGGAGTTTTCTATTAGTCTACTCCAAACCACGCTAGGTTGAAGGCTTGACAGGTATTTATTTTTTAATGCCTGCATAGTGTTTATGCGGTCAAAGTGGACAAACACAAGGCTTGGGCATCACAGAGTGAAATCCTGTCCCAGGTACACATCTCTCACCTGGTGATCCGCAAGCACGGCCTCGGGGGTTCCCTGGGCAATGAGCTCGCCAGCGTTCATGATGTAGGCCCGGTGACAAATACCCAGGGTTTCACGCACGTTGTGGTCGGTGATCAGCACGCCGATGTTGCGTTCTGTCAAGTGATTGATTATACGTTGAATATCCAGTACCGAGATGGGGTCGACACCGGCAAAGGGCTCATCCAGCAATATGAATTTTGGCTCCGTGGCCAGGGCCCGTGCAATCTCCACCCGGCGGCGCTCCCCGCCGGAAAGACTCAGCCCCAGGGAATCCCGGATATGACCAATGTGCAGCTCACCGAGCAATTCTTCCAGCCGGGCCTGCTGCTGCTGGACACTGAGGTCGTTGCGGGTCTGCAGGATGGCCAGAAGATTGTCGGCGACACTGAGCTTGCGAAATACCGAGGGCTCCTGCGGTAAATAACCGATGCCCAGACGGGCGCGGGCGTGCAGCGGGTGGTGGGTGATGTCCTGCCCATCCAGGGTGATGGCGCCGCGGTCGCAGGGAACAAGCCCGACGATCATGTAAAAACTGGTGGTCTTGCCGGCGCCGTTGGGGCCCAGCAGGCCCACCACTTCGCCACTGTCCACGGCCAGTGAGACCTGTTTGACCACTTCCCGCGATTGATACTGCTTGGCCAGATCAGTGGCGACCAGTTGGCTCATGGCGATGAGGGGGCCTTTTTCTTGCGCGGTTGCAGGGTCACACTGACCCGCGGCGCAGCGCCATCGGCACCTTTCACGCCCCCGGCATTGGCGATGACCCGCTCGGCCGCGGAATCATACTGAATACGGTTGCCACTGAAACGATTCCCCCCCTGCCAGAATTCGGCCTGCCCCAGCAACAGCACCTGCTTGTTGCCGGTGTTGTACTCCAGGCGCTGGCTCTCACCGCGGACCTCTTTTTTCGTGCCTTCGGTCTTGGCGTCTCCCCCCGTGGCCTGCTGCCAGTAACGCACGGGCTGGCCCTGTGCTGTGATGCGTTGTAATTCGCCATCCTTGCTGTACACCACCAGGGTATCAGCCTGCACCTGGATGCCCCCCTGGCGAAGCACCACATGACCGGAGTAAGTCATCACCCCACGGGGTTCATCCACTTCGGCGCGATCCGCCTCGATATGAATGGGCTGCTGGGTGTCATCGTAGCCGGCCATCACCGGCAAAGCCCCCGCTCCCAGCATCAGCAGCAACAATAGTCGACACAACGGGTTACGGCGCATACACCCCCCTCACCTGCGACAGCAACTGCAACTGCCCCCGGCGGAAGTCCATCTCCATGCCCACCGTCTCCAATCGGGCTTTGGGGCGCAGAATCGAGGCGGGCTGGTCCGTCTCGGCGTAATCCTTGGCGGGACTGACGCGCACATCACGGGTGCGAATCTCCAGGCCGGGGTGGGACTTCGCCGCAAGTAGGTGCTGGATGATCACTGCGCCATCCAGAAAGACCGTTTCATCACCATTTTGCGCCCGGCCACGCTCCGCCTCCACGACCCAGCGCTGGCCGTTGTCACGGAAGGCGGTAAACACCGGCCGGGTAAATTCGCTGCGATCCTCATCGGCATAGTGTGCCATATGCGCGGCCTGGAGTTGATAATGCGGCCGGCCTCGGGCATCCATCACCCGGCTGGTGAAATTTTCCATGAAGGTATCCGGCAGACCCTGGGTCTGGGGCGTCACCACGGGCCCCTTGACCGGCTGACCCTGAAACAACCAGACGCTCAGCCCGGCGATGCCGGCCAGTAACACGGGGACGGCTGATTTTCGCAAAGACGCTGGGACTTGCATGAGGAATGACGTGTGGAGATTACTGCAGATAGCGCTGCATGGCCGCGGCCAGGCTTCCCTGGGCCTCCATGATCAGCTCGCACAGATCCCGCGCCGCACCCTGACCACCGTTGTGCGGTGTCTGCCAGTGGGCGTGCTTGCCCACCAGCTCATGGGCATCATTGGTGGCCACCGCCAGACCCACACGCAGCATGATGGGCAAATCCACCACGTCGTCGCCCATGTAGGCCACCTGTTGTGTCTCCACACCCAGCTTGGCGATGAGTTCCTCGAAGGCCGGCAGCTTTTCCAGCTTGCCCTGGTAGACGTGGGAAACACCCAGGTTGGCCATGCGGTGTTCCACCACCCTCGAGGTGCGCCCGGTGATGATGCCGATCTCCACCCCCGTGGCCTGCAACATCTTCATGCCATGGCCATCACGGGAATGAAAGGCCTTGTATTCCTGGCCATCGTCACCGAGGATCAGCCGCCCGTCGGTGAGCACACCGTCCACGTCGAAGATCACCAGTTTGATAGATTTGGCACGTTGCAGAATGTCTTTCATGGCCTTTCCAAGTTTCTAGTATCGAGGGGCGAGTATCGAGGGGCTACTTTGATGGATTATTTTCCTAGCAACTAGCTCCTCGATCCTAGTCACTACGCTAAACCACCCCTGCCCGCAACAGGTCGTGCATGTTCAACGCACCCACCGGTTGCTGCTTGTCGTCCACTACCATCAACGAATTGATCTTGTGCGCCTCCATCTGGCTGAGCACCTCCACCGCCAGCTGCCGCGGCTGTGCGGTTTTACAATTTGGGGTCATCACTTCGTTGATGCTCATCTCGTGGACGTTCACCTCACCGTGGTCCAGCACCCGGCGCAGATCGCCGTCGGTAAAGATACCCACCAGTCTGCCTTCGGTATCCACGATACCGGTCATCCCCAGACCCTTTTGGGTCATCTCCAACAGGGCCTCGCTGAGGCTGGCGGTCTCGGCGACACTCGGGATACGCTCGCCACTGTGCATGATGTCTTCCACATGCAGCAACAGCCGCCTGCCCAGGGCACCGCCGGGATGGGACAGGGCAAAATCATCGGCGGTGAAACCACGTTGCTCCAGCAGGGAAACGGCCAGGGCATCCCCCATCACCAGCGCCGCTGTGGTGCTGGCAGTGGGCGCCAGCCCCAATGGGCAGGCCTCTTTTTCTACGCTGACATCAAGATGGGCATCGGCGGCCTGGGCCAGGCTCGATTGCGGCCGACCGGTAAGGGCCACCAGGGGCACACCCAGACGCTTGATCAGTGGCAGGATAGTAAGAATCTCGCCGGTCTCACCGGAATTGGACAATGCCAGCACCACGTCGTCGCGGGTGATCATGCCCATGTCACCGTGGCTGGCCTCACCGGGGTGCACGAAAAAGGCCGGGCTGCCAGTGCTGGCCAGGGTAGCAGCAATCTTTGCGCCAATGTGCCCGGACTTGCCCATGCCCAGCACCACGATGCGCCCCTTGCAGTGATACATGTACTCGCAGGCCCGGACAAAGGCCGGACCGATGCGTCCGCCCAGGTCGGTCACCGCCTGAGCCTCGATATCGATGACCGCACGGGCCAGTTGTTCAAGTTTGTCCGGGCTCATGTTCGAAGTCTCTGTCATCCAAGGCTGGTCAATCCCAGCCAACTCATGTAGCCGGCAAAACAAGCCAGCAGAATCCCGCCCTCGAAGCGATTGATGCGACCGTGTCCGCGAAATCCGTAGGCCATCAAAAACAGCAGGAGGGTCAATGCTATCACGACGGGGAAGTCCCGTTGCATCACGGCCGGCTCCAGCACACTGGGGGCAATAAGCCCCGGCAGGCCCAGCACCGCCAGCAGGTTGAACATGTTGGAGCCGATGACGTTGCCCACGGCCATATCGTCCTCGCCCTTAAGGGCGCTGATCACCGAGGCCGCCAGCTCCGGCAGGCTGGTGCCCACGGCGATGATGGTGAGGCCGATCACCAGGTCGCTCACACCCATGTCGCTGGCGATGCCCACCGCACCCCACACCAGCAGCTTGGAACTGAGCACCAGCACCACCAAGCCCAGCACCACCCACAGGACGGCCTGGCCGGTACTCATGCCGGTGGGAATCTCGTGTTCGAATTCCGCCTCCAGGGGATCGGCGCCGGGCGCCACATGATCCGGCTTCTGTGGCTGGCGGCTCATCCAGATCATCCAGGCCACCATGAGCGCGGTAGCCGACATCAGGACGGTACCGTCCAGGACGCCCAATTCACCATCCAGCAACAGACCGGCGGCCAGCAGCGTCACCACAAACAGCATGGGAAATTCGCGGCGCACGATGCGCGAGTCCACCGTCAAAGGCATGATCAGCGCCGTGGTGCCCAGCACCAGGGCGATGTTGGCAATGTTGGAGCCCAGGGCGTTGCCCACGCCAAGCCCCGGATTGCCACTGCCAGCGGCCATGCCGGAGACCAGCATTTCCGGTGCCGAGGTGCCGAAGCCCATGATAGTCATGCCGATCACCAGCGATGACACGCCCAGATTGCGCGCCAAGCCCGCCGCACCATGGACAAAGCGTTCGGCGCTCCACACCAACAGGCCAAATCCCCCCAAAACGGCCAACCACGACAACCACATCTGATTACAGATCCCCGCTCGCGGCCTTGGCCACCTGCTCGGCGAAACCGTAATTGAGCACCAGCCCGGCGAAGATCACCGCGCCGAACCAATGATTGTTCAAAAAGGCCTTGAAGCAGCCCTCGGGATCGCGGTGACGGATCAGCCACTGCTGGTAGCCACCCAGGCCCGCCGCCACCAGCAACCCGAGAAAATAAAATGTACCCAGCTCCAGCTTGTTGCCCACGATCCACATGGTGATGAGAAACAGCCCCTGGAGGCTGCCGATGATGATGCGATCGGCGTCACCGAACAGAATCGCCGTGGATTTTACGCCGATCTTCAGATCATCCATGATGTCCACCATGGCGTACATGGTGTCGTAGGCCGTGGCCCACAGCACCGTGGCGATGAGCAGTAGCCAGGCCACCACCGGCACCCCGCCGGTCTGCGCGGCAAAGGCCATGGGGATGGCCCAGCCAAAGGCCAGGCCCAGAAACACCTGGGGCAGATAGGTGTAACGTTTCATAAAGGGATAGATGGCCGCCAGCAGCGCACCCACCAGGGACAGGGCGATGGTCAGCACGTTGAGGGTCAGCACCAGGGCGAAGGCCAGCAGACACAACACCACGAACAACACCAGGGCCTCGCGTGGCGTCACCTTGCCCGCCGGGATGGGCCGGGTTTTGGTGCGCGCCACGTGAGGGTCGAACTCACGGTCGGCATAGTCGTTAATCACGCAGCCGGCGGAGCGCATCAGGATCACCCCCAGCACAAAGACAAACGTCACCCAGGCATCCGGATTGCCCTGGCCAGCAATCCACAACGCCCAGGCCGTGGGCCATAACAACAGATAGGTGCCGATAGGCCGGTTCATGCGCATCAGCAACGCGTAATAATAGGCGCGCTCCTTGATGTGTTCCCAGCTCAGCCCCGAGGTATGCAGCGATGTGGTCATGTTGCGTACTGTAGCGGACTACGCGGATTGAGTGCAGATGCCCGGCAGGAAAATCTCACTCACCAGCAAGGGCCTTGCGCCGAGAAAAAAAGCCGAGCGCCGTCCCCAGATATTTTCGGGGCGCGGAGACACATCTGCCGTGGCGCGGGCAAATAGCGGCTGACTCGGCACCAATTTGGCGATCTCGATGCCGCTGCGCTTCATGTGCGGATCGGCAAACAGCACCGCGCCCAGGGGCTTGCTACCCAGGCGCGACAGCCGTCGCCGTGGACCGGTCAACGAACGCACCGGGATCACTGTGCGCGCAAATACCACAGGCTGCTCATCACACAGTAGCCGCACCTCGCGTACGAAACAGTATTCCTGCGGGCGCACTCCCAGGGCCTGGGCCTCGTTGAGCATGGGCCGCTGCCAGGACTGACTCACCGGCTTGACGCGGAATTGCCCCGCACAGGTACGCAGCAGGCGGCTGGTAAGTGAGGTGGGATCCAGCAACCAATCCAACAATTCCGCCGCCACCGCAGGCCGGGCCAGGGACGAATGGGCCTGCCAATGAGGTTCGAGTCGGTGTTTGCCTAGATGAGGGTCGGTCACGTAACTGTGGCTGGTGTTGTTAGAAAAGGAGGTGGATTGTATCGCATGTGTCCTGCACAAGCAGTTATAAAGAGTCTCAAAATTGGTTTAATAAACATCGGTGGGCATTCGACACCTTGGAAATGCCTGAAGCAGTAGTGAGTAAACGTACGTTATCCCGTATCACACTTAAGACAACGTCAAATACTGTGGGAGCGCCTGGAAAGGCGCTCCCACACGGGGGAAATAACCTTGTAGCATCACTGCGGTCCCACTAACTCACCGTATATTTTGACGCAGCTATTGAAATCATTGGTAAATACCGAACTTGGAGGTATTGGAGACATGAATTTCGGTGGTCTTTTTTCCGTCATCCCGGCCCCGGCAAAGGCCGGGTCCGGGATCCAGTAACTCATTGACACCACTGGATTATTCGCTGCGCTCACCCTTCGGGCCGCCTGTGGCGTTCAACGCGCTTCGCGCTTATGTTCCGGCCTTCGCCGATGAGATGGTCTCCTCCCCTTCTATATCGGCGTCGTAATGCGCCATGATGGAGATGCTAACAACCATCAGAGAAGCAAGGAGGAGACCATGAACAAGCTTACGAGAATTGGACTGGACTTGGCAAAGAATGTTTTTCACCTGGTCGCTTTTGATGCGCAGGGCAAGGAGATCAAAAAGAAGATGCTGCGGCGTTCACAGGTACTGAGCGACTTTGCGCAATTGCCACCCTGCCTGGTCGGCATGGAGGCCTGTGCCAGTGCGCACTACTGGGCGCGTGAGATGGAGCTACTGGGCCACACCGTGCGGTTGATTCCGCCACAGCACGTCAAGCCCTACCTGCGCGGCAACAAAAACGACTATAACGATGCCCGCGCCATTGCCGAGGCGGTGACTCGGCCGGGGATCCATTTTGTCGCCATCAAAACACCGCAACAACAAGACATCCAGGCCCTGCACCGGCAGCGCCAGGGGGCCATCGCCGACCGCACCGCCTTGTGCAACCGTCTGCGCGGCCTGCTAGGGGAGCGTGGCCTGGTGTTTCCCAAAGGCCTGAGCGCACTGCGCCGACGCCTGCCGGCGATACTGGAAGACGCCGACAATGGCCTGAGCGATACCTGCCGCCGCCTGCTGGCCCGGGACTACCAATGCCTCCAGGAGCTGGATGACCACATCGACGCCTACACCCAGGAACTGCGCCTCCACAGCCAACAAAGCGACGCCTGCCAGCGCCTGCAAAGCATCCCCGGTTTTGGGCCCATCGTCGCCAGCGTCTTTCATAGCCAGGTGGGGGATGGTCGCGCCTATCGCCGCGGCCGCGATGTCGCCGCCTCAATAGGCCTCGTACCCAAACAACACAGCAGCGGCGGCAAAAACGTCCTACTGGGCATCAGCAAACGTGGCGACCGTTACCTGCGCAGCCTGCTCGTCCACGGCGCCCGCGCCGTGGTTATCCAGGCCGCCCACAAGGATGACCGGCTCAGCCGCTGGATCAACAAGCTCAGAGCGGAACGGGGTTACAACAAAGCCACCGTCGCCCTGGCCAACAAAATGGCCCGCATCGGCTGGGCGGTACTGGCCAACAACACGGTTTACCGGACCGCCTAACGGCGGATTGAAACGATAACAAAACGCGAGAACCCCACCCACGATTGCGAAGACATTGTGGCAAACGATGACACAACAGGTCAGACCGGCGCAGTGAAAACCTGATCATTCCGGAGGCGACTGAAAAAGCCGTTACGCCGAAAAGGACTCTGCGCGCGCATTTCATCGAGGCCAGGAGCACAAGCTCCACCAACAGGCCGGATATACGGAAGCAACCCTGTCCCTGTCATCAGAAACACAAAGTCTTGCAATAGGGGAGGTGGCCATATACGGAATGACGGTAGAGGTTACTGACTATTCATGTCTCAAATTTTCAAATCATGCTGCAGCTCATGAAAAACAAAACTATTTCGCCCACTAAGGCGAATGTTAACGGGACAGCAGTGTTACGCACTGGAAGAATTGAAAATCAG
>Ga0256832_1000283_pt1 | contig 31966 bp, 29 predicted proteins | sample 134614metaG_FD_190534 | JGI IMG/M metagenome (GOLD analysis project Ga0256832, IMG submission 190534) | Hydrothermal vent microbial communities from Lau Basin, Pacific Ocean - 134-614 | ecosystem: Environmental > Aquatic > Marine > Hydrothermal vents | place: Pacific Ocean: Lau Basin | collected...
ACGACCTGGGAAGAGAGGTCCGACTTGCCGCCCCCGCAACCCGCATCCTTACCCTGGCGCCTCATGCCACGGAAATGATTCTCGCCCTGGGCGCGGAAAACAAGCTGGTTGCTGTGGCCCGGTTTTTCGGCTACCCGGACAGCCTCGACCGTGTACCCCGTATCAATACTCTCGGCAGCCTCGACCGGGAGTACCTGCTGGAAATGAACCCTGACCTGGTCATTGCCTGGCGTTCCGGAAACCGTCCGGCAGACCTTCAGTGGCTTGTCCGCACGGGCATTCCCGTATTCATGAGCGAACCCGCTTCTCTCACGGACATCGCTATATCTCTGGAAAAGCTGGGCAGACTCACCGGCAAAACGGCAGCCGGCAAGGAGGCCGCAAGCGCCTTCAGCCAGGGCCTGGACTCGGCATGCGCCAACAGGCAGACTGCCGTGCCCGTCCCATCCTACTTCGAAATCTGGGCGGATCCTCCCATGACCATAGGCGGCAATCACTGGCTCAACGAAATTCTCGAGCGGGCCGGCCTGCACAATGTCTTCGCCGATGTGCCCCGCAACGTATTCACGGTCAACCCGGAGAGCCTTTTGGCAAGAGACATCCGGGCAATCATCGCCAGCCAGCCCGACGCCTCACGCCCTATCAGAGGCGTACGAATACTGAAGGCCAGCCCGGAACTGGGACGCCCGGGCCCCCGGCTCGTGGACGGCCTTAAACAGCTTTGCGCCCAGATGTAGGAATTTTCCTACAAGGGGTTCCTTCCTTTCCCTACAGACAACCCACGGAGAGATTGAGATACTTTAACCGTCGCCACCGCATAGAAGCACAGGGATGACAACGTACAAGGAAGGACGATCACGGACGAGTCAAGGATTGAAACAACCAAGCCCGGCGACAACCCCGGCCACACAGGACGTGGCCGGGGTTTTTTATCTCCAGGGATGGAGTGGCCGGTGCATCAGGGGTCGGAGTCAAACAGCCACAATGCCGGATAGATTCGATGGCGTGGAATGATCTGATGCCGTTCCCTGTAACAACTTGGGTGGAATTTGACTCCGACCCCGGCGTTCCTGTTCCCTGCATCAGGGGTCGGAGCCAAACAGGCGCACAATGCCGGACAGATTCGATGGCGTGGAATGATCTGATGCCGTTCCCTGTAACAACTTGGGTGGAATTTGACTCCGACCCCGGCGTTCCTGTTCCCTGCATCAGGGGTCGGAGTCAAACAGGCGCACAATGCCGGACAGATTCGATGGCGTGGAATGGTCTGATGCCGTTCCCTGTAACAACTTGGGTGGAATTTGACTCCGACCCTGGCCTCATCACTCCGACCCCTGCCTCACTGAGGCCAGCAGCATCAGCATCACCCCCAGGGTGATGGCGCTGTCCGCCAGGTTGAAGGCCGGCCAGTGCCAGCCCTGCCAATGGAAATCAAGAAAATCCGTCACCCGGCCCAGGCGCAGCCGGTCTACCAGGTTGCCCAAGGCGCCCCCGAGAATCAACGCCAGCGCCAGCCCCGTCAGACGCTCCCCCGCCTCGAGGCGCAGCAACCACACCAGTAATCCCAGGGAAATCAGACTGGCAAGGCCCACGAAGAACCAGCGCTGCCACCCCCCTGCGTTACTGAGAAAACTGAAAGCCGCACCTTCATTGAACACCAGGGTCAGGTTGAACACAGACAGCACCGGCACGACTTCGTAAGGCTGAAACACCGCCATGACCCAGGCCTTGCTGGCCTGGTCCAGAACCAGCACCAGCAAGGCCAGCAGCAGGAAACCGCCGGGGCGCAGCCGATCAGCCATAATGGCGCGTTTCACCCTCGCCTTCGACATTCTCCACGCAGCGGCCGCACAGTTCCGGGTGCTCTGGATGGCTGCCCACGTCTTCCCGGTGATGCCAGCAGCGCACGCATTTGGGATGCGTGCTGGCCAGGGCCTCGATGGCCAGGCCGTTGAGTTCGCTGTCCACCGCGGCGGCGCTGCGCTGGGACAAGGGCTGGAGTCCAGCATAAGAGGTGATGAGCACGAAGCGCAGTTCATCCCCCAGTTTTGCCAGGGAATCGTGCAGTTCACCGTCGCAATACAGAATGACCTCGGCGTCCAGAGAAGAGCCTATGTCACCCGCCTTGCGCATGCCTTCGAGCTGCCGGCTCACGGCGCTGCGGGCTTCGAGAATGCGCTGCCAGTCGGCCTCATCCAGTTTACCCCGGCCTTCCAGACCGAACAGGCCGTCATACCAGGTTTCCAGGAACACGGATTCCCTGCGTTCACCGGGAATATGCTGCCAGGCCTCGTGGGCGGTGAAACTGAGTATGGGCGCCAGCCAGCGCACCATGGCCTCGACGATGTGATGGATGGCCGTCTGGCAGGAGCGGCGCGGCAGGCTGTCGGTTCGGGTGGTGTACTGGCGGTCCTTGATGACGTCCAGGTAGAAACCGCCCATGTCCACCACGCAGAACTGCAATATTTTCTGGTAGATGAGATGGAAGTTGTAGTCGCGGTAGGCCGCTTCGATCTCTTGCTGCAGGGCCTGGGCCCGGGCCACGGCCCAGCGGTCCAGTTCCACCATGTCGTCCGCCGCCACGGCGTTCTTTGCCGGGTCGAAGTCGAACAGGTTGGCCAGCAGGAAGCGGGTGGTGTTGCGGATGCGCCGGTAGGCATCGGCTGTGCGCTTGAGAATCTCGTCGGAGACGCTCATCTCCGCCCGGTAGTCCGTGGCGGCCACCCACAGGCGGATGATGTCCGCTCCCAGGTTTTTCGTCACCTTCTGGGGCTGAATCACATTGCCCAGGGACTTGGACATCTTCCTGCCGTCCGCGTCCACGGTGAACCCATGGGTGAGGCAGGCCTTGTAAGGCGCCTTGCCCGTCATGGCCACGGAGGTGAGCAGGGAGGACTGGAACCAGCCGCGATGCTGGTCGGAGCCTTCCAGGTACAGCTCCGCCGGACGGTGCAGCTCCTCGCGGCGGTCCAGAACACAGGCATGGGTCACGCCGGAGTCGAACCACACGTCCAGGGTGTCGGTGACTTTTTCATAGTCCGCCGCTTCATCACCGAGAATGTCGGCAGGCTCCAGCTGGAACCAGGCCTCGATGCCTTCCTTTTCCACCCGCTGGGCCACCTTCTCGAACAGTGCGGCGCTGTCGGGATGCAGCTTGCCGGTCTTCTTGTGGATGAACAGGGTGATGGGCACGCCCCAGGTGCGCTGGCGGGAGATGCACCAGTCCGGGCGGTTCTCCACCATGCCGCGGATGCGTTCCCTGCCCCACTCGGGCAGCCATTCCACGTTGTCGATTTCCTTCAGGGCCGCTTCGCGCAGGCCGTTCTGGTCCATGCTGATGAACCACTGGGGCGTGGCACGGAAGATGATGGGAGTCTTGTGACGCCAGCAGTGGGGATAGCTGTGGGTCAGGCGCTCCTCGTGCAGCAGGGCGCCACGGGCCTTGAGCACGTCGATGACCTTGTCGTTGGCGGAGAACACATGCTCGCCGGCGAACAGGGGCGTGTCCTCGTTGAAACAACCGTTGCCCAGCACCGGGTTGTCCACCTTCAGGTGGTATTTCTGGCCGACGATGTAGTCTTCCAGGCCATGGCCGGGCGCGGTATGCACGGCGCCGGTTCCCGCATCCAGGGTGACGTGATCACCCAGAATGACGGGCACTTCCCGGTCGTAGAAAGGATGTTTCAGCATCAGGCCCTCGAAGGCCTCGCCCTTGCCGTAGCCAATGACCCGGTAGTCGTTCAGACCCCAGCGCCCCAGGGCATCCTTCATCAGGCCCTCGGCCACCAGGAAGCGGCGGTCCCCGGCCTGCACCACGGCATAGTCCAGCTCGGGGTTCAGGGCCACAGCCTGGTTGGCCGGCAGGGTCCACGGGGTGGTGGTCCAGATGACCACGAACAGAGGGCCATGACCATGATCTCCAGGCACCGAATGACAGCGGTACATGGCGGCTTCGTCGTCCAGCACCTCGAAGGCCACGTCGATGGCCAGGGAGGTCTTGTCCATGTAGTCCACCTCGGCCTCGGCCAGGGCGGAACCGCAGTCGGTGCACCAGTTCACGGGCTTGGAACCCTTGTGCACATGGCCGGCTTCCACGATGCGCCCCAGGGAGCGGATGATATCCGCCTCCTGCTGATAATTCATGGTCAGATAGGGGTTTTCCCAGTCACCCAGCACCCCAAGGCGCTTGAAGTCCTCCCGCTGGCCATCCACCTGTTTTTGCGCATAGGCGCGGCAGGCCTTGCGGAATTCCGCGGCGCTGACCTTGCGGCCGGGCTTTCCCACCTTCTTCTCCACCTGCAGCTCGATGGGCAGGCCATGGCAGTCCCAGCCCGGCACATAGGGGGCGTCGAAGCCATCCAGGGTGCGGCTCTTGTTGATGATGTCCTTGAGAATCTTGTTCACTGCATGGCCAATGTGGATGTCCCCGTTGGCGTAGGGAGGACCATCGTGCAGCACGGATTTGGGCCGCCCCGCGCAGATCTGGCGAATCTTCTGGTAGAGATTCTGGCTCTCCCATTCCTTGAGCATCTGCGGCTCGCGCTGGGCGAGGTTGCCACGCATGGGGAAATCAGTCTTGGGAAGATTGAGAGTGTCCTTGTATTCGCTCACGGACTTGTCATTCCTGCATAGTGGTTGATGGAAAAACCCAAGCGCCGCTCAGGCCGTATCGAGAATGCGCCGGGCGTCCGCCGCATCCTTTAATATTTGTCGTTTCAGGTCGTCGAAGGACGGGAATCTGCGCTCCTCGCGAATGCGGGAGACAAAGGTCACCCCCACCTGGCGCCCATAGACCTGTTCATCAAAATCGAACAGGTGCACTTCCAGCAGGGGGCGCCCTTCGCCATCCACCGTGGGACGGGTGCCAATGTTGGCCACCCCTGGGAGATCCTGCTCCGCCAAGCCCTGCACCCACACGGCAAACACGCCGGTCAGGGGACTGACCCGCCGGTGCAGGTTGATGTTCAGGGTGGGAAAGCCTATGGTGCGCCCCCGCTTGTTGCCATGCCCCACCCGGCCGCAGATCTGGTAAGCTCGCCCCAGGCAGGCCTCGGCGGTAGCAAAGTCACCGGCTTCCAGGGCCTGGCGTATGCGTGTGCTGCTGATACGGCAGTCCTCGTGACAGACCGTATCCATGCTCTCCACCGCGAATCCCAGCGCCCTGCCACTTCGTTCCAGCAGGGCATAATCTCCCTGGCGTTCCCGACCGAAACGGAAATCGTCACCCACATACAGGTGGTGGATATCCAGTCCGTCCACCAGCACCTGCTGGATGAAATCCCGCGCATCCTGGTTGGCCAGCTGGCGATTGAACTCCAGCAGCAGCACCCGGTCGATGCCGCAAGCGCGGATGTGAATCAGTTTCTCCCGTAGCCGGGTCAGGCGCGCCGGCGCCTGTCCGGGGCGAAAAAACTCCATGGGCTGCGGCTCGAACAGAATCACCATGGATGGGAGACCATGTTCCCGGGCCTTTTCCCGCAGGGCGCGAAACACCCCTTGGTGTCCCAGATGTACGCCATCGAAATTGCCGATGGTAGCCACGCAGCCACGATGCGACGGGCGCAGATTGTGCTGACCGCGGATGAGCTGCATATCAACGATTGGATTGACCGGGTTCGTGGTCAACCAGGGTGCTGGCATTGAACCCTACCCCCATGGCAGCGCTGACCGGGTCGCAATCGATACTGGTCCGGTCCGGCAGCTTGTTACCAAACCATGGCCCCTTCATCACTCCGTCCTCGTACCAGAGGCCGTTCAGAAAACCCCCGGAGGAAAGCACCAGCAACGCAGTTCCGGATTCCTTTCCCTTGTGTTCTATCCAGTGGATATTGAGCACCCGGCCATTGGTCTTGCCATACACATACCCCTTGTCCATCTCGTAACAGCCAGTGACTTCATTGCCGTCCACTTTCAGCATCAGGAGATTGTAGTTGGTCTGATAGACCCCATTGGGATCCAGAAAAGGCTCTTTTTCCCCAACGGGTTTACCGTAGGCTTCAAGCTCGTTGATTTCGATGAACTGGGGATGACCATAGTTGGACAACACCTCGACTTTCAGCCAGCGGGCGTTCACAGGATAGGGCAAGGGAATTTCCTTGCGATCAAACTGCAGGGCTTCGGTGGTCATCAACGGCCGCCAGCCCTCCTGCGAAGACAGGGTGGAAACGGAAAAGCGAATCTTGCGCGCGGACACGCCGGGGTAATCCTCCTCGTCGGTTTCCCGGTTGTCGATAACCAGTTTCTCCAGGGCATAGACCTGGTCCATTTCTATGACGAAGCTCTCCGGCTTCAAACCACCGGGGGAAGGCTTGCCGCTGGCCCAGTAGTTACCCAGGCTGGAATCGATTATGGCATTCACCGGAAACTCCTTGTCGTACTGACTGGTGTGCGCAAGCACCACGCCGCCATTCTTCATGGCCAGCACGTTGACCGGCGCGGCAGGTTCGGCCGCATTGGCAGCCAGCATATCCGCCAGCGCCAGAAGCACCGACAGTGCAAGGAGTGTCAAGCTCCTGGAAAACGACATATCCGAAAACACCCGTTCAATGACTTCGAACCCATTAGTTTACAATGAATCCAGCGTCTATGCTTGCCGGGCATTGCGCAGGTGACGCGGGCGGATGCCCAGGGCATACAGGCAGCCCAGGTAGACCACCATGCCAATCCCGATCCAGGCGGCCAGCCATCCCGCCCTTTCCAGGATGCCGGCCGACAGCCAGGCTTCGAGCACCGGCATTCCCCACAGCAGTACCCCGGCCATCACCACGCAGGCACACAGCACCTTCCACCACAGGGCGTTCCATTCGCCACCGGGTTGATACACCTTCCCCCTGCGCAGCCCGCGAAACAGCAAACCGGCATTCACGAAGGCGGACAGGCTGGTAGCCAGCGCCAAGCCTGCATGCTGCAGGGGAAAGATCAATGCCAGGTTGAAGATCATGTTCACACCCATGGCGATGAGCCCGATTCGCACCGGCGTGCGGGTGTCCTGCCGGGCGTAATATCCCGGCGCCAGCACCTTGATGAAAATGAACCCCAACAGTCCAACGGAATAGGCCATGAGGCTGAGACTGGCCATATGCACATCCGTGGCATCGAAATTGCCGGAGAGGAAGAGGGTGGCGATCATGGGCGCCGCAAGCACCGCCAGCCCCACGGCCGCGGGAGCCCCAAGGAGCAGGGTGGTGCGCAACCCCCAGTCCAGGGTCTGGCTGAACGCCCGGGGGTCCCCGTCGGCATGGTGCCGTGACAGACCCGGCAGTATCACCGTACCCAGGGCCACGCCCAGCACGCCCTGGGGAAACTCCATCAGCCTGTCGGAATAGTAGAGCCAGGAGATGCTCCCGGTCTGCAGGAAGGAAGCCAGCACGGTATCCAGCAGCAGGTTGATCTGAACCACGGACACCGCGAACAGGGCCGGCACCATCAGCTTCATGATGCGAGTGACCCCTTCATGCCGGGGAGCCGGACGGAAGCCGGGGAACAGCTTCAGGCGATGGAGAAACGGCAACTGAAAGGTGAACTGCGCCACCCCCGCGACCAGCACGCCCCAGGCCAGGGCCACCACCGGCTCATGGAACGACGGAGACAACCACAGGGCCGCGCCGATGAGGCTCAGGTTGAGGAGCACGGGCGTAAAAGCCGGCACGGCAAACCGGTTATGGGCATTGAGAATACCCCCGGCGAAAGCCGTCAGGGAAATGAACAGCAGGTAGGGAAAGGTGAGGCGCAGCATTTGCGCTGCCAGATCCAGCTTTTCCGTTGCGCCCTCCATGACCCAGCCAAAGGCGAATACTGATACCAGCACAGGGGCCGCCAGAACCCCGAGGAAAGAGACCACCAGCAGCACCAGGCCCAGGGTTCCGGCCACATGATCCACCAGGGCCTTCAGTTCGTCATGGGAGCGCTGCTCCTTGTATTCCATGAGCACGGGAACGAAAGCCGTGGCAAAAGCCCCTTCACCGAACAGCCTGCGCAGAAAGTTGGGGATCTTGAACGCCACGAAAAAGGCGTCCGTGGCGGCGTCCGCCCCGAATACGCGGGCCAGCACCAGATCCCGGACGAAACCCAACACCCGGGACACCATGGTATTCCCACCCACGGTGGTCAGGGATTTCAGCATCCCACCCAAGCCCTTCCCGTGAATGATTCAGTTCGCCCGTTGCTCATCAGGAGCCTCAAACCTCTCGTTCTGTTGCAAAACCGGGTTGTCCGGCTTGTTCCTGTTGACAAAACCCGCCATCTTGCCGGGACCCCGGTGGCATTCACTGAATATCTGCATTAGTATTTCAATAAATATAACAATCATAAGAAGGGAGGGCAGCGGCATGATTATCAGGAAAGACAATGCTTGAATCAGGATTCAACACCTTCTCGGACCCGGGGAACGAGATATCCGCAATCCCCATCGATTGGGGCCCCCACCGGGACACAGTCGAAGGATGCCAGAAAATATTGCTGGATGCACTGCCCGGCTTCTGCGAGACACTGTTCCGGCAGATCGACCAGGATCTCTACCGCCTGATCAAGGCCAGCACCAGCGAGGCCCATCGCACCCTGTTGTTCGAATCCATGTGGAGTTTCCAGGAAAGGCACCGGGAGATCGAGCGTAAATACATCCATACCGCGCCACTGTGGTATTTCATCGAATACCACGTCGACCTCAAAGATATCGGCCTCCCGGAAGGCGATGAGAACGACGACGAAGAAATCACCTTTGCGTGGTCCTCCAAGGAAGACCAGCTGGAGGACGAAGCCCGCCTGTCCCTGCTGGATGACAGGCAGCTAGAGGAAAACGTGGCCCTCAACACCACCATCACCCAGGCCAACCAGGCTTTTGCCCGTGAGATCTACGCCCTGGAGCAGCGCTTCGCCCACTTGCAGGACAAGCCCGTGGAAACAGCGGCCACCATGCCCATCAGTCCGATATTGCTGGCCAACTCGCTGCGGGACATCCTGAACGAATGGGATGACGAAGTCATCGCCCGCATCTCCATTTACCAGAGCCTGGGGCATGTCTTCGCCACCTTCCTGAAGAAGCTGTACCGCGATACCAACAAGTACCTGATTTCCAGAAGGGTGCTGCCCGACCTGAAGACCAACCATATCCGCAACATTGCCTATCAGCCACAGCCGCGCGGCGATGAGATGCCGCATTCTTCCGCCCCGGCGGAACATGGCGCGGCCCGTCTGTCCGAAGCCTGGTACCAGCTACAGCCCGGTCCCCCTGTCATCCAACCCTCTTTCAACCCAAACCTGCCCGTCCTGCCCCACTACGAAGTATTCCAGACCCTGAACCAGCTGCAGATATCCGCTCTGTCGGATATCGACACGGACAGGATTGACTGGGCTGCCGTACAGGAAAACCTGCGCCGACAGGTAAACCAGACACTTTGTCTCGACGACCAGGGGCAGCCCGCAAGGCAACTGGAAAGGAACGACCAGCAAGTCATAGAAATCATTTTCCGCATTTTCGATCATATCCTGGACGACGAAGCCATACCCGACGCCATTCGGGCGCTCCTGGGGCGACTGCAGATTCCGGTGCTCAAGACCGCCATCCAGGATCCTTCATTCGTGGATGACGAGAAGCATCCCGCCCGCCACCTGCTGGACAGCATTGCCTCAACCTCTATAGGCTGGCGGGACACGGGTGAATCCTCCGAGCGCTCACTGCTCAAGCACGTCAGGGAAATTGTCGAACGGATCGTCCGCGAGTATGACAAGGACATCTCCCTGTTCGAGGAAGCCCTGGTCGAATTCAAGGAGTATGTCCGGGCCAGGGAAAGGGCCCGGAAGGCCATGGAGCAGCGCATTACCCAGTCCATATCTGGCAAGGAGCAGCTGGCCGTCGCTCAGAAGAAAATTGATGACATGCTGGATTCCCAGGCCTTTTCCATTGCCCCGGAAGCGGTCAGGGAGGTAGTTCAAGGGCCTTGGGCCAATTTCCTTACCCTGCTTTTCCTGCGCGAGGGTGAAAATGGAAAGAGCTGGAAGAATGCTCTTCGTGTCACCCGGCACGTAGAAAAATACTTCGACCCGGACCTGGCTGATGCCGAGCGCCGCAAGCTGCGGAGCAAGCTTCCCACTATCATGAAAGCTTTCCAGTCCGGGCTGGAATACGTCTCCATCAACAACAGCAGGAGCCGCGAACTGCTGGGAAACCTTCTGGACGCCTTCGATGAAATTTCCCAGGAGGAATTGAGGCGGAAGCAGAAGGAAATTCCGCTCAGGGAAACATCTCCTGAAGAGGGGGAAACCGGGGAAAAGGCGGACCAGGATCTCTTCGGCAGCATGGCCAGGAACCTGGAGGAAAATACCTGGATACGAATTAACCTTGAAGATGCTGCCCAACCCCTGGTATGCAAGCTCGTCTGGCACAGCCAGTTCACCCATACCATGGTATTCGTGGACGGCAATGGCAACAAGGCGCTGCAGCTCAAGGACTCGGAACTGGCCACGCACCTGAGGGAAGGGCGGGCCACCATCCTGGAAGATACGTCCAAGCCCCTGATCGAGCGCATTCTCGGACGGATGAAGGATGTATTTTCCGGCGCCGGCCAGGCCAGCTGAAACGCCCGGGACGGAGGAAACAGGAGAAAGTCGGCCGGCATTCCCTCTTGACAAAGCCATGGGCCGGGGACATAATCGCGCGTCTTTTTACTGAACAACCTCAAGATTTCAGGAGTACAAGGTGGCCAATTCACTGCAAGCACGCAAGCGCGCCCGCCAGGCGGAAAAGCGCCGCGCCCACAACGCGAGCCGTCGCAGCATGCTGCGCACCCACATCAAGAAAGTCGTTTACGCCATCGAGGCCGGCGACAAGGAAACTGCCAGCGCAGCCTACAAGGCAGCCGTGCCCGTAATCGACCGTGCTGTCAACAAGGGACTGATCCACAAGAACAAGGCAGCCCGCCACAAGAGCCGACTGAACGCTCACATCAAGGCAATGTAATTCCCTTCCTGTTTCAGGAAGCGCAAAAAGCCGGCAGACGCCGGCTTTTTGCATTGCCCCGCTCATCCGGCCAGCGCTGCCGCCCTGGCGCCTATGCATCCTCGGCCAGCCGCCTTGGCGGCATACAGCGAAACATCCGCTCTTTTCAGCAACTCCGCCATGGACATCTTCTGTCCTCCCAGGCATTCCGCGATTCCCACGCTCACGGATAGAGAGATATCTCCATTTATCTTCGCTTCATGCAACGCCGGATTGAGGCGTGCTAGCACCTCTGTCGCCTGAAAATAGTCCGCTCCCGGCAGAAGCACCAGAAACTCGTCACCACCGAAACGCCCGACCACCGCCTCGCCAGGCAGCAGTTCCCCCATGGTTCGGCACAACAGTTTCAGACATTGATCCCCAAAGTCATGCCCCATGCTGTCGTTCAGTTTCTTGAAATGATCGAGATCGACAAAAGCCAGGGCCAGGCCCCGCCCCCCGGCAGCACACTGTTCCAGCAACCTGGAAACATGCATCTCCATGGATGCCCGATTGAAAACCCCCGTCAGGTCATCATATCGGGCCGAACGCTGCAGTTTTTCCATGTTTTCCGCATCCATGCGGGCATGGACGGCTTTTTCAACGAATTCCCGCAGGCCGTAGATCTGGTCGTTGTCCAGGGCCTGGTTCCTCGAAATCAGCAACACCAGGCAATAATCCACATGCTCCCTGACCCTGACAGGAATCATCAGGTAGCTGTAGCGCTCCCGCTTGTCCGGGAAATCCTCCAGCTCTCCCATATCAATCTTTCCCCGGGCGCAGGCAGCCAGCATCTGTTTCTGACGATTTTCCACCAGATGGAAGAACAGGCGGGAAACTATGCGCCCTCCCCCCAGACTGCGCTGCTGAATCCGCTCTCCCTCCCGTGCCAGCAGGACTATTCCCTTGACATTGATGATGCGCGCAACACTGCTGAACATGAGTTGGTCCAGTTCGTGCATGAAGTCGGTACTGTTGCTGCCGGCGGCAAGCGCGCGGGACTTGCGGACGAAATCAGCAAGCAGCTGCTCCCGCTTGTAGGCGGTGTCCACCCGTTCGAGGTCCACCTTGGCCTTGTCCCTTTCCCGCTTGATACTCAAGGTGCGGTCCGCCAGCGCCAGGGACAGGAGAATCGCATCCAGCGCCAGGGCCACCTCAAACGCATGGGCCAGCCAGAAGTGCCCCGTGGAAAAGTTGAACGCGTAGTAAATACGCATGAGCGTGGCGCCGATGAGAATGGTATTGGCAATGAACAAATATCCCGCCAGCCGGTAGCCCCGGATCCAGTATCCCAGGGTAAGGGCAAACAGCCCCACGGCGCCCACCATCAGGGTGCCATTGGAAATCTGCGTCCAGAAACTAAAGGTTCTGGCACCGAAAAAGAAACCATCAAGTATGCGCAACAATATTATGGTTCCATACACCACCTGGAATCCGATCAGCAGCCTGCCATCCCGGCTCCTGGCGCTCAGTCCCAGGTATGAGCGATAGAACTGGTAGAAAAGCAGTACTGACAGCGGCCCGAACACCGACAGCCCCAGCTGCGCCCACTGCGAATCCTGAACGGGGATGAGCTTTACTATCCATCCTTCCTGCCAGAACATGGACATCAGCGCCGACAGCATGTAAATGCTGTACAGCAGGAAAGGGGTTTCCCTGATGAAGAAATAGAAAATCAGGTTGATTAGCGCCAGTACGAAAATCATGCCGTACAGCGCGGCAATGTAGCGGGAAAAGCTGACATCGCTGCCCAGATAGCTTTCCCTGTCCACCAGGCTCACCTTCAGCGGTTTCCTGCTCCCCGTATCCTGCACATAGAGATAAACCGGCTTTCCGTTTTCCAGGGGAGCATCCAGTTCGAACACCAGATCCCGGGTGGAATAGTAGTCGGCAACCGTGGGCAACAAACGCCCCACCTTCACTTGCTTCCACTCCGCTTCGTCCCTGTACTTGAACCAGCCCGTCACCTCCAGGAAGTACCGGGGCTGAATCACCAGGTTCTCACGCCCGGAAATGGGCGCCTCATTCGGCAGGTGAACCCGGAACACAACGCCCTGTCCATAACCGCCGAACTCGAGGCGCGTTTCCGGCTGATAAGGCTCGAACGCAAGACCGTTCGCCAACGCAGGATGGAAGTCTCCCTTTACTGCCGCATAATCCATTTGCAGGGACAACGACTCCGCCGCCAGCGCCCCGGAAAGCAGGGACATGGTGAGCAACAAGATGCTGAAATACCGGTGACGCAAGAAGAACTCCCCCAAACAAATCGTCATTGCCTCGCCCTGCGGGACGCACGACACTAACTGGATGTTGAAAAAATCCCTCCATGGACTATTTAGTGGAAAACACCGTTTCCCGCTTCCAGGCATTATGATTATGATTCACCGATACTAGCAAAAAACACCGGGAGAGAATCAAGCAATGAAAACCTGGGCAGATATCAGCAATACCGTGGACAGCGGCGACGTTTTTCTCTTTCATGGACCCGGACTTGAAAGTGAAATCATCGAAGACATAGACCACACGCCTTTCTCCCACGTTGCCCTGGGGGTACGCCTGCCCGGCTACGAACACCCCCTCTTGTGGACCAGTGACGAAATCACCACCCTTACCGACCAGCTCGACCACGGCAAACGAGCCGGCGTACACCTGCTGGAAGCAAAATCGGTATTCGAGCTCTGCATGAAACGCACCTACAGCAATGGTAAGCATTACCGTTTTGCCTGGCGCCAATTACACGCCGACAGAAACACTCGCTTCCTCAGCGCGCTGGAGCATTTCATGCGTGACGTGGATGGCCGCGCCTTTCCCTCGCTGGAACAGATGGCCGCGCATTTCGCCGAGGGAAAGCTGGACATCGCCACCAATACCCGCACCTACTATTGCAGCGAACTGGCCACGGACACCTACGTGCATCTGGGCCTGCTCCCCGCTGACACCCTCATCAACAGCCTGTCGCCAGGGGATTTCTCCAGCAGCAACCACCTGCCATTGCAGAATGGCGCCAGCCTGGATCCAGAGGTCATGTTCGTTCTCTGAACCGCCGAGCAGTTTTACCCGGCCAGCACCTCGGCCATGCGCTGTCCCATGAGCGCGGGAGAATGCACCACCTGCACGCCCGCCTGCTCCAGCGCCTGGAATTTTGCCTCCGCCGTGCCTTTTCCGCCGCTGATGATGGCGCCGGCATGCCCCATGCGCTTCCCCGGAGGGGCCGTGACGCCGGCAATATAGGCCACCACGGGTTTGCTTATGTGGTCACGGATGTATTCGGCGGCCTCTTCCTCGGCGGTGCCACCGATCTCTCCCACCATGATGACGCCTTCGGTCTGCTCATCCTGCTCGAACAATGCCAGGCAGTCGATGAAGCTGGTGCCATTCACCGGATCGCCCCCCAGGCCCACGCAGGTGCTTTGTCCAAGTCCCGCTACCGTGGTCTGGTGCACAGCCTCATAGGTGAGGGTTCCGGAACGGGAAATGATGCCGATGCGCCCTGGCTGATGGATGTTCCCGGGCATGATGCCAATCTTGCAGGCGCCGGGCGTGATAATGCCCGGGCAGTTGGGGCCGATGAGCCGCGCATCCGTGGTGGCCAGGGCTGCCTTCACCTTCAGCATATCCAGCACGGGAATCCCCTCGGTGATACAGGCGATGACCCGGATGCCCGCATCCGCCGCCTCGAGTATGGCATCGGCGGCAAAAGGCGGTGGGACATAAATCATGGTGGCGTCGGCGCCGGTTTCCCTGACCGCTTCATGCACTGTATTGAATACAGGCCTGTCCAGGTGTGTCTGCCCCCCTTTTCCCGGGGTCACGCCACCTACCAGCCTGGTGCCATAGGCGATGGCCTGCTCGGAATGAAAAGTGCCCTGTTTGCCGGTAAATCCCTGGCAGATGACACGGGTGCTGCTGTCCACGAGTATGCTCATTCGCTTGCCCCTCTAAGCCGCGGCCGCCACGGCCTTTCGCGCGGCTTCGGTAAAATCTTCCGCGGTGATGAAATCCAGCCCGCTTTCCTCCAGCATGGCCAGGCCCTGTGGCGCGTTGGTGCCCTGCAGGCGCACCACCACGGGCACATCCATGCCCAGGCTGCGCGCGGCGGTGATGATGCCCTCGGCGATGAGGTCACAGCGTACGATGCCACCAAAAATATTCACCAGCACCACCCGGACCTTGGGATCGGAAAGAATCAGCTTGAAAGCCTCGGTCACCCTTTCCGCCGTGGTTCCGCCACCCACGTCCAGGAAGTTGGCCGGTTCACCGCCTTCCAGCTTAACCAGATCCATGGTCGCCATGGCCAGCCCCGCGCCATTCACCATGCAGCCGATGTTCCCGTCCAGGGAGATATAGTTGAGGTCGTGTTCCGCCGCGGCCGCCTCCCGGCTGTCTTCCTGGGAGATATCCCGCAAGGCCTGGATATCGGGATGCCGGTAGAGCGCACTGTCATCGATGTTGATCTTGGCGTCCAGCGCCACCAGCTCCCCGTCCCCCGTCACGATGAGAGGGTTGATTTCGACGAGACTGACGTCCTTGTCCAGGTACAGCCGGTACAACGCCGCCAGGATGCGGGAAAAGGCCCTGACCTGCTCACCCGACAGCCCCAAGGAGAAGGCCAGATGCCGGCCCTGCCAGGGCTGCAGCCCGGCAGCCGGGTCCACCGCCGTGGTGATAATCTTTTCCGGCGTCTGCTCGGCAACTTCCTCGATATTCATTCCTCCGGCCGCCGACGCCATGAAGGTGATGCGGGAGCTGCCCCTGTCCAGCAACGCGCCCAGATAAAGTTCCCGCGCGATGTCGCTGCCCTGCTCCACCAACACCTGGTTTACCGGCAGGCCCTCCGGACCGGTCTGGCGTGTCACCAGGCGCTTGCCCAGCATCTCACCCGCCGCCTGGGCCACTTCCTCCGGGCTGCGGGCCAGTTTCACACCACCGGCCTTGCCCCGCCCTCCTGTGTGGGCCTGGGCCTTGACCACCCAGAGGTCTCCACCCAGCTCCCGGGCTAACTCTGCCGCTTCTTCGGCATTGCCGGAGACACGTCCCGCGGGCACGGGAATGCCATACTCGGAGAACAGGGCCTTGGATTGGTACTCATGCAGATTCATGGCTATCTCTCACTTGGGTGTCATGGGGACAGGAAGGCGTTCATTCTAGCCTGAAATCCAGCCTTCCGGTGAGCCTTCAACCAACGATAAGCTTGATGCCCACCAGGATGGAGATGATTTCGAAGGCCCGCTTTATCCAGCGATTGCCCTGGCGTATGGCCAAGTGCGCTCCAGCGTAACCGCCTATCAGGGAACCGGCCAGCAGCGCGGGAAGCCAGTCCCACTTTATGCTGCCCAGCAAGCCCAGGGTGAGCGCGCCGGTTCCGTTCCAGAACAGCCCCACCAGCACCAGGGTATAGGCCACCGCCCGCTTGTAATCCAGCCCGAACCAGCCCACCAGCCACAGGGTGACGAACAGGCCGGTACCGGAAGTGAGCGAGCCATTGAGCACACCCAGGAAGAAAAGCACCATCCCCCCCAGCATCATGCCTCGCCTGTCCCGATGTCCCGGCCGATAATCCTGCCCCAGTCTGGTTTTGCTGCCGGAATAGAGTCCCAGCCCCAAAGTCAGGCAGCCCAGGGCGATTTCCGCCGTGCGACCGGGCACATGCAGGATGATATTCGCTCCCAGAATCACGCCGGGCAGCCCCGTGGCCAGTACGAACAGAACGAAACCACGCTCCAGGGTGCTTTCCCGCATATGCCTCAGGGTTGCGCCCGCTCCCAGGGCCACGGAGGCCACCTTGTGGGTGGCAAGGGCCACCCCGAACGGCAATCCCAGGAAAATAAGCACAGGGAGCTGCAGCAGGCCGGCGCCCCCGCCTGAAAAGGCGGAAAACAGGTTTGCCACAAGGGACACAAAAAACAGCAACAGTTGATCCATTCAGGTGTAATTTCCGGAAAAATTGATTATTCTCTTGCGCATCATGACGATTATCCTACAGACAAGAAAACCCATGCGCGTTCTTTTCCTGGGAATTCTCCTTGCCAGCATCAGCCTGTCCGCTCAGGCCAAGTTATATAAATGGGTGGATGAAAACGGCAATGTCCAGTATTCGGACAAAATCCCGCCAACTGCGGTAAAGAAGTCTCACGAGCAGCTCGACAAGCACGGTCTGGTCATCGAAAGAAAGGAACGCGCCAAGACCCCGGAAGAAATCGCCGAGGAACAGCGGGTCAGAAAGTTGCAGGAAGAGACCCGCCGCCGCCTGGAAGAACAGCGTGCCCGTGATCGGGTATTGCTCAGCACCTACCGCAGCGAAGACGATATCATCCTGGCCAGGGACGGAAAACTAGCCACCTACGATGCGCAGATTCGCATCACCTACAACAACATCGCCCGTCTGAAGGACCGCCTGTCCTACCAGAAGAAGCGCGCGGCATCACTGGAGCGCCAGGGAAAACCCATTCCCCCGCAACTGAAGAAGGGCATCGAAAATACCCGCAGGGAAATCAACGAGAACTACGCTTCCATTCTGCGCCAGGAAAACGGCAAGAAGCGAATCCGGGCCAAGTATGCTCTGGATCTCAAGCGGTTCCGGGAACTGAGCAAACTCAAGGAAGAAAACCGGCCGAAGGCGGCTGCCGAGAAATCCAACGCAAGAGATGAAGCCATCGTCAAGACAGTGCTGCATTGCAACACCAAGGCCGAATGCGACAGGCTGTGGAAAAAGGCCAAGCAATTTGCCAAGAAGCATGCCACCACCCCCGTGTACGTGGATGCCGATCATATTTTCATCACGCAACCACCCAGGGACAACAAGGATCTCAGCCTTACCGTCTCAAGACTGAAGACCAAAGACTCCAACGCGGAAATCATCTTCCTTGATATTCAGTGCAAGAAGGAAGTTGCCACCGATACCTGGTGTACGCGCAAGGACGCCCTGCGCCTCAGGGAAAGCTTCCGGCCCACCGTACTGAAGGAAATTGGGGAAAAAACAGGAAAGTAGCCGCCCTCGCGGGGGATACTCCTTCCCGTCTCAGGAAAATATACCCCGATCGATGATGCCCCAGTCCGCCTCCCAGCCGGACAGGGGAGAAACATCGAAACGAGTGCGCAGGAACTGCTGCATCCGCCCTTCGACATAAACCACCAGCATCTCGGCGGCGGCTTCCGAAGACACCGACAGCACCGCATCATCGCGCAGCCGGGCCTCGCGCAGGATTTGCCGGAACTGCATTTGCAACCGCTCGAAGAACACCTGGATACGCTCATGTAGCCGCTCGTGCTCCCCTACCAGGGCATCGCCCAGCAACACGCGCACGATACCGGGGTTCCGCTCGGCAAAGCCCAGCAACAGGTACAACACCCTGGCGCAACGCTGGCGGGTTTCCCTGTCTTCTTCCATGATCTGGTTGATGCGCGAAAAGATGCCGTCTTCCGCGAAGCTGATGAGGCCCTCATACATGCGGGCCTTGCTGGGAAAATGACGATAGAGCGCCGCTTCCGACACACCCACGGCCCGCGCCAGTCCGGCCGTGGTAATCCGGCTGCCAGGGCGCTCTTCCAGTTCCCTGGCCAGGGCTTCCAGGATGGCCTGCTTGCGTTCACCCGCCATGGTCAGCCAATGAGGGTTCCAATCCCCTCATCGGTGAACAGCTCCACCATGACAGCATGTTTTACCCTTCCGTCGATGATATGAGACGTGGTGACGCCGCCACGCACCGCCTCCAGGGCACAACGTATCTTGGGCAGCATGCCGCCGTGTATGGTGCCATCGGCGATCAGCTCATCCACCCGCGTGGGAGACAGGCCGGTGAGCAGCTCCCCTTCCTTACTCAACAATCCCTTGGTGTTGGTGAGCAGCATGAGCTTCTCCGCCCGAAGCACTTCCGCTACCTTGCCGGCCACCAGGTCGGCGTTGATATTGTAGGAATGACCATCCTCACCCACGCCTATGGGCGCAATAACGGGAATGAAGTTGCCCTGTACCAGCATGTCCACCACCGAGGCGTCGATGCTTTTCACTTCCCCCACATGGCCAATATCCACGTCCGGGGAAGCCCCGTTCTGTGGCGTCGCCGAGACTTTCAGCTTGCGTGCGCGTATGAGGTCACCATCCTTGCCGGTAAGACCGACCGCCGCGCCGCCATGGCGGTTGATGAGGTTGACAATATCCTTGTTGACCAGGCCACCGAGGACCATTTCCACCACGTCCATGGTCTCGGAATCCGTGACCCGCATGCCGCTGACGAACTGGCTCTCCTTGCCAAGTCGCTCCAGCAGATTGCCGATCTGTGGTCCTCCGCCATGCACCACCACCGGATTGATGCCCACGGTCTTCATGAGCACCACGTCCCGGGCAAAACTGTTTTTCAGTTCCTCGTCCACCATGGCATTGCCACCATACTTGATGACGATGGTCTTGCCACGGAAACGGCGTATATAGGGCAAAGCTTCCGCAAGTACACGGGCCACATTGGTGGCGGCATCTGGTGTCAGACTCATATCAAACAGCTACTCGTGAAATACATTGGATAACTGGCAACCATCCCGTTGGAAACCAGGCCTCAAAATGGCGCAGGCAACTCCGGGGCCGCCTCCTTGAGCAAGGCCCTGAACTGGTTCTTGACACGTTCCAGCGCTTCGTCGCTGCTTGCCTCGAAGCGGAACACCAGGGCCGATTCCGTGTTGGAGGCACGCACCAGCCCCCAAGCTTCGGAATACTCGACGCGCAGTCCGTCCATATCCATGATATCAGCATCGGCGAAATTACCTTTGCTACGGAAATAGTCGACGATCTGCCCGGCCTTTCCCTGCGGCGTCTCCAGGCGGATGAGCGGCGTGGCCTGTGCAGGCGAATACTCGGCAAAGGCGCTGGAAACCGGCACCGACTCGATGGAAATGATTTCCATGAGGCGCGCCGCGGCATACAGGCCATCGTCAAAGCCATGCCAGCGTTCCTTTATGTAGATATGCCCCGTCTGTTCTCCCGCCAACAGTCCGCCGGTTTCCTCCAGCTTGTCCCTCATGTGTCCATGTCCGGTTTTCCACATGATGGGGCGTCCGCCATTGGCCAGAATGGTTGCGGCCAGGCTGGCACTGCTGGCAACGTCATAGATGATGTCAGCCCCGGGGTGACGACGGATGATATCTACGGCAAGCATCATGATGAGCTGGTCCGTGGTAATCACCTGTCCCTTCTCATCCACGATGGCCAGCGCATCCCCATCGGCGTCCAGGGCCAGCCCCATGTCAGCTCCCACGGCCTGCACTTCCGCGCTCAGCGCGCTCAGATTGTCCGGATTCGAGGGGTCTGCGGGATGGTTGGGATAGCTGCCATCCGACTCGCAGAACAGGGGAGTCACTTCACAGCCCAGAGCCTCCAGCATGCGTGTGGCCAGAGACCCCGTGATGCCGTTGCCACAGTCCAGCACCACTTTCATGCCTTCGATAAGCTGAACGTCTTCCGATACCGTGCGCAGGTATTCACCACTCAACTCCCGGCTGTCCAGCTGCCCCACGCCACGCCGGGATTCCCCGTTCACCATGCGTCCGCGAAGCTCCCGAAGCTGTTCATCGGAAATCGGCCTGCCTTCGAGGATAATCTTGAAACCGTTGAAATCCGGTGCATTGTGTCCACCGGTAACCAGAACCGCGGACGTCGTGGCGGATACGCTGGATGCAAAAGACAACAATGGCATGGGAGCCATCCCCGCGTCTATCACATCGCACCCGGAAGCAAGGACGCCGGCAATCAGCGAAGCAGAATAGGCGTCGCTTCCGGGACGGTTGTCACGCCCAACATAGATGCTGCTGCCACCAGCTTCCTGCACCATGCTGCCCAGCACCAGGCCAACCGCCTGGGATATTTCTTCGTCGATACCCATGCCGGAGCGCCCGCGGATCAGGCTGGAGCGGAACAGAAACTCCGGCACCTTCTCTTCCGGAATGCACACCGGTTCTTCGGAGGAGGCGTCCTCCAGGTCACTGGCCACTATGCTGGGCTGTCCTGCCTTGTTGTCCTTGTGCTCCGCTGCAATGGCCGCGGTGCGCGTCGCCTGGGCGTAACGCGTGAGGATTTCCACCGCGGGCTGGGACTCGACCAGTCGGGGAATCTGGGTGACACTGCCCTTCCTCTTGAGGGTCGCATCCACCAGCGCCACCATCATGCCCATGTCTGCATTGTAATCACGCCTCAGACGCTGGTAGGTCCAGTAAATGGCGAGCAGAAGCAGAACGATACTGCCGCCGGCAAGTCCCGCAAGAACAGGAATGGACAAGCCCGCAATGCCACCCGTGGAATAACGGATTTTCCACAGAGTGCCTTTTACCGGCAGGCTTCCAAGCTGGCTGCCCCCCGGGTTTCCGGCACTGAGCAGGGGCAGGTTCTTGTCCTGCTCCAGCACCAGACCAATATTCTCCGACCTGAACCCCCTGAAGCTTTCCGACACCAGTTTCATGGGAAATGCCGCAAACAGGACGCCTCCAAGCTTGCCGCCACTGGTAACGGGGACCGCAAGCAGAAAATAACTCTTTCCCCTTGCATCCTTCAGCGCTTCGACAGGGACCATTTTCCCCTGGCTGCGAACCTGCTGATACATCTCGGCTGCCGCAAAACTCCCCTGCAGGGTTTCCTGGATCTTTTCATCATCCCAGCCCCTGGCGGGAAGCAGCCGTATCCACAGGGCATCAGACAGCTTCTTCTGCAGTACCTCCCCGACTCTGGCCATGGCATCATCACTACCGGATGAGGCCTTGCGGACATACTCACTGTCTGCAACCACCCTGACCATATCCGTTTTTCCAGTCACCACGGCGGAAACATACTGCTGCAAGGTCTTTGCCACGAATCCCGCCGCTTCCTGCAACTTGCCGGCGGCATAACGCTCGCTCAGCCAGCTCTGCCCTGCCACCAGCCCGGAAACGGCAAGTGCCGCGATGATCAGTACAGGAATAAAATAATAGAATATGGTGTGCGGTGTGCCGGTTGCGGCTGGCGAATTACCTGCAGAACCAGACGGCTTGTCCTTTTTTTTCTTTCCTAGCATTTCCCCTTCTCCCCTTTCACGCAATCCCCCCTGTTTCCATAATCACCGTTATTGATAATGTTCGGCCAGAATTCCAATCAACTCCCGGGCCAGGCTTTTCTTGTCCTGCACTGGCAGTGTTGCTTCTCCCCCAGGCCAGAGAACCAGCAAGGCATTCTGCTCCACATCGAATCCCAGATTCTCTCCCACCAGGTTGGCCGCAATCATGTCCACCCCCTTTTCCGCCAGCTTGGTTCCGGCATTGTCCGCCAGCGCCCGGGTCTCCGCGGCGAATCCCAGGGTGAAAGGGCCGTTCTCCAGAGCGGCCACATCGGCGAGAATGTCCGGATTCCTCACCAGCGTCAGTTCCATGCGCTCCGCATTCTTCTTGATCTTCTGGTCCGAAGGACTCACCGGGCGGTAATCCGCAACCGCGGCGCAGGCAGCAAACACATCCACTCCCTGCAGGTTGTCGAACACGGCCTCATGCATTTGCCGGGCGGACTGAACATCGATGCGCCGGACCCCGGCCGGGGTATCCAGCTTCACCGGACCCGCCACCAGCAGCACCTCAGCCCCTTGCCCGGCAAAGGCTTCGGCCAAGGCAAAACCCATTTTTCCGGAACTCCTGTTGCTGATGAACCGCACGGGGTCCACGGCCTCGCGAGTAGGACCCGCGGTAACAAGCACCCGCTTCCCGGAAAAAAGCCCGGTTTTCCGAGGGTACATCAACCCGGAAACAATTTCAGCCGCTTCCAGCATGCGCCCGGGGCCTGTATCCCCACAGGCCTGTTCACCGGAAGCCGGGCCAAGTACCTGCACACCTCGCTCTGTCAGCAGGGACAGATTGGCCCGGGTCGCCGGATGGCTCCACATGTGGATATTCATGGCCGGCGCCACCGTCACCGGCGCTGCCGTCGCCAGACAGAGAGTGGACAACAAATCATCCCCCAGGCCATGGGCCATGCGCGCGAGAAAGTCAGCGCTGGCAGGCGCAATGAGCAGGTGATCCGCCCAACGTGCCAGTTCGATGTGCCCCATGGCCGCTTCATGTTCCTCGTCGAACAGGCGCACACGCACCGGCTGCCCCGTCACCGCCTGGAAGCTCATGGGCCCCACGAAGCGCGTGGCCGCTTCGGTCATGACCACCCGGACATTGACGCCCGCCTTGCGAAACAGCCTGGCCAGCTCAACGCTCTTGTAGGCAGCGATACCGCCGGTTACCCCCAGCAACAGATTGTTTCCGGCTTCGATGCCCTTCACGTATCACCATGAACTGTGTGACAAAACGATTGGGATATAGGGTACCCGTATGCCGGGACCTGTGCAAAGACGGGGTTCCCAATCCAGGCTTGTCAGTCCCACGGCCCCCTGGAGTATACTGTGGCGGCCCGCATGGGCAAGGCACCGAGACAACCGGAATTTCGATACTTCAGGGATTTGAAGAAATGGCAATCACGGACTGGCCGGCCCAGGAGCGGCCAAGGGAAAAACTGCTGCTTTCGGGGGCAAAGTCGCTTTCCGACGCGGAACTCCTGGCGATCTTTCTGAGAACCGGCACCAGGGGCAGAAGCGCCCTGGATCTCGCCCGCGACCTGCTGAAGGAATTCGGCGGTCTGCAGCCACTGCTGGCAGCCGACCGGGAGAGCTTCTGCGCCATGCCCGGCCTGGGAGACGCAAAGTTCTGCCAGCTTCAGGCGGTACTGGAAATGGCCCACCGCCACCTGGGAGAATCACTGTCCAGAAACGATGTGCTGACATCGCCCGAGGCCACCCGGCGCTACCTTCGCACCCGGCTGCAATCTTATAGGCATGAGGTCTTCGCCTGCGTCTTCCTGGACAATCGTCACCGGGTGATTGCTTTCGAGGAACTGTTCCAGGGCACCATAGACGGTGCCAGCGTCTATCCCCGGGAGGTGTTGCGGCGCTGCCTGCATCACAATGCCGCCGCGGTAATCTTCGCCCACAATCACCCGTCGGGCGTGGCGGAACCCAGCAGGGCCGACACCCATATCACCCAGCGACTCAGGGAAGCTCTGTCTCTGGTGGACATCCGGGTACTGGATCATATAGTCATCGGCCATGACCACTGTGTTTCCCTGGCGGAGCGGGGAATGCTTTAGCATGGAGGACCAGGGCGAGAGGCGTCACGATAGGCGACTTCCTTACTATATGGAAAGACGGCGCAAGGCGGGATCGGGCTCGCTCTGCTCCCAGACCTGCATGAACTCATCGGCAAGATTGCGCACCCGCGGCGGATCGTAATAGCTGCCCCGGACATTGTTCAGGTCATGCCAGAGATTGCGCAGGACATAGCCGCTTTCGTCCGCCAGGAGGAAACTGCGAAGATCGCCATCGAACTCCGGGGCGCGCCGGCGAATCTCCACGCTGCTGGCCATGTCCTGGGCAAACTGTACCAGGCGGTGCCCGCCTCTTCCCAGTTCCGTGGTATCTGCGACCAGCAGCCGGATGCGGGTACTGGCATGCCGGATGATGAGCTGCCTCACCGCTTCCACGAAACACCCCTGGTTGTAGATGTCCGGGTTCAGGCGGTGGGAATAGACCAGCAGCCTGCGCCGGCAACCCTCCGCCATGGCGCAGCTGTGCAGGCGCATGGCCTCCAGGCCGGCAATTCGCAGCTCTCCCCGGGTTTCACCGAGCACGGCTTTCTGGTTTTCAGGCTTCATCCACCCTCCTTCAGGGCATCGCGTTGTCCCCTTGCGCTACCGCTTCTTCAAATCATAGACGATACCAGGCGCCAATCCATGATTGTTGGCAGAAATCCACATTCCACCGCCGCGGTCGCCCCCGGGGACAAAGAAATTTGCCATCCCGTGCGCTCTCTGGTATAAATGCGCGTCTTTATACGGCCCGAGTCCATTCTTGGGCGTGTTGAACCAGTTAATTCGAGGCTAGAACCATGTCCAAAGTGTGCCAGGTCACAGGCAAGCGCCCGGTAACCGGAAACAATGTTTCCCACTCTCACAGGAAGACCCGTCGTCGTTTCCTGCCCAACCTCCATTACCATCGTTTCTGGGTGGAGAGTGAGCAGCGCTGGGTTCGTCTGCGCGTCACCGCCGCAGGCATGCGCACCATCGACAAGAAGGGTATCGACGCCGTTCTCGCGGAAATCCGCGCCCGTGGCGAAAAGGTTTAAGGGAGAAAATCATGGCAAAGGCAGTTCGTGAAAAGATTCGCCTGGTATCCAGCGAAGGTACCGGACATTTCTATACCACCACCAAGAACAAGCGCACCCAGACTGGCAAGATGGAGATTAAGAAATACGATCCCAAGGCGCGCAAGCATGTGATGTACAAGGAAGCCAAAATCAAGTAAGCCTCCTTCCTGACCCGGCTGCAAAACCCCGCCCCAAGAGCGGGGTTTTTTATCTCCAGGGATGGAGTGTATGCCGCGAGAGGCCAGGGACGGCCGGAGCGGCGCATCTCCAGGGATGGAGTGGCCGGTAATCGCTCCCTGCATTACCGGCACTTCCGCCGTCCATGGCGGTCGTATGCCGCGAGAAGCCAGGGCACTGGAACTGTTCCCGACAGTTCCAGCATTTCCTCCATCCATGGAGGTCATGGGCCGGAGCGGCGCATGCCCAGGCCGTAGGTCGGGCTTTAGCCCGACAGAGATGCGGCCGCCGGAAATGTCGGACTGAAGTCCGACCTGCATTCTCAGCGCCTCCCCCTTCCCCCGCGCGCGGGAGGACATTACAGATGTCCCGCATCAAGGGGACTTGGCGGAAATGCCGTACTTCTTCAAATATCCCCGCAGCTGCGCATAGGTCAAGCCCAGGGCCTGGGCCGTGCGGCGCTGATTGAAGCGGTTTGCTTCCAGGGCCTGGCGCAAGAGTTGTTCTTCGTAGGCCGCGACATGCGCCTTGAAATCCTCCGGCAACTCCACCCGCTCTGGAGCCTCCACCGGCGAACCTTCCCCCTCCACTTTCCGCCCACCTTCTTCGGTAGCCGCCGCGGGTTTCCAGGGAGATGCGAAAGGATCGAACTCGAATTCCGTGACGGGCTCATCCGGCGGCGTCCGGTACACCGCCCGCTCCACCACGTTCTTCAGCTCCCGCACGTTGCCGGGCCATGGATAAGCCTGCATCTGGGCCAGGGCTGCCTCAGAAAAGCCGGCAAAATACGGCCTGCCCAGTTCCCGGGTCATGCTCAAGGCGAACTGCTCAGCCAGCAGGGGAATATCTTCCTCCCGGTAACGCAGGGGCGGCAGGGTGATGACATCAAAACTCAGGCGATCGAGCAGATCGGCACGAAACTCGCCCCGCGCCGCCATGGCTGGCAGATCCACGTTAGCGGCCCCCACCACCCTCACGTCCACGCTCAGAGTGGCATCCCCGCCCACCCGCTCGAACTCACCGTACTCGATGACCCGCAGCAGCTTCTCCTGCAGGCGCAGGGACATGCTGGCGATCTCATCCAGAAAAAGAGTGCCTCCATCCGCCCGTTCGAAACGCCCGGCATGGCGCTTGCCCGCCCCCGTGAAAGCTCCCGCTTCGTAACCGAAAAGCTCGGACTCCAGCAGGGTTTCCGGCAGGGCGGCGCAGTTGACCTTTACCAGCACATTCTCCCAGCGGGAAGACAGGAAATGCAGGCGCTCCACCATCAGCTCCTTCCCCGTGCCCCTCTCACCTATGACCAGCACCGGCTTGGACAGGGGCGCCACGGCAGAAATCCGCTCCAGGGTTTCCAGGAATGCGGAGGACTGACCGATGGGCTGTTGATGGGCTGGCATGATCTGAGTGTAGCTCAATTTAATTAAAATAAGCAATATTTAAGTATTTTTATCATTTCTTGTTTGAATAAAACACATTATCCATGAGCCAGAAAACCTGAAACCCGAAGAAACACCATTCAATATCAAATACTTACAGCAAAACACCCGCAGTTGGCACACTTCCTGTATATCCATAGACAAGCATCACAAACACCACTTTCACCAGGGAGAAAAGGACATGAACAACATCAGAACAGCAAAGGCCATGTTCCTTGCGGGCATGATTGCAGCCGCAACTCCCATGGGAGCCGCCGCCGGGGAAGCACAGCAAGACCTGCAACAGGAAATCATCGAACAGGGCAACACGGCCCTGGAAGCCATGAGCATCCGTCTGGTTCACAACATGAACTGGAGCAAGCAGATGGCCAAACAGACCTTCACTCCGGAAACCAGCACCGTGACCAAATGCCCCCAGGCGACTGCACCTATGGAGCAGCACACCAACCGGGGAGACAATCCACAAGCAATACCTGGGGATTTCAGAACAGCCGGGATAACGAATCCTTAACCTTACACATCCAGAGGAACGCAACAAATGGGCATCTTCAGCAGACTGCACGACATCATCAATTCCAACATCACCACCATGCTGGACAAGGCGGAGAACCCGGAAAAGATCATCCGCCTGGTCATCCAGGAAATGGAAGACACCCTGGTGGAGGTTCGCTCGGACGCCGCCCGCACCATTGCCGAAAAGAAGAAACTCCAGCGCCGCATCGACCTGATGCAGCGGGAAATCCAGGAATGGCAGCGCAAGGCGGAGCTGGCCCTGTCCAAGGACCGGGAGGATCTGGCGCGGGCCGCCCTCAAGGAGAAGCACAACCTGGAAACCACGGCAGATGCCATGGAGCATGAACTGGAACTGCTGGAAGAGCAGCTGGTGCAGCTCAACCAGGACACAGCCAAGCTCCAGAAGAAGCTGGACGACGCCAAGGCGCGCCACAAGGCCATGATGATGAAGCACACCACGGTCTCCGGCCGCCTGCGCACCCGGGAGAAGCTGCACGATTCCCGCATCGACGACGCCCTGGCCCGATTCGAGTCCGTGGAGCAGAAGATGGAGCACATGGAAGGCAAGGTGGAGTCCTACGACCTGGGACGCGACCCCAGCCTGGAAGACCAGTTCGCCGAACTGGAGGCAGAGGATATAATCGAGGACGAGCTGAGCAAGCTGAAGTCCCGCCTGTCAGAAAAGAAACAGTAACCCCTCCAGAGGACAGAACCCATGAACCCATTCGAGATGACCGTCATCATTGTCGCTCTTGCCATTCTTGGCGGCGTCATCAAGCACTATCTCGACAGTCGCGGCGACATCGAGGCATCCAGCGAGGAGCATCAGCGCCTGCTGTCCCGCATCGACGACATGGAGGAACGCATTCGGGTACTGGAACGCATCGTCACCGAGGAAAACTACGACCTCAAGCGCCAGTTCCGTGATCTGGACAAGGAGGAATAACGATGGGCACGGACATCGATTTCGACATCCTGCTGGCCCTGCCCATCGTATTCCTCGTTGTGGTCGTACCCCTGTGGCTGGTTCTGCACTATTGGTACAAGTCACGGGCCAGCAAGGCGCTTTCCAAGGCCGACGAAGAAACCCTGGCCGAGCTCTGGCAACTATCGGAGAAACTGGAGCGGCGAGTGGAATCCCTGGAAACCATACTCGATCGGGAAGCCCCCGACTGGAGGAACAAATCATGAGCTGTGACTTCGGTTGCCACAACCGGCTTTACCGGGATCCGGACAACGGCAAGATCGCCGGCGTATGCGCAGGCTTGGCGGACTACTTCTCATGGAACGTGGACGCGGTGCGCTTCGCCACCATCGTTGCCGCTGTTCTGTTCAGTGTAACGACGGTTGTCCTGTACACCGCCGCCGCCTTCTTCCTGCCGAAGAAACCAAGAGATCTGTACGATGACAAGACGGAAGAGCAGTATTGGCGCAAATACCGCAAGTCCCCCAAGGACACCCTGGCCGATACCCGCTACCGTTTTCGCAAGCTGGAGCGCAAGCTCAGCCGCCTGGAAGCCTATGTAACGTCCGATCGTTACGACCTGGACCGGGAAATCAGCAACCTGGACCGCTGATCGTCGGAACCGGCGCCACGCAATAACAAACAAAAGCCCCAAGGGAGGTGGAACCATGCTTACCTTTACACTATCCGTAATCTTCATCGTCACCGGCATCAGCATGCTGCTACTGTCCCGAATGCCGGGCAGGAGCTCCGAGCTGGCGGAAGCCGATGCCGGCTTCATGCGCCGGCGGGGAACCATGTTCACCCTGGTGCTCCCCGCCACGCTCATCGTGGCAGGCATCATCGGCTTCCTGTCCCGCTCCTTCGTCTACGTGGACGGTGATGAACTGGCCACCCTGGAGCGCATCTACATGGCCGACGATCTGCCCAACGGACACATCGTGGCCCTGGACGGCCAGAAGGGCCCCCAGGCGCGCATCCTTGGTCCGGGCTTTCACTTCGAACTGTTCATTCGCATCATGAACGACATCGAGTTCCACCCGGTGATTGAGATCCCCCAGGGCAAGTACGGCCTGCTCTCCACCAAGGACGGCGCGCCCCTGGAAGAAAACTCCTTTCTCGCCAAGCCCTGGCCCAAGGGAGAAGAACACAAAATGCTGGACGCCACCTATTTCCTCACCCACGGCGGCCAGAAGGGCCCCCAGTACAACGTACTCAAGCCCGGCAAGTACCGCCTCAATCCCTACCTGTTCCAGGTCACCCCCCGGCCGGCCCTGGACGTGAAGACCGGCCACGTGGCGGTGATCCGCAGCAACGTCAAGACCACGGACAAAGACTGCCCCAACCCGGCGGACGTTACCGGCACCGGCGGCAAGGAAGTGGCCCAGCCCCTGGTACCCAAGGGATGTATCGGGGTATGGGACGAATCCCTGCCGCCCGGGCGTTACTACCTCAACAGCCTGGCCTTCGTCCCCACCATCATTCCCACCCGCCTCATGACCTGGGTATACAAGGGTGGCTACAAGGCCCGGCGCATCAACCTGACGGTTACCGATGAAGGCAAGATTCAGCAGACAGAGGAATCCTTTGAAGTACCAGTGCCACCCGATGCGGCAGACAAGGCCATCAACGTGCGCGTGGAAGGCTGGGTGATTCCCGTGGACATGCGCGTGGTGGTGGCCGTGAGCCCCGCCAATGCGCCCAAGGTAGTGGCTGCCGTGGGCGGACTGCAACAGGTGGAAGACAACATCATCACCCCCGCCATACGCGACATTCTGCGCACCATCGGCGGCGAGCCCGGACGCAAGGTCATGGATTTCGTGGAGAAGCGCGCAGAGATCGTGGACGAGGTCGAGCGGGTCATCATTCCCGAGGGCCTGAAAGCCGGCGTGACCATACAGGAAGTGCGCATGGGCGAGCCCGCCATTCCCCCGGAACTGCTAGTGGCCACCCTGCGGGAACAGCTGGCCACCCAGCTCAAGGAAACCTACAAACGGGAACAGGACGCACAGCGCGAGCGTATCAAGGTGGAGCGCGAGCGGGCCACGGCCGACCAGCAGGCCAAGCTGGTGGAAGCCGAAATCAAGCAGCGCGCCGCCGAGTTCACCAAAAAGCAGCTCCAACTTCTGGGTGAAGGCGAAAAGCTCAAGCTGCAGGAAATCGCCAAGGGTCAGCAGGCCCAGGCGGAAGTCCTGGGCAAGGACGCCGCCCTGCAGCTCGCGGCCCTGGAAAAGGCCCTGGAAGCGGCCAAGACGAACGCCGACATCGTGAAAGTGCCCACGGTACAGGTCATTGGCGGCCAGGCCGGCAGTTTTGAAGGCGCCGCCGCCATCCTGGGCGCCTCCAACATCATTCAGGCCATGTCAGGAGTAACGTTCCGGCCTGTCAGCCAGGAGAGCCGGTAATCACAGCTGTTGCTGTTCCATTTGACCGGGAAGCTCTGGGCGCGCCCCGCATGGCATTACATTGGCGTCACATCAATGACGCCAGCGCCATTTCCTCTCAAAGGCCGAAAGATGGGTTCTTTCATGGAACCAAAATCGATTTTCTTCAGATCCACTCTGCGCAGGGAACGGTCATCGTCGGTATGATAGTAAAGCACCAGGCTTTTGAGGTCGAAGGCGATGGTGTACTGAGTCCCCCCATAGGGCAAAGGCTTGAGGCCCAATTTCTCGAGTTCCGCGGGATCCGATTTTTCCGCGGGCACGTTGAAATTGTCCAGAATTCTGAACAACTCGGTTACCGTATCGTATCCACCCTTCGTCTTGCGGGCGGTCTGGGAAAAGGCAACGGCACGGATGAAACGGGAGGGTGGCGTAATATCTCCGGGAAGCCCCAGCAGAGCTGATCCCACTCCGATGGGCGTGAGGGTCATGCCGTCGATCTTGACCTCTTTCCAGTCCACGGGACGAAGGTTGAGATAGTTGCGCAGGTTGGTCAGGTGCCAGGAATAGGGCGGCGAATTGGTCATGACACCGAGTGGGGCGTCGTAAATCTGCAGTTGACCATCGACATACTCCACGACAATCTCCTTGCCCGATGCATCGGTGATGGCCCAGTGAAGGGGAACCGAACCTCCAAAGGCGGGATGGACAAAGGGAACGACCCGAACCTTGCCGCTGGTGAGCGCAGCGCGCACTTCGTCCACCGTTGCAAACCGGCTTACCACCCACTTGTTCAAGTCTGGAGCGGTGATGGAATTATCCGCCTGGGCAGGATCATATTCCTGATACTTGGCAAACCCCGGAAGGTAGAGTGACTGGGAACTCAGCCCCTTCTCGTTCATCGCCTCATCAAAGGCCAGCTTCAACATATCGACCCCAACGAAGCCATACTTGGCCTTCCAGCTCATCCCCGCTTTCTTGTCGGTCATGGGGAGGGATTTCAGTTCCGCGCCACGCGGAACGACCACAAGGCGCATCTCCATGTCGAATCCCGCCCACTCCATGGTTCTACCGCTTATTACAGTCCCGTTGGGACCTTTCAGCGTGATATGGGTACAGGCGTTACTGTCCGCAAACGCTGCCATCAGCACAAATGCGGCGGATACAAGGCTTATCAGTGATTTTTTCATTTTGGTGTCCTTTCGTTAACAGCAACTGTGTTTTCGAAATCGGCTAATCGGCCTGGAGAACGCGATAAGGCTTACCACTTCGAAACACGGCGTTGATGATGGTCAGCAGCTTGCGCATGGCAGCGACCAGGGCGACTTTCTTG
>Ga0256832_1000284_pt1 | contig 31950 bp, 19 predicted proteins | sample 134614metaG_FD_190534 | JGI IMG/M metagenome (GOLD analysis project Ga0256832, IMG submission 190534) | Hydrothermal vent microbial communities from Lau Basin, Pacific Ocean - 134-614 | ecosystem: Environmental > Aquatic > Marine > Hydrothermal vents | place: Pacific Ocean: Lau Basin | collected...
CGGTATGTACCGCAAACTGATAGTACTCATAGCCGAACAGAACGCCTACCTTGACGATTTCATGTCGTTCGCTCCCGATCCGATGGTGACCTACTATAAAAAAGCGATACAGGACGAGTCGTTCGACCTTGTTAGAAAGATGAGAGAGATAGCCATATCGCATCAGGAGGGTAACTTCAACATAGATGCTGAGTACTGGTTCGACACGATCACAAAAAAGATAAACATCCTAAAAAAAATAGACGATGAGATAGCGGCCCAGATAAACCGGGATCTCGACAGCTTCCACGATACGGCGATAGTTAAAGCCATAGCGGGAGCGGTCGTAATTCTGCTGATGCTGGTGATCGCGGGTCTTTCGGTAAAAGATCTTCAGATGCGACTCAACTCCCTCAAGGGGCTGATTACGAACATCGCCGAATCTAAAGATCTCACGACCGAAATCAGGATCTACGAACACGACGAGTTCGGAAGTATCAGGGAGGCCTTGAGAGAGTTTCTGCGATCACTCCACGAGTTCGCCTCCCATGCGCAGAACAGCGCGAACGAAAACAGGCGCACGGCCAGCGTTTTGGACGAGACGTTCAAGCAGATCTCTTCGAATATCAGAAAAGAGTCCGCCATCATAGAAGAGGGTGCGAGCGAAGCGGCGGAGCTGAAAGAGAAGCTTGTGGCCAGCAACCGCGAAGTTGCCGCTACGAAAGAGAATATGACAAACGCGAACAGGAGCCTCGGCGGAGCGATCGAGCTGATAGAGGGCACAATTCGCCAGATCGAGAGCAACGCGGTGGTGGAGCACGAGCTTGCCGAGAGGCTAAAGCAGCTCAGCCAGGATGCCGAGCAGGTAAAAGAGGTTCTCACGGTCATAAGCGACATAGCCGACCAGACGAACCTCCTGGCACTGAACGCCGCGATAGAGGCTGCGCGTGCAGGAGAACACGGCAGGGGCTTCGCCGTAGTGGCGGACGAGGTGAGAAAGCTTGCGGAGCGTACGCAAAAGAGCCTCGCCGACATTAACGCGACCATAAACATAATAGTGCAGGCCATCATGGACAGCAGCGGGGAGATGAACCGAAACATAGAGAACGTAAACCGCCTCACAGAGGACGCTTCGCAGGTTCAAAGCGAGATCGGAGAGGTCTCTTCGAACATGACCGAAGCGGTAGGAAGCGTGGAGAAAACCGCGGCCGCCGTAGAGGAGGCGGCTGCCATAATGGAAGCGTTCATAGAGAAGATGTACGAGATAAAACGGCTATCCGAAGTGAACATGGACGGCATAGAGAAGAGCGACGAGAGCATAAAGCATATAGGCAAACTGGCCGACGAGGTGCTTCGGCAGATCAGCCAGTTCAAAGTGTAGGGGTTGCTGCCCTACCTTCTCTCTATCGCCCCTATCACCTCGTCGATACTCTTGGAGTAGGCGAAGCAGCTCTTTAAGTCGCAAGCCTGCCAGATGTCGGCGGCAACCGCACTCTTTAGCAGGAACGGATAGTCGATCCTCTCTATTTTCGATAAGTTTTTCAAAAGATTCTCCCTCGAACTCTTTACGACGACCACACCCTTTTCGAGCCTGAGGTATGCCCTGAGCGCTTCGGGGTAGGCATCCGGCGAGCCGTTTATGAGCGCACCGAAAGCCTGTAGGCTATCTCTCGCCAGCGCTTCGTCTTTAAAAGAGCTTTCGAGCACCGCCAGTGAGATCATATTGTTTATCTGAACGGAGAGTGCGGATCTGTAGTGGCTGTCGCTGATATCCGCATAACTCTTGGGCTCTCCGGCTCCAAGGAGCCATCTGCCGTCAATGTAGAACCTCTTTCGGGCCTGCCCGGAAAACCTCTTCGCATCCTCGAGATAGCTCTTTTCGAGCGTCGTCTCATAGGCGCTCAAAGCGGCATCGGCGAAAAATGCGTAGTCTTCCAAAAGCCCATCCTGCGACGGTGTTTTGCCGTATAGCACCTGGTGGAAAAGGCTTCCGTCCTCTTTCGACATCACTCTTTTGAGCGCCCTGTACGAGCTTTTCGCCTCGTCGAGATAGGAGCCGTCGATTTTCGAAGCCTTAAAAAGGGCCTTTATCATCATCGCGTTCCATGCCGTGATGATCTTTTTGTCTATAAACGGATAGTCTCTGCCCTCCCTCATCCTCTTTAAGACGGCGACCCCTCTTTTGAAGCTCTCCGGCTCCTTTGCCGAGACTCTTCTTGCATGGGAGTATTCACTATCGAAATTCCCATCTTCGGCAATATCGAGATACGCCAGAAACTCTTTCGCCTCTTTTTCGCCGAAGCCATTTTTTAAGAGCGCTTTCAGAGCCTCGTCGTACCGGTAGAGAAAATAGTGCCCCTCCCCTTCGGCGCTGTCGGCATCGCTCGCGCTGAAATATAGCCCCTCCGGGGTTCGGAACCTGCGGTCGATCTCCGCTATCGTATCTTTTGCCACCTCCCGGTACCGCTCTTTCGACGTCATCTTCCAGGCATCCGCATACAGCGGAATCAGCTCGGCATTCGTATAGAGCATCTTTTCGAAATGTGGCATTCTCCACCGCCTGTCTACGCAGTATCGGAAAAAGGCCCCCTCTATCTGGTCGTAGAGGCCGCCTCTTTGCATGCTCTCCAGCGTCTGGAGAGCCATCATCTTCGCCCGCTCATCTCCGGTTAGCCTGTATATATCGAATAGCAGGGCGATTCTCGAGCTTTCGGGAAACTTCGGGCGCTCTCCGAACCCTCCGTAGAGCCTGTCGTAATACCCCCAGATCCGCCGCAGCGCCTCTTTGGCGAGTTTGTCGCCTTCTTGCAGCCTCTGCCCGGAGAGCTTCTGGGACTCCTGCAAAAGCTTCTCTACAGCCTCCGCCCTCTTCATAACACTCTCTTTGTCCGAGGCGTAGAGCCTGCCGAGGGCGGGAATGAGACTCTTCATACCCTTTACGCCGTACGAGTCTTCGGGCGGTATATAGGTGGCGGCGAAAAAGGGCTTGAGATCTTCGGTAAGAAAGATGGTAAGGGGCCATCCGCCTCCCCTTCTGTTTAGAATGGAGTAGATGCGCTGAAAGTGCCTGTCGAAATGCGGCATCCGCTCCCTGTCGACTTTTACGGGAATGAACCAGCGGTTGATCAGTTCGGCTATCTCTTCGTCTTCGAAAGACTCCTCCTCCATTACATGGCACCAGTGGCAGGTGCTGTAGCCTATGGAGAGGAGTATCGGTTTGTGCTCCCTTTTGGCCTTCTCGAACGCCTCCTCCCCCCACGGGTACCAATCTACCGGGTTGTGCGCATGCTGCTGAAGATAGGGGGAGTCCTCGTCTATCAGGTGGTTCGTATATCTGTGCCCATCACCACCGTACAGGAGAAGGGTCAAAAATAGTATCGGCAAAAAAAGGCGCATAAAATTCATAAAGTCATATTACCACAAAGAGTTTAACAGGGTCTGATGGAGTCGCAAACTATAATCATGGAAGAAGACTCGATCTCGATTCGGCCGCAGAGTCCGAAATATCGGCTTAAGCAAAAAGCCCATACAATACGGAAAAACTGAAAAACTGATTTTATGTGTTACACGTAAAATCATCTCGAAATCTGAGATTTCGAAGCTTTAGGGGGTTGTAGGGCCGCACAGGCCCTGCCAAATTGCGGGCTTGGCCCGGAACTTGCGTAACATCAGTGAAAAAGTGAAAAGATATGAAAATGATATGGAGCACATTTAGATCGGCAGCCCTTCTGCTTCTGCTCATCGCGGCAACGGGATGTATAGAGAAAAGCTCGCCGCTGGTCGAGAGATCTGAACTCACGGTAAAGAGCGGCGACAGGGTCAGGGTAGCCGCGGCGGAAGGGGCGGACGAATATACCTGGAGGGGCCTGGAAGGAACCGACGGCATCTCGTTCAATACGAAAGGGAGAATCCTGGAGTTCACGGCGCCCGCAGTACAAAAGAGACACACTGCCCTCTTCGAGATCGAAGCGGAATTCAGGCTTTTTACGCAAAATCAGAACGTAAAGGTGGTAATAGAGCCCTCAGCAGACGACAACAACGACACCTCAAGAGAGAACAACTCCTCCACCGAAGATAAAGCGGTCGTAAAATCTCTTGCCCTTCACGTTGAGCAAACCTCCCTGAACAGGGACCACAACACCACAGTAACGCTTACGGCCAGATATAAAGATAACACCGAAAAAACCGTAACCGAGGGCATAACCTGGATCATCACGCCCAAAGGTGCCGTAAAGATCGAGGGCAGTACCCTAACGGCCCTCGAAGACGGCAACGTCACCGTTTGGGCCAAAGTAGGCAATATACTCTCAAATAGGGTGAAGCTGAACATCTACTGGGAGGTAGACGGCCACCGCCTGCCGCCAGAACCGGACCCCAAAATAAACAACGCCACGCTGCTCGGTGTGGATGTGAACAACAACGGAGTCAGGGACGATGTGGAGCGCAAAGTCTATGCGACCTACAAAAAAGCGATAGAGAGGGCGGTGATGATGCAGGCGTTCAGAACCGAACAGGCGATGCTGGCCGACCCCGACTTGGTTAAGAATGCGGAGGAGTGGGAAAAAAGAGATACACAGGCAATGGATTGTGATGCTTATTTATATTTAAAATATAATAAACCATTTATTAAAAAAATGGGGCAGACAATTATTTCTTGGCAAATCAACACCGAAAAACGCGTAGAAAAATATTATAAATACGACCGGGCACTCAGCGGCGGCGTCTACTCTATTAATGAAGGCACTTTGCAAGACTGCGAGTTCGATGTCGAGAGGGTATTGGAGATGGACCGATGAGAAAGCTATTTTTTCCTCTCTTCTTTTTGTTCATTGTTTTTTCATCCTCGTTGCAAGCCGACAGCGCGAGATTTGTGCATGAATGGGCAGTGGATCTGTACTATGCAAACGGTGTATTGGCTGATGCAAGAAAATCAGAATTACAGGACTGGACAGATAGAGCTGATGATTTGAAAGCCAAATACCCCTCCCTCAAAAAAGCCCTCCGCTCCGGTGAGGCGAAGCTGGCCTATAACGCTTCATACCTTTGGGGTTTCAGCGATTTGACCGAAGTGATATTGCAGTTTAGAGCGGAGCATCCAACCGCCGAAGTTACGTGGCAGCTATTATCGAAGTTTTTGAAAAAAAGACTAAAGTTCGACATAGGCGGATTGAGAGTCGCGGTAAAATCAGGTTTAAGCAAAAAGTCAATATAATGCCGAAAAACAGAAAAAGGGAAAAGATATGAAAATGATATGGAGCGCATTTAGATCGGCAGCCCTTCTGCTTCTGCTCATCGCGGCAACGGGATGTACAGAGAAAAGCTCGCCGCTGGTCGAGAGATCTGAACTAACGGTAAAGAGCGGCGACAGGGTCAGGGTAGCCGCGGCGGAAGGGGCGGACGAATATACCTGGAGGGGCCTGGAAGGAACCGACGGCATCTCGTTCAATACGAAAGGGAGAATCCTGGAGTTTACGGCGCCCGCAGTACAAAAGAGACATACGGCCCTCTTCGAGATCGAAGCGAAGTTCAGGTTTTTTACGCAAAATCAGAACGTTAAAGTGGTAATAGAGCCCGCAAGGAGCGAAAAAGGGACGAACAGCGCACAAACACCGGGTCAAACCGACGGTATCTCCGATACGGACACGCCGGATGCAAACGACACAGCAGGCAAAGAGGGAAAGAGCGGCAGTACGAACAGTACAGATAACGACAGCGGCGACGAACAAGCCGACGCTACCGCAGGAGCGCAGAACGGTTCAGGCAAAAGCCCGGGAGGCGAAGAGGCAGGCGCCGCCCCCGTTCCGAGCGCCCTTGAACTCACAATCGCCGAGACTTCCCTGAACAGAGACCACAACACCACAGTAACGCTTACGGCCAGATATAAAGATAACACCGAAAAAAGCGTAACCGAGGGCATAACCTGGATCATCACGCCCAAAGATGCCGTAAAGATAGATGGCAGTACCCTAACGGCTCTCGAAGACGGTAACGTCACCGTTTGGGCTAAGATGGGCAACATACTCTCAAACAGGGTTAAGCTGAACATCTACTGGGAGGTAGACGGCCACCGCCTCCCGCCAGAACCGGACCCCAAAATAAACAACGCCACGCTGCTGGGTGTGGATGTGAATCATAATGGAGTCAGGGACGATGTGGAGCGGTGGATATACAAAACATACGAACATCCGATTGAGAGGGGGATAGTTATGCAAAATGCTTATCGACTTCAAACACAAATTTCAGATATATCCAAAGCGCATGAATATGCAAAACTTTCTAATAAATCTCTATCTTGTGAATACTATTTAGAAGAGCATTACCAATGGTTCAAAGACAAGTATGAGTATAGTGATGTATCAAAAAAAATTAAAAAAATTCAGTTTAATAATATTGATAGATATATTGCCTATGAGAGATATAACGCTCAATTTAATGGAGAGGTTTTTAGTGAAAGGATAGCACCTAATAAAGACAACTGTTTGTTTGATGAAAACGGCAATTTAAAGGCACTGCCGTGAAAAAGTTGTTTTTTATATGGCTTTTGGTGTGGCATAATCTATATGCCTTGGAAGTTAACGAGTGCAATAGTGACGTCTATTTTGCAAATGGAATAAACACAGATGAAATTACAGCAAAAAAATCACGAGATAAGATTTCTAAAAAAACTAAAATTTCTTTTCCTGAAGCTTATAAATATGTTGCAAATTGGAAAGTCAGCTACAACCATACTCACGGTATCGGCATTGATCTTTATGAATCGTTTTTACAAAAAATTTACGAAGACGAGCCTGGTACAAGCCTGGTTCCGTTTATCTGGAATTTAGATGAGATTGCAGACTATTTCGTTTTTTCTTTTCGAGGAATCGTGCGAAAAATTGTCAAGAAAGCCCCTCGAGAGACAATTAAGAAATATGCAGCTGGCGCAGCCAAAAAACTGGCACGTAAAGTTGTGAAAGTATACAATAACAAATACGGGAAAAAGCTTACCGAAGAACAAATTGAAGCCATGTTTAATGATTTATATGACTATCTAATCGAAGAAGGTACAAATGAATATCTTACGAAAACGGAAGAAGAAATTATAAAACAAGAACAAGAAGATGTTACTGCCCAGGAAATCAATTATATTCGTAGTATCGCTCAAGGCCATAGGGTAATTATTGTTGCCCATTCACAGGGAAATCTTTTTACAAACAGGGTATATGAGGATTTTAAGATTGGTGATGTGATATACGGGTTTGCCTGGATGAGACAATACATTGATGCAATAGGTGTTGCAACACCGGCAAACAATGTCATTGGGGCTGATTCACCATATCTTACATTCGACAACGATATGATACAGTTGGTTCCGGATTCTCTGCCGTCAAACGTTACGAATCCCAAAAGATACCATATATACAATGGCATAGATGAAGATCTTGGAGAAACAATATACTCTATTAAAGCCCATTCGTTCCTATCGAGTTATATGGCAACCGATATAACCAGAAATGCAATTCTTGGTTTTATAGAACAAAAAATAGAAGAGCATAAAAAAAGCCCGTCACAATGGAAAAAAGATAGAAATTTTGGGTGCTTGTGCAAAGAGAAGAGCGTTTCTGTAAAACATAAGTTTTTACTTGATAAAAGCTATGCTTTTTTAAATGGTCCCGAACTAAAAGATATTAAACAACTTTTCATCGAAATGTCAAAACAGAAGATCAAAAACTTCACCGGAGACAACGAGGGAAAAATCTACCCTGTGAATGGTCAGTATGTCAGAGCCGCATGCAACGGGACGATAATCGAAGAGATCGAACAAGATGATGCCTGCTATGTACTAAAAGACGACGCCTCCAACGAATTGGGCACCATAGAAGGGCCGAACCGAAAGCCGGAGGGCGCACCCGGAGTGGTCGAGATAGAGCTTACTTGGGATAGGCCCGAACTGGACTACGACCTCGTCGTCGAGTGGGATGCCGGGGAGGTGGATATAAAAGATACCGGCTGTGCGCTCGAACACTTCCATGTCAAGAGGGAGAAAGATATCTTTCCCGGAAGATACAGGGTCTTCATAAAACCCAAAGACCCCGCAGACGACTCCTGGGACGACCCGCAGATCTACCCTTTGAAGGTGACAATGAAAACCACCATGCCGGGTCGGCCGGAGACGTTGGAGTTCAACATCAAAGAGAGGGGCGATATCTTTTTGGGACATGTCGCCGACATTGACGTCACGGTCGTATCGGACCGGGACGACCGGGACGGCGACGTAAACTCGACAGATTCCGGCAGCGGCTCATCTGACACATATGCGGGCTCCGGGAACTCATCCCTGTCGAGTGGTCCAGCATTCATTATATCTTCGCAGATTGCACCGGAGTGTCCGCCGGTCATTCATACACCCAGCCCCCTGCCGCCGCAGCCGATCGTTTTCAGGGGGCCGGGTTCCGGGGGATGGAGCTGGCACACATCAGGAAGCGCTGGTTACAGTTCGGTCTCGTCCAACAGCGGCAAAAGTTACACTCCGGGGAGGGGGAAGGTCTACCCCACCCTTCTTTCACCGGAGTGCAGCGGCGATATCGACTGTCTGCCCAAACCCGACGACATGAAGAACCCGGAAAGCGGCTCCGGAACGCTTCCGGACTACTTAAAAGACCCCCTTATACCGATACCGCCGGAGGTTGGCGGCAGACCGTTGCCGAAGATGGACAAAAACGATAGCTGCGATCTCAGCTGCGGCTGTATCCCATGCGAATATACACTGATACCTTACAAGAAGCAGATCTATTTCGGACCCTTGAGGAGTGCCGATTTCAGTATCTATACACTGGACGGCTATCTAAAAAAAGAGTCTATTTTCGACGGAAAGACGACAAACGGAAATACACTCTACGATGCAGGGGAGATCGAATTACCGTTTGAGTTCCTGAGGGCCCTTGACGACGACAGGCTCTATATCATAGAGGCCCGCGGGGGTGAAGACATAGACAGCGACGATGACTTCATAATAGATGCAAACCCCACGATAAACAACGGAAAGGTCTATGCCATCGCTTCCGGAAAAGATATTAAAGAGAGCGGACTTAAAATAAACATTTTGACTACCGTCACATTCATACTTGTTGAAAAGAGTGTCTTGGAGCGTAAAGGGGAAGAGGAGATAAAGTCGGAGATAGAGGAGATCGCGCAAAGGCTTCTTGCCCGTAAAATTTATCCGGTGAAAGATGGCGGGGGCGTGAACAACGAAGACCTGCTGGCATGGCTGCCCACAATAGATAAAGACCTGCTCTTAAGAGAGTACCGGCCCCTTGAAGAGATGGTACAAGATATATACAGCGGAAAAGATATCTATAACGATGCATACTACTATGTGTTCTATACCTCCCCGAAGAGTGAAACTTCCCAAGGATCGGGCTCTTCGTCAAGCGGGCCCGCAAGAGAGATCGATGTACCGATAATAAAGTCTTTCTCATCGACGGTGCCGGAAAATGCCGAAGGCGGCACCGTTATCGGCAAAATGGAAGTTTTGCACGGGAATATCGAAGATATACGATTCGGCAATCTTCATGGAAAAGGGAGCGAGCTTTTTGAAATCAGCGAAAAAGGGGTGATAAAACTTAAAGACGATGCCGCTTTGGACTACGAAACGAAATGGCTTTACAACCTTGAGGTCAAAGCGTTCGACAAAAAAGGCGCTTCCGGTTCGGTAGCGGTCTATATATCGGTAAAAAACATCCCCGATGCCCCTGAATATGCGGGGTACGAAGGCCTTGAAGTGAAGGAGGACGCAACACCCGGCACTATAGTGGGACAGATACTTTTCGACTCCGTCGCGGCACCGATAGACTCCATAGAGCTTATAGGGGAGTCGAGCGACAAGTTTACCATAGACAAAGAGGGTGTCATACGCCTTGCGGAAGGTGAAAAGCTCGACTACGAGAAGAAGTATTCGTACGGTTTCTGGGCGGTTGCGAAAAACAGATACGGCAGCTCCATACCCGTTATACTCCATATTAACGTCATAGACACCCCGGACAGCCCTCGTATTCTGAATTATAACGGGGGGTATGTTTCGGAAAATGCCCCAGCCGGCACAGTCGTGGGCCGAATAGTTTTCGACAAAGGAGGGGCGGATATAGACGAAATCCTCATAGAGGGATTCGGTTCGCAAAATTTCACCGTCGATACCGACGGCGTCATACGTGTTGCCGAAAACGCATCGCTCGACTACGAGAAATATATCCTGTATAGGCCTGTAGTCACGATAAAAAACCGGTACGGCAGCGCTTCGAAAACCATCTTCATATCCATAACAAACACAAACGACGTTCCCTCGTTCCTCTCTTTCAGCGGCGGGAACGTAAAAGAGAACTCTCCTGCAGGGACGGTTGCCGCGAAAATAACATTCGATGCCGGTTCGATGCCTATAGAGAGCATCTCCCTCACCGGTTACGGCAGTGAAAAGTTCAGAATTCTGAAAGATGGAACCATCTTGACGACCGAAGAGCTCGATTACGAGCAGAGGAGCCGATATACCCTAAAAGCTGTCGCATCCAATGCGTTCGGAGACAGCCTGCCCGTAACCGTGCATATTTTTGTAGACGACGTTACGGAGATAGCCGCCGAACTGGATGATTTTGTGGTAAACGATATTCCGGAAGACTCCGAAATAGGAACGACGATAGGCAAAATAGAGGTTCTGAACGAAGGGAGCGGACCCATAGAGCGTTTTGAAATTACCGGCGACGGCAGCGACAAGTTCACGGTCGACGTCAACGGAAATGTTTCCATAGCCAAAAAACTCGATTACGAAAAGAGGAGCGTCTACAACCTGAAGGTAAAGGCTAAAAACAGGGCCGGATTCGGGAATGAAGCGAATCTCGTGGTTAGATTGAAAGATATTCCGGACATTCCCCCGAGCATTACAGGTTTTACGATAAAGGTCAAAGAGGATGCTGCCGTCAATACCATCGTAGGCAGGATAAAAGCGGTTCGAGAAGGGGACACTCCGATCTACCGATACATCCTGAAAGGAGACGGCAGCGAAAAGTTTGCAATAGACGGCAACGGCACCGTAAGGGTTGCAGAAGAGAACGCTTTCGACTTCGAAAAAATAGTACGGTACGATCTTATATTGAGTGCCCTGAACCGTGCGGGAGAGAGCAACCTTGTTACACTGCAGGTAGAGGTTGAAAACGTTCCGGAGATCGTACCGGTCGTTGACAATGGGGTATTGAGTGTAAACGAAAACTCGCCCGAAGGTACGGCCGTAGGTACGGTGCATCTTTTGTCGTGGGGCGACACTGCCGTAGACAGTTTCGTTATAACCAACGAGGCGAATACGACTTTCGTCATAGATGAAAAAGGGGTCGTACGGGTAGGTGCTGGTGCAGACCTCGATTTCGAGCGAAGGCGCAGCTATACGCTCACCGTTAAAGCCCACAATGGAGCCGGATACAGCAATGAGGCCCTCTACACCGTCAACATCAAAGATATTCCAGATACCGTACCGGTGCTTTCTTATGCCGGCATCTCGGAGATAGACGAAAACCTCACAATGCGCAAGGTTGTCGGAAAGATCAGCTATTTACCGAAAGAGTTACCCCTGAAATCGATATCTTTAAGCGGTGACGGGAGTGAAAAATTCGATATAGACATCAACGGAACCATCTATGCCAAAGAGAGTGCGGGATTCGACTATGAGAAAAAACGCTGGTACATACTCCATGTAACGGCGACCAATGAATACGGAAAGGGCGAGCCTCTCGATATAAGCGTAGTCGTCAAAGACATCGCGGGTTTGAACGCGAGGATTGATGAAAACTCACCAGGCGGTACGGTTGTGGGCAGGGTCGAACCGGTCGGCTTCAAAGAGACGGACACAGTCGACTTCAGAATATACGGCGACGGAAGTGAAAACTTCACCATAGATAACGATGGTACACTGAAGATAAAAGAGGGAGCGAAAATAGACTACGAGGCCAGGTCGTCATACCGTTTTTATGCCGAAATTTCAGATAAAAAAGGGATCTCCAATACCGAATTTCTGAATATAGATGTAAACAACCTTCCCGATGAGCCGCTGATAGAGGCCGATGAATTTTTTGTAGAGGAGAATGCACCCGAAGGCACCGTAATAGGGAAGATAGCCATACTGAGGGAAGGAGACAGCAAAATAAGCGGCTTCGATCTGGGCTTCAACAACTACGATATACAGATAGATAAAAACGGGACCATCAGAGTCGGCGCACAGACGCCTCTCGATTACGAAAAAGAGAGGTGGTTCGGTTTTCACGTCAACGCATATAACGAAAACGGAAACAGGAGCAACTCCATATTCGTCCGTGTCAACGTCACCAACATGGTAAACGAGCCGCCGACCCTCAAGAAAACGGTTCTGTATGTAGACGAAAACTCGGCACCGGGAACCGCAATAGGCGCCGTCGGCCTCAAAGATAGCGGGGGAACGGACCTTACGGAGTTTGAACTAAGCGGCAGCGGTTCGGAAAAATTCGCCGTAGACAGGAACGGTTACATAGCGGTTGCAGATAACGCAGTGCTGGATTATGAGGAGGTGAGGAGCTACAGCTTGAAAGCGACCGCTTCCAACATCTACGGCCAAAGTGCTCCGGTGGATGTAGCGATTATAATCAATAATATTCCCGAAGTCGCCCCTGTTCTGAAGTCTGAAACACTGGAGGTTAAAAGCGGCACCGGGGAATATGCGAAAATAGCGGAACTGCTCCTAAACAGTGCAGATATAGATTCATATATTGAATCGGTATCCATATTCGGAGAAGGTTCCGAAGATTTCTTTGTACAAAAAGGGAATGTCGCACTATATGTGGCCCCGGGCGTCGAATTGAACGCATCGAGAAGAAGCAGCTACAGCTTTAGGATAACGGCAACAAACGGTGCCGGAACCAGTGAAGCGGCAGAACTTAACATTACGGTGCTTCCCCTCGATACCACTCCTCCCGTCGTTACGCTGAATGGGGGACAGAGTATGACACTATCCCTTTTTGAAACGTTCACAGACCCTGGAGCGGTCGCCTACGATGAGACGGACGGAAAACTCCCCGTTTCCGTTGAAGGTAAGGTCGACACATCCGTTTCGGGAACATACACCCTTGTATATTCCGCAAAGGACAAATACGGCAACACAGGAAAAAGCGTAAGATATGTGCATGTGACAAGACCTTTTGGAAGGATAAGATGCAACGCGATAGCCGACGCAACCGTAAAAATATACGAGATAACGAACGATTCCAACCTCACCCTGAAGTGGACGGAAACCGGCAGCAACGGAGAGAGCCTGGATGAGGTAGGAGTATTCGACACACATTCCGAAGAGGTGGATCCGGAAAAATACTATCTGTTCGAGGTCAGCGGCGGACTCGAGATGGATAGTGACTTGGACGGCAAAATAGATTCCAACAGCAGTGAGAACTTTGGTAAGATCAGAGCCGTGGCGAGGGGAAGCGATATTATCGCCCTTAAATCCGAATTTACGATCTCAATCGCTTCCGAAATCTTTTACAGGCGGATCGTAGGTGACGCAGTGGGACCGGGTGCGATTCCTGCACTGCAGTCTCTATATTTTTACGAAGACCAAAAAGCCGACAAAATCGCTTCGTTTATAGTGGAGGACATCGATGCAGACAGTGATACGGATTTGAGGGATCTTTTGAGGTTCGACCCATATAGGGACCCTCATGGGCTGAAAGGGCTCTATGCAGAAACGTATGAAAGAATGTCCGACAACCTGAGAAAAGGGGAGGATCCATTTGCTCCGCTTCTGTCACAAAACCAATACAGAGGCTCGAAAAGTGTCAACACCATAAACACGGCCGGGGTTGCCTATATGGGGGCCGACTATTCGACCGATCTGTTTACGGTCTCTCTCTCGGATAAAGAGAGTCCTGCCGTACTGAACACTCTGCCCCTCGCAGGCAGGGTGAATGGGACAATTTACTCAGATAGCGAAAAACTTTTGTATGTAAACACCTTATCGGGTGATCTGTATATAATCAGTGTTGCCGATCCTCATGCACCGGTTAAGGTGGGGGAAATACTCGGCGGTGGGTTCTGCAGCGGCATCGCTGTAGATACAGAAAAAGAGCTTCTTTATGGTGTATGCGGTAAAGCGGGGATGAAAATAGTCGATATTTCAGACAGCACAAACCCGAAAACCGTAACCACCGTAGATTTCAACAATACGATCGGTTATGTGAGTGCGATGTCGAAGGGCTCGAAAGATAATATCTTTTATTTAACTTCCGACAAAACTTTGACCATAATAGAACTCGGTGCAGATGGCAACTTTACGTTGCTGTCGTCTGTGGACCTGCCGGATTACGCCGAAAATATAACTCTCTCCGCCGACGAAAACTTCGCATACATTCCGATAGGCTTAAGCGGTACGGCGGTTGTGGATATCGGCGACAAAACGGCACCTTCGTTACTGAATACAATTTATGGAGGAGGGTATTCCAAATCCGTAACCGTTACCGCAGACGGTAAAAAAGCTTATATATCGGACGGCGACAAAGGCATATTTGTCGTCGGCATAGATGGCGGAGATGTTACGGAGTTGACAAAAATAGCTACCGTGGAATCAGTTGTAGATACGGCGCTGTCAAAAGATGGGCAATATCTTTATGCGATAGAGAGTTCCTCAGGAGCAACATACTTCGAGACCTTTGACGTTTCCGATCTGGACAATGTAATAAAAGCGGGATCGACAACAGTTTTTGAAGACCCATATTCAGGACTTGAATAAAATTTGATAAGCCGGTGAAAACAGCTGTACCCGACTTTCGGTACACCACAAAAGAGAACGGCTCTGAACTCCATGCATGTGCATGGAGTTCAGATGGATTGTGTGGGCAAGGGGGATTCCCTCTTTGCCTTCCATGCAAATAAACCATGAAGAAATACCATTATGAAAATTGTAATCACACTATTCATATTTATTTCAACTTTCGGATTCTCTTTAGAAGCCAAAGAGAAAGCAGCTGGTAAACTGCCCTTTTCTCTTGCCCTTCACGTTGAGCAAACCTCTCTGAACAGAGACCGCAACACTACAGTAACGCTTACAGCCAGATATAAAGATAACACCGAAAAAACCGTGACCGAGGGCATAACCTGGATCATCACGCCCAAAGGTGCCGTAAAGATCGAGGGCAGTACCCTAACGGCCCTCGAAGAGGGCAACGTCACCGTTCGGGCCAAAGTAGGCAATATACTCTCCAACACCGTAAAACTCAATATCTACTGGGAGGTAGACGGCCACCGCCTCCCGCCAGAACCGGACCCCAAAATAAACAACGCCACGCTGCTCGGTGTGGATGTGAATCATAATGGGGTCAGGGACGATGTGGAACGGTGGATATATAAAACTTACGAGCAGCCAGCAGAAAGAGGAATCATGCTACAGGATGCCTATGCGTTTCAAAAAGTTATTGTAAATCCCAAAAAAGCGCATGAAACAGTGAAATATATCAATGATTCTTTGGCATGTTTCTATCACTTGCTCGATACTAATAGTTATATTTCAACAAAGTATAGATTTCAAGATATAGATCGTGATTTGATGAAAATACAGTTTAATACCATAAAACGCTACATTGCTTATGAACGTGTCAATGGAGAGTTTAACGGCGAAGTTTTCAGCCCACAAGATGCCAATGAAAGCAAATGTGCTTTTGATATAAACGGCAATCTCAAGGCACTGCCGTGAAAACGTTCATTTTTCGTTTCACCTCATCGGCCCCATATGCAATGAAAAGCACAAAACAGGCAGCTGAAACGGGGCAACCTAACGTGTCATAGTTCCGAAACGGGAGTTTGTCATGGTCTGACGGGCGTTTTTATTTGGCGGGGGCTCTTTTTCTGACCTTCTCAAAAGAGCCGACAAGCAGGAAGATGATCGAGATCTCCGTTACGAGCAGCAGCCAGTGTAGGTCGTAGACCTGCTCTTTGTGGTCCTTTATCTGCCAAAAAAGCTCGAGGCTTTTGTAAAAGAGCCACGACACCAGCATTCCGGCGAGGTATCCGGCCTGTTTCGCCATGTCGAGCCATGAGAGTATCTTTTTTCTGTTCAGCAGTATCGTCTCGGCCCTTACGAGGTACGATCCGAACATAAAGGTAAACTGGTAGCCGGCGTAGACCAAAAGGGCGGTAGAGTAGCCGTACGGCATCGCCAAGTACCACACCACCAGCGCAAGCATGACAAGCTCCACAAGAAGGGATATCTTGTAGAATGTACGCATGTTGAGTATCTTTTCGTAGTATCTCGCGACAGCCAGCATACCGATTGCAAGGGCAATGCCGCCAAGAGAGAAGACCGATGGTTCCAGCACCGAAAACATGGTGAACACCGCCCCTCCCACAAGGCCCGTAAAAAAAGAGTTTACACCCTTGTAGCGGATATATCTGCGGGGAACTATCTTCAATACTCTATCCCTTTTCTGGCTTTTACTCCCGTGTCGTAGTAGTGTTTTACCTTCTCCATCCGCGTAACCAGGTCGCTCGCCTCTATCATCGCACCGGTCGCATTGCGGCCGGTCATGACAACCTCCAGACTCTGCGGCCTATTTTTGACGAAATCGAGCACTCTCCCCTCCTGCAAAAGGCCAAAATTTGCGGCCACCGCAACCTCGTCGAGCACTACCATATCGGGCCTCCACCGCTCGACCCTCTTGCGCATCGAATCGAAGAGGTTTTCGCACATCAGCTTCTGTTTAGGCGTCGGTTTCCCTACTACAAAAGAGCCGTCCCACTCCCGCATGATCTCGATGCTGTCGCCTCCGCATCTACCGAGTATCTCTACTTCGGCACTTTCTACGCTTTTCATGAACTGTACGAAAAGCACCCTCCATCCGCTTCCCATAGCCCTGAGTGCAAGGCCGGCGGCGGCGGTGGTTTTACCTTTGCCCTCACCCGTATAGAGCTGCACCATTCCTCTCTTCATCGCCGTACTCAAAATATTACCGGTTTCTCTTTATCGAAAGTCACTTCGAAGAGTACTTCGACCGAGGCGTCGGAGTGAGCGGGCACAGAGAGCTCTATCGTGAGTTTTCCGTTCTCTCCCTCTTTGTAGGAGAGCTTTTTGTCCGAAGTGACCCCGAGAAGTCTGACCTCTATGTCGCTTCTGACCGCTACCGGGATACGCTCTATGATGGTTAGCTCTTTTCTCCTATCCGACTGGTTGACCACCTCGACTACATAGCCGTCCTTCTTGCGTATGCTTCCTCCGAAAAAGCTCTCTTTCTCTTTAAAAACCGGCTTCTTCTTTCTTACGACAAGATCTTCGTCGACGCTCACAAAGAGCGTGTAGTAGCCGTCCATATACTCACCCCTGACGTTGGAGGCGATGCCTCTTTTGCCCTCTTTTATCTTCCAGATGTGGGCTTCGATGGGGCGCTTGGGTCTAAATTTCAAAACCCTGTACACGTTGGTATCCCTGTAGGGGTAGACCACCTCCATATCCGTCGCACCGTTTTTCCACGACTCCATAACTATATCTACCCGCTCGCCGTTCGACGGAAGTTCAAGGCTTTTGATCTTGTAGCTTCTCGCCCCTTTTTGCTGCGCTTTTTCGTATCTAACCCCCTCGACCGAAGAGCTATCGGCCGCCATCGGAGCGGCCATCTTCTGCAGGGTCCTGACTACCGGACGGTTTCTGTCTCTGATGATCCACGGTTGAAAACGGATGGGCTGCAGATACCTCTGCAGGGGACGGTAGTAGAGCAGCGCCTCGTCAGCCTCTATATCGACACCGCTTCTGTTCGTAATGCGCAGGTGCTTCGAGACCGCTATCCTCTTCGGCTCGGCAATATCGGCTTCATAGCCTATATCAAAACCGATGAACCCCCCGGGAAGAGTAAGCTTGAGTTCGGAGCCGCACTCTTTGGGCAGATGCAGCGGCTCGAGCGACGGAGCCATTTTGAAAAAGAGCTCTTTTCGCGCCTTCAAAAGCGCCTCGTCGGTCCGCTTTCTGCCCAGAAGCTCCGAATATCTCGCGGCAGCCGCTTCGGAGAGCTCAATCAGGCTTTTCGAACTCTGCGGTTTCGCCTCTTCGACGAGTCTGTCGAGGTACTCCATCTGCCGTTTGGATCGGTCGATGTTTTGCCGCAGCGCCTCTATTTCGCTCTTTAGGCTGCACAGCTTGAGGCCTTTGGGGCACTCGGGCACAAAGGTGAGTGCAAGTGCGCTATCGCCGCACTCCGCTCCGCTCTTTTTAGGGGCGAAGCCTATGAATGTTGAAGAGGGGGTGAACCTGTAGATCGCAGCATCCCTGTAGACTTCGAGCGTGGATGCGTATAGTGAAACGGCCGCAGAGGCGGCAACCAAGAGTAGTTTAGTGACTCTCATGAAAACTCCTTACTGCGCTAACCGCGCTGAAAGTGACCACCACGCCCGTAGAGGCGTATGGCACCCAATCGTCCGCCGGGTTCGAATCCGTTCGCTCTCATGCCGCCCCCTTTCGCTTTAGATGGAGTAGTACATCGCTTCGGGGTGGTAGACCACTATCGCCGCCGTCGACTGCTCAGGGTGTATCTGGTAGGTTTCGCTCAGCTCAATACCGAAATCCTGCGGTTTGAGCAGGTTGAAAATCGGGGCGTTGAGCTCCAGATCTGGGCATGCCGGGTAGCCGGGCGAATATCTGGCCCCGGTGTATGCGCGCATCTGTACATCTCTTAGCGTATTTCCCTCGTTTTCAGCTATTCCCAGATCGAGGCGGATCTGCTTGTGGGCTATTTCCGCAAGCGCTTCGGCAAGCTCCACTCCGAGCCCGTGGACGAGGTAGTATTCGTGAAACTTCCCCTCGTCGTAGAGCTTCCGCTCATACTCGCTTATCCTGCTTCCGGCACTCACCGTCGTGAACGCGACCACATCGTGCCTGTCGCGGTGGAAGTAGTCGGCAAGGCATCTGTACGGCTTTTTGGTCTGCCTCGGAAAGGTCATCTGCTCCCTCGCCCTTCCCATTACATACTCCAGCGGCTCCCTGTCGGCGTCCGCATCTTTGTGCCAACCCTCGCTCTCGTCGAATATAAGCAGCGTCGTATCGTCGCTTCTGCACGGATAGTAGCCGTAGGTTATGGTCGGCTCGAAGAGTTTTTCGTCCAGAAACTGCGCTTTGAGGCGCTCGTATGCGGGCTTTACCACCTCGTCGAGCTGTCTTTGATACTCCTCTTTGCTCATCCCCTTGCTTCTGTAACCCCAGCGCGACTTGAAGAGTATGCGGTGGTTCAGCCACTCGAAAGCGATGGCCGGATCGAAATCTTTCGAACCCATCACGCGGCGCCCCCAAAACGGCGGCACCGGCACCCGCACATCGCGCGAAGGCATCTCTATCTCTTCGAAGGGGGGTATGACCGCCTCTCTTTTCTCTTTCACGACCTCCGTATGCTCTTCATCGCTGTCGCTTCCGAGCCTCGTGTCGAAGTTGCCCTCCTCTATCCGGCTCATCGCTACGACACCGTCGAAAGCATCCCTGCAGTAGAATATCGGCCCGTCGTACTTAGTGCGGCAGTATTCGTCCACGAAACCTTTGGTCAGAGCCGCACCCCCCATGAGAACGGGTATCTTCACACCCTGCCGCTTCATCTCTTCGAGGTTCTCCATCATCACCTGCGTAGATTTTACAAGCAGGCCGCTGAAACCTATGGCGTCAGCATCGTGCTCCTTCGCGGCTTTCAGAAACTGCTCCAGCTCCGCCTTGATCCCTATGTTTACGACCTTGAAGCCGTTGTTGGTCAAAATTATGTCTACGAGGTTCTTGCCCACATCGTGCACATCGCCCTTTACGGTGCCCAGCACGAGGGTCGTATCGCTCGTCTTCTCCTTTTTCGGAAGATATGGATTCAGATGGTCCACGGCGGCCTTCATCGTCTCGGCGCTTTGGAGAACGAAAGGGAGCTGCATCTGCCCGCTTCCGAAGAGCTCGCCCACCACCTTCATCGCCTCTATCAGTATCTCGTTTACGATCTTTTCCGGCGCTATCCTGTGCCTCGCCTCTTCCACCAGCGGAATCATCCTCTCCTTGTCGCCCTCAAGAAGCAGCTTGTGTATCTTCTCTTCGTCGCTCATAGCTTCGTAGGCTTCATCTTCGGCTCCCCGGTCTACGGCCTCTTTTTTGCTGAAGTGCTCTATGAACGCGAAGAGCGGGTCGCCCTCTTCTCTTCTGTCGAAGAGAAGATCTTCGCACACCTTGCGATCCTCCTCTCCGATTCTGCTCATCGGAATAATGTGCTTGACGTTGATGATGACCGAAGTAAGCCCCGCTTCGATACAGTGGTGCAGAAATACGGAGTTGAGATAGGGGCGCGCATCTTTGTCGAGACCGAAAGAGATGTTGGAGAGCCCCAGGGTAGTGCCAACTTCGGGGTGGCGGCGCCTGAGCTCCCTGATCGCCTCTATCGTCTGTACGGCGGCATCCCTGTACTCCTCGTCGCCGGAGCCTACGGTGAAGGTAAGCACGTCGAAGACAAGATCTTCGGCTTTTATGCCGTGCTTTTTCGTAGCCAGCTCATATATGCGCTCGGCCACTTCGAGCTTGCGCTCGGTGGTTTTGGCCATCCCCCGTTCATCTATCGTAAGGCAGACCAAAGAGGCGCCGAACCGTTTGGCGAGGTTGCAGACCGCATCGAACTTCTCTATGCCGTCTTCGAGGTTTACGGAGTTGAGAATCGGCTTGCCGCCTATGCACTTCAAAGCGGTCTCGAGCCCCTTCACCTGCGTCGAATCGGGCATGAGCGGAAGGGGGATCTTCTGCGCATAGAGGCTCACCACCTCCCTCATATCCTTCGTTTCGTCCCTTCCGGCAAACCCGACCGAAACATCCAGAACGTGCGCGCCGGCTCTTACCTGCTGCTGCCCTACCGTGAGGGTCCCTTCGTAATCTTCGGCAAGCAGAAGCTCCCTGAAGGCTTTGGAACCGGTGGCGTTGGAGCGCTCCCCTATAAGAAGCGGCGGCGGATCCTGCATAAGGGGCACGGTGCCGAAAAGAGAAGCCAAAGAGGCCCTCTGGCTGCCCGACGGCAGACGCGGCGTCATACCCTCCACCGCATCGGCCAGGGCCTTTATGTGCTGGGGGGTGGTACCGCAGCATCCACCCAGAAAGGCGACTCCGTCATACTCGGTGAAGCTCTTTTGCAGAGAGCTGAACTCTTCGGGCCCCATCGGGTAGTAGGTGTAGCCTCCGCGGTTTTGCGGAAGGCCGGCGTTGGCGTGTACCGAAATGGGCTTGTGCCAGAGACTTGAGAGCGTCTTGAGGTGCTTTTCGACCTGCTCGGGGCCGGTACCGCAGTTGAAGCCCAGGGAGAGTATGTCGAAAGGCTCCATTATCGTGGCGATCGTTGCCGCGTCTGTGCCTATCAGCATCGATCCGCTGAGCTCTATGGTTACCGAAACCATTATCGGGATCTTCACGCCGCAGCTTTCGGCGGCGTCGCTGCAGGCGTGCAGCGCCGCCTTTATCTGCAGGGGATCCTGGCATGTCTCGAGAAGGAATATATCCACACCACCGTCTATCATACCGCGGGCCGTCTCGAGGCAGCCCGAGTAGATGCCGTCGTAATCTATGTGCCCCAAAGAGGGGAGCTTCGTACCTGGCCCGATGGAGCCGAGGCAGAATCTCGGCTTCTGCGGCGTGGAGTACCTTTCGCACACCTCCTTTACAAGCTCGCACCCTTTTTTGCTCAGCTCGTATGCACGGTCGCCTATGCCGTACTCGTCGAGCACCCAGTCCATCGATCCGAACGTGTTTGTCTTTATCAGGTCGGCGCCGGCCGCAGCGTAGCGCTCGTGAATCTTTCGAATCAGCTCGGGCGCAGTGGCGTTGAGAAGCTCGTTGCACCCCTCTTTGCCCTCCCATGCGCTCGCGGGAATCTCCATCGACTGTATCTGCGTCCCCATCGCGCCGTCTATGACAAGCACCCTCTTCTTGACAAGCTCGTTTATCAGGTCGTAATCAGCCAAACGAAACCTTTTGGAGTATTGAAATTCTAAGACAATTGTATCAAACGAATGCTTTATGGGCGCTCCTGTCAAAGATGTGTAACCGAACCGTAACTTTTCTTTTCGCTCTTATGCTATAATTCCGACATATCTACTTATAAGCATTTATAATTTGTCATAAAAAAACAACCATTATGAAAGGCAATAGAAGATGGCCCATGTCACCAACACCCTTACGGGAGCCAAAATAGAGAAGCCGAGACCGGTGAACGAAGAGGTTCCGTTCGACGGAGGAGTGATGATAACGGAGACCGACACCTCCGGGATAATAACCTATGCGAACCGTAAATTCAGGGAGATGACCGGTTACGACAAGGAGGAGCTTATCGGCTCGCCGCACAGCATAAACCGCCACCCAGATATGCCCAAAGCCGCTTTCAAGAAGATGTGGGAGACGATAAAGCGCGGCGATATGTGGGAAGGCTACGTAAAGAATATGCGAAAAGATGGAAGGTACTACTGGGTCATCGTATGGATCAAACCGAAGCTCGATAAAGATGGGAATATAGTAGGGTATATCGCCGGCAGGAAAGTACCCAACAGGCAGGATATCAAGAGGGTCGAGCAAGATTACCGCCTTATGAGAGAGCACGAAGGGCACTAAACCCGAACTTAACGGCGCCGCTACTCTAATCTGCCGCGATCTTCACTCTGTATGATGAGGGATATTTGACGGCGCTCCTTTTGCCGTTTGGCAGAAGTACGTAGTCGTACCCCCTTCCCGAATAGAGAAGCGTAACCGAATCGACACGTGTATGGTCGAAGCGGTAACTCAGACTCTCTTTCGCAAAAAGAGCTTTGCCGATCTGATCGCCGAAATCGGGTATCCACGTAAGGGCGGCGATCAGAAACGACAGAAGATAGAAGAGCGATTTGGCCCTCTTTCTGTTTTTTACCATAAAGGCCGCACCGTACAGCAATACTCCGGCTATCCAGAGCCACCACTGCTGGTTGTCTACAAAAAATTCGTTGAAGAATATGGGTATGTTGTAGGCTTTGATATAGTTCACCATCAGACCGGCGTAGAAGATGAAGACGAAGGCCATCCAGAAAAGCAGGCCGTATAGGAGCATGGTAACGAACTTTATCATCTGATCTTCAACCTCTTCTCTCTTCCGAGACGCCAGATTTCGGACGCCTTGGCGGAGTGGAATCCACCTTCTGATTCTACCACAACATCGCAGTGATCGAGAGCGTACTTTTCGTCGAACGGCTCGCCGTGCCTGTTGGCCGATGTAGTGTAGCACCACCCGAACTTCTCGATGAAGTCGCGATGCCTGCCGCTCACAACCCTGAAAGAGGTGCCGTTTGGAAGGATGAAAGATCTTTTCCTGCTTCTACGGACGAGATTTTTGAACTTCGAAGGAGTTCGGCCGCACTCATTGAGAGCGGAGAGCCTCGCGACGGCCTTCAGAAACGGGCGGCCCGACGGGCGCCCCTTAGCTTTCGCAAGCCTCTCTTTCGACTGCGAAAGGAAGCCTGCCGTTGTATCGGTCTGTACCAGATAGACCAGGTCGGGACGCATCACTCTCTCAGGTAGTCCTGTATAGCCCTCGGCTCGAGCGCTCCGTCATCCCTTATCTCCTCTATCGCCGCCGCCGAAACCCTTGCCGCCGCAAGGGTGGTAAAGTAGGGTATATCGAAACGGAGTACGGCCTGCCTTATGCGGCGGGCGTCATCTTTGCTGGCCTTGTTGTCGGAAGTGTTCAAAACCACATCTATCTCACCGTTTTTGAGCAGGTCTTCCACATTGGGCCGCCCTTCCGAAATCTTTAGAACCGTCTCGGCCTCCACTCCCGCCTCTTCGAGAGCCTTTTGCGTACCGGAAGTGGCTACGATCTTGAAGCCGAGATCGGCAAAGATCTTTCCTATGGAACCCGCCTCCGGCTTGTCGTGGTCGGTAAGCGACATAAAGAGCGTCCCCGATGTCGGAATGTGGTTCTTGCTGGCAAACTGGCTCTTCGCGAAGCTTAAACCGAAGGTCCTGCTTATACCCATCACTTCGCCGGTGGACTTCATCTCGGGTCCCAAAATGAGGTCGGAGCCGGTGAGCTTGTTGAATGGAAAGACAGCCTCTTTCACGGCTATATGGTTTTTGAGTTTCGGTTTCAAAACGTTGCCGTCGTCGGTGACGACCCCGAATGTGTCGTAGAACTCCAGGGCTTCGCGCAGATCCCCTTTTATCATGACCCGGGTAGCGACCTTTGCGAGCGGTACACCCGTCGCTTTCGAGACGAAAGGTACGGTACGGCTGGCCCGCGGATTGACCTCTATCAGGTATACCTCATCCTTGAAGATGGCGTACTGAATGTTCAAAAGCCCCTTGACCCCGAGGCCGAGCGCGATGGCCTTGGTCTGGTTCTCTACATCTTTAACAAGCTTTTCGCCTATCGATACAGTCGGCAGGGAGCACGCGCTGTCGCCCGAGTGTATGCCCGCCTCTTCGATATGCTGCATGATCGAGCCGATGTACACCTCTTTGCCGTCGCTAATGGCGTCGACATCGAGCTCTATGGCGTGGTCGAGGAACTTGTCGATAAGCACGGGAGATTCGTTGCTCACGCTCACGGCCTCGTCCATATACTCCTTCAGCTCACCTTCGTTGTAGACCGTGCGCATGGCCCGTCCGCCCAAAACGTAGCTCGGGCGCACCAGTACCGGATAGCCGATTCTGGAAGCTATCGCGAACGCCTCCTCTTTGGTGAAGGCGGTTCCGTTTTCGGGCTGTTTGAGCCCAAGGGCGCTGATAAACGCCGAAAACTTCTCACGATCCTCCGCCTCGTCTATCACCTTGGCACTGGTACCGACGATCTTTCCGCCTATCGAAGTGATCTTTTTCGCAAGCTTCAAAGGTGTCTGCCCGCCGAAGTGGACTATGATGCCGTCGGGTTTCTGGGTCTCGATGACGCTCCTTACATGCTCGAAATCGATCGGATCGAAATAGAGTATGTCGCTCGTGTCGTAGTCTGTAGAGACCGTCTCGGGGTTGCAGTTGTACATAATAGATGTAATTCCCATATCCGCAAGGGCGAAAGAGGCGTGCACGCAGCAGTAGTCGAACTCTATGCCCTGCCCTATGCGGTTCGGCCCGCCGCCGATTATGAGCACCTTCTCTTTGCCCTCTCCTTTATCCTCTTCGGCTCTTTCGGGAAGCGCCATGATATTCGTGGAGGAGTATAGGTAGGGGGTCAGTGCCTTGAATTCGGCCGCACATGTATCGACCTCGTTGTACTCCAGCTCTATTCCGAGGCTCTTGCGTGCCGCGTACACGTCGTTTTCACCGAGATCCATATTCTCTTTTCCGTTTATGATCTTCGCGATCATCGCGTCGCTGAAGCCGTCGCTTTTGAGGCGCCTCAAAAGAGAGGGGTTTTGAAGGGTCTCTATGTCTATGAGCCCCTCCATCTCTACGATCTGCTCTATCTGCCTCAAAAACCAGGGGTCGATCTTGCTGAGCGAATAGATCTCATCTACACCGTACCCGTTCCTGAAAGCCTGGGCTATATAGAGAAGCCTCTTCTCGTTCGGCCTCCTGATCTCACGCCTAAGTGTCTCTTCGTCGCAAACGACCGGATCGAAGCCTATAAGACCGGTCTCGAGCGAGCAGAGCGCTTTCTGCACCGACTCCTTGAAGGTGCGGCCTATCGCCATAACTTCGCCGACACTCTTCATCGATGTGGTCAGCGTCGAATCGGCCTGCGGGAACTTTTCGAACGTAAAGCGCGGTATTTTGGTGACGATGTAGTCGATTACCGGTTCGAAACTGGCCGGGGTTCCGGTTATGTCGTTTTTTATCTCGTCGAGAGTGAAGCCTACCGCAAGAAGGGTCGCCACCTTGGCTATCGGATAGCCGGTTGCCTTCGAAGCCAGGGCCGAAGAGCGGCTCACCCTCGGGTTCATCTCTATCACTATCATTCTGCCGGTTTCGGGGTTCACCGAAAACTGCACGTTGGAGCCGCCCGTATCGACACCGATTTCGCGAAGGATTTTGAAGCTCGCGTCACGCATACGCTGGTACTCTTTATCGGTCAGCGTCAATGCCGGTGCGACGGTGATCGAGTCGCCGGTATGCACACCCATCGGGTCGAGGTTCTCGATCGAGCAGACGATTATGCAGTTGTCGGCCCGGTCACGAATAACCTCCATCTCGTACTCTTTCCACCCGAGCAGGCTCTCTTCTATGAGAATCTCGCTGATCGGGCTGGCATCGAGTCCGGCCCTTGCCAGAGACTTGAACTCGTCTATGTTGTACGCCACGCCGCTGCCGCCGCCGGCAAGCGTATAGGATGCGCGGATGATGAGCGGGAAGCCTATCTCTTCGGCCGCGGCCATCGCCTCCTCCATCGAATAGGCGTAGCGGCTTCTTGGAAGATCCATGCCTATCTTTATCATCGCCTCTTTGAAGGCCTGGCGGTCTTCGCCCTTCTTTATCGCTTCGGGGTCGGCTCCCAGAAACTCCACCCCCTCGAGCATACCCTTTTCGTGCATACTCATCGCGACGTTCAGGGCCGTCTGGCCTCCCATCGTAGGAAGTATCGCATCGACGCCCTCTTTTTCGATAATGCGTGCGATGATCTCTTCGTTTATCGGCTCTATGTATGTGCGGTCGGCAAACTCCGGATCGGTCATTATCGTCGCAGGGTTGGAGTTTATCAGGACTACGCGATAACCGAGCTCTTTGAGCGTCTTGGCCGCTTGTGTACCCGAATAGTCGAACTCGCAGGCCTGCCCTATCACGATCGGCCCCGACCCGATCAGGAGAATGGTCTCGATATCGTCTCGTTTTGGCATAAAGGAGCACTCCTCTGAGAAATTTTATAATTCTACTAAATCGGCTCTTACGAATCGCTTTCGGCGTCCGATCCGCCCACGGTAACCACCCATACGAAATCGGGATGTAGCGTATCGCCGTAGAGCTCTATATAGGCGTTCTGAAACCCCTGCATCCTCCGTGTGGAGAGAACCCTCCCCACCGGTATTCCCGGAGGGAATATGTGGTCCAGCCCGCTTGTACGCACCTCGTCACCCGTTTTGAGCTTGAGCCACTGCGGTATATATTTTACCACCATGCGTCTGGCATCCATTCCGGTCGCAATTCCGGGTGCCCGCTCGTCTCCTATATAAACGGCGAACGTACACTCCGGATCGCCCGCAAGAATCATAAGCGGGCGCCGGCTCTTTTCGACCACGATACCGACGGCATAGCCGTTGCGTACCACGCCGTAGTTTTTCGCCGGGTCGAACCTTTTGAAGCCGTCGAGCCAGAGCTGCTGAAAGTTCCCCACCATCGCATACCCCTGCGGCCTGACGATCTCGAACGTCGCATTAGAATCGGCCTCTATGCCCATCGCCTCTTTGAGAGACCGGTACTTCGCGGCATCGCTCCTGCAGACGAGAAACCTCTTTTGAAGCAGATCCAGCTCTTTTTGCAGCTCCTCTACCCTTTCGGCCTGGAAAAGGTGCTCATCCGCCCTCTTCTCTACGCTGTAGGTAAAGTCGAGGTAGAGGGAGCGCAGTGTCGAGGTGAAAGAGACAAAGAGGGTGCGGACCGAGGAGCTGTAGAGGGAGAAGAGTATCACTATCCCCAGCAGAATCAGCAGCGTTATCTTGCGGTTGAACCTATTCATACGAAAGCTGCTGGAGAAGATCTATCTCTTCCAGTACGCGTCCGGTTCCTTTGGCTACCGCCAGCAGCGGCTCTTCGGCCACATAAACGGGGAGTTTCACTATATCCGAAAAGTATTTGTCGAGCATTCTTATCAGCGCGCCGCCGCCTGTAAGAACGATGCCGTTTTCGACAATGTCGCCGGCGAGATCGGGAGGCGTGACCTCCAAAATATCCTTCAGTGCGTCGCCGATCTCACGCAGCGGTTCTCTCATCGCCTCCCTGACATCCTCGCTCGTAAGCTCTATGGAGCTCAAAAGCCCGCTCACCTGGTCGCGGCCGTTCACAACCATCGAGACCTCCTCGTCGAGGGGAAGGGCGCTGCCGATCTCTATCTTTATCTCTTCGGCGACACGATCCCCGATGAGAAGGTTGTATTTTCGTTTCACGTAGTCGGCTATCGCCTGATCTATCTTGTCCCCCGCCGTGCGTATGGACTTGCTTATAACAAGCCCCCCGAGAGAGACGACGCCGATCTCGGTGGTTCCCCCGCCGATATCCACCACGAGATTTCCGTGCGGCTCCTTTACGGGAAGCCCGGCCCCTATGGCGGCCGCCATCGGCTCCTCTATCAGGAAGACCTCCCTCGCACCCGCATTGAGCGCCGATTCGCGCACCGCCTTGCGCTCGACCTGCGTCAGGCCGAAGGGGACGCATACAATGATTCTGGGCCTTATGAAGGTTTTTCTGTGGTGCGCCTTCTCTATGAAGTAGCGGATCATCTTTTCGGTTATGTCGAAGTCGGCTATGACTCCGTCTTTCATGGGGCGGACGGCCCTTATGTTTCCGGGCGTCTTACCCACCATCTCTTTGGCCTCCTGGCCTACGGCAAGCACCTTTTCACGGCCGTATTTGTCGGTCTGGATCGCCACCACGGAGGGTTCGTTTATTATTATTCCGTTACCTTTGACCAGAACAAGTGTGTTGGCCGTACCGAGATCGATCGACAGATCGTTGGAGAATACACCTATCAGCTTGTTTATGAACATTTACGCACTCTTTTTGCTTTTTTTGACATAGAGCGGTTTGGCGCCGCTGTTTACCACATCTTCGGTTATCACTATCTCGTAACCGGCATACTCCGGTAGATCGAACATGATATCCACCATGATCTCCTCTATTATCGATCGCAGCCCCCTCGCACCGGTTTTTCGCTCGATCGCCTTCTGCGCTATCGCCTCCAGGGCGGCTTTCTCGAATGTCAGCTCGACATCGTCTATCGCGAAGAGTTTTTTATACTGCTTCACCAGTGCGTTTTTGGGCTCGGTCAATATGCGCACCATATCCTCTTTCGATATCTCGTTGAGCACGGCCAGGACATGAAGCCTTCCTATCAGCTCGGGAATGAGGCCGTACGAGACGAGATCGTCGACCTCCACCTCGCTCAGGATCGCTTCGCTGTCGCTCTTCGAGCGCTTCTCCTGGTCGAACCCCAGAACGTTGCCGCCGAGCCGGCGCTTTATTATGTCGGAGAGGCCGTCGAACGCCCCGCCGCATATAAAGAGGATATTGGAGGTATCTATCTGGATGAAGTCCTGGTTCGGGTGCTTCCTTCCCCCTTTGGGCGGAATGTTCACCACACTTCCCTCTATGATTTTCAGAAGCGCCTGCTGAACCCCCTCGCCCGACACATCCCTGGTGATGGAGCGGTTTTCGCTCATTCTCGATATCTTGTCCACCTCGTCTACGAAGACGATGCCCTGCTCCGCCTTCTTGACGTCGCCGTCGGCAGCCTGAAGCAGCCTCGTGAGTATGTTCTCCACATCCTCCCCGACATATCCCGCTTCGGTCAGGCTGGTAGCGTCGGCGATCGCTATAGGAACGTCGAGAAATTTGGCGATTGACTGCGCCATAAGGGTCTTTCCGCTGCCTGTCGGGCCTATCAGCAGAACGTTAGACTTCGATATCTCCGTATCGTCCTCTTCGAGACCCCCCTGCTTGAAGATCCTTTTGTAGTGGTTGTATACCGCCACTGCCAGCACCTTTTTCGCACGCTCCTGCCCTATCACGTACTGGTCGAGGGCGGCTTTGAGCTCTTTTGGGGTCAGAAGCTCCCTATCTACCCTCTCCTCCTCCTCTTCGACCTCACCGAAGAGTATCTTGTGGGCCGAAACGACACAGTTTTTACAGATATATACACCGTTTCCGGCCAGCAGCGGGTTCTCCGGGCTCTCTTTTACACCGCAAAAGCTGCAACTTCTATTTGTCATCTAATTTCCTCTCGTATGGAATGCCCCGTTTGGTTTCGAGCACGAAACGGCACAATGCTTTTACCTCTTCGCTTTCGGCACTCTCCAGAAGCCGTTCGGCACTCTCTTTGAGCGGCTTGCCTCTTTCGAAAAGCTCCTTGTATGCTACACGCAGTTCGTTCACTACCTCCCGCGGCAGGTTCCGCCTGAGGCCCGTAAGGTTCAGCCCACGAAGCACGGCGCGGTTCCCTTCGGCGAGACAGTAGGGCGGAACATCCTGGCTGAGGGCAGAAGCGCCGGCTATCATCGCCAGGTCTCCGATCTTCACGAACTGGTGGATAGGCGTCATACCGCCCACGACCACACCGTTTCCGACCTCGACATGCCCGGCGAGCGTAGCCGCGTTCGCGAAGATGCAGCGGTTGCCGATAATGCAGTCGTGCGCGACATGTACGTAACCCATAAAGAGGTTGTCGTCGCCTATCTTCGTAACGCTGCCTCCCCCTTCGGTACCCGGGTTTATCAGGGTGAACTCCCTGATCGTGTTTCGGTCCCCGATGATCAACCGCACATCCTCGCCGTGAAACTTCAGATCCTGCGGTATCGAGCCCACTACCGCGTGGGAGAATATGCGGCAATCTTCGCCGATAGTGGTATCCCCCTCTATTCTCGCACCCTGGCCTATAACGGTACGCTTGCCGATTTTGGCGCCGGACGAGACATAGGCGAACGGACCGACCTCCACTCCGTCGTCCAAAACGGCCCCCTCTTCTACTACAGCGAGCGGTGATACAGACGCCATCACTTATCCACGATCATCGCTTTGAGCTCCGCTTCGGCGACCAGTTTGTCGTCTACGTAGGCCTTTCCGTCCAGGACCCAGATGGGCCCTTTCCGCTTAATGACTCCGAGCTTGTAGACCAGCCTGTCTCCCGGACGTACCGGGTTTCTGAACTTGCACTTGTCTATACTCATAAAATAGACCACCTTGTCCTGCACGCCGTCCTTGTCGTCCTCTTCCATGCTTTCGAAAGCGAGAATGCCGCCCGCCTGGGCCATCCCCTCTATGATCATTACACCCGGATATATCGGATGGCCGGGAAAGTGCCCTTCGAAAACCGGTTCGCTTATGGAGACGTTTTTATACGCCTCTATAGCCTCTCCCTCCTCGCACGAAACCACGCGGTCTACCAGCAGAAAAGGGTACCTGTGGGGTAAAATTTTCTGAATCTGTACAACATCCATCATGAGAAAGTAGTCCTTGGATTTAAAATTCTCTTATTTTATCACAATACGACTAATTTTTCTCTGACATCAGGATATGTCTCCGATTCGATAAAGATCTCCATACTCCCCCGCGGAATATCATGCAGCACGATAAGGGCGGACAGGTCCCAAGGGCCCATCCCCACACCTTCGCGAACGGCCATATCGGTCTCCAGAGGAGGCGGCGCAAAGAGAAGCTCTCTCAGACTTCCGTAGCCGCGGCCCGACAGCCTGTTGTAGTGTTCGAGCGTAATGAAGCGTATCTCTTCGCGGTTGAACCACCCCGCACCATCCTCCACGAAGTCGACCCGCCCCTTCGTGTATCGCCTTTTCAGTGTGGAGTACGGGGTGATGTAGCTCGGCAGGACCCTCTTTTTCTCTTTGACCCAGCCGAAGCGCAGACGGTAATTGAGGAACTTCTGCCTGAATATCCTGTAGTCCCTCCCCTCCTCTTCGAGCTCCACCCTTCTTTCGTATAATTCGAGCCGCTCTTCGATCGACCCGGGCAGCGGGTTTCCGCCCACCGGTGAGTAGAGCTCGTCCGCCGGCATCCGCTGCTGCGCCCTCTGCTGCACAAGACCGTAAAGGCAGCCGCAGTAGTCCTGGCGGTAGAGCCTCTCCTCTTTGCTTATGCGCTGCTGAAGCTGGGTTCCGCCGCCGCTTCGGTAGTCGACATAGACGAACTCCACACCGTACTCTTCGGCAAACCTCTCTCCCGTTCTGAGAAGCTGCTCCTGCGACTTTTTCGGGCTCACGAGCAGCGTAGTGGTCATTCTCTTTTCGCCGAGCTCCTTTGCCATCTTCGCGCTTACTTCGAAGCGCCTGTCGAAACATATTTCG
>Ga0256832_1000285_pt1 | contig 31943 bp, 32 predicted proteins | sample 134614metaG_FD_190534 | JGI IMG/M metagenome (GOLD analysis project Ga0256832, IMG submission 190534) | Hydrothermal vent microbial communities from Lau Basin, Pacific Ocean - 134-614 | ecosystem: Environmental > Aquatic > Marine > Hydrothermal vents | place: Pacific Ocean: Lau Basin | collected...
CGTGAATGGATGTTGCTTCTCGGGCGCAAGACGGCGCGTGAGAAGATTGCCAGCCTCTTCGTGATCATTGGCCGGCGTGATGCGGCGCTCAAGCTGAAGGAAACGGATGGGGAGCTTGCCTTCGATCTTCCGCTCACCCGCGAGGCCATGGCCGATTACCTTGGCCTCACGCTGGAAACCGTGAGCCGCCAGATATCTGCCTTGAAGCGCGAAGGATTGATAAGGCTCGAGGGCAAGCGCCGCATCGTGATCCCGGATTTTCAGGCCCTGATGGCCGAAACGGGGGATGATTGCGATGGCGGGATCATAGGTTGAGCCGCCACCGCCCGCATTGCCGGCTCAATGCGCCATGAATACAGGAAACTCCGCCTGCTCCATCACATAACGCGTGGCACCGCCCAGGATTGCCTCGCGAAAACGCGAATGCCCATATGCGCCCATCACCAGGAGATCGGCATTCATGTCCTTCACATGGCGCATCAGCACATCGGAAACGCGCGGCATCGTCTTTGCGAGGATCGAGATTTCGACCTTCACCCCGTGGCGAACGAGATATTGCGACAGCGCGCCCCCCGGATCCGAGCGATCCGGGCCGTGCCTCGGCGGATCGACCATGGCGATGCTCACGATCTCGGCCATTTTCAGAAGCGGCAGGGCGGCCTTGGCCGCCGCCAGCGCTTCGGCGCTCTCGTTCCAGCCCAGCACGATGCGCCTTGCATCGGGCCTGGGCTCGGCCTGGGGCGGCACGATCATCACCGGCGCATGGCCATCGAACAGCGCCGATTCCACGATCACCTCCTGTTCCGGCCCGCAGCCCTCGCAATAGGGCCGGGGCAGGATCGCGAGGTCATTGTAGCGCGCCCTGTGTGCGACCAGCGTATTGAGCCCGGCAAGCTGCGCCACGGCCGTTTCGCTCGACCACCGGATCCCGGCCTTCTCGAGCCGCCCCTTCACGAATTTCTCCGCTTCCGCCGCTTCTGCCCTGGCCACTTCCAGGGTTTCTTCCATGAACTGAACAGGTGCTCCGGCGTAATAATATCCGATCTGAGTGCGATCCACGCCCACGGCGATCACCTCGAGATGTGCGTCATGGGCGCGGCTTATGGCGATCGCCTCCTCAAGCGCAGAGGAAGCCACGTCCGGATCGCTGATGACGGTCAGGATGGATTTGTATGCCATGGTGCCCTTCTCCTCTGGCTGAAAATGCTGTAGCTTCGGATCTTAACCGAAACGCAACGCTCCTGTTGCATTCAAGCCCGAGTATCGCATCAGGGAGGCAGTGCGAGCATTGACCTCGATCAACGGTTTCCACGCCTTGATTTGACATGGATCAAGGTAGCTTGCCGAAGCTGCCTCCATACCGCAACAGGACGAACAGGATCGGGCGGGCCAGCGGGCTGCCCGTGCCGCCACTTGAGAAAAAAGGGACGCACAATGTGGGATTTCGTTAAACTCGCTGTGCTTGGTGTCGTTGCGGTGCTTGCCGCCTACGCCGCCAACCAGGCACACGATTTGGCCTATCTGGTGCATGCGCTCATCTTCATGGCCGCAGCAGGCATCGCATTCCTCTACACGCTGCGCAACTTCGGCGAGGAGCGTGTGGTCGAAACCGGTTACATGGACAAGGTGATCCGCTACGGCGTGATCGCCACCGTCTTCTGGGGGCTCATCGGCTTCTTCATGGGGGTGTTCATCGCCAGCCAGCTGGCCTTCCCATGGCTGAATTTCGAATGGGCTCAGGGCTACCTCAACTTCGGCCGGCTTCGCCCGCTGCACACTTCGGCGGTGATCTTCGCCTTCGGCGGCTCCGCCCTGATCGCCACCTCTTTCTATGTGGTGCAGCGCACGAGCGCGGCGCGGCTGTGGGGCGGCAATCTCGCATGGTTCGTCTTCTGGGGTTATCAGCTCTTCATCGTGCTGGCGGCCACGGGTTATGTGCTCGGCGCAACGCAATCCAAGGAATATGCCGAGCCCGAGTGGTACACCGATCTGTGGCTCACCATCGTTTGGGTGGCCTATCTCGCGGTGTTCATGGGCACGCTCTACAACCGCAAGGAAAAGCACATCTACGTGGCGAACTGGTTCTACCTTTCGTTCATCGTCACCATCGCCATGCTGCACATAATCAACAACCTGGCGATTCCGGTTTCGATCTTCGGCTCGAAATCCGTGCAGCTGTTCTCCGGCGTGCAGGACGCGATGACGCAATGGTGGTATGGCCATAACGCCGTGGGCTTCTTCCTCACCGCCGGCTTCCTCGGCATGATGTACTACTTCGTGCCCAAGCAGGCCGAGCGCCCGGTGTACAGCTACAAGCTTTCGATCATCCACTTCTGGGCGCTGATCTTCCTCTACATCTGGGCCGGCCCCCACCATCTGCACTACACGGCGCTGCCCGACTGGGCCTCGACGCTCGGCATGGTGTTCTCGATCATGCTCTGGATGCCCTCATGGGGTGGCATGATCAACGGCCTGATGACCCTCTCGGGCGCGTGGGACAAGCTGCGCACCGATCCGATCATCCGCATGATGGTGGTTTCGGTGGCCTTCTACGGCATGTCCACCTTCGAAGGGCCGATGATGTCGATCCGCGCCGTGAACTCGCTCAGCCATTACACCGACTGGACGATCGGCCACGTGCATTCCGGCGCGCTGGGCTGGAACGGCATGATCACCTTCGGCGCCCTCTATTTCCTCGTGCCCAAGCTCTGGAAGCGCGAGCGGCTCTACTCGCTTTCGCTGGTGAGCCTGCACTTCTGGCTCGCCACGATCGGCATCGTGCTCTACGCCTCCTCGATGTGGGTTTCGGGCATCATGGAAGGCCTGATGTGGCGCGAGGTGGATGCGCAGGGCTTCCTGGTGAACTCCTTCGCTGATGTCGTCGCCGCGAAATGGCCGATGAATGTGGCGCGCGCCACCGGCGGGCTGTTCTATCTCACCGGGGCTGTCGTCATGGCCTACAATCTCTGGATGACCGTCAAGCGGAGCCCGGCTGCGGCCGAGGCCCCTGCTGCGGCGCCGGCTGAATAAGGAGGGCCTTGGAAATGGCACTTATTGACAAGCACGGCGTCATCGAGCGCAACGCGACCCTCCTGCTCATCTTCTCCTTCATCGTGGTGACGATCGGCGGCCTCGTGGAAATCGTGCCTCTCTTCTATCTTCAGAACACCATCGAGAAGGTGGAGGGGATGCGCGTTTACACGCCGCTCGAGCAGACCGGGCGCAACATCTACATCCGCGAGGGCTGCTATGTCTGCCACAGCCAGATGATCCGCCCGATGCGTGATGAGGTGGAGCGCTACGGCCACTACTCGCTGGCGGCGGAATCGATGTATGATCACCCGTTCCAGTGGGGCTCCAAGCGCACCGGCCCGGATCTCGCGCGTGTCGGCGGCCGCTATTCGGATCAGTGGCACGTGGATCACCTCACCAATCCGCAATCGGTGGTGCCGGAATCGGTCATGCCGAAATACGGCTTCCTCAAGAAGCGCATGATCGAGCCCGAGCATATCGAGGAACTGCTGGCGACCTACCGCGCGGCCGGCGATCCCTACACCGATGACATGATCGCCCATGCGCGCGAGGATTTCCTGGCCCAGGCCGATCCTGATGCCGATACGGATGGGCTTTTCGAACGCTATGGCGAGAAGGTGCAGGTCCGCAATTTCGACGGCGAGCCGGGCATCTCGGAAATGGATGCGCTGATTGCCTATCTGCAGATGCTGGGCACGCTGGTCGATTTCTCGACCTTCACGCCCGATGCAAGCCGATAGGGGGTGGAAATGGATCACTATTCCCTTCTGCGTGAATTTGCCGACAGCTGGTTCCTGCTGCTCATGTTCTCTTTCTTCCTCGGGCTTGTTGTCTGGGTGTTTCGCCCCGGCGCCAGCAGCCATCAGGAAGAGGCCGCAGAGATCCCGTTTCGCCATGAAGACAAACCCGCCTGCGAACCTGCCCCAGCGGCATTCGCCAATGATGTGAAGGAGGCGCGGCAATGACGAAAGCTCCCCGCAAGGCTCCGAAAAAAGAGCAGAAACAGGTCGAGACAACGGGCCATTCCTGGGATGGTATCGAGGAATACAACAACCCCCTGCCGCGCTGGTGGCTCTGGACCTTCTATGGCTGCATCGTTTTCGCGCTCGGTTACATGGTGGCCTACCCTGCCTGGCCGCTCCTCGATCGGGCAACGCCGGGCGTGCTCGGCTTCTCGACCCGTGCCGATGTCGAAAAGGAGATCAAGCGCTTCGAGGAGATAAATGCCGGAATCGAGAAGAAACTGGCCGAGACGGATATCACCGAAGTGGCCCAGGATCCCGAATTGAAGCATTATGCCAGCCAGGCCGGTGCCGCGGTGTTCAGAACCTGGTGCATCCAGTGTCACGGTGCGGGGGGGCAGGGGGCCAAGGGCTTCCCCAACCTTCTGGATGACGAATGGTTGTGGGGGGGTGACATCGAAAACATTCACACCACCATCACCCATGGGGTTCGCAGCGAGGCGGACGACGAAACCAGAACCGGCGAGATGCCCGCATGGGCCGATGTGCTGGAGCCGGATGAGCTTCTGGCCGTGGTGGAATACGTGCTTTCGTTCAATCAGAGAGATGCGAACGCAAAGCTCGTCGAGGCTGGCAAGGTGGTGTTCGAAGATAATTGCTCCGGCTGCCATGGCGAGGATGCAAAGGGCAATATCGATGTCGGGGCGCCGAACCTGACCAATGCGATCTGGCTCTATGGCGGCACCCGAGAGGATATCATGGAAACCGTCTCCCATGGCCGTGGCGGCGTGATGCCCAACTGGAACGCCCGCCTGAGCGAAGCCGATATCAAGGCTGTGGCCTTCTATGTCCACGGGCTTGGTGGCGGCCAGTAGAAAAAAGAAATCCGGGGGTCTCCAGCCCCCGGACGGCACCGACACCCCAGTCCTGTTCGCGCGTTTCCTTGGGGGTCGGTGCCACCCTAATTCCTGACGGGGCGCAATTGAAGGGCAAAAACCGGCTTTCAATTGCGTCATTTGATCGCCGCAAGGGGCTTTGCACCAGCGACAGAAGGGCGCAGGCTCGGGCCGATATACTTGAAATTCATTGATCGAGGTCAATGTGATCAGGCAACGGCGCTGTCAGATCAGCGCCATCGTCAAAACCGGAAGATCGGAGATGGTCCGTGTCAAGCACAGATAGCGCACCCAAGCTCTACGAAGCCCGCGAGCCCGTATTCCCCCGCCGGGTGAGAGGCCGTTTCAGAACCCTGAAATGGATCGTGATGGCGGTGGCGCTTGGCGTCTATTATATCACGCCATGGATTCGCTGGGATCGCGGGCCGAATCTTCCTGATCAGGCGGTTCTGATCGATCTCGCCAACAGGCGCTTCTATTTCTTCATGATAGAGATCTGGCCGCATGAATTCTACTTCGTGGCCGGGCTCCTGATCATGGCGGGGCTGGGGCTCTTCCTGTTCACCTCCGCGCTTGGGCGCGTCTGGTGCGGCTATGCCTGCCCGCAGACCGTCTGGACGGATCTCTATATTCTCGTCGAGCGCTGGATCGAGGGGGATCGCAACGCGCGCATCCGGCTCTGGCGTTCGCCCTGGAATCTGAAGAAGATCCGCTTGCGCCTTTTCAAATGGACGGTCTGGCTCCTGATCGCGGTGGCGACCGGCGGGGCTTGGGTCTTCTATTTCACCGATGCACCGACGCTGCTGCACAACCTTCTCAGCGGCACGGCCCATCCCGTTGCCTATACGACCATCTTCGTGCTGACGGCCACCACCTTCACATTTGGCGGTTTCATGCGTGAGCAGGTGTGCATCTACATGTGCCCCTGGCCCCGCATCCAGGCGGCGATGATGGACGAGGACACGCTTACCGTCGGCTATCGTCACTGGCGCGGCGAGCCGAGGGGGAAACGGCGCAAGGGGGCCGATGTGGAGGGCCTCGGCGATTGCATCGATTGCAATGCCTGCGTCAATGTCTGCCCGATGGGGATCGATATCCGCGATGGCCAGCAGCTCGAATGTATTACCTGCGCCCTGTGCATCGATGCCTGTGACGACGTGATGGAGAAGATCGGCAAACCCCGCGGCCTGATCGATTATCTCGCCCTTTCGGATGAGCCTCTCGAGCGCGCCGGCAATCCGCCGCGCCCGGTCTGGAAGCATATCTTCCGCCTGCGCACCATGATCTACACGGCGCTCTGGGCGGCCGTTGGGCTGGCGCTGGTGGTCGCGCTCTTCATGCGCTCCGAGATCGATATCCGGGTGTCGCCCGTGCGCAATCCCACCTATGTCATGCTTTCGGATGGGTCGGTTCGGAATACATACGATGTGCGCCTGCGCAACATGCACGGAGAGGACCGCGATTTCGCCTTGTCGCTGAAGGCGGATGAGCCGTTGAAGCTTTCCATCGAGGGCGAGGACGATCTCATCGTCAATGTGCCCGCTGACACCACTGGCCAGCTTCGTGTATACGTAACAGCGCCGCCGGATTCCCCTGCCGCACACAGGGAAAGGACTCCGATCCGGATCTGGGTCGAGGACATGAAGAATCATGTTCGCGACTACAAGGACACGATCTTCAACGGCAAACCGCAATGAAGGCAGGAGATCCAGAGATGAGCGAAGGGCGCCCCCTGACAGGCCGCAAGGTGCTGCTCATTACCTTCGCCTTTTTCGGGGTCATCATTGCCGTGAATTTCGTTCTGGCATTCAAGGCAATCAGCACCTTCCCCGGGCTGGAGGTGGAAAACAGCTATGTCGCCAGTCAGCAATTCGATGCCCTGCGAAAGGCCCAGATCGGGCTTGGCTGGCGGCTCGGAATCGACTATCGCGATGGCGAACTTGTGCTCGGCTTTGTCGATGCCTCCGGCCGGCCCGTCAAACCTGCGAAGCTCGAGGTGGTCGTCGGGCGGGCAACGGAGCGCAAGGACGATGTAGAACCGGAATTTGATTATATTGATGGTTCGTTCCGGGCTCCGCTCGATTTGGTCCCCGGCATATGGGAAATCCGCCTCAGGGCGCATTCCGATGACGGCACGCTTTTCCGCCAGACCCGGGAGCTTTTCGTGAAGGGATAGATGAGGCTCCAGATGGGAAAGACAGCACCCCCCCCCGCCTCTGCGTGCCCCGCCTGCATCGCTGCCCCTTCCGCCGAGCGTCTGGCCGAACAATCGGCGCGGCGCGGCGCCGCGGCCGCCCGGGAGGGCACGATCATGCTCTCGCTGCCCACGGCGCATTGCGCGGCCTGTATCTCGGCCGTGGAGCGCCGGCTGATGCAATATCCCGGCGTGCGGGATGCGAGGGTCAACCTTTCGCTGAAGCGGGTGAGCATCGAAACGGAGCCGGATGTGCGCCCGCAGGATCTCATCGAGGCGCTCGAGGGGATCGGCTACGAGGCGCATGAGCTTGATGCAGAGGCCCTTGCCGCGACCGCTGCGGAGCGGGAAAGCCGCGATCTCCTGATGCGTCTCGCGGTGGCCGGTTTCGCGATGATGAACGTGATGTTGCTTTCCGTGGCCGTCTGGTCGGGGGCGGCGGATGCAACCCGCGATCTGTTTCACTGGATTTCCGCACTCATCACCCTGCCGGCGATCGCGTTCTCCGGCCAGCCCTTCTTCCGCAACGCCTGGAAGGCGCTCAGGGTGAGGCGGCTCAACATGGATGTGCCGATCTCGCTGGCCATCATCCTCGCCGGGGGGCTTTCGCTTTACGAAACCATGCAGGGCGGGCGGCACGCCTATTTCGATGCCGCGCTTTCGCTTACCTTCTTCCTCCTTGCCGGGCGCTATCTCGATTTCCGCACCCGCGCCGTGGCTCGCTCGGCCGCGCAGGAGCTTTCCGCGCTCGAGGTGCCCCGTGCCACGAGGATCGAGGAGGGGGAGGAAAGGGCGGTATCCGTCAGCGATCTTCGCCCGGGCGATCTCGTGCTGGTGCGCCCAGGCGGGCGAATGCCGGCCGATGGTATCGTTGAGCGGGGTGAAAGCGAGCTGGATCGCTCTCTTCTGACCGGCGAAACAATGCCCGTCTTTGCCGGCCCGGGCATGGCGGTCAGCGCCGGCGAGATCAACCTCACGGGCCCCCTGACGCTGCGCGTCACGGCAGCGGGAGAGGAAAGCTCCCTCAACCGCCTCGCCGATCTGGTGGCGATGGCGGAGAGCGCGAAGAACAGCTACACCTCTCTCGCAGATCGCGCCGCGCGGATCTATGCTCCCGGTGTGCATCTTCTCTCCGCGCTTGCCTTAATCGGCTGGTATGCGGCGACGGCCGATCTGCGCCTTGCGCTCAATATCGCCGTATCGGTGCTGATCATCACCTGCCCCTGTGCCCTCGGGCTTGCCGTGCCGGCGGTGGTCACGGCCGCGTCGGGCCGGCTTTTCCGGCGCGGGATGCTGATAAAGAGCGCCACGGCGCTAGAGCGGCTCGCCGAGGTGGATACGGTGGTGTTCGACAAGACCGGCACGCTGACGCAAGGCGCGCCCGAGCCGCTTGCGCTCGATCGCCATCCTCGCGAAAGGCTTTCCATCGCACGCGCACTGGCGGAGGCCTCGTCCCACCCACTGGCGCGATCCCTTGCTGGCGCGATCCGTGAGATGGGGATCGAGGCGGCCGATGTGAGCGATCTCGAGGAGGTGCCGGGCCACGGGGTGCGGGGGCGCTGGAAGGGCCGTGAAATCCGCCTCGGGCGGGCCGACTGGCTGGGAGCACAGGCCGGAGAGGGCACGGCCACATGGCTGAAGATCGGGGATGAACCGCCTGCGGCCTTTGAATTCAAGGATCATCTTCGCAAGGGGGCTGAAGAGGCGGTGCGGGCGCTTGAAGCTCAGGGGATGGAGGTGATCCTTCTTTCCGGGGATAGTGAAACGGCTGTCCGCCGCTTTGCCGCAATGCTCGGCATAGGGCGCTACCATGCCGGCGTGCGGCCCGAGGAAAAGGCGGAAATCGTGCTCGGCCTCGCCGCAGAAGGGCGCCGCGTGCTGATGGCGGGCGACGGGCTCAACGATACCGCCGCGCTGGCGGCGGCGCATGTTTCGATCTCGCCGGCAACAGCCCTCGATGCCGCCCGGGTGGCCTCCGATATCGTGATCATGGGATCGGATATCTCGCCGCTTGGCGAAACCATTGTTACCGCCCGCCGGGCCCGGGCGCGTATCCGGGAGAATTTCGCCATCGCCCTTCTTTACAACATGATCGCCGTGCCGATCGCGCTGGCCGGATACGCGACGCCCCTCGCAGCGGCCTTGGCGATGTCGGCCTCGTCGATTACCGTATCGCTGAACGCGCTCAGGCTGCGCCGGTGAAGGAGCCCTCTGAATGGATGTTCTGATCTATCTCATTCCGGCCTCGCTGTTTCTCGGCGGGATAGGGCTTGCGGCCTTCTTCTGGGCGCTGAAGAACAACCAGTTCGATGATCCCGAGGGCGATCGCCACCGGATCCTGAATTCGGATTGGGATGACGAACCCAAGCCCTGAATCCGTTTCGCCAATGAAAAAGGCCCGGCACGGCGGCCAGGCCCTTTCCCTGTATCCAACGCCTCACTGCTCCGGTGGCGGCTCGTTGCCTTCGCAGATAAAGCGCGCGATGCGAAGGCGCACCTCTTCCGGCTCCGCCTCGATGGCGCGCGCCATGAGGCGCAGGCGATTGCGCAGGGCATGCATCTGATCGATGAGCGACATCACGATCTCGAGCGCATCCTCCTCCATGCCGAAATGTTCGGAAAGTTCGCACATCAGCTCTAGGCGGGCCAGATCGACATCGCGATAGGCCGGGCCCTCGTCCGTCTGCATCGGTGAAATCACCTGCATCTTCACGAAGCGCTCGAGCCGCCCCGGGGTGAGAAGCTCGATCGCCTCGATCACGTCCTTTTCGAAATAGCGCTGTTTCATGTCTTCATTCCCTTGCGCGGATTGTAGGCGTGCTTCTTGCGCCATTCCTTCATGAAGCTCTCGAGTTCCTCATCGATCTTCGGCGGCATGACGATCCTGAGTTCGATCTTCTGATCGCCGCGCTTGCCGGTGCGCCGGTTCTTCACGCCGCGCCCGCGCAGGCGCAGCACCTGCCCAGAGCTTGCACCCTTCGGAATGGTGACCTTCACCGGCCCGTCGATCGTGGGTGCCTCGACCTTGCCGCCAAGCACCGCTTCATCGATGCTGATCGGCAGGGTGATGAGGATATCATCCTCCTCGCGGCGGAAGAGCGGATGGGGCTTCACGCCGATTGTCACATAGGCATCGCCAGCCGGGCCGCCACCGATGCCGGGGCCGCCCTTGCCGCGCAGGCGGATCGTCTGACCATCCTTCGTGCCCTCGGGGATCTTCACGTCGAGCGTGCCGCCGGTGGGGAGCGTGATGCGGGTGGTGGCGCCCTTCACCGCGTCCATGAAGGGCACTTCCATCGAGTAGCGCATATCCGGGCCGCGCGCCTTGAAGGTGGTGCGCGCGCCTCCGAAATCCCGCCCGTATTCATCACCGAAGCCACCGCCGAAACCGTGGGCGCCCCCTTGCGCCCGCTGGCGCAGGATATCGGCGAAAAGATCCTCGGGATCTATTCCGCCAAAGCCTTCGAAGCCCCGCCCCGCCTGGTAGGGGTTGCCCTCTGCGCCGGCGAAATCGCGGTAGAAATGCCGCTCGGGGCGCTCCTGGCCCTGGGCATCGATCTCGCCGCGATCGAAGCGCGCACGCTGCTCGGGATCCTTCAGCAGATCATAAGCGGCCGAGGCAGCCTTGAAGCGGGCTTCGGCTTCCTTGTCATCCGGGTTGAGATCGGGATGGCTTTCCTTGGCGATCTTGCGGTAGGCCTTCTTGATCTCGGCGTCCGTTGCCGTCTTCTTGACGCCAAGCGCCTCATATGGGTCCATTGTCATCACTGCCTCTGCAATTCGTTTGTTGTGAGAAGATAATGCCCATGCGCGCCATTTCAACAGCGCGCCGCGGGCCATTCCCATCGAAACCGGCGCTTGACGAAACCTTACGCCAGGCGGACACTCCCGAAAAGCGAAACCAGCGGGGGAGAGGCGAAAAATGACCCATATTCTGGCAATAGATCAGGGCACCACATCCTCACGTGCCATCCTTTTCGATGGCGATCTCCGCCCCGTGGCCCAGGCGCAGGAGGAATTTGACCAGCATTATCCGCAATCGGGATGGGTCGAGCATGATCCGGGGGATCTGTGGCGCACAACCCTTGCCACCTGCCGCACTGTGCTGGAAAAGGCCGGGCAGGAGGCTGCCGCAATCGCTGCGATCGGCATCACCAACCAGCGCGAAACCACGCTGGTGTGGGAGCGCGAAACGGGCCGGGCGATCCATAATGCGATCGTCTGGCAGGATCGGCGCACGGCCCCGATCTGTGAGGCGCTGAAGGAAGCGGGGCATGAGGCGATGATCACCCATCGCACCGGGCTGCTGCTCGATCCCTATTTCTCCGGCACCAAGCTCAAGTGGATCCTCGATCATGTGGAGGGTGCACGCGCGCTCGCCGAGGCGGGGGAGCTTCTCTTCGGCACCGTTGACAGCTGGCTGATCTGGAATCTGACAGGCGGGCGGGTGCATGCGACCGACGCCACCAACGCCGCGCGCACCCTCCTTTACAACATCCGGGAAGGCCATTGGGATGAGGAAATCTGCGCCCTTCTCGATATTCCGATGGCCATGCTGCCCGAGGTGCGCGATTGCGATGGCGATTACGGTGCCACGAGCCCCGATCTCCTCGGCGCGGCGATCCCGATCCTGGGAGTTGCGGGCGATCAGCAGGCGGCCACCGTGGGGCAGGCCTGCTTCGAGCCGGGGATGATGAAATCCACCTATGGCACCGGCTGCTTTGCGCTTCTCAATACCGGGGCGGAGCTTGTCGAGAGCCGCAACCGCCTCCTCGGCACCATCGCCTATCAGTTTGCCGGCACGCCCACCTATGCGCTGGAGGGCTCGATCTTCATCGCCGGGGCGGCGGTGCAATGGCTGCGCGACGGACTCGGGATCATTGCCGAGGCGGGTGAAACCGCCGCCCTCGCCGAGCGCGCCGATCCGGGCCAGGACGTGATCCTTGTACCTGCCTTCACGGGGCTTGGCGCGCCCTGGTGGGATGCCAAAGCCCGGGGCGCGCTCTTCGGGCTCACGCGCAATTCCGGCCCCGCCGAATTCGCCCGCGCCGCGCTGCAGAGCGTGGGCTATCAGACACGCGATCTCATCGAGGCCATGCGCGCCGACTGGCCTGCCGAGGGGCTTGGCCGCGTGCTGCGTGTGGATGGCGGGATGACGGCGAGCGATTACACCATGCAGTTCCTTGCCGATATCCTTGACGCGCGCGTTGATCGCCCGCGCGTGCTGGAAACGACGGCGCTGGGCGTGGCATGGATCGCCGGGATGCGGGCCGGGGTCTATCCGGGGCAGGCGGAATTTGCCCGCGGATGGGCGCTTGAGAGGAGCTTCGAAGCCGGGATGGACGAGGCCGAGCGGGCAGCGAAATACGCCCGCTGGCAGCGTGCTGTAAAGGCCACGCAGATGGTCTGACGCGGCATCAGCGTCACATATGGCGCCCGCGCCCCGCAATTCCCCCTCGCTTCCCTTGTTTGCATTGCGCGGGGGCTGTACATGCAGGCCCATGAGTCTTTACCTGCCGTTCATTTCCAAGGCGCCGCGCATTGCTGTCGTCCGCCTTCAGGGCGTGATCGCATCAAGCGGGCGCGGGCGGCTGAATGATGCCACGCTCGCCCCCCTGATCGAGCGCGCCTTTCGCCGCCGCAAGCCTGCCGCCGTGGCGATCGTGATCAATTCGCCCGGTGGCTCGCCGGTGCAATCCTCGCTGATCGCCGCGCGCATCCGCCGGCTGGCGGGGGAGAGGAAGATTCCCGTTCATGCCTTCGTGGAGGATGTGGCTGCCTCCGGGGGCTACTGGCTGGCCACTGCGGCGGATGACATCTGGCTCGATGAAAACTCGGTGATCGGTTCGATCGGAGTCATCTCGGCGGGCTTCGGCCTGCATGAATTCATCACCCGCCACGGGATCGAGCGCCGGCTTCATACGGCCGGGCGATCGAAATCCATGCTCGATCCCTTCCTGCCCGAAAAACCGGCTGACGTGAAGCGCCTCAAGCGCCTGCTCGAGGGCATCCACGAGAATTTCATCGCTCATGTGAAGGCCCGCAGGGGCGAGCGGCTTTCGGATGATCCGTCGCTGTTTTCCGGCGAGATCTGGATCGGGCGCAAGGGCGTTGATGTGGGGCTTGCCGATGGTATCGGGCATCTCGAATCCCGGATGCGGCAGGTTTACGGCGACAAGGCCAAGTTCATGCGCTATGGAGTGCGGCCGGCCTTTCTGCGCCGGCTCGGCATTGAAATGCTCGATGGTGCGGTGGATCGGCTCGAGGAGCGCGCGGAATATGCGAGATACGGATTGTAGGGTATGGTGAAGGCCGTCACATTCTTCCTGATCGCGATCATCATTCTCGCGATTTTCGGCAAGCTCCGCTTCCCGGGGCAGGCAAGGCTGGCCTCGCGCAAATGCCCCCGTTGCGGGCGCTTTCGCATCGGGCGCGGGCTATGTGACTGCACGAAAAGCAGGAGAGGTTGATCCATGCTGGACTGGACCTATACCTGCATCGGGCTTCTGATCCTGCTGCTCGCGGGGGATTCGCTGGTGCGCGGCGCCGTCAACCTCAGCCTCCGGCTCGGCGTGCCGGCGCTGATCGTTAGTCTGACGGTGGTGGCCTTCGGCACTTCCGCGCCGGAGCTTCTGATCTCGGTGCAGGCGGTGCGCGATCATGTGCCGGGGCTGGCGCTTGGCAATGTGGTTGGCTCCAACATCGCCAATATCCTTCTGGTGCTGGGCCTCCCGGCCATGTTCTACGGGTTGCGCACGAGCGTTTGCCGCAGCCGGAAATCCTATCTCTTCATGCTGTTTTCGACCCTGCTGTTCATAGCCGTGTGCTATCTCGAGCCGATCACCTGGGTCCACGGCATGATCCTGCTGGCCGCGCTCGGCCTCGTGCTGACAGATAATTTCCTGGATGTGCGGGCTGAAAGGCGGCGGCGCTGCAACGAGGCGGAGGCCTGCGCGGCGGAAGAAGAGCCCGAAATTGATCTCGAAGGAGTGGATGAAGACATGCCATGGTGGCAGATCGGCGTCTTTACCCTGCTCGGGCTGATCGGCCTGCCGCTCGGGGCCGATCTCCTGGTGGAAGGGGCGAGCAACATCGCGCGCAGCTTCGGGGTGAGCGAAGCGGTGATCGGCCTGTCGCTCGTGGCTGTCGGGACATCCCTGCCCGAACTGGCGACCTCGATCATGGCAGCGCGCAAGGATCATGCCGATGTGGCGCTGGGCAATGTGGTTGGCTCCAACATGTTCAATCTGCTGGCAATCATCGGGATCGCTTCCTTCTTCGGCGAAATCCCGGTGCCGGCCGCCATGCTGTCATTCGATCTCTGGATCATGCTGGGGGCTTCGCTTGTGATCCTGCCGCTTGTTTTCCTGCACTGGAATCTCTCCCGGTTTGGAGGCTTCCTGCTCACCGCGCTTTATGCGCTCTATATCTGGACGGTGTTTGCGTGAAGGGGCAGGCCGGCAGACGGGCCCTCGTGACAGGTGCGGCGCGCCGCATCGGGCGGGCGATGGCGCTTCATCTGGCCGAAAGGGGCTTCGACATCGCGCTTCATTATGCCACCTCGCAGGAGGAGGCGGAGGCTCTCGCCGGGCGGATCAGGGAAATGGGCCGCAAGGCGGAAGTGCTCGGCGCGGATCTGCTGCGGGAGGAGGAGAGCCAGAGCCTCGTACCGCGGGCAGGCGAGGCACTCGGCGGGCCACTTACATGCCTTGTCAACAACGCATCCATCTTCGAGCATGACACGATCGAGACCGCCACGCGCGAAAGCTGGGATCGGCACATGGAATCCAATCTTCGCGCGCCCTTCGTGCTGACCCAGAATTTCGCCCGTCAGGCCCCGCGCGCTGATCGGGACGACATGGGGGAGCTGCGCGCCGGGGCGCTGGTGGTCAACATGTTAGATCAGCGCATCCGCAAGCCCACCCCCGAATTCATGAGCTATTCGCTGGCCAAGCAGGCCCTCTGGGCCTTCACGCAGACCGCCGCCCAGGCGCTTGCGCCTCATGTGCGGGTGAATGCCATCGCCCCCGGGCCGACCCTGCGCGGCGCGCGCCAGAGCGAGGAACATTTCGCCCGCCAGCGTGCCGCTACCATTCTCGAGCGTGGCGCTCATCCCGAAGATATCTGCGCGGCGCTCGGATTTTTCCTCGATTCTCCAGCAGTTACCGGGCAGGTGATCTGTGTTGACGGAGGACAGCATCTGGCATGGAAAACCCCGGATATTCTGGGCCCGGAGTGATTGACGCAGCGGCACCGATGCAGCGAGTTGTGCACCGACAGATGCCACCGCCGTGCATCCTTTGAAAATTCTCAAATATATCAAATGCTTGGATCCGAATATATCCTTTTTCGTTTGAAATCAATATGTTGCGGGTTTGCGTATTATTTGTGCAAAACGAGGAAACCCTTTGGTAGGCAACAGTTTTTTTGCCTTAAGCGATTTTGCCAACAGAGTTATCCACAGAGATTGTGGAGATGTTATTCCTTGCATGAGACCGGATAAGATTGCAGCCAACATGAGAATCATCAGGGTCGGGAAATGAGCGAAAAGCCGGGCAGCATGGAAAGAGCGCCGCAAGCGCCGGGTGCGCAGGCGGAGGTGGCTACCGGTCATGAGGTCATCCGTGGCTATCTCAAGACGCTTGATAACAGCCCCGGTGTCTATCGGATGCTCGATGCGAAGGGCCGGGTGCTCTATGTGGGCAAGGCGCGAAGCCTGCGCAAAAGGGTATCGAGCTATGCCCGCCCCACCGGCCACAGCGATCGTATCGCCCGCATGATCTCGCAGACGGCCTCGATGATGTTTCTCACGACCCGCACCGAGACCGAGGCGCTCCTGCTCGAACAGAACCTGATCAAGCAGCTCAAGCCTCATTTCAACGTGCTTCTGCGTGATGACAAGAGCTTTCCTCATATCCTGATAACGAAGGATACACCCTTTCCCCAGATCACGAAGCATCGCGGCCGGCGCAGGCGAAAGGGCAGCTATTTCGGCCCCTTCGCATCTGCAGGAGCGGTCAATCGCACGCTAAATCAGCTGCAGAAGGTTTTCCTGCTGCGCAATTGCTCGGATGCGATGTTTGCCGGGCGCACGCGGCCCTGCCTGCTTTACCAGATCAAGCGCTGTTCGGGGCCATGCTGCGGCAAGATCAGCGAAGCGGAATATGCGCGCCTCGTGCGTGATGCGGAGGAATTCCTGAAAGGGCGCACTCATGGCGTGCAGGAGGCGCTGGCGCGGGAGATGGCCGAGGCTTCCGCGGCGCTTGAGTTCGAGCGCGCCGCGGCGCTGCGCGATCGCATCAACGCGCTGACACAGGTGCAATCGGCCCAGGGAATCAACCCGCGCTCCACGCGCGAGGCCGACGTGATCGCGCTCCACATGGAAGGCGGGCAGGCCTGCGTGCAGGTTTTCTTCATTCGCGCCCATCAGAACTGGGGCAATCGCGATTTCTATCCCCGCACCGGCGCGGGGGCGGAGGAAAGCGAGGTGCTCGAGGCCTTCATGGGCCAGTTCTATGCCAACAAGGCCCCGGCGTCGCTGCTGATCCTTTCCCACCCGATAGAGAATGCCGATCTGATGGAGGAGGCGCTTTCCCAGAAGGCCGGGCGGCGGGTGCGCCTGATCGTGCCAAGGCGTGGCGAAAAGGCGGAGCTTGTGGAGAATGCGCTCAGGAACGCCCGTGAATCGCTTGCCCGGCGCATGGCCGAAAGCGCAAGCCAGGCGCGGCTTCTCGCGGGGCTGGCCGAGGCCTTCGGCCTTGCGGCGCCACCTGGGCGCATCGAGGTTTACGACAACAGCCACATCCAGGGCGCCCATCCCGTGGGAGCAATGATCGTGGCCGGGCCGGAAGGCTTCATGAAGAGCCAGTATCGCAAGTTCAACATCCGCGGAGCGGATATCGCGCCCGGCGATGATTTCGCGATGATGAAGGAGGTGCTCACGCGCCGTTTCCGCCGTCTGATGAAGGAGGATCCCGCGCGTGAAGGCGGGGGCTGGCCGGATCTGCTGCTGATCGATGGCGGCGCGGGGCAGGTGAGCGCGGTTGCGGGCGTGCTGGACGAGCTTGGCGTGAGCGGTGTGCCGATCGTCGGCGTTGCCAAGGGGGAGGAGCGCAATGCGGGGCGGGAGGAATTTCATCTGCCCGGCAGGCCGCCTATTGCGCTGAGGCACAATGATCCGGTGCTCTATTTCATCCAGCGTCTGCGCGACGAAGCGCACCGCTTCGCCATCGGCACGCACCGGGCAAGGCGCAGCAAGGCGATTTCCGCCACACCGCTTGACGAGGTGCCAGGTGTTGGCGCGGCGCGCAAGCGCGCCCTGCTCGCCCGTTTCGGCAGCGCCCGTGCCGTGAGCCGCGCGGGGGTGCAGGATCTCTGCGCCGTCGAGGGGATCAGCGAAAAACTCGCCCGGCAGATATATGACTTCTTCCATGAGCGCGGCTGAGGCGCTAATGGTGGCCTCATGAACTGGAACCTGCCCAATATCCTCACCTTCCTGCGCCTTCTCGCGGCCCCCGGTGTGGCGGTGATGTTTCTCTATTTTGCCCGTCCGATCTCCGATTGGTATGCGCTGCTCCTCTTCCTCGGGGCCGCGATAACGGATTTCTTCGATGGCTACCTGGCCCGGCGGTGGAAGCAGGAGAGCAGGTTTGGCGCCATGCTCGATCCGATCGCCGACAAGGCCATGGTGATGATCGCGCTCCTCGTCATCACCGCCGTTTCGGGCATGGATCCCTGGATCCTCCTGCCGGCCACGCTGATCGTGTTTCGCGAGGTGTTCATCTCCGGTCTGCGCGAATTTCTCGGGGATGACGCGCACAGGCTGAAGGTCACGAAGCTTGCGAAATGGAAGACGACGGCGCAGATGATTGCGCTTGCGGTGCTGTTTTCCGAAGGGCTCTTCGAGCATTCCTTCGGCATTCGCACCATGGGCATGGATGGCCAGATGATCCTTGATATACTGACCGGGCGCGAGGAAGATCACCTCGGGCTGGTGTGGAAATACAATGCGATGATATGGAGCTGGTGGATCGGTATCGTGCTCTTGTGGATCGCCGCCGTGCTGACCTTGCTGACCGGCTTCGATTACTTCCGCAAGGCGCTTCCCCTGCTTCGCGATGAGGAATGAGCCATGATTGACGTTCTCTATTTCGCCTGGGTGCGCGAGCGCATCGGAAAGCCCCGCGAGGCGGTGGAAACGCAGGCCGCCACGGTGGCCGATCTGGTGGAGGAGCTCAAGAAGCGCGAGCCGCGCTATGCGGCGGCCTTTGCGGATGTTTCGGCGCTCAGGGTGGCCGTGGATCAGGAACTGGCCGATTTCTCCACGCCGCTTTCCGGTGCGCGCGAGGTGGCCTTCTTTCCGCCGATGACGGGAGGCTGAGCCATGAGCGGGGCCGGTGGCGTGCGGGTGCAGCGGGAGGCCTTTGATCTCGGGGCCGAGCTGGAGGCCTTCGAGGCCGCCACATCGGGCACCGGGGCGATGGTGAGCTTTACCGGCATCGTGCGCGATGATGCGGGCGGGCGGCTCGATCGCATGGAGATCGAGCATTATCCGGGGATGACGGAGCGGGCTCTGGAAAAGATCCGTGCCGATGCGATGGAGCGGTGGGATCTTGCCGGCGCGCTGATCGTTCACCGCTACGGGGCCCTTCGCCCCGGCGAGCGGATCATGATGGTGGCCACGGCCGCGCGCCACCGCAAGGCGGCTTTCGCGGCGGCCGAATTCCTGATGGACTACCTGAAATCGCGCGCGCCCTTCTGGAAGAAGGAATACACCTCCGACGGCGCCGAATGGGTGGCCGCGAAGGAAGAGGACGAAGCCGCGCTCACCCGCTGGTGATCTGCCGCCTAGCCGGTCTTGTTGATCCGCTCGATATAGGCGCGCAGTTCCTCGGCCTCCTGGCGGGCGGCTCTGAGGCCGTCCATCGCGGCGGAAAGCTCGGCTTCCGCCTGATGAAGCTGGTTTGTCATCTCCGCTTCGCGCTGCTGCTGGTAGGCGATGGCCTGATCGCGCGCCTCCTCGGCCTCGTGAAGGGCCTGGGCCATGCGATCGATCTCGCTCATGTCACCGCCCGAAACGCGGGTGAAGCGGTGCACCAGCCAATGGGCAAACCAGCCGAAGGCAAAAGCCACGAACAGGATGATCGCGATGGCGATGATGAATTCAGTTCTGTTCATCTGATGACTCCGGGCGCGGTTTCGGGGCGGGTTTGGCTTCGGGGGCGGGTGTTTGTCCGGGTGGCTGCGCCTCGCCGGCGGTTGGCTGTGCGGGGCCATCTTCCGGCGCATCTCCGCCCGCGGCGGCGGCAGGGGCTTTTTCTTCCCCGCCATCTTCAGCCCCGGCTTGTTCCTTGCTTTCAGGCTCGATCAGAGTGAACTCGATCCGCCGGTTGGCCTCACGGCCTTCTTCCGTCTTGTTGTCGGCGATGGGGCGGGTTTCGCCGTAGCCCCTGGCCACAAGCCCCGATGTGAGGATGCGCCGTGCCATGAGGGCCGTCAGCACGGCTTCGGCGCGCGCCTGGGAGAGGTTGAGATTCATTTCCTCGCGCCCCTGGCTATCGGTATGGCCGGCGATTTCCATCTTCACATCCTCGCATTTCTTGAGGATTTCGGCGATGCGATCGAGGGTCTTGCTGGCGCTGGGATCAATGGTGGCGGAGCCCGGCGCAAAGGTGATCTTGTTTTCCTTCAGAACGGCATTGATCGAGGAGACGCATTCTTCCGGCGTGGGCAGATTGGCCTTGGGATCGAGGCGCTTCTGGTATTTCACGTCAATCTCGAAATTGGCGCCGGCGCCGAGTTTCTCGGAGAAAAGGCGCGAGATTTCGGCCCGGGTGTCCGGGTTGCCGGAAACGCCCCTCACCTGCGCGAACTCCGGCTGGATCACGACGACACCATTGTTGAGCTTGCTCAGTGCCTCGAGCCCCGCCAGCACGCGCACCGGCCAGCCGCTTGGAAGATCTGGATCGAGGCTTGTCTTGCCATTCACCTTCTCGATGCCGAAGCGGGCACGCGCGAAACTGTCAACAGCCTTGCGCAGGCGCTCATCCGCCAGCTTGCCCTTGAGGGTCACCAGGCCCTCGGGGCTGAGTGTTGCCACGAACTCGGGCTGCCCCTCGCCGGTATCCGCGCCGGTGCCGACAACCTTCACAGGTTCGGGCAGCACGGCATGGAGGGTGAAGGAGTCCGGCAGATCGGCCTCAAGGCGCCCGCTGACCGCTTCGAACGCGCTTGGCGATGCATCCTCCCTTGCGATCAGGCTTACATCCCTGTCGGCGATGGTGAGGCTGCCGCCGCCGAGGGCTGCAAGCGCGCGGATGCCGCTCACCGCTGCATCGCCCCAACGAGGGGAAGGCGCGCCGATGCCGATTGTGCAGTTACCTCCCCCGGCAAGCCCGGCTTCCCGCGCCGCAGCAAGGATGCGCTCCTTCGATTCCGTGCTGTCGGCCGCGCAGGCATCAAACCGCGCGCCTTTCCCGTCGATCAGGAAGCGCAGCGTGAAGGGGGTGATCACCGGGCGGGGGGCGGAGATCGAGAGATCGAGCGCGAGCCCCTCCGGCGCGGCGGCGGCGAGGCTTTCTTCGAGGCGCCGCTTGCCGGTGGGCGTGTCGGCCGTGGCGATGATCGAGACGTGCCCCGGAGCGATGGAGATCTTGGCGCTCTTCAGCCGCTTCAGGGCTTTGATGCCGTATGCCAGCGCTTCCTCCCAGCCTTCCGGGGCGGGATAGGCGGCGGTATCGAGCATGTCAGTCACCTGCGCATCGCCGGCGAGCTTCGAGATTTCCCCGCCAAGGGCGGCGCGGTCAGTGCTTTCGGGGGCGAGGCCGATCAGGGAGATGCCCTTGCTGTTGCGCAGGATCTCGATTGCGAAATCAGGCGGTGGAATATCCTGTGCATCGGCCACTTCCATTCTGTCGATCACGCGCTCCGCATCGACAACCGAGCGCGCCGCGCTGAGCGCATGGAAGCGCTGGGCCTCGCTCAGAGCGGTTCCGGTCAGGATCACCTGAAGGCCATCCACATCCACTTTCGCCCAGTCATCGCCGGCAAGCAGCAGGGCCGTTTTCACCGCGCCCTGCGAGCGCTTCTCGATCACGTTTGCCGCCTTCACCGCCACCAGAACGCTGAGCACGGCGGCCAGGATGAAAGCGGCAGCGGGCAGAATGATGCTTGAAAGACGCATGTTTCGTTACTTCCCCGGCTTCCCCGGGCCTTTCTAAGCGGCGCGTTCGGCCGGTTCAATCAAAGCATGAGCGCTGCGGCGAAAAACAGCGCAGGCAGGAGCCCCGCATCGCGGTTGGCGCGAAAGAGGCGCAGGCAGTTGGCCGGATCTTCCGTGTCGAGGCGGCTCAGTTGCCATGTCATGTGCCAGCCGATGGCCCAGGGCGCGAGGAGCGCCACGAGGAGGCGGGGCAGGGGGGCGCCGGCCGGCACCAGCGCCAGCACCACCGCGAGCGCCATCAGCAGGACAGTCAGCACCATGAACAGGCGCAGCCACCAGCGCGTGCGTTCGGCAAAGAGGCGGGCTGTGGATTTCACGCCGATGAGGGCGTCGTCCTCCTTGTCCTGATGGGCGTAGATCGTGTCGTAAAACAGCGTCCAGCTGATGCCGGCGAGATAGAGCAGCACGGCGGGCCATTCGAGCCGGCCCGTGTGGGCAACCCAGCCCAGCAATGCGCCCCAGTTGAAGGCGATGCCGAGGAAAACCTGCGGCCACCATGTGAAGCGCTTGGCGAAGGGATAGATGGCCACGGGGGCAAGAGCGAGGATGCCGAGCAGGATCGCATTTGCATTGAAGGTGAGCAGGATGGCGAAGGCGATGAGGGCCTGCACCCCCATCCAGAGCGCCGCCTGTTTCACGCTGACCTGCCCGGAGGGGATCGGCCGGCTTCTGGTGCGGGCCACGCGGGCATCGTATTCGCGGTCCGTGATGTCATTCCAGGTGCAGCCGGCGCCGCGCATCAGCCAGGCCCCGAGGGCACAGGCGGCGATCAGCCACAGATCGGCGGGGCGGATATCGCCATGCGCAAGCGCGGCGAGCAGGATCCCCCACCAGCAGGGCAGCAGCAGAAGCCAGGTGCCGATCGGACGATCGGCGCGCGAGAGGCGCAGGTAGGGGCGCGTGCGCTCGGGCGCAAGCCGATCGACCCAGTTGCCCCGGACAGCATCGGAAACCTGCCCCTTCGGCTCTGGCGATTGCTGATGTTCGGGCATATGGTCATGTCCATGAAAAAGGCGAAGATCAGGCTCTATGTAGAACATGCGCTCGGGGAAGGGCAATCGGTTCCGCTCACGCGCGCGCAGGCGCATTATCTCTTCTCGGTGATGCGGCTCGGGGAGGGGGCGGAGGTGCTTCTCTTCAACGGGCGTGATGGCGAGTGGCTGGCCGAGGTGGCCGAAGCGGGCAAGCGCACCGGCATGCTGACATGCCGGCACCGGACCCGCCCCTTGCAGTTGCCGCCCGATGTCTGGCTGATGTTTGCGCCGATCAAGAAGGCGCGCACGGATTTCATCGTGGAAAAGGCCGCCGAGCTTGGGGCCGCCCGCATCCTTCCGGTGCGCACGGATTTCACCAATTCCGAACGCATCCGGCGCGATCGCCTGCAGGCCCACGCAATCGAGGCGGCCGAGCAGTGCGGCGGCACCTATGTGCCCCCCGTGGAGGAGTTGCAACCGCTTGAAAAGCTGCTGGCCGAATGGCCGAAAGATCGCAGGCTGATGTTTTGCGACGAGGCGCTGGTGGGTGCAGGCGCGGCGCTTGAAGGGTTTGAGCGGGGCGGCAAATGGGCGATCCTGATCGGGCCCGAGGGCGGGTTTTCCGATGCCGAACGCGAACGCTTGCGCGCACTCCCGTTCGCTACGGCCGTCAGCCTCGGCCCGCGCATCCTGCGCGCCGATACCGCTGCCGTGGCGGCGCTCACGCTTTGGCAAAGCACGCTCGGAGATTGGTGAATGGCATTCTTTCGCCCCGAAGCCCGGGAAGCCCTCTGGCGCTGGCGTGAAGCGCTGATCGGCGTAGCGATCGCGCTTCTCGGGCTGTTCATGGCGATCGGAGCGCAGGGGCTGGATCTCTGGCTCGGGCTGGCGGTGATTTTCGCTGGTGCGGCGCTTGGCTGGGCGGGCTTTCAGCTTGGCCGCTTTCGCCGCGCCCGCGGCGGGCCCGGGGTGGTGCAGGTGGACGAGCGCCGCATCGCCTATTTCGGCCCCCATACGGGCGGCATCGTGGCGCTTGATTCGCTCTTGCGGCTCGAAATTGCGCCGTCACCTGCGGGCGCCCTTGCCTGGCGGCTCCATCACGAGGGCGGCGCGCCGGTTGAAATCCCCGTCAACGCAGAGGGGGCGGAAGCGCTTTTCGATGCCTTCGCCGCCCTGCCCGGCCTCAGGATCGAACCGATGCTTCAGGCGCTCGAGAGGCCGCCCGGTCAACTGGCCGTGATCTGGGAAAAGCCGGTGCGAAGGTTGCATTGACAACCCTTCCGTTTCCTTTCACCACTTGGGGCCACGCCGAAAGGCACGGGCGAACGGAAGCGGAGAAAATTCATGTCGATCCCCCAATCGGGCGGTGGCCCGATCGAGCACGAGGGCCAGCTGGCCGAATTTCTGGAAGCGGGCTGCAAGCCGAAGGAAGCATGGCGGATCGGCACCGAACACGAGAAATTCGGCTATTGCAGGGACACGCTGAAGCCGCTCCCCTATGAGGGTGATCGCTCGGTCAAGGCGATGCTCGAGGGCCTGCGCGATCGCTTCGGCTGGCAGGGAATCGAGGAGGGAGGCTATCTGATCGGGCTCGAGAAGGGTGGCGCCAACATCTCGCTCGAGCCGGGCGGGCAGCTCGAGCTTTCCGGCGCGCCGCTCGAAACGATCCATGCAACCTGCGACGAGGTGAACGAACACCTGCGCGAGGTGCAGACCGTGGCCGACGGGATCGGCGCGGGGTTCATCGGCCTTGGCGCCGCCCCGATCTGGCGCCATGAGGACATGCCGATGATGCCCAAGGGCCGTTACAAGCTGATGACGCCCTACATGGAGAAGGTCGGCACCCATGGCACGCAGATGATGTATCGCACCTGCACGGTGCAGGTGAATCTCGATTTCGCCTCCGAGGCGGACATGGTGAAGAAATTCCGCGTGGCGCTCGCGCTTCAGCCGGTGGCGACGGCGCTTTTTGCAAGCTCCCCCTTCTTCGAGGGCAGGCCCACGGGCTACAAGAGCTGGCGTTCACGCATCTGGCGCGATCTCGATCAGAGCCGCACCGGGATGCTGCCCTTCGTGTTCGAGGAGGGGATGGGCTTTCAGCGCTATGTGGATTACGCGCTCGATGTGCCTATGTATTTCGTCTATCGCGACGGGAAATACATCGATGCGCTGGGCATGAGCTTCCGTGATTTCCTCAGGGGCGAATTGCCCGCGCTGCCCGGCGAAAAGCCGACGCTCAGCGATTGGGCCGATCATCTGACCACGATCTTCCCCGAAGCGCGCATCAAGCAATACATGGAGATGCGCGGCGCCGATGGCGGCCCGTGGCGGCGCCTCTGTGCCCTGCCGGCCTTCTGGGTGGGGCTGATGTATGACTCGGGCGCGCTCGATGCGGCCTGGGATCTGGCGAAGGGCTGGAGCGCCGAAACCCGCGAGGCCTGGCGCATCGCTGCCGGCCGGGACGGGCTTGACGCGGAGGTGGAAGGGATGCGGATGCGCGATCTTGCCAGCGAGGCGCTGGCGATCGCGGAAGCCGGCCTCAAGGCGCGCGCGCGCCCCGGCCTTGGCGGCCTCGTGCCCGATGAGCGCCATTTCCTCAACACGCTGAAGGACGAGGTGGAAACGGGGATCACCCTGGCCGACGAGCTGCTGGGAAAATACCACGGCCCCTGGGGCGGCGATCTGACGCGCATCTATGAGGAATACAGCTACTGAAAGCAGATGATGAAAGCGGCGCGTGTCACCGCCTTTGGCTCAGCTTTCGTCATCCGCCGTCTTCCGGCCGATCTTCGGCTCGGTGCCGGCTTCGAGGCGCTTGATGTTTTCACGGTGGCGCCAGTAGATCAGCACCGTCAGCGCCACGCCGAGGAAGAACATCTCGCCCTCCCGGAAGATGAAGATCCACATGGTGCTGAAGCCCGCCGCCGCCAGTGCCGCGAGAGAGGAATATCTGAACAGCATGGCAAAGAAGAGCCAGGTGGCGCAGACGGCCAGCCCCACTTTCCAGGAAAGCGCCAGCATGATGCCGATGAAGGTGGCGACCCCCTTGCCGCCGCGAAACCCGAGCCAGACCGGATAGCAATGGCCCAGAAAGGCCGCGAGCGCCGCCATCTGCGCCGCGTCCTCCGCCCAGAATGCGCGCGCGATCAGCACCGCGGCCGCGCCCTTGCCCATGTCGAGCAGGAGCGTCAGCGCGGCGGCCTTCCTGTTGCCGGTGCGCAGCACGTTGGTGGCGCCGATATTGCCCGATCCGATCCGGCGCAGATCGCCAAGCCCCATCAGCCGCGCCAGCACCATCCCCCAGGGGATCGAGCCCAGAAGATAGCCGATCAGGATCGCCAGCCCCATGCCGAGGGGGCCCGTCATTGCTTCGGGCATCAGTTGCCCTCCTTTCCGAATATCTGCCGCCCGCCAACGAAGGTCGCGAGCACCCTGCCCTGCATCCTGGCGCCGTCGAACGGGGTGTTCTTCGATTTCGATCTGAGCCTGAAGCGATCGAGCACGAAGGGCTTGTGCGGATCGAACAGGACGAGATCGGCCGGCGCTCCCTTCGAGAGGCGGCCCGAGGGAAGCCCCATCAGGCGCGCCGGATTGAGGGCAAGCGCGCAGAAAAGCGCGGGCAGCGAGATATGCCCTCCGTGCCAGAGCCGCAACGCGGCCGGCAGCAGGGTTTCGAGCCCCACGGCGCCCGATGCGGCCTCCTCGAAGGGCAGGCGCTTGCTTTCCTCGTCCTGCGGGGTGTGCATGGAGGAGATCACGTCGATCAGCCCTTCGCGCACGGCACCGATCATGGCGAGGCGGTCCTCTTCGCTCCTGAGAGGGGGCTTCAGCTTGAAGAAGGTGCGGTAATCGCCGATGTCGAGCTCGTTGAGGGTGAGGTGATGGATGTTGACGCCCGCCGTCACGCCAAGCCCCGCTTCCCTGGCGCGCCGGAGGGCCGGGAGGGCGGCGGCGGTGGAGAGATTGTCGGCGTGGTAGCGCGCGCCCGTCATCTCCACGATCGCCAGATCCCGCTCAAGGCCGAGGCGCTCGGCCATGGGGGAAACGGCCGGCAGGCCGCGCAGGCTGGCGAACTTGCCGCTGGTGGCGGCCGCCCCCCGGCTCAGGATCGGCTCCTGCGGGTGGGCGATCACCAATGCGCCGAGTGCGCGCGCATAGGTGAGGCATCGGGAGAACACCTTCGTATCGGCCACCACCCGATCGCAATCGGTGAAGGCCACGGCGCCCGCATCGGCGAGAAAGCCGATCTCCACCATTTCCCGCCCCTCGCGCCCCTTGGTGAGCGCGGCCATGTGGCGGATGTTGACGGGCGCCGCCTCGCGCGCGCGCCGGGTGACGAATTCGAGCACCTCGGGGCTGTCGATCGCGGGCAGGGTGTCGGGGCGGGTGATCATGGTTGTCACGCCGCCCGCGGCGGCCGCTAGCCCCGCCGTGCGGTAGCTTTCCTTGTGCCGCTCGCCGGGCTCGCAGACCTTCACCCCGATATCCACGATTCCCGGCGCGAGATATTTCCCGCCGCAATCGATGGCCCGGCCTTTCGGGGGGGCACCCGCGCCCGAGCCGGCAATCATTCCGTTCTCGATCCTGAGCCAGCCTGGGCTTTCCGTGCCGGCCTCGGGGTTGATCAGGATCGCGTTTGTGAGGGTGAGGGGCTGTTCGCTCATACCATGACCCCCTTTCCATCTCCCTCGCTCTCGCGTGCGGCGCGAAGATTGCGCGCCAGCAGATCCATCGCCGCCATGCGCACCGCCACGCCCATCTCCACCTGTTCCTGAATGACGGAACGGTTGATGTCGTCGGCGATGGTGCCGTCGATCTCGACCCCGCGGTTCATCGGCCCCGGGTGCATCACGATCGCATCCGGCTTCGCATGCGAGAGCTTGTCGGCATCAAGCCCCCAGCGGTGGTAATATTCCCGCTCCGAGGGGATGAAGCCGCCATCCATCCGCTCCTTCTGGAGGCGCAGCATCATCACCACGTCAGCGCCTTGGAGCCCTTCGCGCATGTCGTCATATATCTCCACGCCGAATTCCCCGATTCTCGCGGGCATCAGCGTGGGCGGGCCGATCAGGCGCAGGCGGTTTTCCATCTTGCCCAGAAGCAGGATGTTGCTGCGCGCCACGCGGCTGTGGGCGATATCGCCGCAGATTGCCACGGTGAGGCGATGGAGCCGCCCCTTCTTGCGGCGGATGGTGAGCGCATCGAGGAGGGCCTGGGTGGGGTGCTCATGGCGTCCGTCGCCGGCATTCAGCACCGCGCAGTTCACCTTCTCGGCCAGAAGGTTGACCGCGCCCGAATGGGGATGGCGCACCACCAGAAGATCGGGATGCATTGCGTTGAGCGTCAGCGCGGTATCGATCAGGGTTTCGCCCTTTTTCAGCGAGCTTGCCTGCATGGCCATGTTCATCACGTCGGCGCCGAGGCGCTTGCCCGCGATCTCGAAGCTGGCCTGGGTGCGGGTCGAGGCTTCGAAGAACATGTTGATCTGGGTCAGCCCCGCAAGCGCCGTGGAATGTTTCTGCGGGCTGCGGTTGAGATCCACGTAACGATCGGCAAGATCTAGGAGAGTGCGGATCGCATCGGGCCTGAGATACTCGATCCCCAGAAGGTGCCTTGCGTCGAAGCTCATGTGATGCCCTGAATTGCCTGCTGCCCGCTTATAGGAACTGCCCGGGCAGCGGGCAAGGCAGAAGGGCATTTACCGCGCCGGCGCGAGCGCCTAGTTTCGGGCCATGGATTCTTCGCCCGACACCATGAGCCCCGAAGCGGCGCTCGCGGCTCTTGAATGGCAGATCGAGCTTGGCGCCGACGAGGCGATCGGAGATCGGCCGATCAACCGCTACGAGCTTGCGGCCAAACAGGCCGGGGCGAGAGAGCAGGTGAATGCGCCCGCGCCAGCAGCCCCTTCAGCCCCTTCTGCCCCCGGGCGGGAGGCCGGTTCCGGCCCTGATCCCGTGGACGAGGCCGAGCGCCTCGCCGCTGCGGCCGATACGCTTGAGGAACTGCGCGCGGCCATCGCCGCCTTTGATGGCTGCGATCTGAAGAAGGGTGCGCGCAATCTGGTGTTTGCCGATGGCAATCCGGCCGCGCGGGTGATGGTGATCGGCGAGGCGCCGGGGCGGGAGGAGGATCGCATCGGCAAGCCCTTCGTGGGGCGCGCGGGGCATCTTCTCGATCGCATGTTTGCCGCCATCGGCCTTTCGCGCAGCGCGCCCGATCCCGATCACGCCCTCTACATCACCAATATCCTCCCCTGGCGGCCGCCGCAGAACCGTGATCCCACGCCCGGGGAAATCGCCGTGATGCGCCCCTTCGTGCTGCGCCATATCGAGCTTGTTGATCCCGATGTGATCGTGCTGATGGGCAATATCGCCTGTCAGGCGCTTCTGGGGCGGCGCGGCATCACCCGCCTGCGCGGCCATTGGCACGAGCTTGGCAGGCGCCCCGTGCAGCCCATGTTTCACCCGGCCTATCTGCTGCGCAACCCTTCCGCCAAGCGCGAGGCCTGGGCCGATCTGCTCATGCTGAAATCGAGATTGGAGAAATCCCATGCCGAGGATTGACGAAAGCAGGAAATTCATCCCCGTGCGCATCGCCGTGCTCACCGTATCCGACAGCCGCGGGCTCGAGGATGACAGATCCGGCGAGGTGCTTGTCGGGCGTATCGCGGAGGCAGGCCATATCCTCGCCGATCGCAAGATACTGCCCGACGAGCGCGATCAGATCGCAGCGCAGTTGCGCGCATGGTGTGAATGCGAGGATGTGGATGTGATCATTTCCACCGGTGGCACCGGGCTCACCGGGCGGGATGTGACGGTGGAGGCGCACCGGGATGTTTACGAAAAGGAGATCGAGGCCTTCGGCATCGTTTTCACCCATGTCTCGATGCAGAAGATCGGCACATCGGCGGTGCAATCGCGCGCCACCGGCGGGGTGGCGAAAGGCACCTATCTCTTCGCCCTGCCCGGCAGCCCCGGCGCCTGCCGGGATGCCTGGGACGAGATCCTGAAGCTTCAGCTGGATTACAGGCACATGCCCTGCAATTTCGTCGAAATCATGCCCCGCCTCGATGAGCATCTGCGCCGCAAGTGAAACGGTCCGAAGGGGCGATGACGGCCATTGGCCGCAGGCATGATGCGGGCCGCGGGCTTGGCGGGAGCGCCGCGGGAGCTTATCTTGTGTGAATGGCGCGCCGGGCGGGCGCGGATGAAAGGATGAAACGGCATGCGCTTTCTCGGACGCAGCCTTACCGGCCTTTTCCTGCTGGCCGTGACCATCGGCCTTCTGGCCTGGGCCGGCGGCGTGATCGTGAGCGCGATCGAGGCGCGAAAGAGCCGCGAGGCGCATGTCATCGCGCCGCGCGAGCGGGTGTTTTCCGTTGCTGTCGTGAAGGCGGATCCGCGCGATATCGCTCCCATGATCGAAACCTTCGGCGAACTGCGCAGCCTGCGTCAGCTTGATCTGCGCGCCATGTCATCCGGCCGGATCGTCTATCTTGCCGGGGAATTCGAGGAAGGCGGGAAGGTGCGGGCCGGCCAGCGCCTCGCGCAGATCGACCCCGCGGAAGCGCGATCGGCGCTGGAGAACGCCCGGGCCGGGCTTGAAGAGGCCGAGGCCGAGCGCAAGAGCGCCGAGGCCGCGCATGAGCTTGCAAAGCGGGATCTCGAGCTTGCCGAGGCACAGGCCGAGCTTCGCGCGCGCGCCCTTGCCCGCCAGCGTGATCTTCTGGCGCGCGGCGTGGGCACGGATGCGGCCGTGGAGGCAGCGGAGCTTGCCGATCAGGCCGCGCGCCAGGTGGTGCTTTCGCGCCGCCAAGGGGTGCAGCAGGCCGAGAGCCGCCTTGCAAGGGCACTGATTGCCCTGAAGCGGGCTGAAAACGCGCTTGCAGATGCACGCCGCCGGCTGGCCGATACCACGATCAGCGCGCCTTTCGCCGGCCGGCTTGAAGGGGTATCGGCCATCGAGGGCGGGATCGTGCAGAAAAACGAGCGCCTCGCCCGGCTCATCGATCCCGCGGCCATCGAGGTGGCTTTCAGCGTTTCCACCGCGCAATACGCCCGCCTTCTCGGGCCGACCGGCTCGCTCGCGCCGCTTCCGGTGGAGGTGCGGCTTGAAAGCGGCGCTGCGGATGGGCCGCTGGCCGTGGCAACGGGCACGCTCGGGCGCGAAAGCACGACAACCGGAGAAGGGCGGACGGGCCGACAGCTTTTCGCCCGCCTCGAAGGGGCGGCGGAAGCGGGGATGCGACCGGGAGATTTCGTGCGTGTCCGCCTGTTCGAGCCGGTTCTGAAGGATGTGGTGAAACTGCCTGCACAGGCCCTCGGCCCGGATGGCAGCGTTCTGGTTCTGGATGGCGGGAACAGGCTCGAGGCGCTGACGGTGAAGCTTCTGCGCCGCCAGGGCAATGATGTGATCATCCGCGCCCCGGCGCTCGCCGGGCGGCTCGTGGTTGCGCATCGCACGCCGCTTCTTGGCGCGGGGATCAAGGTCAACCCGCTGCGCAGCGATGCGGAAGGCGGTTCGGCGGGCGACGGCGCCGGGGCAAGGGGCACCACGCTTGCCGGCGAAAGCCCCGGAAAGGGCGGCTGAAATGGCGCGTTCCCTGCCTCCGGCCGCCAGCGGAATCCTTTCCTATTTCACCCGTCACCGCACCGCGGCCAATCTGCTGATGCTGCTGCTGCTGGCGATGGGCGCTGCGGTATTGCCGAAGCTGCGCACGCAGTTTTTCCCCGATATCGTGATCAGCCGCATCACCGTGAGCGTGGAATGGCCCGGTGCGGGGGCGGAGGATGTGGATCGCGGCATCGTGCAGGTGCTGGAGCCGCCCCTGCTTTCCGTTGACGGGGTGAAATCCACGAGCACGGTTTCGCGCGAGGGCTCCGGGGTGATTTCGCTCGAATTCGAGCCGGGCTGGGACATGGGGCGCGGCGAGGACGAGGTAAAGGCCGCGATCGACTCGATCAGAACTCTTCCAGAGGGGGCCGAACGCCCCGAGGTGCGCCGCGTGGCCTGGCGGGATCGCGTAACGGATGTGGTGATCACCGGGCCGGTGGCGGTAGAACAGCTTGCCCGCTTTGCCGATGAATTCACCTCCCGGCTCTTTGCCAGGGGTGTCACGCGGACAACCATCCGAGGCGTCGCCGCGCCGCAGATCGTGATCGAGGTGCCGGGCGAAAACCTGATCCGCCATGATCTCACCATGGCCGGGATCGCTTCTGCCGTTGCCGGGGAAGCGGCGGCAGATCCGGCGGGCGAGGTGCGCGGCGCCGACGCCCGCGTGCGCACCGGGATCGCCCGGCGCACGGCGCGAGAGGTGGCCGCGATCGTGATCTCGGCCCTGCCGGATGGCACACCCCTCACGATCGGCGATGTTGCGCGGGTTCGCGTGGAGGGGCCCGATCGCGAACGCGCCTATTTCCAGGGCAAGAACCCGGCGATTTCGCTGCGCGTCGATCGCTCGGCGGGCGGTGATGCGGTTGCCATTCAGAAAACGGTGGAAGAGGTGGCGGCGGAAATGGAGCGCATCCTGCCGCCCGGGGTCGAGATCACCCTGATCCGCACCCGCGCCGAGGCCATCTCCGCCCGCCTGAACATGCTGATGAAGAATGGTCTTACCGGCCTTGCGCTGGTGCTGGCGCTCCTCTTTCTCTTTCTCAATGCCCG
>Ga0256832_1000286_pt1 | contig 31888 bp, 49 predicted proteins | sample 134614metaG_FD_190534 | JGI IMG/M metagenome (GOLD analysis project Ga0256832, IMG submission 190534) | Hydrothermal vent microbial communities from Lau Basin, Pacific Ocean - 134-614 | ecosystem: Environmental > Aquatic > Marine > Hydrothermal vents | place: Pacific Ocean: Lau Basin | collected...
CTCCCCGTCGCGACCCTCCATGATCCCCAGCTCGATCAGAAACTTGCCGGGAATGGCGCCGTAATAGCGGATCACATCGTAGGCACGCGCACTGCTCCACTTGTACGGCTGGTCCCGCATCCGGTCGACCGGCTGGTTGTCGGCCTCCCACACGGTGTAGCCGTTCATGTGCTCAGCCAGCATGATGTCGACGTGGCGCGGCAGCCAACCGGGAAGATCCTTGCTGTCCTGCAGCTCCCGGCGTGTCATCTCACGCACCTCGATCACGAACCGCCCGTCGTTGACCGTGGTCGAGTCTGCAGAGGGGAAGAACCTGACCGGGTCCACTACGCGATAGCGGTGCACCGTGGTCCGCTCACGCCGCAGCTTCCCGTTCTTCCACCGCGCCACGTATTTCACGACGGTCTCAGGACCGGCCACGATCGCCGCCGGGAATGTCACGAAGTCGTCGAGGAAATCGTCGAACACCTGCGGCCAATCCGCGTTGATCAGCTGGTCCTCGATCAAGTCAGTATGCGCGCGAGAAGCGTCCTCGGCTTGGCGCTCAAGCTCACGAAGCAGCGTCTCACGCATATTCTTGGCCGCTTCCTCCAGCGCCTGCGCGTCGATCTCAACGCCAGAGGCCAGCGCCTCAACAAGGTTGTTCATCAGGTAGTCCGCCGCAAAGTCCTTCATGTCTTGCGGCAAGTCAGGGACAGGGGTTGGTTTCAGCTCGAACAGCCGGTTCTCATTCAGGTTGAGCACGTTACGCAGGAACGCAAGCGCAGTGCGGCACTGACGCTCGACCAGCGGGAACCACACCGCGGTCTGCTCGCCGCCGAGCAGTGACATCTCCTCCGTCGTGTAGACTCCCTTGCGGAGCCTCAGCGACTCCTTGATATCCTTGTCGACGCCTGACGATACTCTATTCGCTCGCGCGTCCTCCAGCTGGCGACGAACGAACCCGGCCAGCTCCTGACCCGGCTCATCGTAGATCTTCTTGATCTGCTCGATGTCCTTCTGAACCTGCTGCGCCCGCTGGTTACTCTCCTTTCCAGCCACGGCCTGCCTCGCCAAAGGGTCGGCCAGCTTGCCACGGTCCAGCGCCGGCGCTGACGAAGGCAGCCCAACAACTCTCAGGTTCAGCGAACGCGCATCAAACTCCATCAGTCTCGTCTCTCGGCTTGGCAGGCAAATCCTTGGGCACTACTACCAGACGATAACCAAGATAGTCGAGAACTTTTACCAGATGGATGATGCGCATCTGCTCATTCGTGTGGCCGAACAACTTATAGAGCGACGACCGGCTAATCCCCGTCTCTTCAACCATGTCCATGACCCGCACTCCCTTGAGATTGCGGACCAGATCCAGCGACCGGGACAGATACGGGAGCCGGTCCATCATCTGCGACACGACCGCGTCCAGCGTCGGCGCCACCATTCTGCGAAACGGGCCGCCCAAGTCAGACATAGAGGAACCTCTTGGACTTTGGCTTGCTGGAATCGACCCCGTAGGGATCAAGCAGGGAAATCTTTCGCACGCGATACCCGCCAAGGTCGTCTTCAAACAGCGTATTGCGCCCCGTCACTATGGTCTCGCCGCCGTTCTGAACGTAGTTGGCTAGGTACTGGCATGCGTCATGGATATGACTGTAGCGGCCCGGCTCCCCATCCTTGTTCGGCACCATGACCACCTGCCGACCACCCAGCGCAGTCTTCTTCTCCTTCCACTGATACCCGCCAAGAAACCCGCCAACCAGCATCTCGCACCGCTTGTTGACCTTAAACGCCTCGCGCCGTCGGAGAAACCAGCGCACGGCGTCCAACCGCGCCTGCAGGCTGTTAGTCGTCGCAGGCATGACCGTGAACCCGTGCTGCGCCAGCACCTGCAAGGGACGCGCCTTGTCGATGCCAGATCGCACCGTTGCCGAGGGGTCACCAACGATGATGTGCCGAAACCCCGGATACTCCGACCGGACAAACGGCGCCAGATGATCCTCGATGAACTCGATCAGCGAGCAATCTTCCTCAAACAACTCGTCGTAGATCTCCAGCCGGCCGTCCTTGAACTGACCAAACGCCACGGCGGGGCTATTCCCATTCCAGTGCGTAATTCCATGGCGCCTCACGCAAATCACATGATGCTTAACATTCACGCAGTAGCGGCGCGACTTCTTCCTCACTACGCGGAATCGTGCGTTCCTCGGCGCGACTGATTGGATCCTGCTGTTGAATGACAGCCTATACCCATCCCCACTAACAACTTCACGCCCGTCAGCAAATACACTCGTCTGCCCGCGCTGAACGCGGACTGCCGCACTACCACCAGCCAGCACTGCCATTTCCTGTAGCTGGTCCGCAATGTGCTTATGCGCGGTGTAGATAGTGATCTCAGCCCCGCCAGTATGCCCCGGCCGAACATGGCCGTCACCCAAGGCAAAGGCTTCGATAAATAGTTGCAGTAAAGGACCGTCAAGCCTCATCACCTCGGGCGGTATGCGCCGATCCGCCTTACGCGACCCCAACCCATACAAGTATTTCCCGAGCACGTTGTCAGTTTTGTGGAAACCCTGTTTGCTCTCTGCCCATCCTTTACCCTTCAACCACCGAGAAATAACAGCGCGATGCTCCTGCTTTGTCTGCGCGATGGTGATCCGATAGCTATTCTCGCTTGCACGTTCGACACTCCCATCTGACATGAAGATGCCCATGAACCACGCAAACCACTCTGCGTCGTAGCCCATGATCGTCTCAGGCGTCTCCCCAAAAACGCGCGCCGTCTTATCCAACGTAGCGTGAGTACCACGATGCTCAGCAAGCCATCGCGCTGTCCTAAACGTAACCTGCCCAGTATCAGAACTACGCAAGGGAACGCGGTGCTCAGGGGTAACACACATGCTCAGCGTCTGAGATTCCCACTCTAGCCACTCTCCATCATGCGGCTCATCCACAATAAAATTGATAGGCTCATACGCAGCGACGCCAGTTTTTGGATCACGCGCCAAAATCTTGTCGCGCTCCTTGTCCAACTCCCTAAAAAACTTCCACCCGGAGTCAGTCAAAACCTCTGTTTCGTCGTCATAGCATAAGCCAAAATCCATTCCCATCAGCAGCATGTGGCTCCTGTCCGCCCGCAACCTGTTCTCCGCGCTTACATGTTCATGTTCGCGAAACATGGGATAGACCGGGTGCCCTGACAAACCCATCGTGAACTCACCAAGCACGAACCGCTTGATGTATTCAGGGTCGTGACGATGGGTTGCCACAATATCCATGTAGTAGTCATACCCCTTGCCAAGATTCTCGATGTTCTCCGCCTCGGGGTTTGGCTCGAATTGGGCGCGGGCCAAATCATTCGGATGCTCTGGGTCATAGATCGGGGTGAGCGCAGGCGGCTGACGGAACAAGACAGTCCCCGGCGCCGGATCAAGAACAAACCGCTTGTACATCCAGTGCTTCACGCTGGATGGATTGCTGTCGAAGATGATCCCGGACCACGTGTACTCACCGTCAGCCTTGGCCGGATATCGCCCGACCCGCATGAACACAGCGTCCGGGACAAACTCGGCAATCTCCGACGCCTCGTTGATCCACGCGCCCGTCAATTCCAGCGACAGCAGGTTCGCCATCGACCGCTCGTCGTCCATCGGGAAGAACCAGAACTGCGCCTCGACCTTGGTGCCGTCAGGCAGGTCTCGCTTGAATGTCGCCGTGATGGGAGAGCCGTACTTGATGGGACATACAGACTGGGGCAACCACTGCTGGAACGTCTGTATGGTAGTCGATTTTAGTTGCGGGAAGCTGTTACGAATAATCGCCCACCGCGATCTTCTCACACCATCCGGGCCGGGCTTCTGCTCAGTCGCCCGGATGACCAGCTCAATGACAGAAGCCGAAGACTTCCCCGAACCGACAGGACCAACGATGCCCTTGATATGCGACGTCTTGTCCTCATGAAACAATCGGCCCGTCGGCGTGGGGATATACTCCGGCATTCTGCGCTAAGCCACTCTCTCAGAAGGCGTTATGATACGCACCATGTTCAGCGCAAGGGAAGTGCGCAGGTCTTCCAGCGACCCGTTGTTGTCGATGGAGAGGTCGCCGCCGACCCACTCATGCTCGGGCAACCTGCCACCAGCACGCTTCTCCCGCGCCTCGTCAGAAGCCCGAATCTCCACCACGGTGCCTCCGTAAGCACGAACAAGCTCGGCCTCCTCCTCCGTCTCGACATCAGGGATCACCGCGCCAGCCAGCTCCGCGTCCTCCTGCTGCGCCATCTCCATGTGCGCCCGCAGCGTCATCTCCAACACCGCCAGCCACAGCGCCTTGTCGACCCCATGCCCCCAGCCATACCGCAGGGAGTCATAGAGCATGAACGGCGTCACCACCTCGCCCGTATCCGGGTTGTCCCACAGCGGCGCCCGATACATCTCAGGGTCGGTTAAGTGCTGCGGCTTGAGACCCAGCGGCTGCAGCATGGTCAACAGGCCGCGCATGGGCGCATCAGAGAACGCGATCCGCACCAGCTCAGCGCGCCCAGCCGCCACATTATGCAGCTCGGCGAATATGTCCGCCGCCGTCGACCGGCCAGACCACGGCGCGCCGATGAACCCGACGACGTGAAACTGCGAGAACTTCATCCTTCACCCCCAAGCACCTTGACCAGCCACGTGCCAAGTATCAACTTGTACTTGGCCTTGGTGTCCTGATGGAACCGATAGGCCGTGGCCGACAAGACGTATCTCAAACCTCTTCCTGCCTGTTCACGAGTCGATGCACCAGCGCCTGCGTGGCACCGATCAGCGTGTAAAGATGCGACACCGCCACGGCATCGGCGATGCGCGCACCGTCGTCCATTACAACCGCCACCGCGATGTCCGTAATATGCTCGCCTTCCTCCATCATCCGCAGCAACCCATCGACAACATCTAGGACATCCTCGTCCACAGCAGCCTTGGACAGCGCCCCTAGCCGCTCGCGCAGATCGACCACTTTCGCGGCACTCATGCGCGCCCCTCACGAACGTCAGAAGCGAACAACTGCATTTCCTCTTTCAGCATGTCCAGCATCGCATAGGCTGCCTCCTCGCTGTGGTCAGCGATGCCACATTGCAGAGAAAACATCGCCTCGGCCCCGGCGTAGAAAGCCCGCCGCATCTCCTGCCGCTGGATCGCCGGCGCACCATTCGGGACCACCAGCTTCTCGAACGTCTCCCACTTCTCGCCGATCGTGTTCATTCCTCACCCCCAAGCGCCTTGACCAGCCACGTGCCCCGAGGCCAGCGCACACCGATTACGATACCGACCGCCAGTATGATCATCTGCGCCGCCACCCACCCCCACTGCGGCCCGAACAACAAGCCGACCAAGGTGAAGGCCGCCGTGGAAACGATCGCCGTCAGCATCACGATCAGCGCCGGAAACAAACATTCAGTCCATACCCTATCCCAGTCCACCATACACCTCCTCATATCGCGCCTGCAGCCTCTCCAGAATCCACTCCATGATCTTGTACTGCGCCATCGCCCGCTGGCGGTTGGCGCGCGCCTCATCCTCCTCATGCTGGACCACCATGCCACCGCCGCTAGTGACGCGGCCGTCCTTCTCCACGTACCCTTCCAACTCGAGTTCGTCAGAAAGACCCAGCGCGACAACCGCCTCCGGCTTCAGTATCGCCTCAACGACGACCGAGTCAGTACCGCTCTCATGCGGCGCCACAATCGTGTTCACGCTCTCGATCATTCCCAGCGCGATCTTCATGTCGCACCCCGCCAGCATCGCCGCCGGATCGTCGACCACATGCGCGATCTGGTCGTCGGTGAAGTGGCTCAGATCGTCGAACTCGATCGGATACAGCGACTGCCTCGGATCGTCCGGGAAAACGTACCCCTCTGGCCTGATACTCACTCCACAACCACCCAGTCGTCCGCCAGCAAATCCGTCTGCGACGCAACCCAAGGTACTATTTGCCCATCAGCAGTACGCATGTCGATGTGCGCGCGATAAGTAATATCTGTCCCTTCCGGGTAAATACCCAGCAGTGGCGGACGATTCGCTTTGAACACGGAGCCGGGCACAAGGAACACAAACATGTCTTTACCGTTCCACCCGTCCCGCGCCATCTTCTTCCCCTGCTTGATATGGTCAAGCGCTTCTGAAAAATTCATTCTCTAACCTCCTCATACGTTTGATCAAAAATACCCGGCTTGCACGGGTAGAACTCGCCCTGCACGCCCTTGATGACATAGTCGCCCAGCTCGGCGCGCATGGCCCCCTCAAGCGTGTAGATCAAGACACCCACGTGCTGCGTCCCATCCTTGAGCGCCCGGCCGCCACACCACTTGGTAACGGTCGACACAGCGCCGTCCTCGACCCGCATGGCCTCGATCTCTACTGGCTTCTTTCTATATCGTTTCACCCTCATCACTTTCTCCCCTGTAATACCCTCAGCACGATGTTGTACATGGAGCTGGGCGTGTAGGGCACGGCCCCCAGCTCCTGTCTGATGATCCCTCGCGAGACCAGATAAAGATTCCCCGGCCCGTCCGTCGGGTCGTTGAACAGCAGGTCAGCCCTCGGGTCGATGTCCACCGTCGCGGCAACCTGCTCGATGTACGCCTTGGTCGGGTTCTCCTGATGCGGCGCCCACCTCGAAATAATCTGCTTCACGCTGCGCAACCCATGTCGGTTGTAATAGTTCAGCAGTAACACCAGCAGCGCCCGGTACCCATACCCATGCGTCTTGAAGCACTCATAGCCGGGCGTGCCACCGGATGGGCATCGTACCTTCCCCCGCCACCTGCTGGAGCTGGCACGGATGTTACCGGGATTGCGGTTCCTGTACCCCAACGGCGCCCTGCTCGCCGGCCACGGCAACGGCTTCACCAGCTGCAGGTCCGGGAACGAATCCGCGGACTTGGGCCGGAGCGGCCGCACCAGCTCAGTCGTCGGCGGCGGGGGCGGCGCCGGTGGTTGAGACGGCGCCGGTGGTTGAGACGGCGCCGGTGGTTGAGACGGCGCCGGCGCCCGGCCCAGCGCCTTGAGCGCCTTGCCGATCGCGGCGCGAGCGACCAGCAAATGCCGCCTGACATCAGTAGTCATCAAACCAGTCCTCCGCCTCGAACCCATCCCGCGGCGGCTGCGGCGGCGGGGGCGGAATCTGTCGACGGTGCGCCGACGTCACAGCACGCCGCCTCACCTCCCGCCGCTTGTGGTCCACCAGCGTCGCGTCCCGGTACGCCCCGGCCGCGACCCCGCCACCAAGCACCAGCCCTATGACCGGCCCCACGATCTGCCCGATGAAACCACCGGACGTGTCCACCCCCAACGCCCTAAATGTCTCGCACAGCAGCGGCGCCACGGCGCCGAGCACGGTGTAGACAGCGCCCCGCAAGATCGGGCGCTTTGGCAAAAAGGCAGGCATCTCTTTCTCCTAGTCAACAACGATGCCCATCTCTTTAGCAAACAATCGCGCCTCTGTCCGCCAAGCAGTCTCAGAATCGAACGCATTTCGCAACTGATAGACACGCCCAGGAAACTCGTCGACCAGCGGAAGCAGTCTATCGACCACACTCTCGGTGTCACCATTCGGCAGCTGGTCTGCCGACCCCAGCCCAGCGCGCCGCGCTCGTTTCCACGCCGGCGCGTCCACCAGCACCAGCACCGACCGGACAGCCTGCGCGCCGCGCCCGTCCAGCACGGGGGCGATGCCCATCTGCAGCAGCTCGCGCGCCTCCATCTCGGTGCGCACGTCCTCTGCCACGACCCGCAAATCGTCGCCTCGGCGCACGGCATGCAAGTTCTCCACCGCGTACCGCCACAGCACAGGCAGAATACGCGGGTCGATGTTCCTCATCGCGCACCCCAGCTCCTCCTTGACGCGCCGCCCAGTAACACCGGCAAGGCCAGCCTCGGCCGCCCGCGGCAGAGGCTTCTCCTTCAAGTCCGGCTTCACCAGCCAGTGCGCGCCACCACCAAAGGCATGACGCATCACCAGCGGCATCGCCATGTCGATCAGCGGATCGGCGAACGCCCGGCGGACGAACCCCGCCCGCTCGTTCAGCTCTTCCGCAAACGTCGTCTTCCCGGAATAACTAGGCCCCGCAAGGCCCACCAGCAACATCCCCATCTGTCTCTCCCCTGTCTGTCGGCAGCGCTACTTCGCCACCTTGTTCAAGCGACGCGCATACGGGTGCAGATTGCACTCGATCTCGTCGCACCGGCTGGCGTCGGCCACGCCGCGCGGACACTGCGCCGTGCAGAACGCGCGAATCGCCATCGACGCCGGATAGTTGATCGCCTTCTCAAGACGCTCCCCGTTGCGCCGCACGGGGCAAAACTCGATCGCCATCCCACAAACCTCTTGCAAGCATGCCAAGTAGCACTATAATGCCACATAATGACTGCATAGGGAACCGCAAAAACCCGTTCGCCCCCTGCTCTCGGCCGGCACCCACAGGCTCTCCACCGGCATCTTGCCAACCCCCACCACTGCCTCGCCGCGCCGATCAAGGGGCGCCTTTTATTTCAGATAATTGACAGCAGGGGAGTATGCGGTAGAATGCCGTCACTCATCAGTTTCCCCCCTGACTCTGATGACGCCGACTCATGGTGGAGTCTCCAGCCCCGGCCGACGAAAGTCAGCCGGGGCTTTTTTGTGGGGCTCAGTCGTCAGCGTCGCTCGCCGGCAGCAGGGCGTTCACCACCTCGATCGCATCCTCCGGCGTCGCCTCGATCAGCTCCTGATGCACGGGGTTGATCTCCCGCGGACGAGGGGACTCCTGATCACCGAGGTTGATCGTCAGCGACCAACCACCATCGGAACGGTCGCCCCCGCCGGCATGCGCCTCGTCCTTGCGCGTGGTGCTCAGCGCAAAGTCCCCCGGGTTCAATCGCTCCGCCATCCAGTGGTGATGCTTCATCTTCGTCGAATGGTCGATCTCGGCAGCCAGACCAGCCTCATGCACATGCCGCCACGCCTGCACCGTCTTGGCCTCCTTGAACAGCTTGCGGTTCTGCTCGGTGGCGTTCAAGAACTTCACCATCAGCATCTCCGTCACCCCCAGCGACTCGGCAATGTCCGACAACGTCTCGCCAGAAGCGAACCGCTCGCAGATCACATACGCCCCGACGCGCGCCAGCACCCAAGCATGGCGCGCCGTCACCGCCGACTTCAACTCAGCCGGCAGGTCGCGATCCTTCACGATCGCGTCCACCTCCTCCGGCGGCAGGGAGTGCAGATGCTCAGACGCCGCGGCCACCTCCCGCAGAAGCTGGTCGTAATCAGAGGGGTGGCGCAGGCTGCGACCAAGCGCCGTGGCAAAATCCCGCACCGCCGGGTGCGCCGGCAGCTGCTCGTCCTCCAGCGCCTTCAACCGACGCGCAGCATTCAGCAATAGCTCTTTCGGGTCCATGCGGAAGATGGTAGCAGGATCAGGGCTTTATCGTGTAGACGCGGATCGGCAACTTGAAATGCTCTATCGTGGAATACGCCCGGTAGTAATACTTGGCGTCGCCCGGCTGCTCCACGATCAGCACGATGCAGGGAGTCCGGCTGGTCTGGAAGCTGTAGAAAAGTGACTGGCCGACGGCCTCATACCACTTGTTCGCAAAGTCCATCTCGCAGGCGTAGCCGATATCCGTGTTGCTGTCACGGAACAGACAGTCCGCCCGCGTCCCGTCCGGCAGGCGCACCTCGGTCTCGCCACCGTGGAGCATGCAGAACTGGCGCTGGTAATAGCGCTCATGATGAAGGTGGCGGGCACAGGACAGCACGGGCAAGACGAGGAGCAGCAGGGCTGCGATGGGGCGAAGCATCAGAGGCGCCTCTGCCACGAGCGCTTAAACATGTTCATGTTCGCCAAGACGACCACGGCCACGATCGCGCCAATGGCGAGAGCGTAACCAGAACCACCAAGGATGAGGCCGACGGCTGTCGTTATCGGCACGGCGATGGCGGCCCCGACGGCGGCAAGCGGCGCGATCAGCAAGGGGGAAAAGAGGACGAAGCCCAGCAGGGGGTTGGTTTCGTTGTGAGGTTGGGTTCGCGGGGCTGGGCGCGTGGAGTTGGCTGGCCGAGCTGGCTTGCAAGCGCGGCGTTGGGCGCTGGAGATCTGGTGAGGCGCGAGCGGAAGGGGGCGCTCGGGTTCAGGCTCGGCAGCAGCATCGAACAGGTCGAAGTCGAACGGCTCGAAGGGGTCATCGGGTTTGGCTGGCAGGGTCATGGTGAGGCTCCGTCGCGCGGTTAAGTGGGTTTATAGTACCACCTAGACGAAGCCTGCGCCAAGTAATGATGGATTAGATGAAGTAATCGGGTTTGGATCTGGCTGGAAATTTTTTGGGGGAAAGTTACAGCGCGGCGAAGCGGGTGGGGTTGCGGAAGGACGGGGCGGGCCGCGGATCTGAAGATAGGGGACGGAGTTCATGTAGCAGATTAAGTGGCGCCGGGTGGGGGCGCTACTGCGTGGCATAGAGAGGGCGGGGGGTCGGCGGGTCGCAGATCCACAGCCCCCTGTGGTCGGGCACGCCCCTTTGCCCAGCCGCGCCGCCGCGCCGCCAGCCGCGCCGCGCCGCCACCTGTAACCCATTGATATATAAGCATATTCGCCACCCCGAATCGCGGGCACAAAAAAGCCCGCGAACCAACGGAACGCGGGCACAAAAAAGGCGGCGACGCTTCGGCGTCGCCGCCTAGGTGGAACGAGGATTAGCTTTCCTCGCTTTCATCGGCGACCGCCAGCATGAAGGCGGCAACAGCCGACCAAGCCTCACGTAATGCAGAGTTCTCCGCGCGTGAGATACAGCGGTTGCCGACAGCAACCGCGAAGCGGATCTGATCCGCGCCGGGGAGACGGTCAGTCTCGCTTCCCGCCTCGCTGGCGTTGTCGTTGCCGTTGCCGTTGCCGTTGCCGCTGGCGCTGGCGCTGGCGCGGGCGTTGGCGTTGCCGTTGCCGTTGCCGCTGGCGCTGGCGCGGGCGTTGGCGTTGTCGTTGTCGTTGTCGTTGTCGTTGTCGCTGGCGTTGTCGTTGTCGTTGTCGTTGTCGTTGTCGTTGTCGCTGGCGTTGTCGCTGGCGTGCTTTGCAGCGCGCGCTTTTTCGGCAGCGTTCAGCAAGGTGAGCGCCTGCTTATCGATCGCTTGTAGCGACCGCTCCCAGTCAATAGCGTCTACCGCCTCTTGCGCGCCGAGGCTGGCGGCTTCCGCGTAGAGCCCGATACGGCGCGCAGCAGAACGCGCGTGGCGCGCGTACCTGTCGAACGTGAGCCATGCGGTCGCAGCAGGGTGCTCGCGACCAAGAAAACCCGCCGCCCGCTTGCTGCGCTTCAGCGCATGCTCTTGCTTAGGCGTGAGCGCCAATAGCAGTGCGACGCTCGAAGGCACTGGTTTCCCCGCCAGCGCGTATTCACGCGCCACCTCACGGAAAGCGTGAGAAAGCGCAGTCGTGGCTTTCTCGGCGCGTAGTGCGCCGTCGGCCGCTTTGCGCACAGCGGCGGTGACCGCGTGCTCATTTACAACAGCTTCAACAATAGTAGTTTCAACAGTACTAGTCATCTTCGTTTACCTCAATTAAACGGATTGATCCGCCGCCCCGGTCGTCGGTGGCGGCGGGCCGCCAGCACCTCGCCGGCGACAACCCGAACTATACGCGGGTCAGGGATTAGCGCAAGTAATCGGAAATTCGGCGGATCGATCCGCCGCCCCACGCGAGGCGGCGAACGCGCGGCATCACGCACCAGCACGTGTGCGTGATTACGCGGGATATACAAAGGCCTGCGGGTGCCACGTGACGACGACCTGCCGGTGCCACGTGGTGGCGCGTGTGCGGTGCGGGGCTTGGTGACAGCAAGTTGATAACAAATAGGCTGACATGAAGTGCGGGATGGCGGCGGCTCGGCCGGCATGAACAGCAACTCGAGAAAAATTTTGTTTATAGGTGGTGGCTGGTTATTTTGGGAGTACTTCTGGGGCGGAAAAACGGTATACAGTTTTTCGCGCCGAAACGCGTGAAATCAGCAATTCTGTTGACAAAGTATACAGTTTTTTAGGGTGGTAACGAGTAGTGAAGTTAAACTGTTACCTAAATACAGCATATAAGTATATGATTTTTATGTATATGTATTTATATAAGATAAATCGGTATACAGTTTTTGGAAGAGGGTGCCGTTTTGATTTTCGGAATCCGCGCAAGGGCAAAAATCAGGGCTTTTTGTTTACTTGCAGTAGCTATTACTTCAACATTGCTTTTCTTAGATATGGCGATGAGACACAGACCCGCTCTTTCGAGAACTGTTGATTCGTATACCCGCGGCCTTTTTCCTAACGATTTCATCACCTTGCCGTTGTTACCTAAAGCGTTACCTCGTTGTTACCTGTTTACCTTCCATTACTTGAAAATACCTTTCGCCATTTTTCGCCCGATTTTCGGCCATTCTGACCCCCTTTTCGACCTCCTCCGAGCCACCCCCGAAAACCGCGAAAGGTATTTCAAGGTAATCGATTTTCGCCGTCTCGCCGAAAATCCCCAGAGGTATTTCCAAGTAAACGAAAGGAATGTCCAAGTAAACGCTTTCACCTTCTTTTTTTACTCCTGCTGTCCCCGTCTCGCCCCCAATCACACCCATGCCGCCTCCGCTCCACCCTCTTTCCCCATCACCTACCATAAAAACTTCTTATCCTCCCCTACTACCCCGCATAAACCCGCAGCCAGCAGCCCCTCGCCAACCCATTACCCCGCCTAATCCATCTCCCATTACCCCGCCTAGTCACACACCCACACCCGACCCCAACTACTCCACATAAACCCGCAGCCCTGCCGCCCTCCACCCTGCCGTCTCCCCGTCCCAGCCAGCCCCACCCCTTGACATAAGCCCCCATTACCTGTTATAATACCCTTGTAATTTGAATTTCTTGAGGTGCTGAATGAGATAGCACTTCGCCCACCCAAACCGCGGACCAGTCCGCAAGGAGCAGGCAATGGCGGCCACAATCCTCGACAGCAACCCTTCCATCGACGCCACCCAACGCGGAGAGATCCGCGCGTGGGTCGAATCCATCGCGGCGTCTGCCGGGGTGGATGCGGACCTGATGATGGGGCGTGTCCATGGCATCACCATGGCGGTTGGCCGATGCGCCAACCCGCGCGCAGCCAAATACCGCGACGTGGTCGGGGCGATCCGCCACGCCGTGACCCGGCATGGCGACGCGGCCGTTGGCCTGCTCTTAGGCCCGCAGCTGGACCGGGTGCTGTCGTTCGCCCCTATGCCGGACGCGCGCCTGCGCCTGCTGACGATCCATCTTCTGTCGGCGGGCAACCCCCACTACGGCACGGTCAATGCTGTAGTGGGCGCGTACGCCCGCCATGTCTCCCGCCTTGCGGCGGAGGGCAAGCTTTACTCGACCCCGTACCACGTGAAGGTGGACGAGGTCATAGGGGCGGGCGTGGCCGCGCTCGATGAGGATCAATGCGCCGCCGCAGAGCGGCGCATGGCCATTATCGCGCGCTCGGAAGTCGAGTGCGCGGGCCGAATCCGCGTACCCGCAGGGTACGACTCTGTGCTGGCGCCAGAGCAGACGCACGCCCTGCCTCTGGCCCTTGCGCCTGCCATGCGGGCGCATGCCGTCGTCAGGCGCATCAGGCGGATGGTTCCGCGCCTGCCGGGTATGGACGCCGCGGATCATGGCCGCGCAGAGGACGTTGTCTTCGGCGCGGCGCGCCCGTTGCTCCGGCATCTGGCCGACAGCGGGCAGCACCGTCGTCTGGCGCGGCTGTACGCGCCATTTCGGGGCAACTGCGCCGCGCTGGCGAAGCTATACGCCGCGCGTGGCGCGTATAATGTTGGGCGCGCCATCGCCGAGGAGCTGGTGGCGCGCCTGCTGTCCGGCGTGCGGGCGGGGCAGCTTGCCCGCATCCTTGCGGCGTGCGCCAACGACGACCTGATGAGCGCGGTGGACCCTCTTGCGAGGGACCTGCTCGAGCCGTTGTTCGGCGACGTGTGGCGCCCTGCCGCCAGCTTGGCCGCCGTGGGGCGTACTCCGCACGCCGAGCGGCTTCTGCAGTGGGCCGTCAAGGCGAAGATTTTCCCGCGCTCCGATGCCATCCAGCTGGAAGAGCTCGCGGATCTAGCCGTGCTGTTCGGCAAGAATTTCGACCTTCTTGCCGCCCACATCGAGCGCTGCGGCGACGTGCACCGCGCCGCCAACGTAGTGCGGCGCGCCATGGAGGCGTGGGATCGCCCCATGCCGCAGCCGTGGCTGGCCTTCTTCGTGCGGACGCCGTCCGCTTGGGTTTTTGCGCCGGACTGCGAGCCGTTCGCCGGCGAGAAGCCGCCGCGCTCGAAATCGGCGCTTGTTACCATGCTGCACGAGCGAGGGTATTTGGATGGGCGCGAGGTAGCGCTCATGGGGCAGGGTCTGAGTCGTGCTGCCGCCCGCGAGGCGCTGGAGTTCGCGGCGCACACGCCCCCTGCTGGCCGCAAGGACGTGCCGGCGCCGAACCACCCTCGCATGGCGCTGTTGGCGCACGATGATCCGGTCGCCTTGCAGATCGGCGACCTTACCCACTGCTGCCAGCATCTGGGTGGTGCCGGGGAGGATGCGGCGGTCGACACGTGGGTACGGCCGGACGTTGGCGTGTGGGTCTACAAGAGCAGCGGGGGCGAGATCGTGGCGCAGGCCGAGGTGTGGCTGAGCCATGATCGCATGGCCATCGTGCTGGACAGCATCGAGGCGCGTGGCGGGGTGGACAAGGAGGCTGTCTGCCGGGCGTTCTACGAGTCCGCGCTGGCCGTGTCGAAGCAACACGGCGTCGATGTGTACGTCGGCGCCACGAAGTACGGCATCACCAAGGCGTTTATGAAGCGGTACGCCAAGGGGAAAGCCGTCAAGGCGCGTAAGCTCGGGCTTGTGCCGGCCTCTGGGCCGCTGGAGTACACTGACGCGCGGAAGGTGCGCAAGGTGTGCGAGGTACCTGCCGAGGCGAAGCGCTGGCTGCGCGAGGCCGATTTGGAGGATAAATGGGGCTGGGCCGCTGAGTAGGCGGCCCTGCCAATTACCAACCTTTGGAAAACTCCCCTGATGGGGTAAGGAGACTGCTATGGCTTTGCCTGACCACCCCTTCGCGTATCCCCGCACCCGTTTCGTCCGGGTGTGGGACGCGATCACGACGGCCGCCATAACCGCGGCCGCCGTCGCTCTTGCCGCCCTGCCGGCAGGGTGCTCGGCAGACTTTCGCCCTGCCGACCCTAGCCCCATTCAGGTCGGCGTGCCGATCGACACCTACTACGAGCGGATCGTGTCCGCCGTGCAGGCTGCCGATGCCTGCACCCTGAGGCCCGGCGACAATCTGCACGCCCGCATTGCCGCCTGCCGGCAGGCGGACCGGGTCTTGCAGGACGCGGGCCTGTGGGTTGCGTCCTGCCGCGACCACGACGGCGCGATCATCCCCACGGACGCCTGCCTTGAGGAAGGCGAGCGCCTGTGGGAGATGTCGGGAGCGCGGTGATCTGCTGACTGCCGCGCCCCGACCAGACCTTTTTTCAATCCGTGCTGCCCATGACACGGGCAGCAACATCAACGAACCCGCGTATAGACGCGGAAGGAGATCATTATGTTGATAGCGCAGTACCTGCCCACGAATCAGGCGTGGGCCGCCATCGACGCTGCTGGTCTGCCGATCGGGCGGCCCGCCCAGCCGTGAGGTTCTACGCGGGACCGGGCCGTGTGGACGTGGTGCTGGAGAGGCGCGACCGACGCAGGCTTGCGCCAGACCTCACCCCACTCGGACCGGCCGCTGTTCGGCCGGATCATGCAGGTGCTGACCACCAGCACCTGTGTGTCGTGTTTGACCAAGACTTCCCTGCGGGGGAAGGAGAGTAGAAATGAAGCAGATGACTTTTGAGGATTTCGACGTGCCGCCGCGCGAGCATACGCTGCTGTCGATCCGGCAGCGGCAGGACCGGGCGTGGGAGCGGTACCAGCGGCTGCGCTCCCGTGCCGACTGGCTGCTGGAGGGCTACTACTGTACCGAGCCGGCGGCGATGGCGCTGCGCCAGATCGACCGGGGGCTCGCCCATCGGGTGTGGCACGCGCTGATGAACGCCGCCACGCTGCGGGCGGAGATGATCGTGGACACGAGGTATCGGTGATGGGCTGTTCGCAGTGCCGGTATAACAGGCCGGGTTTGATGATGTGTGGTCGGGCGGCGACTCGGCTAGCCGCCTTCACGGGAGGCTCATCCACGGCCACGGCGCGTATGGACACGGGGCGAACACGACTGCTGTTACTGCCGAGCCGGGGCGCCTCCCTTCGTGAATCATGCCATGTCTGGAGGTGAGTGATGAACTGCAACGAATGCAGGTATCTCGGTGTGACTGGGCGGAGTTCGTCGGCCTGCGCCCGCATCGACGGGCGTCGGGCGGCGAGCGTCAAGGCGAAAGTTCTGGAGCCGGGCAGCGGGGCGCCATACGAGCGGATCGTGACCACCGGGTCGAGACGATGATGGTGGACACAAGTGATGGGGCGGTGTGCCTCACGAGGAGGGGTGATGGAGGCGCGTGACTGTTCTGCCTGCCGGTATCGGAGCGGGGACATGATGCTGCAGTGCGGGCGGTTCAATATCCGCCGGGTGCTGCGTGACAGCATGGGTAGCCTAATGGTGATCGCGACCAAACGTGCCTCGGTCGAGGTGTCGCGCGGCATTGTGGTCGGAGCGTCGTGTTTCTGCGGAAGGGGTCATGCGCGGGAGAAGTGAGCCATCGACCTGCCTTGCCTGCCGGTACGACAACCTGCGGGGAGAGGTGGTGTGCCGGCGCCTCGGTCCGCTGCGGCAGGTGGAGGAGATGGGGCGTGACTCACTGGGCAGGCACAGGCTCATGCTGCCCAGCGACAGCATGTCCGAGGCGCGGGCCGGGTGTTTTCTGGAGGGGCGAAGTGATGAGCAGGACTGATGAATTTCAGGGTTGCGAGGGGTGCAGATACAACGGCGTGGCGTCTCCACTGATCGAGTGCGGGCGGCTGGATCTGCGGGGCGGCACGGCGGTCTCGGCGCTGCAGGACGGGGCCGTGCTTGGCGGGGCGTATGTGATCGGCAGAACGCTGACGATGCTGGCGCACGGGACGGCGGGGCTGATCTCGCCATCGTGTTTCGTGGAGGCGCGCCATGATGGATTGCGCTGAACGATGGGTGCTTTGTAGAAGTAGAAGGAGAACGAGATGACCGACTGCGGTAACTGCAGATATTACGTGCATGGCTGGTGCATGCGGCCGCTGCTGCGCAAGCGGGGCGCGCTGCAGGTGGGCGTGGTCCTGCGCTTCGGCCAGCGCAAGGGGTGGCGGGCCTCGCACCGGCTGGTGTGCGGAGGTGAGATGAAGAATCTTGCATGCTGGACGGAGAAAGAATGATGGCCGCTGCTCGTACTTGATGGTGCCGCCCGATGAGTAGCATGATGTGCAAGCAGTGCCGCTACATGGTGGCCCACCAATGCCAGCGCGCCGTCGCCCGGACGGAGCACGCCAACCTGCTGCCGCCGCCGGGGATCATGTCGGTGGACATACGAATCTTGAAGCGGGTGTTCGAGATGCCCGCATCTATTGCCGCGAGAGCCTGCGCGGGACGAATAGATCTGCAACTTTCGCGACCTTTCAACTGCAAGACGGAGACAAGACCATGAGCAACAAAATGATTGAGCAAGTAACCGAGGTTGTAATGAAGGCGTACATCGAGCACGCCGAACTGGTGGAGAGTGGCGGATACGATCCGCGCAAGGCGGCGCGGATCAAGTGCAAGGGGGGCATGAAGTTCCCGCTCGCATCGTCGCCGGTGTCGCTGGACTGCGCGACCTGCCGCTACCGGCACAAGGACGACGACGTGTACGACTACTGCGGGCGGCTCGATGACTACCCGCAGATTCGGGAGGACGAGAAGCTGCTGGAGCAGTACAAGGAGGCGTCGCCGCTGATGTGCTGGACGCCGCACGACGAGGCGATCGCGCGCCTCGGTGACGATATGCCGGCGGTCTTCCGCCACCCCGAGCGCCAGTGGTGGGGCGACGCCATCATGCTCATGAACCACTATGGCGAGCTGACGAGCAAGCTCAATGGCCGCCTGCCAGTGGCGCTGACGGAGAAGGCCGACGGCACGGGGGAGCTATGGACCACCGTCGGCAAGTAGACACCTGCCACGGGTGTCACCATCACTTTCCCGAGAGGGTGAGCCACCTGCCGGACAGCCGGCAGTTCTGCCCGCGGGTGCTGACCAAGAACGATTTTGGTGAGTGGGCGTACCGCGATCTCAATCCGCTGGTTCCCCAGCACCGCACGCAGATCTCTCTCGACAGGCATGTGATGCTGCGGTACGGATGCTGGGCCGGGCGGGAGGTGCGCCAAGACAGGAGGGCGGCCTGCTTTGCTTACGGTCGTGCATGGGTGCGAGGTGCGGCATGACTGATCCGTGCGAAGGGTGCAAGTACTCGACGGAGCCGTTGCAGGCGAAGACCGAGTGTGTGCGTTTCAGAATGGTTGAGATGCTGAGGTTCATGGACCCGGACCTGTCACCGGCGATCGAGCTGCGGCTGGACGTCCCGGTCTTTTTTAATCGCCCTGAGCAGGAGGCATGCCATGTCTCACCCATGTGATCGGTGCCGATTCAGGCGGTGGAACCCGCCGTGCGGACACAGCTCGTGCCCGCCGGCGGGCACGAGCTGTGTCCGCACGGCGGCGCGCAACCGTGTTGCCGCGCTGGTAGACAAGCGGGTCGCCGGCGAGCAGGGCCAGCGCCTGTTCAACAGGTTCATGGCGATGCGTGTTCAGGTAATTTTTTGCGAGGTAAAGAACGATGAATGAGAAAATCGACAGAGAAAGAATGCTGGAGCTGTGGGGGCGCGTTGCCGCGCGGCCCGAGATGGGCCCGGTGCGGGAGCTGGTGCCGCTGGTGATCGAGCGAGCTGACACGACGCCGGGGCGCACGACGGCGGCGAGGCTGCGCCTGAGCCGGGAGCAGCTGGAGGACATCATGGGTCATGATGACCCGGTGGCCTACTTCGAGGCCGTGTTCCGCCGCCCGTGGGACGCCGGGTTCGACGTGATCGTGGGCTGGGAGGCGGTGGGGCGGGCGAGCGTGCCCGATTGGTACTGCCTCAGCCTGCTGGTGCACGAGGCGTTCCACCTCGTCAGGGCGGACGTGGTCCGCTGCATGGCGGCGGCGCGCCAGCACTTCGGCAGGGTCATCATCGGCGAGGTCGAGCGCAGGTTCACCCATCGCACGGCGTGGCGGTGGGAGGACGGGCGCGCCTACCTGTCGCCGACGGGGTTCTGGTGGCTGTACAACTGGCGAGCCGACGTTGCAATCAGCGAGCACGTCAAGCCCGTTTTCACGCCGTGGGTCAAGAGCGGCGCTTCTGTCAGCCACCCGCGGGACAGCGTGCTGTTCGTTGGCGGGCTGGGTACGCTCGACAGGCTGTACGAGGAGTGCAAGGACGTGGTGGACATGGCGCGGCAGGTCGAGCTGATCAAGACAGCGTGCCGTGGAGGCGTGGCATGAAGAAGAATGACACGCAGAGGGCTACGTTCTGCTTCGGATGCAGATACACCAGCGCGCGGACGTCGTGCTTTCGCCGGCTGTTGCTGTTCGGGCCGATCCACGAGGCGATCGGGGTGCTCAGGCATGCGGATCTGGGGGTGAGGGGGGGTTGTGACTTCTACTGCAAATCTATCTGGGGTGAACATCCCAGTCCTGTCGCACGTCATTCAGGAGACAGTCGAGCAGATGCTGCTCGTCACCGGGAGGACGCAGGCAGGGGTTACCACGGTCGTGCGGCTGGACGGCGCTGACATCTTGGTCGAGGCGAAGGTGGTTACTCGGTCGTTCTCCGGGCCATCCACCGGGCGGGCGATCATCACCGGGGTGGCCGGGTTCACGGCGGCGCTGGCGCCGTTGCCGTTGGATATGACCCTGCCTCAGGCCAAGGCGATAGAGGACACGCTGCAGGCGGTTGTCGCCGGGGCGGCTGCGTACCTCGACCTTGGTCGGCCACGCATCATCGAGCGGACCACGCCGGAGGGGCTGGCTGCGGGACGGATCGTCGTCGTGCCAGATGAGGTGGCGACCCTGTGCCGTATGGGGTCGGCGCTGTGCACCAAGGCGTTCCGGGTGCTTCCTGATGTATAGCAAAAGCGGCGTCGCGGTTGACTGCGGTAATTGTAGATACCACAGGCCAGAGGTTTCACGCTGGCACTGTGCTCGTATCGGGGCGTGGATTTTCTTGGCGCATCAATCGAACGTCGCGAAGAGAGACAGGCGCGTGCAGTCCCGGCCACGCCCGTATTGTTTTACCCCAAAGGAGGACGAGCTATGAGACTGACATGCCTTGAGGACAGGATGCGCCCGGCGATGCAGACGATCGGCCGGGTCAGGATGGAGCCTCGCTGCCGCATTGCCTCGCGCCACGACTTGCTGGGCAGCGGGGATCTGTGGGAGATCTACGTCTCGTCCGAGACGCCGATGATCGCCGGGCGTGATCCCGTCAACACCGAGCAGCTTGTGCTGCTGGCGGTGCACGATGCGTTCGGCGCGGCGGTGCTGACGGACACGTCTCGTGGGATCGTGTCGTCGACGACTGCCCGAGCGGTCAACGAGTTGACCAAGGGGCTGTTTGGTCAGCCGGCGGACTTGGTCCGCCTTTCCCGAGACCTGATGTACGCCACGCAGGATAATCGCTTCGCCACGCTGATGCGGGTGAGCGACGAGCTGCGGGGGGACATAATGGCCTATGACAGCATCCCGTTCTAGGGGCTTGACCTAAGCCTCTATTACTTGATATAATAGTTTTAGAAATTGGGTGGCACGGGCCACTACTTCAACTTATCGCTGACACCGTGCCGGTCAGCGGACAGATCCGCAACAAGCGGAAGGAGAAACGACATGGCAGACCAAGTCATCCCCCAGATCAATCTCGACCACGTACCTGCCCAGCTGCGCATCATGCGCGAGGCGGGCATCCCAACCATGTTGCTCGGCGGGTTCGGGGTCGGCAAGACCTCGGTGGTCGAGCAGTTCGCCGAGTCGATCGGCGCGCACATGGAGGTGATCCACGGCAGCCACTACACCCCGACGGACCTGCTGGGCGTAGGCGTGCCAGTCGAGGAGAAGTTCGTCCGGTTCCTCATGCCGGAGATCTTCCAGCGGATACGATCCGCGGCGCAGGACGGCAAGCCCACCATCCTGTTCATTGACGAAGTCACCCACGCCAGCAAGACGATGCTGGCTCTGTTCATGCAGCTGACTCTCGAAGGCAAGGTGGCCGGGCACGAGCTGCCCAAGGACACCTACATCGTCCTTGCTGGCAACCGCAGGGAAGACCGGGGGCCGTTGTTCAACATGAACCACATCCTTACCAACCGTCTCGCACTGTATGAGGTGCAGGCGCCCACGGTGGACACGTGGGCGGCGTGGGCATCGGCGCACGACGTGGCCCCCGAGGTAGTGGCCTTCATCATGCGCAACCCGCACCGGCTGGTGGACGTGGACACGAGCCGTCTGATTAACATGACGCCCCGCTCTTGGGTCAGGGCTGGGCAGGTGCTCGCCAAGGCGAAGGATATGCCGAGCGCGGTGCGCATGGCGGCGCTGCACTCGCTGGTCGGGCCCATCGCCTTCGAGCTGGAGGCGATGATCGAGCTGCGGGACAAGCTCCCCAGCATCAAGGAGATCCTTGCCGACCCGGACGGGGCGCCCGTGCCCGACGTGGGCGACATGGCCGCCTTGTACATGACCTCGGTCATGGTCGCGCAGCACTTCGACAAGGAGAACCACGAGGCGCTGGGCACCTACCTGTTCCGTCTGCCCGAGGACATTGCGGCGGTGGGCTGCGTCATCATCGGCAAGCGTGGGATGGACAGCCTGCTGTTCACCCTGCCGGGGGCGAGCAAGTATCTGACCGCCCTGTCTAAAGCCCTTTTCGACTAAGCCATAAAGAACCCCCCGGCGAGCGAGGGGAAGGAGAACATCGAAATGAAACGGCTAGAGAAACTAGCACGGAGCGTCATGCTCATCAACGTCACCATCCGTGGCATCGGTGGCGAGAAGAAGGACAGGACCCGGTCCGCCGCTATTGCACAGAGCAACAATGCAGACGCGGACCGCGTGAACCTCTCGATCAGCACGATCAAGAGGGAGCGGCTGAAGCCGGTGCGGGTGGCGGCGGAGGCGATTCGCGCCGAGCTGCGCCGCTTCGGCACGCCGTTCGGCGGCACCAATACCTACGCCGTGCCTGCGCATCGGGTGCCTGACGCCCTCACCCGCATCCGGGTCAAGATCATGGAGCGGGAGGACGCCGTGGCCGACATGCTGGCGGACTACGACAGCATCAAGGCCGAGGCCAAGCTCGCGCTAGGCGAGCTGTGGGACGAGGAGAAGTTCCCGTCCAAGGTGAAGCTCCAGCAGGGGTTCACGGCCTCGGTGCACGTGATGCCCGCTCCGGGGCTGGGCACGAAGCTGATGATGGTCACGCCGGAGGCGGCGGACATGCTGATGCAGGCGGCTGAGGAGTCGTCTCGCGAGGTGTTCAATGGCGTCATCAACGACGCCGTGCAGCAGCTTATCGAGAAGGTGAAGCACTTGCACGCTGTGGTCACGGCCAAGAAGCCGCGCATCTACGAGACTCGTCTCGTTCAGGTCTGCGAAGCCGCGGATCTTCTCCGCGGATTCGTCGATGCGGTGGACGACGAGCGGCTGACGGCCCTGATGGACACGGCCGACGTGCTGGTCGCATCGCTGCCGAAGGTGGACGACCTGCGTGGCGACGACGGGCAGTTCGCCCGGATGCGGGTAGCTGACAAGACAAGCGAAGTGCTGGCCGAGGCCAGCAAGATTGCGGAGGACATGGCATGGCTGTGACAGACAAATTCACGCAGGCTCGCACCCGGATGATCACCGGGGCGGGCAGCCTCAAGTTCTATGCGGCGTTCATCCTGCAGTTCCGGTTCAAGCAGATGAATGCCGCTGTACGAGCGATCTTCGAGGCAAGAGGAGTGAAGCCCACGATGGCCGTAGATGCGGCCAAGAAGGAGCTGTGGTATGCCCCTGAGTTCGTCGATGAGATCAGCGCCGACTTCCTCGTCGGTGCGCTGTGTCACGAGGCGGAGCACGCCATCCGCATGACCACGGCGCGCCGTGGCGAGCGGGACCACATACTGTTCGACATCGCCCACGACGCCCTGATCAATCAGGCGCTGGCGCAGGACGCCAACGTGCCGTCGGACGAGGTGACGGCGTTCGGCATCACGCTGCCGAAGCTGGTGGAGGCGGGGGCGCTTCGCCCCGGCGAGGAGCTGGTCGACTGGACGGCCGAGGATCTGTATGCCCGGCTGCGGCAGTCTTGTGATTCTGGTGACCAGAGCGGAGGCTCCAGCGGCGAGGGTGATGATGGCGACGAGCAGGAGGGCGGCGAGGATGATGGTCAAGACAGCATGCGCAAGCGGCTGGAGGGCATGTCGCATGGCGACGTGCTCGATGGCGAGGGCGAGGGCGCTACCGCCCAGCAGCTCGCCATGCAGGTCGCCAACATGGTGCAGCAGGCGTCGGCCGTGGCCGAGGCGATGGAGCCGGGCAGCACGCCCGGATCGGCCCGCCTTCTGCTGGAGGACGTGGCCGACGCCAAGGTGCCGTGGACCGAGCGTCTGGCACAGATGATGGAGCAGATCATGGCCGACGGTGACTGGTCCTATGAGCGCCCCGACCGCCGCGCCCTGCTGTGTGACCAGATCCTGCCGACCGAGTATGATGAGCGCGTCGGCACGGTGGTCATCGCGCTGGACACCTCGGGGTCCGTGGCGTACAGAGAGGACGTGCTCAATGGTCTGGTGTCGGAGATGGTCGGCCTGTTCCAGCAGGTCTCGCCACGCGAGGCCATCGTCATCTACGCCGACGCCGAGGTGCAGGCGGTCGAGCGCTACGACGACCCGGCGGACGAGTTTCGCATCGAGCACATGAAGATGTCGGGCGGTGGCGGTACCAGCTTCGACCCGCCGTTCAAGTGGATGGCGGACGAACAGGTCGAGGACGTGGACGCGGTCATCTACCTGACCGACGGGTACGGCTTGGTCAAGGCGTCGAGCAACCCCGGCGTGCCGACGCTGTGGGTGACGCCGGAGGAGAATGGTGACTTCCGTCCGCCGTTTGGCGAGGTCATCACGCTGTAATTACCAGCCCCGCTTCGGCGGGGCGCAACCAACAGGGGAAACTGAAATGGCTACGTTTGGTTTGATAGACGTTCTGCAGACTGCCGACAACATGGTCGAGGAGAACGGCCTGTACGAGTTCGAGTTCGATCCCGGAGAGGTGGAGCGCCACATGGAGGCGCTTGCCGCCGAGACGAAGCGAGTGTTTGGCGCCATCACGTCGGACAAGCACCTGAACATGGCTATTCTTACCATGTTGATAGGCGCGCTGATCGTCAGCGATGCTGTCGATACGGAGGACGGCAAGTTCACATTCGCGCTCAACGTCCCGCCTGACCGCATCAATGAGGTGACGGTCGCGGCCACGACACTGCTGGTCCGCCTCGGCGCTGGTGGGCTCGACTACAAGGAGGTGGCCGACTTGGTCGACGGCGGCACATTCGTCCCCGTCGAGGCGCCACAGGAGGTGCACTGATGAGCATCGCTGCGACGCGAATCATACTGGAGCCGGACGCGCAGACTGATCTGCTCGACGTGAAGACGCGGTTCGAGGATCTGCTGTGGGACAACGGCGTCATGTATAACGCCCAGTTCAGGGAGGGCAAGCTGCGCTTCATGCTGCTGGGCCTCAAGCCCAAGGTGATCGCCGTGCTCGACGGGGCGCACGCCGCCGGGCTTATCGAAGGAGAGAAGTGGTGGCATACAAGCCTCTGATCATCGACTTCGAGACCTATTACGGGGTGGGGTATTCCCTGCGGACGATCCCCACCATCCCGTACATCATGGATGAGAGGTTCGACGTACACGGGATGGCGGTGTTCGATCTGGAGACTGGGTTGAATGACTGGATCGGAGCAGGCGATGTCCGCCAGTTTCTCAAGGACGCATCGTTCAGCAAGCGCGCGGTCATCGCCCACAACGCCCCATTCGACCTCGGCATTGTCCGATACCGTTACGGCATGCTGCCCGGCGCCGCCGTCTGCACGATGCAGATGGCGTTCCGGGTACTCGGCAACCGCCTCGGCAACTTCGACCTCGACACCGTGGCCGACTACCTGCGGGTGGGCAGCAAGATCAAGGGCGTGCTCGGCAGCACGAAGGGGAAGCACTGGGATGACCTGACGCCTGACGAGCAGGCGAAGATGATCGAGTACTCAATACAGGACGTGAGTCTGTGCTATCGAATCTTCGCCGTGATGAAGCCGCAGATGACGCGGGATGCCTTCGAGGATCTGGACTGGCATATCCGCGTGGGTCTGGATGCGCCGTTCGCTGCCGACACGGAGCTGCTGGAACAAGCCATCGACGAGGAGGAGCAGCGGATCGCCGAGATGGTGGCGGAGCTGGGGGTGGAGATGCGGGCGGTGCGCAGCGCCGCCAAGTTCGCCGACCTACTGCGTAGCATCGGTGTCGAGCCACCGATGAAGTGGTCGGCGAAGCAGGGCAAGAACATCCCCGCCGTGAGCAAGACCGACCGGGAGTTCCGCCGGATACAGATGGAGCACCCGGACGAGCGGGTGCGCAAGCTGTGCACCCTGCGGCTGGAGCTTGCCAGTAACAGCGCCCGCACCAAGCTGATGCGGATGAAGGAGCTGGCAAGGGTGACGGGCGGGGAGATGCCCGTGCTGGTCAATTACTGCGGGGCGTTGCAGACCGGACGCCCGAGCGGGCGAGACCGCATCAATCAACTCAACATGGCTCGCAAGAGCACCGTTCGCAAGGCGGTGATCGCCAAGCCGGGCGAGGTGCTGGTGGGGGCGGATCTATCCGGAGCTGAGCTGAGGGCGTGTCGGTGGCTGTGCCAAGATCCCCTGTCGATCGAGGTTCTGTCGTCCGGCGGCGATCTGTACAAGACGTTCTGGGCTGAATCGTTCGGGGTGCCTCTGGACGAAGTCACGGACGACCTGCGCTTCTACGCCAAGGTGGCATCCTTGTCGCTCCAGTACAGCACCGGCGCCGAGAAGCTACGCAACACGATCTGGGCGTGGAGCGGGGAGACGATCAGCGAGGAGCTGGCTCAGGAGTTGGTCGAGAAGTTCCGCTACGAAACACACAAACCCGTGGCCGATTACTGGAGCTACCTGCAGAAGACCGTCATCCCCACGCTGGCCCATGCCAGCGACGACCTGAACATCCCCCTGCGGGGCCTGTCCGCCGTGCGGATCACGAAGCACGGCCTTGTCATGCCGGACGGGTTCGTCATCAAGTACCCGTATCTGCGGCAGGAGACCAATGACGAGAGCGGCTACACCGAATGGGTGTTCGACAAGAAAGGGGGGAGGATGCAGGGGCGCATCTACGGGGGAGCTATGCTTGAGAACTTGTCTCAGGCATTAGTTAATGTAATAATATCGGAGAAGATGAGGCGGTTGCGACGCATGGGTTGGCGCGCGGGGCTGTCCGTCTACGACGAGATCGTGCTCACTGCACCAACGCGGCGGGCTGATGAAGCTGCGGAGGTTTTGCGGCAGGTAATGGTGGAGCGGGTCGAGTGGTGGCCCGAGCTGCCTTTGGAGGCTGACGTCCACGTCGGTCACACATACTATGACCTCAAGTAAAGGGGGAAGCTGATGGACTACGAAAAGCACGGGGGGCACCTTGTCCTCCAAAGAAAGTTAGGGGAGCAGCTACTGTTCCGAGTCGGCGACGAGGCGCTGCTGCTACGAGTGGACGACACGCTGCTGTCTCCTCATGGCAGCGAGGTGCAAGTTTCCGTCACTCGGCTTGGCAGCGGCCGCACAAGCTATTGGTCGGTTCGCGAAGGGGACCCCTTGCCGCTGTGCCTCGGTGGCGTAGGTATTGCGGTTATCCCCAAGGCGGTGCGGATGCACCGAGTGCACGTCGCCATCAAGGCGCCGAAGCACGTGGCGGTTGAGCGCCCCAAGGGCGAGGAGGTGGCATGACCTTCGTCGGGACGTACAGCAAGTTCAAGTCGATGCGGACGTGCCCCAAGAAGTTCCACCTTATGGAAGTTACCAAGGAGGTGAAGTGGGGCCAGAAGGGGCCGCAGGCCATCGAGGGTGAGCGGTATCACCGCTGGCTGGCGAAGGCAATGGAGGTGGGGCTGGACATGCCCGCCTCCATGCGAGACGCGCAGTGGGTTCTGGACCATGTGCGTCAGCGGGTGGTGTACCAAGGCGTCGACTACGAAGATCCGAAGCAGACGATTCTCTGCGAGGAGCGCTTCGGCATCACGTCTAAGCTCAAGCCATGCGACTTTTTCGCGGGTGATGTCCGCTTCCGCGGCATCATCGACCTGCTGATCATCGACGGCCGGCACGCCTACATCGCCGACTACAAGAATGGGAAGCTGTACCCGGATCCGGAGCAGCTGGACGACATGGCGCTGCTGGTGTTCGCCCACTTCCAGCAGGTCGATAGCATCACGGCCGAGTTGCTGTTCATCAAGCACCCGGACTCGGCCGGGCAGCACGTTGAGCAGTATGAACGAGCTGACGTCAAGCAGCTCGCCCTGTCGCTCAAGAAGCGGTTTGGCGAGTACGCCCGCCGTCTCGACGAGGACGACTGGCCGGCGCGTTCGAGCGGGCTGTGCAAGGAGTGGTGCGAGGTGCCGAACAGCATCTGCAAATTCTCCGGCAAAGCCGGGTAACAACAAGAGATAACGACATGGAACGAGTAATCATTGATGAGCAACGATGTCCTTGACAACAATCACCTCGTCGTGGACCTCGAAACGTTGGGCCGGAGCGACGACGCCGCCGTGATCAGCGTGGGGCTGGCCTGCGGCTGGTGGGACAAGGGTGAGTTTGCCACGGAGTCCGTGGAGTTTTACCCCGGCCTCGACGCACAGCAGGAAGCCGGGCTCGGCAAGGTGGACGAGTCCACCGTGGCGTGGTGGCTCAAGCAGGACGAGGATGCACGCCTTGCGGCGGCCGATGCGCTGGAGGATGAGAACGCCTACAACCTCCCAGACCTGTTCGTCGCCATTCAGGCGTTCCTGTTCAGGTGCCGTGGCAAGGCCGGGGGAGAAGGGGCCAAGTGGTTCAGCGACCTGCGGGTCTGGGGTAACAGCCCGCAGTTCGACCTCGGCAAGCTGGTGGCGATGGAGGAGGCAGCACGCAAGATCGAGCGAAGACAGCGCATCTTCCCCGTACTCGGAAACGACCACACCCTGCTCAACAGTTGGCATGTGCGGGACTATCGCACCTACCGCAAGGCGCTTGAGTCCCTGCTGCCGGATGACTTCATGCCGTTCAAGCCGCCGGTCAAGCACTCGGCGGCGGCCGACGCGCTGGCTGAGCTGCGGAACATCATCTACATGGCACAGGAGATTAAGTAATGAAGAAGGCAATGACGGCCGCCGTGATGGCGGCAGCGATGGCTCTGCCCGCGCAGGCGGAAACAGATGGCGACAACTGGATGACGCTTGGCCCCGGCGCCCTGCCTTGCTCCGCCGCAACAACGCTGGCCTATGAAAAGTACACGATCGCTTGGGCGGAGGGTGCGTTGTCCGCGCTGAACGCCGTCGCGGCGGCCAACGGATCGAAGCAGGAGTTTGCGACGCTGACGCAGTTCAACGAGGTTTATACGCTCGCGAAGACCAAGTGCTCCTTCATGCCGTCAGCAGCTTTCGGGACGGCGCTGGGGGCCGCGGCATCCGAATGGAGGCAGTTGCAGTGAGCACGCCAGAGAGTCGCGTCAAGAAGTTGCTCCATGAGGAGTTGGCGACGCTTGCCAAGCTGTACTACCAAGACCCGGACGACTGCATTTACATGCCGCCGTCCGCGGTCTATGGGCGGAGGGGAGAGCCGGACTTCCGGCTCACCCTCCGGGGCCACGAGGTACACGTCGAGGCCAAGGCCAAGCAGGGTCGCCTGAGTGAACACCAAAAGGAACGCATTGCGGCTCTGCGCCGCTGCGGGGCGCTGGTGTTCGTGGTCAAGGGAGAGGACGAGGCCGCCAACTTTCTGTTCGACCACCTCCCCGAAGTCCGTCAGCATATCGGCTCCACGCTAGACAACGCTGACGAGCGCGCCGAGCTGTACCATCAGAATCTATGGGGCAAGGGCCGGCGCAGGGTGGAGCAGCGCAAGACACAATTCCAGAAGGCGACGGAAAAGTGATCGAGATCATCGAGCGAGAAGGACGGAAGTGGCTGCGGGTCACGGGCGACGTGCCGCCTGTCGGCGTGCCGGACGGCGACGCGCAGCTGCTCCCGTTCACCTACCGCGCAGCCAAGCTGCTGCGCCAGTCGGGCATCAAGGACGTGCCGTCGTTCTCGGCGACGCGCTACCACTGGCCCGGCCCGTTCACGCCAGCGCACCATCAGGTAGAGACCACCGAGTTCATGCTCTACCCGCGCCGCCTGTGGTGCCTGAACGGCATGCGGACAGGGAAGACAGCCAGCTCGGTATGGGCTGTCGACATCCTCATGCGCGCCAAGGAGATCCAGCGCGTGCTGGTGCTGTGCCCGCTGTCGATCGTCTATGAGACGTGGGTGCAGGGGTTCTTCCAGCTCACGCCCGACATTGAGGTTGAGGCCGCGGTCGGCAGCACCAAGAGCGCGACGGGTGTGATCCGCTCAAAACCTCAAGTAGTGGTTTGCAACCACGACAAGGTCAAGTATAATTACTCTGACTTAACCGAATACAAACCTGACCTCGTGATCGTGGACGAGGCCAGTGTGTTCCGCTCCCATACGAGCGAGCGGTACAAGGCGTTGAAGGCTCTGGTGAATAACCTCAAGCCGAGGCTGTGGGCGCTGACCGCCACGCCGGCGGGGGACAAGCCGACCAACGTCTATGCGATGGCGAAGCTGATCAACCCGAAGGTGTTGCCCGCCAGCTTCGGCGCGTGGCAGAACAAGGTCTGCCGGCGCGTCACGTGGACGGACAACAAGGGCTACGAAAAACAGATGTTCGTCCCCCTGCCGGGCTGGGAGGACGAGGTCGCCGCCGTGCTCAAGCCGGCCATCCGCTTCCGCACGCAGGACTGCATCGACATGCCGCCCGTCGTCATGGTCTTTCGCCACGCGGCGATGGGCAAGAAGCAGCGGGACACGTGGAAGCTGCTCAAGAACAAGGGCGTGCTGATGCTGGACGACAGGTCGATGACCGCCGCCAACGCTGGCGTGAAGGTCGTCAAGCTGCTGCAGGTATCGAGCGGGCTTGTCTACGACAAGAAAGGCCAGTCGATAGAGGTCGACGCCTCCAACAAGATGCACGAGCTGGAGGCGGTGCTCGACGAGGCGGAGGGGAAGGTGATCGTGTTCACCCCATTCCGGCACGTCATGGAGTGGGTCGTGAAGCAGCTCAAGAAGCGAGGCCACGCCGCCGAGCATCTGAGCAGGGACCACAGCCTGAACCACCGCACGGACGTGTTCGCCCGCTTTCAGCGGGGAAGCGAGGAGGAATTGAAGGTGCTGGTTATGCACCCGGCCATCGCCAAGTACGGGCTCACGCTGACGGCGGCCAACACGACGGTGTGGTGGGGGCCGATCTTCTCCAGCGAGACGTTCGAGCAGGCGAACATGCGTATGCAGGGGCCGGGCGACCACGCCAACGGAATCGTTATGCTCTACAGCACGGAGGCCGAGAAGACGCTGTATGAGAAGCTGCAGGACGGGAGCGATGTGCAGAGCGCCATCGTCGATGTCTATAAACGCGAGGTTGCTACATGAATCTGGACGACAAGAAGGAGATCGCCGCGCAGCACGAGTTCGTGCCGGCGCCCGACGGCTACCAGCTTGGGATTGGAGACACCCTGATGTACGAAACTATCAACGGATCGTGGCGGCGCGCCCCGATCATCGACGCGGACAAGCGTACAGTCCGCGTCAAGGTGACGAAGGGGCAAAAGGAATTTCCGCAAGGGCAGCTCGACGTGAGCTGGGGTGAGTACCACGGATTCTTCGCCGTCCCGATCGCCGCCGCCCGCAAGCACCTCAGCCGCTGGGCTGATCTATTCACCATGCTCAAGGAGCTGTACCACGAGCAGGCGAGTGACGGCGACGCGGATACGGCGGAGGCGCTGAAGAAGGCGGCCGAGATCATCGGGCCGCTTGCGAAGGTGAAACACGAGGAGGCCAAGCAGCAGGCCAAGCAGTTGCTGCACAAGTAGATCCTGCGCAGCAGGAAGGAGACCCACCATGACTGATAGACTGGCCGTCGCCAAGGCGGCGATGAAGAAGATCCGGGAGATTCAGGACGCCTACCGGGAGCACGAGCGCAAGGTGAAGCGGCTCAAGGCCGCCGAGAAGAAGCTCATCAACGAGTTCATCGCTCCGCTGCTGGCGGACAATGGCGACTTGAAGAACCTCTCGACCAAGGAAGCTGTCGCCCTGCGAGTCGAGCGGGAACAGTTCAAGATCGAAGATCGTGAGCAGTTCGACAACTGGCTGGCGGATTCGATCCGCAACGGCGACACCTCCGTGCTGGAGGCATTCGGCCAGACTGTACTCAAGGGGTACATGCAGCAGTACCAAGAAGAACACGAGTCCCTGCCGCCCGGCATCACGCTGGTGCAGTGGGACGAGTATCGAGTAAAGGCCCAGCCGGGCAACAAATAGGAGAAAGCAATGCCGAAAGAAAACAAGACCCTCGCGATTGGGAACTTCGAGTTCCTACCCCTGTCGTCCAGCCTGCCCGAAGGGGTGGGCTCCGAGCCGGGGTTCACCACGGCCAACGACACGGCGAGCTTCCCGTCGATCGGGCTCAAGAACAACGTGTTCAGGCTGAACACGGCCGGTGGTGACGAGGTCACGCTCGGCGCGGAGATGCTG
>Ga0256832_1000287_pt1 | contig 31883 bp, 33 predicted proteins | sample 134614metaG_FD_190534 | JGI IMG/M metagenome (GOLD analysis project Ga0256832, IMG submission 190534) | Hydrothermal vent microbial communities from Lau Basin, Pacific Ocean - 134-614 | ecosystem: Environmental > Aquatic > Marine > Hydrothermal vents | place: Pacific Ocean: Lau Basin | collected...
GTTTTATCTTTTTTAAGTAATTTTGTAATTGAAATTACATAACCTACTATAGTTGTGATTAAAGGTAGTACGAGGGCAGACGAGATTACTGCAATTTTTTTGGCTGTATTTTTTCTATCTAAAAGAAGCAAAATTATAGATAATAAATAGCCTATTATTCCCAATAGAACAAAGATAATAACAAGAAAGTCTATAATTTTCATGAACTTATCCTCTAATCTAAAAATCAGCTTGAGTTATATTATAACAGCAAATATTAGATTATAATATCTGTTATGGATATTGCAGAAAACATTGAAAAAGCAAGACAGGTTTTAAAAGAGGCAGATGCCCTGCTGATCACTGCAGGGGCAGGTATGGGTGTTGACTCTGGTTTTTCTGATTTCAAATGATAAAAGTTTCTGGATATGTTAACAGTATTATCCGAAGAATAGCAAAAGAGATTTTATTATGGAGATAGAATACTCACAACATTTCTGGGAACAATTCAAAGAAAGAGTAAAGTTATCACCAGTTGAGCTAACTTTAGAGATTATTGAAGATACTATTAAAAATCCTGATTTCATTGTGGAGGATAGAAAACCATATAGAGAGGGACGGGTAAAAAAGATACAAGGAAGATGTCTAAAAGTTGTTGTAGAAAAAGAATTTAATAAATTAAAAGTAATAACAATTTTTTGGGACAGAACTTTAAGAAGGAGAGGGTTATGCAAGTGAAATATGATAAAGAGACAGACATACTTACTATAAAGCTGTCTGATAAAAAACCTGTAGAAAGTGAACATTTAGTAGAGCAAGGTATAGTTATTGACTATGATGAAAACAATAATATTATTGGTTTAGAAATTTTTGATTGGAGTGAAAGGAAAAATATAGAACTTCCCTTTAAAACAAAATTAGCGATTTTGTAGAGAATGTCTATAAAACCGTGTAGGTTCTACAGTCCAAAGATTAGCCTGATAGAAATTCTTTTTCCTGCTGTTTTATAATACTTAGTATGGATATTGCAGAAAACATTGAAAAAGCAAGACAGGTTTTAAAAGAGGCAGATGCCCTGCTGATTACTGCAGGGGCAGGTATGGGTGTTGACTCTGGACTTCCTGATTTTAGAGGAAAAGAAGGTTTCTGGAGAGCCTATCCTGTTGCAAGGAAATTGGGACTGAGGTTTGAGGAACTTGCAAATCCAAGATGGTTCAGAGAAAATCCAAAACTTGCCTGGGCTTTTTACGGCCACAGACTGCACCTTTACAGGAAAACACAGCCCCACGAAGGTTTTTACCTGCTGAAAAAACTTGGGGAAAGTAAAAAAGGTGGATATTTTGTTTTTACATCAAATGTTGACGGTCAGTTTCAGAAGGCAGGATACGATCAGAAAAAAATAGTTGAGATACACGGTTCTATACATCACCTTCAGTGCAGTGTTCCATGTATGGACGATATATGGTCGGCTGAAGGGGTTAATATAAATATTGATATGGAAAGATTTGAGGCTGAAGAGCCCCTTCCAAGATGCAGACATTGTGGGGAGATAGCAAGACCTAATATCCTTATGTTTGGAGACTGGAACTGGGTGTCCCACAGAACAGCAGGTCAGGAATTTTTGTTTGAAAGGTGGCTTGAAAGGATAGACGACATGGGATACAGACTGGCAGTCATTGAGATAGGAGCCGGTAAAGCTGTTCCCACTGTCAGAATACTGTCTGAAAGGGTTGCCGATCAGTTTTGCGGAACATTGATAAGAATAAACCCCCGGGATTACGATGTTCCTTCACAAAGGCATATCTCCATACCTTTAGGTGGGTTGGAAGGGATCAGAAAGGTTTCTCAAAATATCCTTTGAAAATCCTCTGTTTATGAATATATTTCCTGTGGGTATTCTAACAGGAGGTATCTAAATTGAAAATCAAACTAACTCCAAAGTTGGCTACAGTTTTATTTTTTAGTCTTATGATCCTGTCTGTAGGATTTTTCATGATTGAAAGGAGTATTGAATTTTTTAACTCAGAGTTTGCCCAGAATGAAACAGATTTCAGAGGGTATCTTATTGTATTTTTTGCAAGACTTTTTATGATTTTAGGCTGGATAGCTGTAATAGCGGCACTGTTTTTTAGAGGACATTTCAAGGACATTGAGAAACCCAAAAACGACCTTCTTGAACTACATGAGAAGATAGAAAAAATGGAGAAGAAAAAATTGAAAAAAAGTATATAAAAAAGGGGGGGGATAACCCCCTGTATTGAATATTTTACTACTCTTCTACAACTTCAGTAATGAGAGCACCTGAAGGACACTCTTCTGTTATCTCAAGAGCTCTTTCAGCAAGTTCACCTTCTATAATAGCACCGTCCCCTCCAATATCATCCTTAACCTTTGCGATCCCGTCTCCAGCGTCCTCGTAAACCTCTGGAAGCTCATCGTAGCAGAGAGCACATGCTGTGCAGAGATCCTGATCTACAGAAACTTTAACTTTCATTTGACTAAACCTCCTTGTTATTTAGTAAAGATTAAAGTTCTTATAGTATATGCTAACAGGTGTTAAATTGCAATATAACATTGTTTGATTTTTTTAAAAAAAATGTTATTTTATGGGGTATGGTAAAAGGGATTTATATTCATGTTCCATTTTGTAGTCTTAAATGTCCTTACTGTGATTTTGTATCAATAGAAGAAAAGGATGTCAGTATTCACAAAACATACATAAAAAATATTCTAAAAGAGTTAGATCTGTATCTGGATAAGGATTATGATATAGGGAGTGTATATCTTGGGGGAGGAACACCTTCTCTTCTCAGTCCAGATTTGGTATCTTTTTTGATAGAAAGCATCCATAAAAAAATTAACTTAAAAAAAGTGCCTGAAATTAGTGTGGAGGTAAATCCGGAAAATTACAGTTTCAAAGATTTTAAAGTATTGAAAGAGTCAGGTATAAACAGAGTTAGTATAGGAGCACAAAGTTTTTTAGCTAAAAATCTTAGATCGCTTGGAAGAGGACATTCCCCTGAAGATATTTTTAGAACCATTGATTCAGCATTAAAAGCGGGAATTAAAAACATAAATCTTGATATGATTTACGGAATATCAGGGCAAAGTTTAAAGGATCTTGAAGAGGATTTGGAAGTATTCACATCACTTCCTGTAAATCATATATCTGCGTATATGTTAACAGCGTATAAAAATACACCTTTAGGGGTTAAAGTAAAAAAGGGTGAATACTTTATGCCAGATGGTGATCAGCTCCTTAAAATGTTTAAGATAATAGATGAATATTTAGAAGAAAAAGGTTTTCGCAGATACGAAATATCAAACTGGGCTAAAGAAGGATATGAATGCAGACATAACCTTCTTTACTGGGAAGGTGAAGAATTTCTGGGACTTGGCGTTTCTGCATGGTCATACATAGAAGGTATCAGATTTGGTAATACAAAAAATCTTGTGCTTTACAATAATATGATAGATAAGGGGAAGAAACCTGTTGAGTTTTACGATCTGATAACTCCTGAAGAAGAAAGGAAGGAAAGGATTTTTTTGGGAATAAGATTGAAAAAAGGTATTGAGCTTGATCTTGTAAAAGATAAAATGGATTTTGTAAACCAGATTATTGATGAAGGTTTTGCAAAGTTAGAAAAAGGCAGGCTTGTATTAACCCAAGAAGGTGTTTTGGTTTCTAACTACATATCATCAAGGCTTATTTAAACAGATCTCTACTTCTCTTAGTAGCCTCTGATACGGCAGAGATAACAGCATCTTTTAGACCCTTTTCCTCTAACTTATGGATAGCGTATATGGTTGTTCCTGCCGGTGAGCTTACCTTGTCTCTCAAAACAGATGGATGATCTCCCATTTCTTTTATAAGTTTAGCCGAACCTAAAACAGTCTGCACAGCAAGTTCCTTCGCCTGTTTGTAGGAAAGCCCCTCTTTTATACCCCCTTGAATTAAACCCTCTATAAACATAAAGACATAAGCCGGTCCACTGCCAGAAAGACCAGTAACAGCATCCATAAGATTTTCGTCAACCTCAACAACGACGCCCATAGATCTTAATATATCTATAAGTTCTTCCTTTTTTGAAGAATTTATATCCTTTTCAAAACTTACTCCGATAGCCCCTTCTCCAACTAATACAGGTGTGTTAGGCATAATTCTAACAACTGTAGCTTTAGGGATTAGGTTTTTTAATTTTGATATTTTTACTCCTGCCAGAACAGAAATAATTATGTTTTTGTTATTAAAAGCATCTTTTACAGGTAAAATTGTTTTTTCTAAATCTTTAGGTTTTACAGAGAGAAAAATAATCTCGGAGTTCTCAATAACCCTTGTGTTGCTTGAAGTACCTGCCACATTGTATTTTTCAACAACCGCTTCAACTCTGTCAGGATCAATATCAGAAACTATTATCTGTGTTGATTTTATCTTACCGCTGTTTATAATCCCCCTAACTATCGCCTCACCAATATTCCCACAACCGATAATACCTATCTTAAACATATTTTTTCCTCTTTTCCCTGTAGTTTATCCTTTTCCCTTCTGAAAGTTTTATTATATCAATAACCTTGTTTACATTGTAATCTTCAAGAAAGCTGAGCATTTTTTCAAATATTCTTAAAGTTACCTCTGCGTCAGACATAGCTCTGTGTCTCTGTCTGTAAGGGATACTTAGGTGGTAAGCTATATGTTCTAAAGATTTGCTGTCTATGTCAGGGAGAATTCTTCTTGCAAGGTTATCTGTGCATATTGATGGATTTTTTATTGATCTGCCTAAATAAACTTTTGTGTTATAGTTTAAAAAAGACAGATCAAATTTTACATTGTGGGCAACAATCACTGTGTCTTGAATAAAGTTAAAAAAGTCCGGAATTACATCTTTTATTAAAGGTTGGTCAATAACCATAGCATTGGTGATACCTGTCAATCTGGTTATATGAGATGGTACAAAACCAGTCTCAGGTTTTATAAGTTTCCAAAATCTTCCTATCTCAAAATTTCCTTGAAACTTTATTGCTGCTATCTCTATTATGTAATCCCTTTCAGGATTAAACCCTGTAGTTTCAAGGTCAATAACGGTAAATATAGCCTCATCTGTTGTTAGATTAAACATTCTTTATGCCTTTTTGTTATTATTATATCCTCATAATCAATTTAAACAACCATGGGTAAAATATACCGCTTATTAATGCAGAAAGTATAATCATAGAGGCATAATCTTCCTTTATAACTCCTGTTTCCAGTCCCAATGTTGAAATGGCTACAAGAAGGGTTAAAGGCATGGAAAGGGCAAATGGGAAGGCAAAAACCTCTTTAAATGAAAACCCAGAGAAAAAAAGGGGAATAGCACCAAAAACCCTTATGATTAAAATAGTTAATGAGATCATAACAGCCCCTAAAATGATTTCCTTTTTAAGAAGTTCAAATATATCAAACCTCAAACCCACTTCTATAAAAAAAACAGGGATAAGAAACCCATAACCGAAACTGCTAATCTTTTCCTGAATTTCTTCTCTTTTTTTAAAGATCATGGCAAATAACATTCCGCCAAAAAATGCCCCAATAATATATTCAAGACCTAAAAGGCTTGCCAGAGCAGCAAATACAAACATATTGGCAAAATTCGCTCTAACGTCTGTTTCTGTAGGATCTTCTGCCTTTATAAACTTAAAAACCTTCTTTGGATTCCACCATGAGTAGAGTTGAAACGCCTTTAAAATCAAATAAGCTGTGAAAAAGAAAAGGTATATCTCAAACAGGTGTATAAATGTTTTTTCAGAAAGTCCATATTCAAAATACATGAAAAATGCAGATATAAATATAAGACTGATTATTTCGCCTATACTTCCTACTATCAGGATTGATTGGGCAAACTCTGTATGTAGAAGTCCGCTATCTTTTAAAACAGGGTATAAAAGACCTATCGCTATTGTAAGGTAAACAAGGATATTTATCAGAGGTTGATCTGTATAAAGAACGACAAAAAAAGATAGAGCTATAATTATGAATATAGAAAGGATATAAATAATGAGATCTTTTTTTGAGGTTATTTTGATCCTTTCAAAATTTATCTCCAGACCTGCCAGATACATAAGTATTAAAAATCCTAAGCTTCCAAGAAAGTGAATAACAGTTAAGCTTTCTGTAGCCTCTTTAAAAAAAATTCCTATAAACAGTCCGAATATAATTTCACCTACAGCTGAAGGGAGCATTAACCTTTTACTTACGAATGGGATAACAAAAGCTCCTACTGATACCACAAGTAGGAGGATCGATTCTTCCTTACTCATAACTCTCCTCTAAAGGAATACATAAGGTAGAAAGTTTGCTTTCTTTTGCTATGTAGAATGGAACACTTGGATTGAATATAGAGATCTCCTCATTTTTGTTAAAAGATATTATAAGCAGATGATCCTCTTTTTCCTTCAGGTATTTTAAAGTTTCCTTTACAGGATTTCCCTCTAAAACTGAGTATTTTATACCAGTTTTGTATATATGTTCAAAATCTGAGATGATACTATTTCTTTCTTTAAGAGCCTCTTCCTCTTCAATTCCCCTTAGTTCGGAGGGCATAACCCCGTAAACAGATTCAAAAGGTATCTTCATCAACCTTGAAATTTCTATTCCAACCTCAAGGGTAAATGCAGGATCAGGATTATTCAGCGAAACAACAATACCTTTGTATGGAAACTTTCCCCTACTTAGTAAAAATGGTTTTTGGGCTGTTTTGAAGATTTTTTTCAGTTTGAACCAGTTAAAAAAAGGTCTTCTAATATAAGGTATTATATAAACACCAATATTGTTTCTGATATTAAGAAAATCTTCCAGGTTATTTACAGAAGTTTTTATCTCAAATGTGTCGGTAGTTTGCTTTATGTACTCAAAATCTTTTCTAACATCATACCCTTTATAAGGGTAAATAAGTAATTTATGTGCTTTTGTATTTCTTTTGAAATAAGAAGATTCCTCAAAACTTTTTTTGTACTTACGGTGATAAACTGTGGCAAAGTCAGAACCAAACTGGAGAGGAAACTGTGGAATTCCTTTAAGCAGAATATTAACAAGATTTTCAAGAACAACCGGATCTCCTATGATAACTACCCTATCGCCAACTTTTATCTTTTCCTCCCCTGATGGGATGACAAGCTCACCGTTTCTGTAAATCGCTGCAATTCTCCATTTTGAAGGCTTTAAATATTTTAACTTTCTATCAACAAGATGGGACTTTGATAATATGTTTACTTCTATGATCTCTCCTTTACCTAAACCTATATTGGTGGCTATTGTGTAATTTTTTTCTATCTTTGAAACTATTGCATTAGTTATTATTTCTGCAGGTTTAATTATTGTGATACTGTACTTTTCAAATTCATCCTCCCTGTTTTCATCAAATAACATAACCATAATGGATGAATCAAGACTGAAAACCTCCCTTGCTATTCTGCATATTTCAAGGGATACATCAGTATCTTTGATAGTAGAAACTATGTATCTAATATTTTTAAGATCTAACTTCTTCCAGGTTAGTATGCTTGATGCGTCCCCTGTAATAAATATGATATTTTCATGTTCTGAGAATTTATCACTAACTTTTTTTATATTTTCCTCTGATATGTCAACCGCTATTATTTCCCATTTTTTTGATAGTTTCTTAAGAAGTTTAACCCCGAAAAAACCAAGTCCAAAAATAACAAGTCTACTTTTGCTGTTCTCTGATACCATAAAATCTCCATGATTATAGTAAAATAAATTTCAATTCATTATATCAAAATGGAACGGAGGAGATATGAAACCAAGGATAGTTTTTATTAAAACTCCAGATCCAAGAGGGGTCGTTGATACACTTATCAAGGGTCTATCTAAATCCCTATCAGCAAGAGGTTTTGAGTTTATGATAGCTGAACCTACACAGGATAATATTCAGCAAGTTGTGAACCAGATTATTGAGTACAAACCTCTCTTTACCTTTGATTTTAATCTTGATGGTCTGATCTTTGCCGAGAAGGATGGGCAGCAAAAAATCCTTGCTGATATAATCGGTAATATTCATGTTACATGGTTTTTAGACGATCCGATGGTACATTTTACAAAGCTTAAATCGGCACTACAGTCAAACCAGCTTTTATACCTGACTATTGATATAGAACATGGTCAGTGGCTTGGCTCGATGGGAAAAAATGTTGCATTTATGGCACCCGGAATAAATCCTTCAGATTTTCCTCCTCCTAATATGGAGAAGGAGTTTGATATAGCCTTTGTGGGACCTGTTGCTGATCCTGATAATATTGAAACTTCCTGGAAAGAAAGATTTGATCAAACTCTTTTTGGGTTTGCTGTTGAGCTTGGGAGAATGCTGTACAGAAATCCTGACATACCTGTAAGATTTGCCTCCGGCTACCTTTTATCCCAGTACAATCAAGATTTTCAACAGGCTATGATAAAGTTTCAGCAGGAAAGGGAAGAGGAATTTATGCAGTACTTAACGGAAATAACCCTTTATGCTATGCATCTGAGAAGGTGGAATATAATAGACTCAATAGATGATTTTGAGGTGAACATTTTAGGACCTGTTGAGGGGGAGACTAAAGACAACATAGTTGTTTATCCGAGAATTATAGCTAATGAGGATGTAATAAGTTTTCTATCAAAAACAAAAATATCCCTTTTATCCCATCCTCCTTTTATTCCCACAGGGCTTGCTTACTCTGTTTTTGCATCTGTAGGATCAAACACATTAACAATGGTAGAAGAAAGACTGTCCTCAAAATCTTTTCTTGTTGATGGAAGAGACCTTATTACATACCATCCTGTAGATACTGTTGAGATAGAAGGGAAGATCGCTTACTACCTCGAAGAATCTCCATCGGAAAGGGAAGCTATCGCAAAACAGGGAAGGGATACCGTGTTTCAGAATCATACCCTACTTCACAGAGGAGAGTTTCTTTCCAATATGCTTAATGACATAATAAAGAGAGCCTCTCAGCCGTCAGAAAATGGTAAAGGGGAAACAAAAGAAGAGGATATTCCTGAAAAGCTTAATTAAGGGGCTCTCGCCCTTTAAATTTTTCTGATAAAGCCCTTTATGCCAATTTTTTTCATAAAGTTGTAAGCTTCCTTCCTGTTTTTAAATTCACCAATAAGAACTTTATAAAGTTGTCCTTCTTTTCTTATTTTTGCATTTGGAATTTTAAGTGTTTCCAGCAGTTTTTGGGCTTTTTTCCTTGTTGTAAATGCACCTGCCTGTATATAGTAGCCGGATCTGAAAGATGGAACTGTTTTTTTCTGTGATTTTATTGCTTGGGTTGTATTTTTGTTTTTCTCTTCTTTTTTTAACGGTGTTTCCTTGTTTTTATTGGTACTGGAAATATTTTCTTTCTTTTCTTTTGAAATCTGTTTTGGTGGTTGTTCTTGCTGAGTAATCAATTCTTTCTGTTTTTCTTGTTTTTTTTCTTCATCTTTTTTTTGAGGTTTATCCTTAGCGACAATGTTTATCTCAGGTTCTGAAACTGTTTCTTCTTTATCAGAGTATATATTTATTCCTATTATTGAGAATATAATCACTATAAGAAGACCTGATAAAAGGATTATTATTCTTTCTATTTTTTCCTGTTTGCTTTTTGCCTCCTCAAGTTTTTTTATGGTATCTTTTAGATCCTGATCCATCTTACATCCTCTCCACCGGCGTTATTCCCATAAGTTTAAAAAGAGTTCTGAGGGTTTCTCTTATTCCTTTGAGTAAATACAGTCTTGCCCTCATTAAACTTTCGTCATCTCTAATTAAAAACTTGAAATGGTTGTAGTAATAATGGAAGTCTGAAGCAAGATCGTAGGTTATCTGGGTTAGTTTGTGGGGCTGTTGTTTTTCTCCTGCCTCCCTGATAAGATCAGGTATCACAGCAAGATGCTTCATAAGAACCCTCTCTTGATCCTCTTTCAGCAGGCTAATGTCTGCCTCAAAATCCTCCTCAGGATCGAATCCAAACCGGTCTTTTGCCTCCCTGAAAACACTGCATATTCTCGCATGGGCATACTGTACATAATAAACAGGGTTTTCTGAGCTTTTCTTCAGGGCAAGGTCTATATCAAAGTTCAGGTGGGTATTACTGTCTTTTGTAAGGAAAAAGTATATGACAGCATCTTTCCCAACTTCCTGTATCAGTTCTTTTAATGTTATGAAACTGCCGGATCTTTTTGACATTTTGACTTCCTGTCCGTTTCTGAACAGTTTAACGAGCTGGATAAACATTACCTTTATCCAGTCTTCCTGAACCCCAAAAGCCATTACAGCTGCTTTCAGTCTTGGAAAGTATCCGTGATGATCAGCTCCCCACACATTAACGATAAAATCATACCCTCTTTTGAATTTATCGTAATGGTATGCGATGTCACCTGCAAAATATGTGTATGAGCCGTCAGATTTTATTATGACCCTATCTTTGTCATCGCCGTAAAGGGTTGTTTTTACCCATACAGCACCTTCTTTTTCATATATCATTCCTTTTTCCTTCAAAAACTGTATAGCTTCTTCAACCTTTCCGGAGGTGTACAGTTTTTTTTCGCTGAACCATATATCAAACTCAACACCAAACTCTTTCAGATCCTCTTTTATCTTTTCAAGGAGCATTTCTTTTGCAAATTCTGAGCAGAAATCTACAGCCTGTTTTTCATCAACAAATGAGAGTATCTTTTCCCTTTCGTATTTGTAAAGGTGCTGTGCTATCTCTTTTATGTAATCCCCGTGGTAGCCGTCTTCAGGAAAAGGGTAGTCCGGCTGGTCTATCTGTCTGAATCTTGCGTAAACAGATTCCCCCAGTTTTTTTATCTGTCTTCCTGCATCATTTATGTAAAACTCCCTTTCAACTTTGTAGCCTATGTACTCATACAGGTTTGACTGAACATTCCCTACGACAGCCCCTCTGCCGTGTCCAAGATGAAGTGGTCCGGTTGGGTTTGCACTGACAAACTCAACATTTACCCTTCCTCTGTTTTTTTCTGAGGAAGCTCCATATCTGTCTTTTTCTTTGAGTATCTGTTTTAGAACATCGCTGTAGTACTCTTTTGAGAGGAAAAGGTTTATAAACCCTCCCCCTGCAACCTCTACTTTTGAAAAATACGGGAAACTTTCCAGTATCTTTTTTATCTGCTCTGCTATCTCAATCGGTTTTTTCTTTAAAGGTTTTGCAAGGAGAAAAGCAACATTAATAGAAAGGTCTCCAAATTTATCCTCTTTTGGAAGATCTAACTTTATTTTCTGTTTTATCTGTGAGACCTCAGGTATCTCCTTTTCCAACTGTTTGATTATCTGTTTTTTAATTTCCTCTTTCATCTTTCTCCTTTATAATTGTTGTTTTTTAATATTTTACAACATCGGCTTTTGTGGAAATTGAAAAAGATTTAAAATAATAAAACAAAAACGAGGTGAGAAATTGCAGAAGTTTATATTCATAACAGGTGGGGTTCTTTCATCTCTCGGTAAAGGCGTAGCTTCAGCAAGTATAGGTTCAATACTTGAAAAGATGGGATACAGCATCACATTTTTGAAGCTTGATCCTTACCTGAATATTGATCCTGGAACAATGAACCCTTATCAGCACGGGGAGGTCTATGTTACCGAAGACGGTGCAGAAACAGATCTTGATCTGGGACATTACGAAAGGTTTACAAATGTGGTGCTCACAAAATACAACAACACAACATCCGGTAAGCTTTACCACTCTCTTTTGGAAAAGGAGAGGAGAGGTGCTTACCTTGGTGCCACAGTTCAGGTTATACCTCACTTTACAAATGAGATAATAAAAAGTGTTGAAAAAGCAGCATCAAAGTCTGAGATAGCCCTCGTTGAAATAGGAGGAACTGTCGGGGATATTGAAAGCCTTCCGTTTCTTGAGGCTATAAGACAGATGGGTCTCGAGCTTGGAAAGGAAAACGCCCTTTTTATTCATCTTACTTATGTTCCTTATATAAAAGCAGCAGGGGAACTGAAAACAAAACCTTCACAGCATTCTGTAAAAGAGCTGAGGGCTATCGGTATTCAGCCTGATATTTTGATATGTAGAGCTGACAGACCACTTCCAAAGGCGATAAAAAGAAAACTTGCACTTTTTACAAATGTTGAGGAAGACGCTGTTATATCTGCACCAGATGTTGATATTATTTACAGGATACCTCTATACTTCCACAGGGAAAAGATAGACAGGATAATATCAAGACATCTTAATCTTGAGTATAAAGAGCCTGATCTTAAACACTGGCATAAAATAGTAAATACCCTTACAAAGCTGAAAAAAGAAACGGACATAGCGATAGTAGGAAAGTATGTGGAACTGAAAGATGCCTACAAAAGTATTATTGAGTCTTTTACCCACGCCCAGATACCTGATGAGATAAAGGTGAACCTCCACTGGATTAATGCAGATGAGCTTACAGAGGAAAACATTGACCAGAAACTTGGTAATGTTGACGGCATTCTCGTTCCGGGTGGGTTTGGGGAGCGTGGTGTTGAAGGAAAAATACTTACAGCAAAATACGCAAGGGAGAACAACATTCCTTATTTTGGTATATGTCTGGGTATGCAGGTTGCTGTAATTGAGTTTGCAAGAAATGTTGTGGGACTTAAAGAAGCAAACTCAACAGAGTTTGATCCGGAAACCCCTTATCCGGTCATAGATCTTATGCCTGATCAGAAAGGGGTAGAAAAGAAAGGTGGGACGATGAGGCTTGGAGCTTACAAATGCAGTCTTATTGAAGGTACAAAAGCCTTTGAGATTTACGGTCAGAAAGAGATATACGAAAGACACAGACACAGATATGAGTTTAATCCAGATTTCAGACCCCTTTTAGAAGAAAAAGGATTAGTAGTTTCAGGTGTATACAAAGCAAAAAATCTTGCAGAGATCATAGAGCTTCCAGAAGATATACACCAGTGGTTTGTTGCATGTCAGTTTCATCCAGAGTTTAAAAGCAAGCCATTTAAACCACATCCATTGTTTGTGTCCTTTGTAAAAGCCTCATATGAAAATAAAAAAAAGGTAGGTAAAAATGTATCTTCTTGACAAATTATTCAATCCCAGATCTATAGCGATCGTAGGAGCAACAGACAAAAAGGAAAAAGTAGGATATGCGATTTTCAAAAATATTATTGATGGTGGATTTAAAGGAAAAGTGTATCCAGTAAACAAAAGGATTAAAGAACTGGAAGGATACAAAGTTTTCCCTTCTGTTTTAGAAATTCCAGATCAAGTAGACCTTGCAATAATTGCGATTCCTATCATTTATATTCCTGAGATTTTTGACCAATTAGGACAGAAAGGAATTAAAACTGCCGTTGTCATATCTGCAGGTGGGAGGGAATCAGGTGAGAAGGGAAGAAAGATAGAAGAAACCCTAAAAGAAAAGGCAAAACAGAATGGGATAAGGTTTTTAGGACCAAACTGTCTTGGTTTTGCAAACACCCTTATTGATCTAAATGCAAACTTTGGACTTGATAAACCTTTAAAAGGGAAGACAGCTTTTATATCCCAGAGCGGTGCACTGTTTACAGCGATAATGGACTGGGCACTTCAGGAAAGGATAGGTTTTTCTTATGCGGTAAGTATAGGAAACATGGCTGATATAGACTTTGGGGATCTTATAGAGTACCTTGGGAAAAAAGATGAGGTAGAAACAATTTTGATATACATGGAAAGCCTTACAGAGGCAGAGAAATTTACAATAGCCTCCCGTACTATAACCCCTAAAAAACCCATTATTATTGCAAAATCAGGGAAATCAGAAATTGGACAGAAAGCAGCAATTTCACATACAGGAGCGATCGGAGGGAAAGATTTTCTGTATTCGGCATTAATTAAAAGGGTAGGAGCTCTCAGGGTTGATAATGTTCTTCAACTGTTTGATATGACTGACGCTTTATCCAGAGAACCTGTCCCTAAAGGAAATAGATTTGTTGTCATCACAAATGCAGGTGGACCCGGTGTTATGGCTGCAGATCAGTTTGACAAATGGGATACACAACCTGCAGAGCTTTCTGAAAAAACAATGGAAAAACTAAATAAGGTTTTACCACCTGTATGGAGTCATAACAATCCTGTTGATATAATAGGAGATGCACCACCTGAAAGGTACAGAGAGGCTCTGAGAATACTTTTTGATGCACCTGAAGTTGATGGGATAATTTGTATCCTTACTCCCCAGTTTATGACAAAACCTTTTGAAAGTGCTCAGGTATTTTATGAGGTTTCAAAAGATAAGAAAAAACCTTTTTACCCGGTTTTACTTGGTGGGGAAAAACTGCAGAAAGCCAGAAGGTATCTTGAGGAGCATAATATTCCTGTATTTGAAACTCCTGAAGAGGCTGTTGACAGTATGTTTATGGCATGGAAATACAAATACCACACAGGTCTATTGTCCAGAGACAACATAGTACTTTATGTAGATAGAAAAATAGAGGTAGAAAATTTATTTTCAGATAAAAAAAGAGATAAACAGCTTTTGCTTACAGAGTTAGATGTAAAGAATGTTCTAAAAGTTTACTCAATTCCCGTAAATCCAACTTTCAATGCAAAAACGAAAGAAGATGCGATAAAGATAGCTAACGAGATAGGTTATCCAGTTGTTATGAAAATAAATTCCCCTGATATTCTCCATAAATCTGATGCTGGATGTGTGTTTTTAAATATTCAGAACAGGTCTGAGGTTGAAAAAGCCTTTGAAATAATTATTCAGAATGCCCTTAAATATAAAAAGGATGCAAAAATAAATGGAGTTATAGTGGAAAAACAGGTAGAGGGAGATTTTGAACTTATAATTGGAAGTAGTTATGATAGATTATTCAGACAGTATATAATGTTTGGAACAGGTGGAACATTTGTTGAATTTTATAAAGATGTTTCTTTTGATTTCATTCCACTGTCAGAAATATCTGCAATAGAAATGATCTCGTCAACAAAAATCTACAAACTCTTAAAAAATGGTTTTAGGAATAAAAAACCTGTGGAAATTAAAACCCTTGTAAATATATTAATGAATGTATCTGTTTTGCTGCAGAGTTTTCCTGAAATTGAAGAGTTGGATATTAATCCGCTGGTTATTAAAGGAAATCAAGCTTGGGCTGTTGATGGGAGAATAAAACTGAGCTTAGAAAAAAGAAAAAACACAATTCTTGTGTAAAGGAGGTGGCAGTGATTAAAGAGGAATTAACACCAAAACAGATAGTTCAAGAGCTTGATAAATATATAGTTGGACAGAAAGATGCAAAAAAAGCTGTTGCAATAGCTTTGAGAAACAGATGGAGAAGACAGCAACTTCCTGAAGAACTGAGAGATGAAATTATTCCTAAGAACATACTTATGATCGGACCTACAGGTGTAGGTAAAACGGAGATAGCAAGAAGACTTGCAAACCTTGTAGGAGCACCTTTCATAAAGGTTGAAGCAACAAAATTCACAGAAGTTGGGTATGTAGGCAGAGATGTGGAATCTATAATCAGGGAGCTTGCAGAAGCATCTTTCAAAATGGTAAAGGCCGAGAAAATGGAAGAAGTTCAGGAGAGGGCAAAACAGCTTGCAGAAGAGAAAGTGCTGGACTACCTTGTTCCGAGAAAGGTAAGAGCCTACGGAACTCTTGAGCCTTATGAGGAGGAATCTCCCGCAAGGGAAAAGTTCAGGCAGATGCTCAAAGAAGGTCAGCTTGATGAAAAAGTTATAGAGATTGAAGTGGAAGAAAAACCTGTTTCTGTAATAGGAGGGGTGATAGCTCCCGGCATGGAAGATATAGAAAATCAGCTTAGAGACCTTTTTTCAAGCCTTTCCCCTTCAAAAAGAAAAAAAAGAAAAGTCTCCGTAAAAGAAGCTCTCAAAATTATACAACAACAGGAGGCAGAGAAACTTATAGACATGGACGAAGTTGCTTCTGAGGCTGTTTATAGGGCAGAAAACTACGGCATAGTTTTTATAGATGAGATAGATAAGGTTGCAGGAAAATCAACAGGGTCTTCCCCTGATGTTTCAAGGGAAGGGGTTCAAAGGGATCTTCTCCCTATAGTAGAGGGAACAACAGTATCAACAAAGTACGGTCCCATAAAAACAGATCATATACTTTTTATAGCTGCAGGTGCTTTTCACCTTTCAAAACCTTCTGATCTTATTCCTGAACTTCAAGGCAGGTTTCCTATAAGGGTTGAACTTCAGCCTTTAACAAAAGAGGATTTTGTGAAGATACTTACCCAGCCGAAAAACGCCCTGATAAAACAGTATAAAGCACTACTTGAAACTGAAGGGGTTCATCTTGAGTTTACAGATGATGCTATAGAAACGATAGCACAGATCGCAGAGGAGGTTAATGAAAAGACGGAAAATATCGGGGCAAGAAGGCTTCATACAATACTTGAAAAGATTATGGAGGATTACTCATTTGAAGCTCCAGAACTTAAAGGGCAGTATATAATAATTGATCAAAAAGTTGTGAAACAAAAGCTTGAAAATGTTATACAGAGCGAAGATTTAACAAGGTATATCTTATAAAAAGGAGGTATTGTTATGGCTGAAAAGAAAAAAGAAGAAAAGAAAAAGATAGAAGAAGAGGTCAATATTGAGGTTATAAAACAGGATCTTGAAAGGCTAAAGCAGGATCTTGAAAGGCTAAAAATTAAAACAGTTCCCAAATCGCCTACAGAGATGATGAAGAAGGAGACAGTTGTTAAAATACTTGATGAGACAGAGGAGATTATCAAAAAAACCTTTGCAGTTCTTGAAGGTGCTATAATCGGTGCGATAGAAGGAGCAAAGAAAAATCTCAAATAAGAGGTAGCAAAAATGGAAGAACAGCTTAACGAAACTCCTATTCCTTTTTCCCAGCTTTTGAAAGAGATTGAAATTAAAGATAAATCTACTGCGTATGTTCTAATCGAAGCAAACCCTCCAGACATACCGTACATAATGGAGGAGCTTTCAAAAATAGAAAATGTGAAATCTGCCGATGTTGTTACAGGAATATACGACATCATAGTTTTCCTTGAGGGTGAAGACCAGAATGAGATAGGAAAGGTGGTTATAAGGGATATACACGGAATAAAAGGTGTAAAAAAAGCAACCACCTGTATGGTTGTCAAGATTTAGATTTACACCTGTATTACCAACCTCTTCTATGATGAGGGGCTTTCTTTACGCAGACTTTCCTTTCCCTGACTTTTATAAGTCTGTTTCCTTTAAAATACTTTATTTTTACCATTCTGCATCTTCCAACCCATCTTCCGGGAACAGCCCTTATTATTATGTTTTCCCTGCATTTGTGACATCTGTAAACGATAGGTCTGTCGTATTCCACACATTCCTCTGCAGCTCTTGATGATATTTCTACGATCGTTCCTGTAACAACAGCACCTATTACACCCCCGATAAAAGCTCCTCTCCACGGGTTTTCCTCATCAAGTATCGCTCCAACAGCAGATCCTGCAGCTCCTCCAACAACAGCCCCTTCATAAGCCTGTTTAGTACAACCTGAAAGCAACAAACCTGCTCCTACTATCCCTATTATTAATTTTTTCATTTTTAAACCTCCAACAGATATAAGGGGATATATTCTGTAAAATTTTTATTCAGCACCCTGAACCTGCCTTATCCTCCTTGCAAGCTCTCTAATAGCTTCCATCTGGCTCATACCCTGATCCATCAGCTCCCTTACAGTCTGTGCCTTTGCAAGGGTGTTAACAACTTCCATAACCTCCCCATCTATTTCACACTCATTTTTTCCTTCCTGCACCGTCTGGAGAATGCACAGCTCAAGCTGTTCCTTTGTGAATTTTACAGAAAGCTCTTTTATCTCCTTAATGTTCATTTTTCAGCCCCCTGAATTTTTCTTATTCTTCTTGCAAGCTCTCTTATAGCTTCAACCTCAGTCATTCCCTGTTCCATAAGCTCTCTTACCGTTTCAGCCTTTGCAAGTGTGTTGAGAATTTCCATCAGATCTCCGGAAACCTCGCACCCTTCAAGGGTAGGTTTTCCTATTTTTAATGTCTGATCAATGCACAGCTCAATCTCCTCTGGAGTAAACCTTTTAGCAAGCTCCTTTATCTCTTTTATATTCACAGCTTAATCCTTCCTTTGTATTTTTTAGACAGCTCCCTCTTTATATCCCTTTCTTTAATAGCCTCTCTCTTTTCATACTTTGCTTTACCTTTTGCGAGGGCTATCTCAAGTTTTGCCTTTCCATTTTTAAAATATAGTTTAAGGGGGATTAAGGTCAAACCCTTTTCCTGAACCTTTCCCATAAGTTTTAGGATTTCCCTTTTGTGGAGAAGGAGCTTTCTTTTTCTGTAGGGATCATGCTGGAGCTTTGCTGCAGGTTTGTAAGGGGCTATATACATGTTGTAGATAAAAGCTTCTCCATTGTCTATCCTGATAAACGAGTCCCTCAGATTAACTGAGCCTTCTCTAATAGACTTTACTTCCGATCCTTCAAGGACTATACCGGCTTCGTAAGTTTCTAATATGTTGTAGTTGTGGTAAGCATTTTTGTTTGTTGCAACAACTTTTATTCCCATTTCATCACCATTTCATTTTTTAAGGTTAGAATAATTATAAAACTAATCAGAGGGAAGGAAAAAACAATGAGAATAATTATATCTTTTCTGTTGGCTTTTCTTTCTTACACAGGTCTATCCTACGCCCAGATAAACTATATCCTTGATGTATCTGTTGACACAAAAAATGGCTCATTGAAGGCAGCAGCAACAGTAAAAACAGACAGTCCGGTAAACATAAAAATTTACACAGACGGACTTGATGTTCAGGCTGTTCTTTACGGGAAGAAAAAACTCCCTGTGGATAGAGGTGTTTACAGCCTGAAAATAACACCTGAAAAAGATCTAACCATCATCTACTCTGCAAAATTTCAGGATTACAACTCACAGGATATTATAACTGATGAGGCTGTAAGCCTGCTGAACAACTGGTATCCATATCTTGACAAACTCGCCTTTTACAGGCTCAGGGTTGAAATAGATAAAGGTTTTGTTTTAGTTTCTGAGGCAGAAAACTGGAAGGTTGAAAACAGGGATAACAGATCTGTTTACTCATTTGAATTTCCTTACCCCCTTGAGCATATCCATCTTATAGGAACAAAAAAATGGATCGTTCAGGAAAAAGAGTACAACGGGATAAAAGTTCAGACTTACTTTTTTGAAAGGGATAAGGATCTGTCAGAAAAGTTTTTAGACAAAACAGTCCAGTACATAAAGGAGTATGAAAAAAGAATAGGAAAGTTCCCTTACAAGAGATTTGCCGTTGTTGAGAACTTCTTTCCAACAGGCTACTCAATGCCCACATTTACCCTTATAGGACAGAGGATAATAAGATTTCCGTTTGTTATAAACAGTTCCCTTCCCCACGAGATCCTCCACCAGTGGTTCGGCTGTTCAGTGTATGTGGACGACCAGAAAGGAAACTGGGCTGAGGGTTTAACCACATATTTATCTGATTACTATTACTCAGAGGATAAAAAACATTACAGAAAAAATACGATACTGAAATACCTCGCTTACGGAAAGCCTGATTATCCTTTAAAAGATTTTCGGGGAAAAACTGATACAAGGTCAGAGGCGATAGGCTACGGCAAAACTATGATGGTTTTTTACATGCTTGAAGAGATTATAGGTAAAGAGAAATTTACAGAGTTTTTATCACAGCTTTACACTAACTACAGGTTTAAAAAAGCATCATGGGAGGATATAAAAAATATTGTTAACCGGATTACAGATGATGATTATCTGTGGTTTTTTGAGCAGTGGGTTAACAGGGCAGGAATGCCCCAGCTTGATGTTTCTGTAGAGGATCACTCACTAAAAGATGACGGTTTTCATGTAAAGATCAGTGTAAAACAAAAACAGCCTTACAGACTGAAGTTGAATGTCTTTGTGAAAACATACCTTGGTGTTGAGAAAAAAACCTTCTGGATAAGCAAAAAAGAGCAGACATTAGAGCTGGTAACAGATGATGAGCCTCTTGAGGTTTATGTTGACAGAGATTACCAGATTTTCAGGGATCTTCAGTGGGAGGAGATAAATCCTGTTGTGTACTTCACACTTGCAGACAAAAATGCTGTTGTTTATTCTCAGGATAATATGGTTTATGTCCCTATATCAGGTTATTACAGGGAAGGGGTTTTAAAAAACCCTGACCAGTTTTCCTACAGCGACATCTACAACAAAAATGTTGTGATCTTAGGTGGAGACAACCCTGTTGTAAAAAGGATTTTCGGGAAAAAACTTCCGCAAAAAACCTCTTATGTTGAGGTTTTCAAAAATCCTTTTGGGGACAGGAATGTTGTAACTGTGTTTAATCTAAAATCTGTAATGCAGGCAAAGATGGCTATAGGAAGGATAAAACATTACGGAAAGTACTCAAAGATAGTGTTTGAAGGCTTTCGGATAACAGATAAAAAGATCAAAAATTACCAGAACGGGATAAAGCTAAAGGTAAGACAGAAAGCAGAGATAGTATCTGAGGAAGGTATAAAAGAGTTTAGAGATATGGTGAATGATGCCCTCAGCCACAGGGTAATCTACATAGGGGAACAGCACACTATGTTCTCAAACCATGCAATGCAGCTTAATATCATAAAAGCTCTTTATGAGAAATATCCTAAGATAGCTGTTGGTATGGAGATGTTCCAGAGATCAAAGCAAGAGGTTATTGACAGGTATCTAAAAGGGGAGATAGATGAAAAAAGATTTTTAAAGGAATCTGAGTACTACAAGGCGTGGAAGTACAACTACCATCTTTACAGACCTATAATCCAGTTCTGCAGAGAAAAGGGAATACCTATTATAGGTCTCAATGCTGATAAGGATATAATCAGAAAGGTATCTCAAAAAGGTATAGAAAGTCTGTCAAGAGAAGAGGTGAAAAAACTCCCTGAAGATATGGATTTTGTTAACTTTGGTTATATTGAGTATCTAAAGGACATTTTTGCAGAACACGGCAGCAGCATTACAAAAAAGAAAAAGTTTTCAAGCTTTTTACAGTCCCAGATTATTTGGGACGAAACTATGGCACAGACAGCATCAGAGTATATAACAAAAAACCCTGACAGAAAGCTAATAATCCTTGCAGGAGGAGGACACATAAGGTACAGATACGGAATACCATCAAGGGTTGAAAGAAGAACAGAAGAAAGGGGATTAACTATCCTTATGGACGATCAGCTTAAAAAAGGTATAAGCGATTATATGATTTACACCGCACATCTTACAGGGGAAAAAGAAAGGAAAATAGGCGTTTATGTTGAGGAAACAGGAAAAGGACTGAAGGTTGACAAAGTGATAAAAGACTCCCCAGCAGAAAAAGCAGGAATTAAAAAGGGAGATATTATTATCCGATTTAACGGCAGACAGATTAATGATATTATTGATCTTAAGATAGAGCTTTTCTTCTCACAGGGAGAAAATGAGATAGTTGTTAAAAGAAACGGCAAAGAGATAAAAATGAACATTCAGCTGGAATAGAAAAAGGAGTGTAATATATTTTTCCTTATGGAGATAATAAGACAGTATAAAAACAAAATAGCATACTCTAAGGTTCTGCCTCCACTTCAGCCTGTTTACGGAAATTTTGATTTTAAAAACAAAAAAATAAAAGATTTCCTGAAAAGAAAAAATATAAAACTGTACTCACATCAGGCTGAAGGGCTGAAGCTTGTGTCTGAAGGAAAAAATATTGTTCTAACAACGCCAACGGCATCAGGGAAATCTCTCGTATATATCCTTTCTGTTCTTGAAAAGATGAACCGGAACCCACAGACAAAAGCCCTTGTTGTTTTTCCCCTTAAAGCCCTTGCAAGGGATCAGTACGGTAAGATTATGGACATAATATTTGAGACAGATATAGATGCAGCCGTTGATGTTTATGATGGGGATACCCCTAAAGAAAAAAGAATAAAAATAAAAAGAGATCCCCCAAACTTCCTGATAACAACTCCAGACATGCTTAATGCAGGGATACTCCCTTACCACACAGGCTGGTCTTCATTTTTTGAGGATCTTGATTTTGTGGTACTTGATGAGATACATGCCTACAGAGGGGTTCTTGGTTCCCACATCTCAAACATCATAAGAAGGCTAAAAAGGATTGCCTCCTTTTACAGAACAAAGAAGCCTGTTTTTATTATGAACTCTGCAACTATTCACAACCCTTCTGAATTTGCATCAAAACTGATAGGAGAAGATGTTTTTGAGTTATCAAAATCGGGAGCCCCCTTACCTGAAAGGCAGATAAAGATATTCAGGGGTATGAAAAAATCAGAGCTGTCTGAGATGGTGGCAAACTTTGTTATTCAGGATATATCAACCATAATATTTGTGGACAGCAGAAAAGAGGCAGAGCTTTTGTCTCTCAGAATAAAAGATGCCCTTATAAAAAGGGGCAGAGATGATCTTGTTGATAAGGTAAGTCCCTACAGATCAGGATACACACCTGAAGAGAGAAGGGAGATTGAGTTTAAGCTTATGACGAGGAATATTCTTGCTGTTGTTTCAACAAGTGCCCTTGAGATGGGAATAGATATTGGGGATCTGGAAAGCTGTATTCTTGTTGGTTATCCGGGAACGCTGGCACAGCTGTGGCAGAGATTTGGAAGAGTAGGAAGAAGGGACAGGGAGGCTTACAACATACTAATTCCTAAAAGGGACGCCCTTGACCAGTATTTTGTAAAAAATCCTGAAGAGCTTTTTTACAGACAGATGGAAGAGCCTGTGATAAACCCTGAAAACAGGTACATACTGAAAAAACACATTCCTGTTATGGCTTTTGAAATTCCTATCAGGATTAATGAGCTTTCTGAAACTGAAAAAGAGGTGGCAAGGGAGCTGTACAGGGAGAAAAAGCTGAGATTTTCCAATAACAAACTTTATGCATCAAAACAACAGCCTTTCAGCATCAGATCGGCAGGCGAGAGCTTCACAATAACAGAATCTGTCACAGGAAAGATTGTTGGGGATATATCTGAGGATATTCTTCCTTATGAGGCTTATCCCGGAGCTGTCTATATTCACAACGGAGAAAAATATGTTGTTGAGCATGTAGATAAAGAGGGAAAGACAGTTTATGTTGTGAAAAGTAATGTCTCTTACCTGACAGAGCCTTTAAAAGAGTCTTTTATTGATATTCTGAGTGTTGATGAAGCAAAAAAAGAGGGGAAAATAGAGATATTCAAGGGAAAGGTAAATGTTAAAACAACAGTTTTAGGTTATTCTATGAGGGATATGGAAAACGAGGAAAAGATGGGGGATCATATCTTTCCTGAAGAAAATTACATCTCAAGGGAATTTGAGACAGTTGCTTTCTGGTGGACTATGCCCCCTGAGTGGGAGGAGGAGATAGTTCAAAAAAACATAAAACATAATGTCAGGATCTTAAACAGCTTTATACAGGAAAAGGGAAGGCTCTACAAAGGGGATTTTGTTTACAGGGATATAGTTTTTGAAAATCTTTTAGAGCTTAGAAAAAGAATGGATTTAGATCTTCTCAATAATGTAATAAAAGCATTCCAGACCGTTTATCTGAAACTGAGTGAGAAAGAGAAGGAACAGTTTAAAGAGATAACAAAAAGGATAAAAGAGGGTAAAAACGGTTTCTTAGGCGGTTTACACGGTGTTGAGCATGCTCTGATAGGTATATATCCCCTTTTTGCTATGAACGACAGATGGGATATAGGGGGACTTTCAACACCATTTTTCCCCCAGACCGGAAAACCAACAATATTTATATACGACGGATACGAAGGGGGAGTAGGATATTCTGAGATAGGGTTCAAAAGACTAAAAGAGATGATGGAAAGCACTTATAAGGGTATTTCCAGATGCAGATGTGTATCAGGCTGTCCCTCCTGCATATACTCCCCAAAATGCGGAAACTCAAATGATTACCTTGATAAAACAGCTTCTATACTGCTTTCCCACAAAATACTGAAAGAGCTGAGTTAGATCTTAAGGAGATTTTTCTCCTCTTTTTTCTTTTCTACAGCCTGATCAATAGCCTTAAGAACGTCCATCTTTCTTTTTGATGAACACCACTCAGGTGCTATAAGCTCGTCATCTGAGGCTTCCCCTGTTAATCTCTGGACTATTATGTTCTCAGGAAGAACATCCAGAATGTCTGCAACTATTTTTGCATACTCCTCAAGCTCAAGAACACCAAACTCACCGTTTGCAAACTGCCTTGCCATAACCGTATGTTTTACAACATGAAGGGGGTGGATTTTGATGCCGTCTATAGGAAGGACTGCTATCAGCTTTGCCGTTTCTATATAATCTTCGTACTCATCTCCCGGAAGACCAACTATTATGTGGGCACATACCTTTATTCCCGGTCTTTTTTTTGTTCTCAAAACAGCATCAACAAACTCAGAAACACCGTGTCCCCTGTTTATGTTTCTGAGGGTTTTTATGTTTGCCGTCTGAAGACCGTACTCTATCCAGATCTCAGGTTTTTCAGTTGTGTATGTGGCAATAAGATCCAGTACAGGTTCAGGAACCACATCAGGTCTTGTTCCTATTGACATTCCTATTATCTGATCGTATTCCATAGCCTTGTCGTATATCTCTTTCAGCTTTTCAACAGGGGCGTAAGTGTTGGAAAATGCCTGAAAGTAAGCTATGTATCCTTTTATGTTTTTGAACCTTTTGGTGTAGAACTGTATTGATTTTTCTATCTGTTCTTCAACAGTTTTCTCTGACATCGCATAAGGGCTGAAAGATGTGTTGTTGCAGAATGTACAACCGCCGAAGGCAACATTTCCGTCTCTGTTTGGGCAGGAAAAACCGGCATCTATTGAGATTTTCTGGATTCTGCCTCCGTATTTTTCTTTAAGGTACTGGTTAAACTTTATCATTACTGACCTCTGTTTTTTTAATATTCTACAACAATTTATCTAAATTTAATTTATATTCTTTTTAATGCAACATTTTTCTGATGGTTTTCCAAGGAAGTAGCCCTGTGAGTAATCTATTCCCATACTCTTTACCATCATATAAACATCTTCATTGTAAACATACTCAGCAACAGTCCTTATACCTAATTTTTTAGAAAAATCCACAATTGTTGATACTATTATCTGAACATAAAGGTCATAAGGCAGTTGTTTTATCAAAGATCCATCAATTTTTATATAATCAGGTTCAAGATTGACTATGTGTGAATAGTTAGAGTATCCGCTTCCAAAGTCATCTATGGCTATTTTTGCTTTTAGATTTTTTATGTTTTTAACAAATGTGTATATCGTTTCGTAATTTTTGATACTTTCACTTTCAAGTATTTCAAAGGTAACCCTCCTTGCTATGTCAGGTTCTTTTTCCAGCACAGAATAAATGTAATTTACTATCTCTTTATCCGTCATGTCTTCGCTTGATAGGTTTATTGAAAATTCGGCATCTGTATTTCTGAACCTGTCAAAAGCCTTTTGTATAACAGTTTTTGTTATTGTGCCGTAATATTTTGATTCTTTGGCTATCGGAAGAAAAAACAAGGGTGATAATATGTTTCCATTTTGATCTATAATTCTTACAAGGCATTCGTACTTTGATATTTTCTTGGTTTTGTTATCAAATATAGGCTGGTAATATAATTTTACTTTGTTATTATTTATCGCATACTTTATAACACCTAATATCCTTAAGTTATCCTCAATAATTTTAGCAAGGTTTAGATCAGAAGAATATATCATGTACTTTTCTCTTCTTTTTTTGACATATTTTAAGACCATATCAGCCTTCTCAAGTAGAGGCTTTTCATAAGAAACACCAACAGAAACGTCAATATTAAGTTCAATCTCTATCTCCCTTCCTCTGTCTATACCTTTTATAACAAATAGATGCTCTTCTATTGATCTGATTAATTTTTCAACTATGTAAACAGTTTTATCCCTGAGGTTTTCATAGAGTACTCCAAAGTCATCTGCACCAAGTCTGAAAACTTCTGCTTTTAGATTTTCCTTCTCAAAGAATTGTTTTATAAAACTTCCAAGCTGTACCAGAAGAATGTCTCCAAAATTTGAGCCATAAAGATCGTTTATATGTTTAAAGTTATCAATATTTACCAGTATAAATGTAGGTTCTTTATAATCCTGTTCTTTTATAAAAAAAGCTCTTCTGTTTGGGAGACCTGTTAATTCATCAGTTACCATTTTTGTTTCAAGATTTTCCTGAAGTTTTTTCAGCATCCTGTTGTTCATCTCAAGTCTTACAAGGAGATAGGCGAGATACCCCAGAACTGTAAGAAAAAGCCCGGTTGAGGCGACACTAAACCCAGTAACAATCTTAGATTCCTCTCGTGTTTCCTTCAGAAATGTATCTTTGAGTTTGTTTATAAGTTTTCTGTTTCCACTTTCTTCAAGGATAAACTGTAATTTTTGGTGATAAATAGGAAAGTTTTTTGCAAATACATCAAGATGAGAGAGAAAAACCTCATGGAAGTTTTGGAGTTCAGGGTTTTTAAATCTGTATTTTTTCAGTATATTTATGTCTTTTTGAAGATCATCAATAAAAGATTTATCCTGACTGTTTTTCAAAATAAAAGTAGTTGATATTACCCTGTTCATTGTGATTATGTACTCAATGTCCGGTTTTTGCGCAAGTTTAAAATATCTAAGTGCAAGTGATGGGATATATATCTGTGAATTTTTTATCAGGGAATTTAAAGTCTCAAATTCCTCAATCGCTTCAACTTTTTTGTTGAATAATTTTTCATATTCCTGTATTAGTTTGAGAGAACCTTTGTGGAATTTGTTTCCCAGATGTCCCTCTTTTAGAGTTTTTATATCCTTTTTTATTTCTTCTATCGCTTTGTATATTACGTCATAATTAAAGTACAGGTAAAAACTGCTTTTTAGTATATTGCTTTCTATTTTGTACTCCCCTTTTTCTATATCTTTTATTTTATCAAGTGTTTGGGATGAAACCTCAACAAACTGTTTTGTGAACTGGTTGAATATTATCAGCCCTATCGTTACCGAAACAGCAAGGAGAATTACAATATAAAGTTTCTTCACCCTTTTTATTCACCTCTAAGGATTTCAGGAATCTCACCTCTTAAAGTTTTTAGAAATGCAATGATCTTGTTTAATTCATCTTCAGGAAGTTTGAAACCCAGATTATAGTAAGCCATTATCTGAACAGCCTCTTCCAGTGTTTTTACGCTTCCGTCGTGAAAATACGGGTAGGTACAATCAATATTCCTCAAGACAGGAACTCTATAAACATTTTTATCAAACTCTTTTTTTGTTATCTGGTATCTGTCTGGGTTGTCAGGTTTCCATGGGTACTCTTTTATAACACCGACTTTTTGGAAGGAATTTCCTCCAAGATTTATACCATTATGACAGCTTATACATCCTAACCTTTTGAAAAGCTTGTATCCTTCAATTTCTTCTTGTGATAGCTCTATTTCACCTCTCAGATATTTATCAAATTTGCTGTTAGGGGTTATAAGAGCCTTTTCAAACTCAGCTATTGCGTCGGCTACCATATCAAATGTTATTCTGTTTGCACCATAAACCTCTTTGAACTTTCTAATATAAAGGGGGTGTTTATTCAGCCTTTCTTCCACTTCTTCAATGGTCATATTCATCTCTTCAGGGCTTTGTATAGGACCATAAACCTGTTTTTTTAGATCTTCTACACTTCCATTCCAGAAAAGCTTAAAATTAAAAATAACATTGAAAACTGTAGATGCGTTTACTTTTCCTCTTCTGTTGTGAAACCCTATAGACACCGGTCTGTGATCCGTTCCACATTTATTGTAAAGATCGTGGCAGAAAGAACAGGAAGTTCTGTTATCCTTTGAAAGTATTGGATCATGAAACAGAAGTTTACCCAGTTCAGCCTTTTCCCTGTCGTACTCAATTTTTTGGGGAATAGGCTGAACCGGTTCATATCCATAAACCGTATTTATTAAGAATAATAGAACAATAATAATTCTCATTAATTTATAAAATATGTCTTATTATCGCTTCTGTCATCTCCTTAGTTCCTACCTTTTTAGTTCCGGGTGCCCATATATCTCCTGTTCGGTATCCTTCCTCAAGGACTTTATCTATTGCGTTTTCAATATCCCTTGCAGCTTCTGGCAGTTTACAGGTGATCTCCAGCATCATTGCTGCTGATAGGATCATTGCTATCGGGTTAGCTATACCCTGTCCTGCTATGTCAGGGGCAGAACCGTGAACAGGCTCGTAAAGTGCATATTTTTCCCCTATACTTGCTGAAGGGAGCATACCAAGTGATCCTGTTAAAGCTCCTGCCTCGTCAGAAAGAATGTCCCCGAAAAGATTTCCTGTAACTATAACATCAAAATCTTTTGGTCTCCTTACAAGCTGCATTGCACAATTGTCAACATACATATGTTCAAGCTCAACATCTTGATAGTCTGCATGGGTTTCACTCACAATCTCCCTCCACACAGCCGAAACCTCAAGAACATTTGCCTTGTCCACGCTTGTAACCTTTTTCCTTCTGTTTCTGGATATTTCAAAGGCAAGTTTTGCTATTCTTTTAATCTCATGTTCATAATATATCATTGTGTTAAAACCGACTTTTTCGCCACCTCTTTCTTCTATTCCCCTTGGTTCTCCAAAGTATATTCCCCCTGTAAGCTCCCTTATAACAAGAAGGTCAACCCCTTTTATAAGGTTTTCTTTCAAGGGAGAAGCATCAAGAAGGGCTGTGTAAGCCTTTCCCGGTCTGAGATTTGCAAATAGATCAAGCTCTTTTCTTATTCTGAGAAGCCCTTTTTCAGGTCTTTTATCTGTAGGAAGGTTGTCCCATTTTTCACCTCCTACAGCAGCAAGAAGGACTGCATCGCTTTCTTTTGCGATTTTCAGTGTTTCCTCAGGTAGAGGATCTCCTGCCTCGTCTATGGCAGCCCCTCCTATAAGAGCTTCATGGAATTCAAAATTTACCCCGTACTTTTTTGAGACGGCTTTAAGAACTTCAATGGCTGATTCCATTATCTCAGGTCCAATACCGTCTCCCGGAAGAACGGTGATCTTAAAGCTTTTTTTCATTAAACTGACCTCCTGTTATTTAAATTTTAGACTTATGTCAAGCCATTTTGCTGAATGGATCAGAGCCCCTGAGGATATGAAATTAACTCCTGTCTGGGCATAATCCCTGACGTTGTCTGTTGTTATGTTTCCTGAGACCTCAAGAAGTTTTCTTCCTTTGTTTATTTCAACAGCTTTTTTGATTTCATCTATACTCATGTTGTCCAGCATAATGATGTCTGCATCTGTAGACAGGGCTTCCTTAAACTGACGGATACTGCTTACCTCAACCTCAATTTTTACCATGGGAGATAGACTACTTTTTATCTGCTCAACAGCCTCTTTTATGCTTCCTACCAGTGCTATATGGTTGTCTTTAATCATCACCATATCAAACAGGGCAAATCTGTGATTATATCCCCCTCCAACCTTAACAGCATATTTTTCAAAAGCCCTGAATCCGGGGGTTGTTTTTCTTGTGTCAAGAATTTTTACACCTGTTCCTTTTATCTTTTCAACATAATAAGATGTGTTTGTTGCTATCCCTGAAAGCCTCTGCAGGATATTGAGCATCACCCTTTCTGATTTCAGAATTGATTTTCCGCTGCCTTTTATAGTTGCTAACTTTTCCCCTTTTTTTATCCTCTGTCCATCTTTTTTGAGGCTGGTAATCCTGACAGAAGGGTCTATTATCTCTAAAGCTATTAGAGATATATCAATCCCTGCCAGAATACCTGTTTCTTTTGAAATCAGGTATGCTTCAACAGTTTTGTCTGTTTTTAAATTATCGGTGGTGATGTCCTGATGCCCTATATCCTCAAGTAGAAATTCCTCAATCTTTTTTCTGATAAACAGCCTGTCTAACATCTTCCACCTTTAAAACGGTCTGACTACTGCCATGATAACTATTATTATCATAAGAATGGTCGGTACTTCGTTGTACATTCTGAAAAACTTTCCTGATCTGTTGCATCTGTCCTGTTCCAGTCTTTTTCTTATTATGGATAGGTGAATGTAGTAAGCGATCAGAAGAACTGCTGCGGTGAGTTTGGCATGTATCCAGCCACCTGATTTAAATATCTCAGGATTTAAAAATATCATAAATCCTCCTGTAAGGATCGTTCCCCAGAAAGCCGGAATCCCGATATACTTGTGGAGTTTGTACTCCATTATTTTGACGACAGAGACGAACTCTTTCTTTTCTTTGTTCTCAGCATGGTAAACAAACAGCCTCGGCAGATAAAATAAAACAGCCATCCATGAGATAACAGATATGATATGAAAGGCTTTTACCCATAGATACATTAAATATCCTCCTGATAAGTTTGTAAATATTTTACATGATTTTATTTATAAACTTTTTTGCAGATTAGGTATAAATTAAAATTAGAGGTGATTAAAATGTTATTGGAATATATCCTGATCGGTCTAATTGTTGGAGTGGCTTTCTATTACCTGATCAGAAAAATAAGGAAAGAAATAAAAAAGGGACAGTGTGCTTCCTGTCCCCTTTATGATAAATGCGACAGCAAAGAAAAGGTCTGATCAGCAGGAGAATGAGTTTCCACAACCGCAGGAGTTTGCAGCGTTAGGATTTTTAATTGTGAAACCTCCTCCCATAAAGTCCTGAACATAATCAAGAACGGCTCCACCTATGTAAGGGGCAGAAAATTCATCAATAGCTATCTTTACCCCGTTTTCAAGCTCAATCACTTTGTCGTTTTCCTCAACAGATTCATCAAATCCCATCGCGTACTGAAATCCTGAACAGCCTCCAGGTACTACCCTTACCCTCAGAATTGGATTTTCAATTCCCTGCTCATCGGCTATTCTTTTGATTTCTGCGGCTGCAGTTTCTGTAACCTTAAAATTTACCGTAGACTGCATGATATACCTCCATTTTTGTTATTCTCTTTCAGAATATACCTTATCACACTTTTTTATTATGATTGTTATCAGAAAGGCATCATGTAAAAAAGCTGGGAGTAAGGTATAAAGTCTGTTATTTCAACCTTTGAGCCGAGCAGTTTCTTCAGAAAACCCTCCTCTTTTCTCAGCCTGACAATCAAAACCTTTTTACCTTCAAGTCCTGCAAGGGCTTTAGCCTCATTCACAGCATCCTGTATGTTCCCAAGTTTATCAACAAGCTTAATTTTTTTTGCCTGTCTTCCTGTAAGTATTCTACCGTCAGCATATTTTTTCAGGGTTTTCATATTTATAGGTCTGTATTTAACTACATCTTCAAGAAACTGATCATAAACGTCCTGTATAGTCTCCATGATCAGTTTTTTCTGCTCTGGGGTTAACTTATTGTTTGGAAACAGTATATCTTTATTTTTACCGCTTTTTATGTTTTCAACCTTTACTCCCAGTTTTTCCAGAACTTTTGATACATTTACATGCTGTATGATAACACCTATTGAACCTGTTATTGTTCCCGGATTGGCATATATAACGTTTGCAGGAATGCTGACATAGTATCCTCCAGAAGCTGCAACATTCCCCATAGATACCACAACAGGCTTGTGTTTTCTCAGTTTTTCCACTGCAGTATAAATCTCCTGAGCTGCTCCCACCGAACCTCCCGGACTGTCAACCGCCAAAACAACAGCTTTTATGCTGGGGTCATTCTGGGCTCTTTGTATGTTATCTATAACAGACATATATTCTGAAATTACACCTTTAATCTCTATCACTGCTATCTTCGGTGCAGACTTTGCTAAAAACTGGGAAATAAGAAAGATCATTACCAGAAATACAATAATGCCTACGGTTATTTTTTTCTTCATTTTTTACCTCTAAATTGTTGTTTGTGGAAGGGGAATAAATCTTAGATCAGGTATTCTTCTTATCTTTATTCTTTGACCTAAAAGAT
>Ga0256832_1000288_pt1 | contig 31877 bp, 28 predicted proteins | sample 134614metaG_FD_190534 | JGI IMG/M metagenome (GOLD analysis project Ga0256832, IMG submission 190534) | Hydrothermal vent microbial communities from Lau Basin, Pacific Ocean - 134-614 | ecosystem: Environmental > Aquatic > Marine > Hydrothermal vents | place: Pacific Ocean: Lau Basin | collected...
GTGTTTTTTTACCATTAGTATCGAGCAAGGTAAATTTTCGTTTAGGTTGCATAATCGCCAAAGGTATACCGGGCAAACCGCCCCCACTTCCCACATCTAAACAGCTTTCACCTTCAATATAAGGCGCAACAGCAAGGCTATCAAAAATATGCAGGGGAATCATTTGTTGTGGATCACGTATTGCAGTGAGATTATAGGTCTTATTCCAACAATGCAATAAGCTAACATATTGTTTTAATTGATGCCGTTGTTTATCACTCGCCTTACAATTTAGCTTTGCTAAACCCTGTTCCCAAAGACTATCTATTTTATTTGTATTCATTTGCCATACCCGCTACTCCTCGCCTTGCTACTACCCTTGCTAGACGGGTTTTATAAACCCGTCTACACCGTTTTACTCTAAGTTTGTATTAATCAATTTAGTTTAGAAACGACCGAATAATGCTCAACCTCTGGAAAAGGTTCATAAAAATGATGCAATAAAGCTTTCCACTGCTGATATTGTTCAGACTCTCTAAAACCTTCGGTATGATCCTCAAGCGTTTTCCAATTTACTAATAAAATATACTGATTTGGCTTCTCAATGCATTTTTGCAGTTGATGAGAAACATAACCTTCTATACTCGCAATAATCGACTGTGCCTCAGCAAAAGCCCTCTCAAACTGAACGTTCTGATTTTCTTTTATCTGCAAAATAGCCACTTCTAATATCATTTTTTACCTCTATTTGAAGAAGCACTAAGCTTCCGCTGAATGGGTTTTGTAAACCCGTCTCTTGCAACTTCTTAACTATACTATAGAATTCTCTTTGATTTTTTTCAGCCATATTTAGGACATTTTACATGAACATCCGTCAACTTCTCGACCAACGCGTTTCAAACGCCCTTATTAGTGCAGGCGCATCAAAGGACGTATCTGCTGTTATTAAGCAGTCTAATAAAGCACAATTTGGACAGTATCAGGCGAATGGCGTGATGGGGGCTGCAAAGAAATTAAAAATGAATCCACGTCAACTTGCCACGCAGGTAGTCGATGCGCTTGATTTATCCGATATTGCTGACAAAGTAGAGGTTGCTGGACCTGGTTTTTTAAATATCCACCTAAAGCCCGAATGGTTAAGTCAGCAACTTGAGTTGGCTTTGAATAGCGATAAATTAAATATTGAGCAAATAAAGCAACCACAAACAGTCGTAATTGATTATTCAGGGCCTAATCTTGCTAAAGAAATGCATGTTGGACATTTGCGTTCAACCATTATTGGCGATGCCATTGTGCGAGTTTTACGCTTTATTGGGCATAGGGTAATCCCACAGAATCATGTCGGTGATTGGGGGACGCAATTTGGTATGTTATTAGCACATATGAATGACCTGCAAAGTGTTGATAATGAACTTTCTATGCAATTATCAGATTTAGAAGCTTTTTATCGTGATGCAAAAAAGCGTTTCGATGCTGAGCCTGATTTTGCTAAAACTGCCCGTGCTTATGTGGTAAAACTTCAAGCGGGTGATCCAAATTGTTTGCTTTTATGGCAACAGTTTATTGATATTTCATTACAGCATTGTGAAGATGTTTATCAGCGTCTCAATGTTTTATTAACTCGTAATGATGTGATGCCAGAGAGTGCTTATAATGATGATCTTCCACAGGTTATTGCTGATCTTCGTGATGCAGGTTTGCTAACGGAAGATCAAGGCGCACAATGTGTCTTTCTTGAAGAGTTCAAAGGCAAAGATAATAAAATTCTCCCTGCCATTGTGCAAAAATCAAATGGTGGCTATCTTTACGCAACCACTGACCTTGCCGCTTTGCGTTATCGTTATAATAAACTACATGCTGATCGTATTTTATATTTTGTCGATGCACGTCAAAGTTTGCACCTCAATCAAGTATTTGCAATTGCCAAAAAAGCCCATTTTGTAGCCCCAGAAACACAGCTAGAACATATGGCATTTGGTACTATGATGGGCAAAAACGGTAAACCCTTTGCAACCCGTGATGGGGGAACAGTTAAGCTGATTGACCTGCTTAAAGAAGCCGAACAACGCGCGTTTGATTTAGTCAATGAAAAAAATCCTGACCTTGATGAAGCAGAACGCAAAGCTGTTGCACAAACCGTTGGCATTGCCGCAGTTAAATATGCAGATTTGAGTAAAAACCGCAGCTCAGATTATATTTTCAATTGGGATACCATGCTCAGCTTTGAAGGTAATACAGCCCCTTATTTACAATATGCCTATGCACGTATTCAAAGTATTTTCCGCAAAGCAGGAGAATTTGATCATAATGCAATCTTAAATTTAATTGAAACGCCCGAAAAACAATTAGCAATTAAATTATTACAACTGCCAGAGGCGATTGAAATCGTGTCTAAAGATGGAACGCCCAATATTTTATGCAATTATCTCTTTGAATTAGCGGGGAATTTCATGACATTCTACGAAGCCTGCCCCATTTTAAAAGCAGATAAAGAAATTAAAAATAGTCGTTTAAAACTCGCTAAATTAACTGCTAAAACATTAAAAACAGGATTAGATTTATTAGGCATTAAAACATTAGAGCGTATGTAAGGAATATCACTTGTTCCTAAATTTATTTGGGAACGCAGAATGGGGAATTTATTCCCGTATTGAATCAGCTATCACTGTATCGAGTTGTATCCTCACATCCAGCATTTTCAAAGCCTTTTTTTCTTAACAGACAGGCATCACAAACTCCACAGGCTTTTCCTTTATGATCGGCTTGATAGCAGGTGACTGTTTGCGAGTAATCAACACCGAGTTCATTCCCTGTGAGAATAATATCAGCTTTAGTCATATTGATAAGTGGGGTGTGGATTTTAAATTGATCGCCTTCAATACCTGCTTTAGTGGCTAAATTTGCTGTTTTTTCAAATGCTTGAATAAATTCTGGACGACAATCAGGATAACCAGAATAATCAACGGCATTGACACCAATGAAGATAGCACGCGCTTCTAACACTTCTGCCCATGCTAAGGCAATGGAAAGAAAAACCGTATTACGTGCAGGTACATAGGTCAGTGGAATACCGTCGCTTGGCGTGGTTGGGACATCAATATGAGTATCGGTTAAGGCAGAGCCTCCAAAACGGGATAGATCTAAATCTATTATTTTGTGATCAATTTTTTTTGAGCTTGTAATACGTTCTGCTGCAGTTAATTCTACACTATGTCGTTGTCCGTAACGAAAACTGAGCGCATGGCATTCATACCCTTGCTTTATTGCTAATGCCAATAAGGTAACGGAGTCCATTCCGCCTGATAATAGAATCACTGCTTTTTTTTTCACTAATTTAACCTCATCATTTTATAAATATTTAGTGCTTTGTTCTGGCTAATGTACTAAATAGCACTGTCACCCACTTATTTCAACTGACATTCTAGGCTATGAAAATTGCATAACTTCCTTCCTTAGCACTGCAAAATTTGCTTATTCGGTCTAAAATTAGGGGAAAGATATTCTTTGTAACTAAAAGAGACTGGAGCGGAATGAGAGATTCGAAATAGATTTTCGGACTGACAAGCTTTTACAATATTGACGATGGGAATCTACCAGTTTGAGTATTCTGGAGTGGTTTTTTATTATTTGTTGAAAAAATACTCGCTAATTTAAGTGTGGCAATTCATGTTCTCAGCTAAAGAGATTTGCCACTATTTTATAAAAGTTGAGAGAGAGAAAATTAGCATGCTTAAAAAGATAGTTATTAGCTTAGTTTTGTTTGCCATAGTCATCGCTACAGCGATGTATTTTATGAATAAGACAGAATCTTCTGCGAAAGAATCAATAGAAGAAATTGAGCTAAGCGAGGAAGAGGCTCGAGCGATTGAGATTTTAAATGAGGAAATGATACAAGATCAATGTGTTGTTTATGCAGATGAGGATAATGTTAAAGATGAGGAGTTGAAAGCTTATCTAAGCTCTTGTGTTGAACAATTAAAAGCTGAAGCAACAATGATTGAGCCAGCAGATGAAGATAGCCCTAAAACTAAGGAGGAAATCCGCAAACAATGTGCTGTTTATGCAAAAGAAGATAAAGTAGAAAAAGAAAAATTAGAGGATTATATGGATTTATGTATAGAACAATTAGAAACCGAAGTTGTTGTTATTGATCCAGAAAATAAAGAGACAACAGAGAAGGTTGTGAGAGAAGAAAAGCAGATTAAGGAGAATACTGAGGTAGTGAATAAAGAGACAACAAAGCAGGTTGTGACAGAAGAAGAGCAGATTAAAGATAATACTAAGGTAGTAAATAAAAAATCAGATGATAGAAAACCGTCAGAAACTTTAAAATAATCTATTTTAAAAATTCTAAAGCCTCTTTTTTAAAAAGAGGCTTCAATACTATTATTATTAAATACCTTTTATCTCTCTATATTGTCCGTTTTTTAATCCATCAAGTGTCCAAGATCCAATACGATAACGAATTAAACGTAAAGTAGGGTAGCCAATAGCTGCTGTCATGCGACGTATTTGACGATTGCGACCTTCATAAATAGTCATTTCTAACCAAGTCTCAGGAATGTGTTTTCGATAACGTACAGGAGGGATTCTCTCCCAGAGTAAATAAGGACTAGCAATGCGTTTGATTTTTGCAGGTAGGGTTATGCCATCTTTAAGTTCGACCCCTTCACGTAAACACTGTAATTTCTTGTCAGTTACCTCACCTTCAACCAGTACCCAATAGGTTTTACTCATTTTATGATCAGGGTGTGCAATTTTATGTTGTAATTTGCCATTATCGGTTAACAATAAAAGTCCCTCGCTATCTTTATCTAGCCGACCCGCAGGGTAAAAGCCCTTTTGTTGAATATAATCGGCAAGTGTTTCGCCTTGGTAATCATCTGTGCGACTAAACTGGCACAGCACAGCGTAGGGTTTATTAAAAAGTATTAGTTTAGACATAGTAATATGTATTTTAAGTTATTTAATTAGGAAGTTTTATATAGGGCATCTGTATTAATGAGAGCATCCAAAAATATTGTTATCAAGCACATTACGGAACATTTAGATCAGTTGAATTCTCTATCGGATAGTGTTGCAGATTTCTTACGAATTAATAGAAAAATTCATCATTTATGGGTCAGTATAGAGAAAAATAAATTGCTTCTAATGACAGATGATAGTTCTTTTGCGACACAATTACGTTTTCAGCAACAGAGGGTACGTCAGCATGTGAATCAATTATTTTTGATAAAATTGAAAAGTGTCAAAATTAAAATTATTGTTATAAAACATCAAGCGAAAGAAGCAGCAAAAGAAAAACCTTTTCAGATATTACCGCAAACAGCAGATATCCTTTCCTCTATTGCCGATGGTATTGAAGATGAAGAGATAAGAGAAACTTTGCGAAGACTGCTTTAGAAAAACCTAAATTTATAAGACAACGACGGCATGAGAGACTAAGGAAAAATTTTTCAGATATAGAAAGAGGATAAACTCAAATGAGAACAATAAATCAAGCTATTGCACATTCTTGTAAAGAATATTTTTTAGACAGTAAAAAGTCTGAAAAAGAGATATTGAATAATTTAGAACAAATTAGCATCAATTTAGGTGAAGAAAAAACAGCTGTTTTTGTGTCAAAAGCTTATCGGGTACTGAAACAAGATACAGAAAAGTTGTATCTTAGTATTAAAAATCGTGATTTATCTTTATGTTCACAATACGCGCATAAATTACGTGGCTCTTCTAATTTATATGCTAGCACAATTCTAGCGACTCTACTGCTTGAGCTAGTCGAAAATACGGAATCAATAATTGATGATGATGATCAATGCAAATTATTATTTTGTGAGTTTGAGTTAGTCCTGAAAACATTGAAATTTAAGAGGTTATTGTAATAATTCTTACTAAAAATTAGCTTTATCTTTCTGTATAAAAAACATACATTTCTTGTTTCATTAATGCTATGTTCAGGAGAGAAGCATGACAAAATTTGTAATTTCTTTATTATTATGGGGAATGATTTCGCTACAAAGTTCTGCGATGATGTTGTCACCTATTGTAGAAAAGAAAGAAGGCGGGCAACCCTATAGAATAGAGCTTAAATCCATTAGCTATTTTTACCGTTTGAATATCTACGATGAAAATCATATTTTATTAGACAGCACCATTCAGTTTACACGTGGACATGATCTAGATGCTTTTATCGTTGAAAGTGAAAGTAACGATGGTGATTTAAAAGTATTAGTGGTCATGAGTTTAGATGAGGATACGGATGCCTATGATTTCTTTAGTTTTAACGGCATCTCTTTATCAAAAGAATCCGTTTAAAACTTAAAATTGTTAGCGTATTGTTGCAAATAAACGTTTAATCCACTGTACTCGGTGCTCAACAGTTTCAAGTTCGACTTCAAAATAGAGCTTGTCTGAGCCAACAATTTTATATTCCCATGGACGTTTTTGTACGAGTTGCATAATTTTCATTGGATCAATGGCAGGTTTTTGGTTAAAAACAATTCCTCCTCCTTCTTCGTTGACATCGAGTTTTAATACCCCTAGTTTTTGTGCGATCTGTCTTAAACGAGTGACTTCAAAGAGTGTATTCACTGCATCAGGGAATAAACCAAAGCGGTCGATCATTTCGATACGTAACTCACGCAATTGCTCTTTATTTTTTGCGTTGGCAATACGCTTATAGAGGATTAAACGATTATGCACATCAGGCAGATAATCATCAGGAATTAAGGCAGGCGTTCCAAGATCAACGGTGGTGCGTGTTTCACTGCCATCTTCTTCAGGAATATCACCACGTTTAAGGGCTTTCACAGCGCGTTCTAGTAAGTCATTATAGAGTGAAAAGCCAATTTCTTGAATCTGTCCACTTTGTTCATCGCCTAAAAGCTCGCCTGCACCGCGTATTTCTAAATCATGTGATGCCAGTGTAAAGCCGACTCCTAACTCTTCTAAGGATTCGATTGCTTCTAAACGTTTTTTAGCATCAGCACTAATCGCTTTTTCATGTGGGATAATAAGGTAAGCATAGGCTTTGTGGTGTGAGCGTCCTACTCGTCCACGTAATTGATGCAATTGTGCTAAACCTAATTTATCCGCACGATTAATAATAATGGTATTTGCGGTTGGGATGTCAATGCCACTTTCTATAATGGTAGTGGCAACTAAGACATGAAAGCGTTGATGATAGAAGTCTTTCATAATGCTTTCGAGTTCTTTTTCTGACATTTGACCGTGGGCAAAGCGAACTTCTACTTGGGGGAGGTAATCCTTTAATTGATCCGTCATTTTTTGGATCGTTTTAACTTCATTGTGTAACACATAAACTTGCCCACCACGTGATAACTCTCGCCCACAGGCTTCTTGAATCAGTATTTTGTCCCATTGTTTGACAAAGGTTTTAATCGCATGACGTTGTGCAGGGGCAGTGGCGATAATACTAAGATCGCGTAGACCTGAGAGTGACATATTCAAGGTGCGTGGAATAGGGGTGGCGGTCATGGTGAGCATATCGACATTGGCACGTAGCTTTTTAAGTTGCTCTTTATGGCGCACTCCAAAGCGGTGTTCTTCATCAATAATCACCAGACCTAAATCTTTAAATTGAATATCTTTTGAGAGTAGTTTATGCGTTCCAATTACAATGTCGATACGCCCTGTTTTCAGCCCAACTAATACTTCACGGGTTTGTTTGGGGGTACGAAAGCGTGACAGGGTTTCTATTTTAAATGGCCAATCTGCAAAACGATCCAGAAAGTTTTGTGTATGTTGTTGTACCAATAAAGTGGTTGGGGCAATCATAGCGACCTGTTTGCCAGCATTGGCGGCAAGAAAAGCGGCACGCATGGCCACCTCTGTTTTACCAAATCCAACATCACCACAAACAACACGATCCATTGGACGAATAGAACGCATATCCTCCTTAACCGCTTCAATTGCCTGCGCCTGATCAGGGGTTTCTTCAAAAGGAAAGGCTTCACAGAAGGTTAAATACTCTATTTCATTCACCTCATAAGCATGACCTTGTAAGGCAGCGCGGCGGGCATTAATCTCCAATAATTCGGCTGCAATATCATGGGCGCGTTTAGCTGCTTTTTTACGAATTTTATCCCATTGATCTGTCCCTAATTTATGCAGTGGTGCTTTTTCAGGACTTGCTCCGCTATAACGACTAATAAGATGCAAAGAAGACACGGGTACATAGAGCTTATCGCCTTTAGCATATTCTAGAGTAATAAATTCTTGCTCAATACCGCCTACTTCGAGTTTTTTCATTCCTTTATAGCGGCCAATACCATGTTCTTCATGCACTACAGGAGAGCCTTGATGTAGATCGGTCAAATTGCTAATAATAGCCTCTGCATCCCGAGTCGCTTTGCGTTTACGACGGCGTTGTTGTTGAACTTTTTGTCCAAAAATCAAGCCTTCAGGAATAATGGCTAACTCGCCTTGCTGTGCTTCGTTTTTAAGCCATAAACCCTCTTCTAAAGGGGCAACGGTGACGCTTAAACGACTACTGCCTTGTAAAAAGTTTTGCCAGTTATTGCTGGTACTAGCAAGGTATTGATGATCACGCAAAAGACCGAGTAGATTTTCGCGTCGTCCTGCGGACTGGGCGGTAAATAAGATTCGCCCTGAATGAATTGCCATGAATTGCCGTAATAATAATAGAGGCGATTCAGCACGAGGCTGTAACAATAAAGAAGGTAAGATGTAAGTTGGGTAATTATAGCTATTCTCAAGATTTTCTTGTTCGTAATGATGGGTGGTTATACGACGCAGTTTGGATAATTCAGTTTGCAGTTGTTCGCTATTTAAAAAAAGTGCTTCTGGTTTGAGCAATGGACGTTCAATATCATGGCGACGTTGCTCATAACGCTCTGCAACCTGATGACTAAAGGTCTTTGCGGCAACCTCTATTTCTTGGCTATAAATCAATAAGGTTTTTTCTGGCAGATAATCAAATAAGGTCGCAGTTTGTTGAAAAAATAAAGGTAAATAATACTCAATACCTGCGGGGGGATTGTTATTACTGACATTATCATAAATTTGACTACGGGCTAAATCACCGCCTAATTGTTCTGCATAATGGGTGCGAAAGGTTTGGATACCTTCTGCATTTAACGGGAATTCTTGTGCGGGTAGTAACTCAATTTTATCGAGTTGTTTAATGGTGAGCTGATTTTCAGGACTAAAACTGCGAATGGAGTCCACTTCATCATCGAATAAATCAATACGAATAGGGTAGTTACTACCCATAGGAAATAGGTCAATCAATGAACCGCGTGTCGTATATTCACCATGCTCCATCACTTGGCTGACATGACGATAACCCGTTTCTTCAAGCTGGTCTCGCATTAGTTCAATATCGAGTGTATCGCCTTTTTCCAATAAAAAAGTATTGCCACGAATGTAATTGGTCGGTGCTAAACGGTGCATTAGAGTAGCAACAGGAACAATGAGTACACCTTGTTGAGTTGTAGATAACTGATACAATGTTTTTAGGCGTTCAGAAATCAAATCTTCATGCGGCGAAAAGACATCATAGGGCAGTGTTTCCCAGTCTGGGAAGATATGAATATTATCAATAGCCGAAAAAAACTGGAGATTTTCTTTGGCTTGATAGGCGCTTTGGCTATCAGGAGTGATTAATAAAATCAATCCTTTATATTCTTGTGCCACATTGGCCATGAGTAGATCTTTTGCACAACCGTGCAATTGCCCCCAGTTTATTTTGTTCTTTTGCTTTTCGGGATAAAGGGGGGTAAGGCTTGTCTGAGGCATAGCATTGTATCTTGAGTAAATGATTGAAAATTAAACGTCGCACTAAGAGAAAGGAGAAAACTATACAATTCTTATAAATTTCTTGCGATGATATTTATATCTAAATAGTTTATTATGCAAGAAAAATTATTAAGGTTTCGTTCATATATTATTTAATATCAGAGATTGATAAGGACTTTTTTGTGACGGTTACACCCTCTGTTTTAGAATTAAAAGGTGAGATGTTGATGTTAAATGTGTTGCGTTTGCAAGACGTTAATGTCGATAATATCGAAGCTGCATTGCAGAAAAAACGTGATGAAGCACCGATGTTTTTTATTCAAAGCCCCATTGTAGTCGATTGTTCTGATCTAAGCGCAGAACAAGGTAACTTACTTGATCTACGTGCTTTGCGACGCATTTTAGTGAAAATGGATTTTGTCCCTGTGGGTTTGCGGGGTATTTCTAACTCTATGTTAGCGGCATCCATGTCGGCAGGTTGGAATGTATTACGTTCAGCAACAAAAAGACCAGCAAAATTAAAAAAGGCAACGGAGACAGTAGTAAATAATAAGAATTGGTTAAATGAAAATAATCAAGATAAAGAGGCGTTTACTCAGCCTGAAAAAGATGTAACAAAAATAGAAGAAATAGCTGAAATAAGAGCAGGCATGACAATAGAGCGCCCTGTGCGTTCTGGGCAACAAATTTATGCTAAAAATGCAGATTTAGTCGTACTATCACAAACCAGTGCAGGCTCCGAAGTGATGGCAGATGGCTCTATTCATGTTTACGGTCCATTGCGTGGACGTGTGTTAGCAGGTGTTAAAGGGGATAAAACAGCGCGAATTTTCTGTCGGTCATTAGAGGCAGAGTTAATCGTTATTGCAGGTTGTTATCAATTGTTGGATGAAAGTAATACAGACCTAAAAGGTCAGCCAGCAATGATCCGCTTAGAGGATGAAAAATTAATTATAGAACCACTAGATTAACTTCTTTTATGTTTTTGGAGAATACAATTGAGTAAAGTAATTGTCGTGACATCAGGAAAAGGTGGTGTTGGTAAAACAACCACCAGCGCCGCATTTGCAGCAGGATTAGCCAGCAAAGGCTATCGGACAGCCGTTATTGATTTTGATGTGGGTTTGCGTAATCTTGATTTAATTATGGGGGTTGAGCGACGAGTAGTTTATGACTTTGTTAATGTGATTAATGGTGAGGCCACCTTACGCCAAGCACTAATAAAGGATAAAAGGGTTGATAATCTGTTTATTTTACCTGCATCCCAGACGCGTGATAAAGAAGCATTGACTAAAGAGGGGGTGGAGAGTGTTATCAATGAGCTGAAGGAAGATGGCTTTGAATACATTGTTTGCGATTCTCCCGCAGGAATAGAAAAAGGCGCTTTTATGGCGCTTTATTTTGCTGATGAAGCCATTATTGTCACCAATCCTGAGGTCTCTTCTGTGCGAGATTCTGACCGTATCTTAGGAATCTTGCAAAGTAAATCACAGGCGGCTATTAATGGTGAGACAGTAAAAGAACATCTCATTATCACACGCTATTCCCCAGAACGGGTTAATAATGGCGATATGATCAGCCTTGAAGATATTGTTAATATTTTATCTGTCCCCTTATTAGGTGTTATTCCTGAGTCTAAAGCCGTTTTACAGGCATCTAATAGTGGTGTTCCTGTGATTATGGATGTGAAAAGTAAAGCAGGCCAAGCTTATATGGATATGGTTGAACGTTATCTCGGCGAGGATGTGCCGCATCGTTTTTTGGATGTTAAAAAGAAAGGCTTTTTTAAGAAGTTATTCGGATAGGGGTTCATGATGGGATTTTTTGATTTCTTTAGACGAAACAGAAAGAAGAATACCGCTAATCTTGCAAGGGATCGTTTGCAGATTTTGATCGCACACGAACATGCAAGACGTAGGGGGGCGCCAGACTACCTCCCTCGAATGCGAGATGAGATTATAGAAGTCATTCGAAAATATGTCTCTGTCGATGATAACGGTGTCAATGTCAATCTTGAGAAAGGTGATGATTATGATGTTTTGGAATTAAATATAGCCTTGCCTGATCGGAAATAGTCTTTATGCAAAAGAATCTTAATACCTAAATGTCATGTTATTAGGAGTAATGATATGTACAAAAAAATCCTCGTCATACTTTATTTATCTGCTTCATTAACAAGTGCAGGACAAGCCAGAGAAGTCTCTATAGAAACACAGATACAAGGTCTCTATATTGCTTATTTTAATCGGGCAGCAGATAAAAATGGCTTGGATTTTTGGCGAAGTCGAGCGGCACAATCTAATGATAATAAAGCTATCTTAAAGGAGCTTTCAGCAGGTTTTTCTAAGCATCCTACTTTTTCTGCAACCTATGCACATTTGTCAAATCGAGCGTTTGTTGAGGCCATTTACCGCAATGTCTTGGGTAAGGACGGGGATAGTAGCGGAATCGATTTTTGGACTCAAACACTTGATCGGGGGGTAAGTCGTTCAGATATAGTGTCGGATTTTGTCGAAGCTTCTTTAACAAGCGAATTAACTCCTGCAAATTTTCCTCATTTAAGTACTTCAGACTTAGCAATAGCACAACAGCGACAAGATTTAATCACTAATAAAACCTTGGTTGCAGAAAGTTTTACCACTTCATTAGGGCTATATAGCAATATAGAAAATACATCCCACCCAGAAAATGATCCTGCCTATTTAGCTTCAATTGCTATTCTTGCTGATATTAATGAAGAAATTTCTAGCGTCTCTGAAAAGATAAATTATTTATCAAGTATTATAAATACCAGCAACCCAATTGCTGAAATTAATGGTACAGCTAATCAAGGTGGTAATGATAATTCCATTCCTGTTCTTTCTAGTGAAGAAATATCAGACTATTTAAATGCCATTAATCAAGCCAGAGCGGTACAACAAAATTGCCACTCAAAAGGTATATTTCCTGCCGTTGCTCCTCTATCATGGAATAATAAGCTTTATCAAGCCGCTTATGAACACAGCTATGACTTAGCCACCAGCAATACCTTCTCACATACAGGATCAGGCACAGCCACTGATTGGACAGGGGTTGCATTAGGCAAGCCAAGCTCTCCAGGGGATCGGATTGAACATTATCATTATAATTGGAGAGGATATGGGGAAAATATTGCAGCAGGAACTTTCACTAATACAGCCACTATTGCTGTTCAGCAATGGCTAGATAGTGATGGTCATTGTGCCAATTTGATGAGTAGCAATCATACCGAGGTAGGGATGGCAATGGTATACAATGCCAGCTCCACTTATACACATTACTGGACACAGAATTTTGGTACACAATAAAAAACTTCTAAGTTATTTTAGAGGCAGATGTTTTTTAATTATATTTCCCCTATGCAATAGGTAATGGCTTTGCTAGGATAGCGTCCAGAGTCAACTGGGCAATCGCGCCTTTCTTAACTATTTGCTTGCAAATTTATAAGATTAAGGGGAGGAAAGTCCGGGCTCCATAGGGTAGGACGCCAGATAACGTCTGGGCAGCGCGAGCTGACGGCAAGTGCAGCAGAGAGAAGACCGCCCCTCACCTAACTTCGTAGAAGCTAGGTGAGGGGTAAGGGTGAAAGGGTGCGGTAAGAGCGCACCGCGCAACTGGTAACAGTTTGTGGCAAGGTAAACCCCGTCCGGAGCAAGATCAAATAGGAATACATTGGCGCGACCCGCGTCGTATTCGGGTAGATTGCTTGAGGACTATGGTGACATAGTTCCAGATGAATGATTGTCCACGACAGAACCCGGCTTATAGGTTGACTCTTTTTTTATATTTCAATTCAGGAGTGTATACGCTCTTGAATCTTGGCTCCTAATCGCTTTTATTTACGTGTTCATTTCCTTGGAGTAGCTTAAAATAATATTGCCAACCTCCTCACTATGATTATTCTCCTATCTCTTCCTTTGGTTGTTTACTATTCATTCAAAAACTTAAAGTAATTTATGAAGTTTTATTTTTAGTTGTATGTAACAAAAACAAGTTCTTCTTTTTTTCAGTTTGGCTGTTAATACCTTTGGTCTAAGTAATTGTCTTGTATAGAAATTCAACGCCATTAGGGATAGACCTATAGGGAGTTGAGGTCTATAATTAGCCACAGTGGATAGAGAGGGTGTTGATTTCTCTATTTTATATCGAACAGAGCATGTAGGAATACCTGAAAGTTACTGAGAGTCGATTCTTAAAATTCAATCTATCAGAAGTAAATGGTGATTACAGTTAATCATACGAATAGTTGTTTATTACTATCTCCAAAGGGATGAATGGTTGAGTTAGTTAGACTCAGAGTAATTTGGAAACTGATAATATGTTAAGTCAGATTTCTTTGTAAGAGTGTAAAGAATATGAGTGGTGCATTGTTGTCAGAATTTGAACATACAACTGTTTTGTTACATGAGGCCGTAGAAGCACTAGCCATTAAAAGTGATGGTTTTTATATTGATGCTACCTTTGGTCGCGGTGGTCATTCAAGATTAATTATTAATCGATTAAATCGCAATGGGTGTTTGTTACTAATCGATAAAGACCCTCAAGCAATTGCTTATGCGAATGAAAAATATGCAGATGATCCTCGTATATTAGTTTGGCAAGGTTCGTTTAAAGATTTCCCTATCGCATTAGAACAATTGCAAATTAACAGAAAACCTGATGGTTTATTGCTTGATTTGGGGGTTTCATCGCCACAGTTAGATGATGCCTCGCGTGGTTTTAGTTTTCAGCGTGATGGCGCATTAGATATGCGTATGAACCCAGAGACGGGTGAAAGTGCTGCTAAATGGTTGAGTTATGCAGAAGAAAAAGAAATTGCAGATGTATTGTGGCAATTTGGAGAAGAACCTTTTTCTCGAAGGATAGCTCGGATGATTATAAAAGAGCGTGAGTTTGAGCCAATAGAGACAACCTTGCGTTTAGCAACAATTGTGTCAAATGCGGTGCCTAAATCGAAACAAAAGAAAGGAAAAAATCCAGCAACACGTAGTTTTCAGGCAATTCGTATTTTTATTAATCAAGAATTGGATGATTTAGACGCTTGTTTGAAATATTCAATGCAATGGTTAGCAAAACACGGACGGATTGTTGTGATTAGTTTTCATTCATTAGAAGATAGAAGGGTTAAACGTTTTTTAAAAGGCAAATCTTCCCTGCCTAAATTACCACGAGGATTGCCTGTAATGAATGCTCAGATGGAGCAACTAATGGGTGAAACAGTTGTTTGTAAGCTGATTGGTAAGCCGATAAGGGCATCTCAACAGGAGCTAGAAAATAACGCCCGCTCACGTAGTGCCATTATGCGAATTGGAGAAAAAATAAGGTGATAGCAACACAGGACAAGGATGAGTCTGGATGGCAACTTGGATTACTAATATGCTTGTTTGTGTCAGTTATTGTTGTCTCTATTATGGTTGTAATGCACCGTCATCAATCAAGAGGACTCTTTGTTCAATCTCAAAAATTGGCTAAACAGCATAATATTTTAATTGCTCAATGGAGTCGTTTGAAATTAGAACAGGGTGTGGTACTCAATGATATTTATGTTGAGCGCAAAGCGCGTGAAGATTTGGGGATGAGAATACCGAAAGCTAAAAATATCAAAATGGTGAAAGAGTGACAAGAAAGGCAAAAGTATTGAGCACACTGCCCCCTGTTTACAGAGGGCGGCGTTTTGCGTTGCTCGTTATTTTATTGTCACTTCTTTGCGTGTTGTTATTACGTGCGGGATATTTAGAAATTTTTCAGCAACAATGGTTGCAAAAACAGGCGGATAAACGACAAATGAGAGTTGTTTCTGTGCCTCCATACCGAGGAATGATTGTTGATCGTAATGAAGAATCTTTAGCAATCAGTTCACCCGTTGTTTCTGTTTGGTGTAATCCTAAAAAGCTATTTCGTATTCGTGATGGTTTGTTAAAAGGAACAGAAAGTAGTGATGAAAAAGATGTCTTGCTGGCGAAAGCGCGTTTAGATGAAATGGATGTAGGATTACAAAAGGTAGCGGAATATTTAAAAATAGATGCGCCTAAATTACAACAAAAATTACGAAAAAATAAAAGAAAGCAATTTTTATATTTAGCGCGGCAGATTCCTCCTGAAATTTCAGAAGATATTGCAAATTTAAACTTACCTGCGATCAGCAGTACCTCTGAATATCGACGTTTTTATCCGATGGGAGAAGCCTTATCGCATGTGATAGGTTTCACGAATATCGATGATAAAGGTGTCGAAGGTATAGAACGCTCTAAAAATCAGGTCTTAGCTGGTGAATCTGGAAAAAAACGAGTGGTGCGTGATGGACGTGGTCGCTTGATTGAGAATATTGAACAGATTAAAGAAATGAAGCCCGGTCGGCAGGTGAAGTTAAGCATTGATAAACGAATACAATTCCAAACCTATAAGGAACTAAAAGGGACGGTCTATAAACTGAATGCGAAAGCAGGTTCGGTGGTCGTGCTTGATGCACATACTGGCGAAATTTTAGCAATGGCAAATATGCCCGGTTTTAATCCTAATGTTCGCGCAGAATTAAAACCTTATCGCTATCGTAACCGCGCAATAATGGATACTTTTGAGCCAGGTTCAACGATTAAACCATTTACTATTGCGGCAGCATTAGAAGAACGAGTGATTGGTGCAGAGGTACAAATAGACACAGCCCCTGGATATTTGAGAATTGGCAAAACAACGATTCGTGACCATAAAAATTATGGATCAATGACATTGGATAAAATATTAGCTAAATCAAGCAATGTTGGTGCGAGTAAAGTAGCGCTACTGATGAAAGCTAGTGGACATTGGAAATTTCTTAGCCGAATTGGTTTTGGACTACGGCCTGATGCAGGGTTTCCAAATGAGTCCGAAGGGAAGTTATCCTATTACGATACTTGGGGGGCTGTTGATCGTACTTCTCTTGCTTATGGTTATGGTATTTCTGCTAGTTTATTGCAACTTGCTCATGCCTATACCGTATTTGCAACAGGCGGAGTTCTTTATCCTGTCACCATTTTTAAAAGGAGTGATAAAGCATTAGCAGGGCAACGCATTATGAAAGAGGCTAATGCAAAGGCAGTGTTAAGAATGTTGCTCTCAGTTGTGAGTAAAAATGGGACAGGAAACAATGCCAAAGTTGATGGTTATTATGTGGCAGGAAAAACAGGAACTGCTTATAAATTTATGAATAAGCGTTATCGTAAAGATAAAAAGATAGTCAGTTTTATTGGTATTGCCCCTGCTTCAAATCCGCGTATTGTGGTTGCCGTAATGATCAATGAGCCTAAAGTAAAAAGAGCAACAGGTGGTCGTTTAGCAGCGCCTGTTTTTTCTAAAATTATGGCAAGTACTTTGAGAATATTGGATATTCCCCCTGATAATTTACCTGATTTAAAGCAAGCAAGCACTAATAATGCAGAGGGAGCTTCATGAACAAACAGCCCTTAGCCTCTTTATTATCAGTTCTTGATGGTTTTGTTGATAGCGCTCAAATAGACAGTTTGGTAGATCTACAGATAAAGGGGATGACACTAGATAGTCGTTCTGTGAAAAAAGGTATGCTTTTTGTTGCCTTAAAAGGGACGCAAACGCATGGTTTACACTATGCGCTAAATGCACAGCAACAAGGTGCGATTGCTGTGATATGGGAATCTGATACTAGCTTAGAGAAAAACGAGCAGGAAAAAGCCCAATTATTAAACAATCTCTTCATTCCTAATATAGAAATAAAAAATTTGTCAACTCACTTGGGTGAAATTGCAACGCGTTACTATCAAATACGAGATCATAAAGGGCAGATAAAACCAAACTATGGCTTAAAGATTATTGGTGTGACAGGGACGGATGGTAAAACAAGCGTATCTCATTTTATTGCTCAAGCCATGAATGCTTTAGCTCCCAATAAAACTGCGATTATTGGAACATTAGGAATTGGTTTAATCGATAATTTAAAAAAATCCACACAAACAACACCTGATCTTTTAACAGTTCATAAAACATTGCATCAATTAGCGAATGACGGTATTGAAGTCGTTGCAATGGAGGTATCCTCTCATGCTTTAGACCAAGGGCGCGTTGATGGGGTTGAGTTTGATACGGCAATCTTAACAAACTTAACTCGTGATCATCTTGATTATCATGGTACTGTTAAAAAGTATGCTAAGGCAAAGGAAAAGCTGTTTTTGCGCCCCGAATTGAACAGTATAGTATTAAATCAAAATGATACTTTTAGCCAGCATATTATTAATAAACTTAAGCAGAGTGATAGCGATAAAGAGTGTTTACGTTATTTAGTCAAGTCTGCTGCTTTAGATAATGAGCAAAGTGCTGAGTTAATTGCTGAAAATGCCCGTTTCACCCATCAAGGAATTGAAGCGCAGGTGTCCTTTTCTGGTCAGAAAGGTGTGCTAAAAGTAGGTGTTATAGGCTGGTTTAATCTCAGTAATTTACTGGCAACCTTGGCAACAATGCTTGGTTTAAAGATAAAATTTTCTGATGCACTTGAAGCATTAAATAAGGTAAAAACCGTGTCAGGTCGTATGGAGCCTATTGCTTCAAAGGATAGATTGGTTGTGGTTGATTATGCGCATACTCCTGCTGCATTAGAATCGGTTTTAAAAGCTTTGCGTCATCATACGGAACAACGTCTTATTTGTGTGTTTGGTTGTGGTGGTGATCGTGATAAAGGCAAACGTCCTTTAATGGCTAAAATAGCAGAACAAAATGCAGATAGTGTTATTGTTACCGATGATAACCCCCGTACTGAAGATCCCAAAGGAATTATGAGTGATATTACAGCAGGATTTACACAACCAGAAAATATATTGATTGAGCATAATCGTGCTAAAGCGATTCGCAATGCAATATCACAAGCCAAAGCGGGTGATGTGGTATTGATTGCAGGAAAAGGGCATGAGCAAGTACAGATTTTTGCTCATAAAAGCGAACTTTTTGATGATCGACAGCAGGTGGTAGAAGCATTGCAGGAGTTGACACTATGACGTGGCTAGGGCTTGAGGAAATAGCGAAGATGTCGGAGGGGGTGTTGCACGGCGAAAACCGATCTATAAATTCAGTCTCTACTGATTCTAGAACAGTGCAAAAAGATCAATTGTTTATTGCCTTAGTGGGTGAAAACTTTGATGCTCATGATTTTATTGCTTCAATAACAAATAAAGCGGCAGCCGTTTTTGTGCATAAAAAAATGGACTGCGACATTCCACAAATTATTGTAGAAGACACTTTGAAAGGTCTTGGTCTGTTCGCGGCTGCTTGGCGTAAGCAATTTAAAAAACCTCTGATTGGCTTAACAGGTAGCAATGGAAAAACGACAGTAAAAGAAATGCTCGCTGCTATTTTTTCGACTAAGGGCAATGTAATGGCGACTTTTGGTAATCTCAATAATGATATTGGTATGCCTCTGACGCTTTTAAGATTACGCGATAATATGGATTATGCCGTTATCGAAATGGGAGCCAATCATTTTAATGAAATTGATTATTTAACTCATATTGCTAAGCCTGATGTGGCACTTTTAAATAATGCAGGAACCGCACATTTAGAAGGTTTTGGTGATGTAAAAGGTGTTTCGCGTGCTAAAGCAGAGATTTTTAAGGGTTTAAGTAAAAAAGGTATCGCAATTATCAATAGAGATGATCAATACGCTGATTATTGGTTGTCTTGTAATAAAGATAGAAAAAGCATTACCTTTGGTTTTAGTGATCAAGCCAATCTAAAAGGTGAATTGAACTGTGATGGTTTATTAGTTCAAGTTGGAGATCAACAAAAACTAATTAAATTAGCATTGCTTGGGCATCACAATGCAATGAATGCATTAGCGGCAAGTGCAGCCGCAATTGCTGTAGGGCTAGATTTGAGTGCTATTAAGCAAGGATTGGAAAGTTTGCAGGCGGTGAGAGGGCGACTTGCGCCTGTGAAAGGCATCGATGGGGTTCGGATTATTGACGATACTTATAATGCTAATCCTAGTTCAACTCGTGCTGCTATCGATGTTTTAGCAGATCAAAAAAAGAGCAAACGCATCTTAGTGCTCGGTGATATGGGGGAATTAGGTGACAACACCGCTCAGTTACATGCTGATATTGGTCTATACGCAAAGGCAAAAGGAATTGAAGCACTTTATTGTCTTGGTAATAACAGCAAACAAGCCTGTGAAAAATTTGCTGAAAATGGGTTTGCTTTTGATGCCATTGAGCCGTTATTAGTTGCTTTACAGCAGAGAATAAAGCAAATACAAAAACAGCAACAACAAACAAAGGATAAGCAAAGCGTGACAGTATTGGTTAAAGGGTCTAGATCAATGAGAATGGAACGTGTGGTAGAGGCATTAAGTCAGCCACAAGAAGGAGTAAATTATACTCATAATGGGGAAAATGTTGTGGAGACTGGACTATGTTAGTAGCACTTGCGGAATGGTTATCAGAATCTTATAGCTTTTTTAATGTTTTTCAGTATATTACTCTGCGTTCAATTATGGCTGTGCTAACGGCATTAGGAATTTCCTTGGTGTTAGCCCCTTTAATGATACGTCGTTTGACAGAATTAAAGATTGGACAAAGTATTCGTGACGATGGACCGCAATCTCACTTAGTGAAGGCAGGGACTCCAACAATGGGAGGAGCATTAATTTTACTCGCTATTGCAGTGTCCACTTTACTCTGGGGAGATTTAAGCAATCATTATATATGGATTGTTTTATTTGTGACCCTAGGTTCAGGTTTAGTGGGTGGAATTGATGATTATATAAAATTGAAATATGGTAATAGCAAAGGACTATCAGCCAAAATAAAATATTTGAGCTTGTCACTGATTGCATTTATTGCAGCAACGATATTGTTTATTACCGCCAATAGCAATATAGAAACAACACTTTACTTCCCCGTCTTTAAAGATTGGTTTTGGGATATGGGATGGCTATTTATTCCATGGACTTATTTGGTCATTGTTGGGAGTAGTAATGCGGTCAATTTGACAGATGGGCTTGATGGTTTAGCGATTATGCCAACTATTATGGTAGCGGCAGCTCTTGGTGTTTTTGCCTATTTAACAGGTAATATAGTTTTTGCGGGTTATTTAGGGATTCCCTATGTGCATAATGTGGGTGAAATTACCATCTTTTGTGGCACTATTTTTGGTGCAGGATTAGGCTTTTTATGGTTTAACAGTTATCCCGCACAGGTTTTTATGGGTGATGTTGGCGCATTGGCATTAGGTGCGGCATTAGGTGTTATTGCGGTTGTGGTGCGTCAAGAAATTGTATTAGCGGTTATGGGCGGTGTTTTTGTAATGGAGGCAGTGTCGGTTATTTTACAGGTAGCTTCTTTCAAAGTGACAGGGCGACGTATTTTTAGAATGGCTCCCATACATCACCACTTTGAATTAAAAGGTTGGGCAGAGCCAAAAGTGATTGTTCGTTTTTGGATAATTACCATTGTATTAGTCTTGATTGGCTTGGCAACTTTGAAAGTACGTTAAATTTTATTATATTTAGAATTGCAATATAGACTATAAATGAATGAGGTAACTAAAAAGCAAATAACAACATGGGATACTTTGGTTGTTGGTTTAGGGGCAACTGGGTTATCTGTAGTACGTTATTTAGCGGATCAACAACAGAATTTTGCAGTGACGGATAGTCGAACCTCGCCACCTAAAAAAGAGGTGTTGATTAATGATTACCCTCATATACCTTATTATTTTGGTTGTTTTGATGCGAGCGTATTTTTACAAGCGAAGCAATTGATTGTAAACCCTGGTATTGCTGTTGCCACGAAAGAAATTCAGCGGGCAAAAGAAAAGGGTGCTGAAATAATTGGTGATATAGAATTATTTATACATGAAGCAAAAGAACCTGTGATCGCAATAACAGGTTCTAATGGTAAAACAACCGTTACCACATTATTGCAATTGATGGCAAAAAAATCACAGATTGTAGCACAAACAGGTGGCAATATTGGCATACCCGCGCTGGATTTATTGATTGCGGACAATGCAAAAGAAACAGAGTTGTATATTTTAGAGCTATCTAGTTTTCAATTAGAAACAACTCCTTCGCTAAAGGCAAAAGTAGCGGTTGTTCTTAATATTAGTGAAGACCATTTAGATCGCTACGAGGATATGGAGCATTACATAGCAACAAAAGGGTTGATTTATAATAACTGCGAATATTGCGTCGTTAATCGTGATGACCCTGTTGCACAGGCGTTAGCAAAAGGCAAAGAAAGTCTATCCTTTGGTTTGGATGAGCCAAGCGAAGGTCATTATGGTTTACGTCAAAAAGAGAATAAAACATGGCTGGTCAAAGGTGATCAGTATTTATTACCCATTGATAGGATGAAATTGGCAGGAAAGCACAATCAGGCAAATGCATTAGCAGCCCTAGCAATGGGTGAGATTGCAGGTTTAAAGCAATCCGCTATGCTGGAGGTATTGACAGAATATGCAGGCATGGAGCACCGTACCCAGTGGATCGCCAAAATAGCGGGTGTAGATTGGTATAATGATTCAAAAGGAACTAATGTGGGGGCAACCTTAGCTGCACTTGAGGGGCTAGATGGATTCATAGTATTAATTTTAGGAGGTCAAGGAAAAGATGCCGATTTTTCACCATTAAAGGAGGTTATAAAGAATAATGCGCGAGCGGTGGTATTAATAGGTCAAGATGCTGATTTAATTTCCGCTGTCTTAGAAGGTGTTGTACCTGAGCTCAATGCAACCAGTATGGCAGATGCTGTAGAACTAGCTGCAACATTGGCAAAAAAAGGTGATAAGGTTTTGTTATCTCCTGCTTGTGCAAGCTTTGATATGTTTGCTAACTATCAAGCGCGTGGTAATGAGTTTATTGATTGTGTTAATCGCTATCAACAGCAACAGCAACAGGAGGAGTTATGTCAATAATGCAACAGTTATCAAAATGTAATCCTCTAATGAGTTTCCAGCCGAGTTGGGAGCGTTATGTTGACCGTGAACTTTTAATAGCATTATTTGTACTGATTGGATTGGGCTTTGTCGTGATGGTGTCAGCCTCTGTTGCTGTGGCTGAAAAAAATTATGGTGATGCCTATTATTTTTTAAATAGGCAATCTGTTTTTTTGCTATTAGGAAGTGTTGCTGGGTTTGCTATTTATCAAGTGAAAATTTTATTTTGGCAAAATTTAGGTGCTAGATTATTACCGATTATTGTCTTTTTACTTATTCTAGTATTAATTCCAGGCATTGGCAAAGAAGTCAATGGTAGTTATCGATGGTTTAGTTTTGCAGGTTTTAGTTTTCAAATTTCAGAATTTGCCAAACTAGGGATAATTGTCTATATGTCAGGTTATTTACTACGACATGGAAAAAATCTAGCGCAATCAGTTTCTTGGTTGCCATTGATCGTACCATTGGTGGTGTTAGCGTTAGTCGATGTTTTGTTAATGCTGGAGCCTGATTTTGGTAGTACCGTTGTGGTGACAACAACCGTTATTGCCATGTTATTTTTAGGCGGAGTGAAATTCTCACGCATAGCAGTGTTAATGGCTGTCATGGTTGTTATGGCAATACCTTTAGTCATGATGGGTTATCGTGGTGCGAGAATTGCTGCTTATTTTGATCCTTGGGCAAATGCTTCAGGGAAGGCCTATCAAACGGTTCATGCACTGATGGCAGTGGGTGATGGCGGTTGGTTTGGTGCAGGTTTAGGTGGAGGAGTACAAAAATTATTTTATTTACCCGAAGCACATAATGATTTTGTTTTTGCTGTGTTGGCAGAAGAATTTGGTTTTGTAGGTATTATTTTTACATTATTTCTGTTTGCTTGGGTAGTACAACGCGCCTTTGTGATTGGATTTAATGCCGATAAAGTTAAATTGCATTTTGCAGCCTATATTGCTTATGGAATTGGTTTTTGGATTGGTTTTCAGTCCTTATTCCATATGGGGGTGAATTTAGCCTTATTACCACCAAAAGGATTGACTCTACCGCTAATTAGTTATGGTGGTAGTAGTATTCTTGTCACCTTGATTGCGATGGCATTTTTAATGCGTGTGCATCGTGATACACAAATAGCATTATTTGGCTTATCAGCAAGAGAACTTGTGAAGCAGAAAAAGCGCAAAGTCTCCGTAAAAAGAAAAGTGAGCAAACGTACTCCTGTAAAAAAGACGGTAAAAAAACGTCGTAGTGCAGTAACACGGAAGAAAAAATAATTAACCCTTTCTAAAGAATGTAGTAAATAAATTGGAAAAGAGAAAATATGTTAGATAAGCGACCTATATTAGTGACGGCAGGAGGAACCGGTGGACATGTCTATCCCGGTCTAGCTGTGGCGCGCGCGCTTATTGAGCAAAATATTCCTGTTATTTGGATGGGAACGCATAAAGGTCTAGAAGCACGAGTGATTCCTGCAGCGGGGATTGAAATGGCATGGTTGGATGTCAACGGTCTGCGTGGCAAAGGACTGACAGCTTTGTTGGTTGCACCTATAAATCTAGTCAGAGCATTATTTCAATCGATAAAAATTATGCGTCGGTATCGTCCTGTCGCGGTATTAGGAATGGGGGGCTTTGTTGCAGGCCCAGGTGGTTTAGTGGCTTCTCTAATGGGAATACCCGTTGTCATTCATGAGCAAAATGCAGTCGCAGGTTTAACTAATAAACTATTGAGTCGTTTTAGTAAAAAAATATTAGAAGGCTTTCCACAAACCTTTAGCAATTATTTTGGATCAGCAAAGCAAAGCAAAATCATTGCAGTGGGTAATCCAGTCAGAAAAGATATTAGCGCAATAGTCTCCCCTGAAAAACGGCTAACAGGGCGAAAAGGTACAAGCAGATTATTAATTATTGGTGGAAGCCTTGGAGCGCAGGCGCTGAATGAAACAGTACCACAAGCCTTAGCAGTATTGGATAAAAAGAGTCGCCCTATCGTGCGTCATCAAGCAGGAAAAGGGAAAGATGAAACAACACATGCAGATTATAAAGCAATGGGTGTTGATGCCACTGTTACCCCCTTTATTGAAGATATGGCCGAGGCGTATGAATGGGCTGATTTGATTATCTGTCGTGCAGGAGCATTAACCATTGCTGAAGTCGCGGCAGCAGGTTTGGCTTCTATTTTAGTGCCTTACCCTTATGCAGTGGACGACCATCAAAGTGCAAATGCTGCTTATTTAGCAGATAACGATGCTGCTATTTTAATGTCGCAAACAGAATTTACTAAGCAGTCAGCAAGCGAAATATTACAGTCTTTGCTAAACGATAGAGAAAAACTATTAACTATGAGTATGAAAGCCAGAGCATTAGCAAAACCAACCGCTACCGCCGAAGTTGCTGCCATTTGTGCACAATTGGCAACTTATGCGTTTGATAAAGATTTTGCTACCCAAAAGAGCGGGGAGAAAAAGACATGAGGGCAAAAACAGATCTAGCCCGACAACGCATTAAACATGTCCATTTTGTTGGTATTGGTGGTGCAGGTATGGGGGGAATTGCTGAGGTTATTGCTAATATTGGTTTTTCTGTGAGTGGTTCAGATATTGCCGAAAATTCAATGACCCAACGTCTGTCGAGTATTGGTATTAGCGTTTACAAAGGGCATCAGGAAAAAAACATTCAAGGTGCGAATGTGGTTGTTGTATCTTCTGCGATTGATGAGATTAATCCTGAGATTATAGCAGCACGCGAAAATAATATTCCCGTTGTGCCACGTGCAGAAATGTTAGCTGAAATCATGCGTTTTAGTAATGGCATTGCTGTTGCAGGGACGCATGGCAAAACAACCACAACCAGTTTAGTGACCAGTCTACTCGCTGAGGCGGGTTTAGATCCTACCTTTGTAATAGGGGGGAAACTCAATAGTAGTGCCTGTAATTCAAAATTAGGCACAGGTGAGTATCTCGTTGCAGAGGCCGATGAAAGTGATGCTTCTTTTTTATTGCTAAAGCCGATGATTTCCATTGTGACTAATATCGATGCAGATCATTTATCAACCTATGAGGGTGATTTTGAAAAACTAAAAACCACCTTTGTTGAGTTTCTACATCATCTACCCTTTTATGGTTTGGCTATTTTATGCGTTGATGATGAGCATGTCTGTGATATTTTACCAAAAGTAACACGCACTATTGTTAGTTATGGGATTCATTATCCAGCTGATATTAGAGCAATGGATCTTCAGTATGATGCAACTCGAAGTTATTTTACCGTATTGCGTGAAGGCAAAAATAGCTTAGATATTACCTTAAATATGCCGGGTGAGCATAATGTGCAAAATGCACTCGCTGCCATTGCAGTGGCAACAGAAATAGGTTTGACTGATGAAGCAATTGTCAATGGCTTAAAGAAATTTCAAGGTGTAGGGCGACGTTTTGAATTTCATGGTGATATACAAACCTCACAAGGCTTGGTGACTTTGGTGGATGATTATGGTCATCATCCAACCGAAATGAAAGCGACTATGCAAGCAGTACGAACCGCATGGCCAGAACGTCGTCTGGTGGTTTTGTTCCAGCCACATCGTTTTACTCGCACACGAGATTTATTTGAAGATTTTTCAATGGTTTTATCAGAGCCTGATGTATTGTTATTAATGGATGTCTATGCCGCATCAGAGCAACCTATAGCAGGTGCAGATGGACGATCATTAGCACGTTCTATTCGCAATCGAGGGCAAGTGAGTCCCGTTTTTATTAAAACGGAAGAGGATGTTGATGCTATGTTATTGAGTCAGTTAAAAGATGGAGACATCTTATTAACTTTGGGAGCAGGAAATATTGGAACTATTTCTGCTAGTCTTCCTAAGCGATTATCAGCACAGCGGGGATTATTATGATAGAGCAACATTTTGGAAAAGTGGCGGTTTTAATGGGGGGCTGGGCTGCTGAAAGAGAAGTATCTCTTGATAGTGGGACTGCGGTCCTTGAGGCATTACAAGTGCAAGATATTGACGCACATGCCGTTGATGCTGATCGAAATATGCTCGAAACGTTAAAAAAAGGGAAATTTGATCGCGTTTTCAATATGATGCATGGTCGTGGTGGTGAAGATGGAGATATTCAAGGTGCATTGAATATTTTGCAAATCCCTTATACTGGCTGTGGTGTTATGGCATCCGCTATTAGCATGAATAAGCTAATGACAAAGCGAGTTTGGTTAGGTGCTAACTTGCCAACGCCTGCTTATGAGGTGTTGACAGCAGATACCGATTTTATAGCCGTTGCTAATGAACTGGGTTTGCCGATTATAGTTAAACCTGCCAATGAAGGTTCTAGTATTGGCATGACAAAGGTGGAACGAGTAGATGAATTAAAAACAGCCTATGAATATGCCGCTAAATATGATTTATTAGTCCTTGCCGAACAATGGGTAAATGGTGATGAGTACACGATTGCCTTATTAGGTGAAGACATATTGCCAGTGATTCGATTAGAGGTACAAAGTGATTTTTATGATTATGAAGCGAAATATAAGTCTGATCAGACAAAATATTATTGTCCCTGTGGTTTGGAAGACAAAGAGGAAAAAGAATTACAAGCATTAGCAAAACTTGCTTTTCAAGCAGTGGCAGTCAATGGCTGGGGGCGTGTTGATGTAATACGTGATCAAAAAGGCAAGTTTTGTTTAATTGAAGTTAATGCAGTACCTGGAATGACCGATCATTCTTTAGTGCCAATGGCTGCTAAGGCAGCAGGGATTAGTTTTGAGCAGTTAGTCTTGCGTATTTTAGAGACTTCTCTTTGATTTTTAAGTTTGTTAATAATAAGGAGGGCTGGTGAAAAAAAAGAAAGCACAAGTGACAAGAAGAGGCTTGACTAAAAAGAAAGCACAAGTAACAAGAAGAGGTTCGGCTAAAAAAAAGATAGTTAAAGGGGGATCTTTAGCTAAAAAGCTCAATCTTCCCAATATAAATTGGAAAGTCATTAGCTTATTATCTTTGCTTGTTTTTCCCTTTTTAATGGTGACAATGGTACGTCATTGGATAGAAAAACCAGAAAATTTAATGATTAAGTCAGTAGAAATAAAAGGAAATTTAAAGTATTTAGATAGATTAGAGTTACAACCCATTATTGAACCTTTTGTGAAAACAAATTTGTATTTACTGGATAAAGAAAATTTAGAAAATGAAATAGAGTTTAATCATTGGGTGTATTCTGCTTCATTGACCAGTATGTGGCCTGATAAGTTAGTGATCAAAATACATGAGCAACAACCCATTGCTTTTTGGGGTAATGAAGGCATGATTAATGAGTTTGGTGAGGTGATTGATGTGGATTTACCTCAGCAGAGAAATAAATTACCGATGCTATACAGCCCTTTTGATAAAGGACGTGAAATGGTAGAAAGTTATGTAAAAATTCGTCAATGGATGAAAAATTTTCCTGTTGATATTGTAAAGTTTACAGAGGATAAACGGGGTTCTTGGTTGTTGACATTAGCCAATGGCATTAAAGTAAAGGTAGGCCGACAAGAACATGAGCGTCGTTTACGACGTTTTATTGTTGGCTATAGTAATAGATTAGTTGGACAGGTGAAAAAAATAGATACCGTGGATCTACGGTATACCAATGGTTTTGCTGTAAAATGGATATAGTTGACGTTGTTTTATAGATATTATTAGCGCTAAAAAAATTAAAGGAAAGGAAAAAATGTCAGAGAATGAAGATACAGACATGATTGTTGCCCTTGATATTGGAACATCAAAGGTAGTGGCGCTGATTGGAGAAATATCCAGCGAGGGTCGTTTGGATATTGTTGGGATTGGTAAATACCCTGCGCGAGGAATGAAAAAGGGAGTAGTGGTTAATATCGAGTCAACTATTGAGTCAATCCAACATGCGGTAGAAGAAGCTGAATTAATGGCAGGAGTCAATATCAACTCGGTTTATGCTGGTATTGCAGGGAGTCATATTCATAGCCTCAATTCGCACGGTATTGTAGCGATTAAAGATCGTGAAGTGAGCGAAGCGGATATGGATCGAGTCTTAGATGCAGCAAGAGCAGTAGCAATTCCTGCAGATCAGCGTATTCTACACGTATTACCACAAGATTTTGTGATTGATAATCAAGAAGGTATACGTGATCCTGTGGGTATGGCGGGCGTTCGCTTAGAAGCGAGAGTACATCTAGTGACAGGCGCCCAAAGTGCAGCCCAAAATATCGTTAAATGTGTAGAGCGTTGCGGTCTGGATGTTGATGATATTATTTTAGAACAAGTCGCTTCAAGTTTTGCTGTTTTGCAAGATGATGAAAAAGAGTTAGGGGTCTGTATGGTCGATATTGGTGGTGGAACCAGCGATATTGCTATCTACCTTAATGGAGCAATTCAGCATACGGCTGTGATTCCAATAGCAGGTGATCAAGTAACCAATGATATTGCGGTTGCTGTTCGTACTCCCACCCCCTTTGCGGAGAAATTAAAAATAAATCATGGTTATGCATTGCGACAATTAGCACCAGAGGATGAAGTGATAGAAGTGCCAGGAGTGGGTGAACGAGAGCCTCGTGGTTTGTCAGCACAGACATTGGCATCTGTTATTGAACCACGTTATGAAGAATTGTTTTCACTCATTTTAGCCGAAATCAGACGTAGTGGATTTGAAGATAGAATTGGTGCAGGTATTGTATTAACAGGAGGCTCCTCAAAAATAAAAGGAGCGGTTGATTTAGCAGAAGAAATATTTCATATGCCCGTGCGGATAGGCATGCCTTGTAATATTGGTGGTTTAAAAGGTGAAGTGACTAATCCATTGCATTCAACAGGTGTTGGTTTGTTGATATACGGTGTAGGACAACAAGCTCAAGGAGGGCGACGTAGCGCTTATGAATCACGGGTCAGCAACGAGAATTTATGGGAAAGGTTGAAAAATTGGTTTAATGGAAACTTATAGAAATAAATGATGTGATAAGGATTATAAGGTTTTTTGAATAATCAGATAATAGCTTAATAATTAATCTTTAATGCTTTTTGGTATAAAAAACAACCAATATATGAATTTTGCTTAAAAATAGTACAATTGTTTGAAAACATTTCACTATTATTAGTTAGTTTTATTTGGTAAATTAATAAAATAAATTTGTGCGTAATTTATCTTTACTATAATTGATATTTTTTCTCAAAAAACCATTAAGAGTAGCTTGATTATTCACCTTAAAAAAGACCGTTAGTTTTCCCCCTGAAACTAATAGGTAGTAAGAATGCGTGGGTTGATTGTATCGATCATATATTCATGGGATCGAAAACGTAGAATAATATTTAGGAGAAAAGGCATGTTTGAATTGATAGATACGGAGTCTAAAAACGCCATAATTAAGGTGATAGGCGTCGGTGGTGGTGGTGGAAATGCAGTACAGAATATGGTTGATTGCGGCATTGAAGGTGTTGAATTTATTTGTGCAAATACAGATGCACAGGCATTAGAAGGTTCTGGTGTCAGCACACTATTACAACTCGGTAATTCACTAACAAAAGGATTAGGTGCAGGTGCAGACCCTGGTATTGGTCGTGAAGCGGCATTAGAAGATAGAGAGCGGATTAAGGAATTAATTACTGGTACTGATATGTTATTTATCACAGCTGGTATGGGTGGTGGCACAGGAACAGGTGCAGCCCCAGTCGTTGCTGAAATGGCAAAGGAATTAGGTATTCTTACCGTTGCGGTAGTGACTAAACCATTCCTATTTGAAGGTCCAAAACGGATGTCGGTAGCTGATGCTGGTATTCGTGAATTAGGACAATATGTTGATTCCTTAATTACCATTCCGAATGCGAAGTTATTAACTGCACTTGGTAAAAGCGTCACCTTACTCGATGCTTTTAAAGCAGCTAATGATGTTTTATTAGGTGCTGTACAAGGTATTTCAGAATTAATTACTCGTCCTGGTTTAATTAATGTTGACTTTGCAGATGTACGCACGGTTATGAACGGAATGGGTGTCTCAATGATGGGACAAGGTTCAGCCTCAGGCGAAGAACGAGCAACCAAGGCAGCACAAGATGCTATTGCTAGCCCACTATTAGATGATGTTAATTTAAAAGGTGCTCAAGGTATTTTGGTTAATATCACTGCTGGATTGGATATGGGCATTATGGAATTTGAAGAGGTTGGTGCGGCTATTCGTGACTTTGCTTCAGATGAAGCGATTGTGGTGGTTGGAACGGTTATTGATCCAGAAATGAGTGATGAAATTCGTGTCACCTTAGTGGCTACAGGACTTGATCGTTTAACTGAATTAAAAGCAGTCCCAACACCACCAGAGGAAAAGAAAAAAGCATCTGTTAGCACTTTACGCCCCGTTGAGCTAGAAAAAGTAGCGGTAGGAGATGGTCGTACACCTGGTTATAATGATCGCAGTTCTTCAAATACAAGTAGCACGAGTAGTAGTAATGCTGGCGAAAATTATCTTGATATACCTGCTTTTTTGAGAAATCAGGCGGATTAAAAAACGCTAAAAAAGTTTAAAATCAAACATGCCAAGCCATAACGGGCTAAGACTTAACCCGTTGTGGCTTTTTTATATTTAAAAAATAATAAGGCTACTTTAAGGAATAAAAGGGATGAAAATTGCAATAGCTGGAACGGGTTATGTAGGTCTTTCAAATGCAGTTTTATTAGCGCAGCATAATGAAGTCATTGCGTTGGATATTATTGAAGAAAAAATAGCAATGCTAAATGATAAGCAATCACCGATTGTTGATGCTGAAATTGAAGATTTTCTGCAAAATAAAGTACTCGATTTTAAAGCAACCTTAAACAAAGAAGAAGCGTATCAAGGGGCTGACTTTATTATTATTGCAACACCTACTGACTATGATACAGAAACTAATTATTTCAATACCCGATCAGTCGAATCCGTTATTGATGATGTACTACAAATCAATCCTAATGCTGTCATGATTTTGAAGTCAACCGTTCCTGTAGGTTATACAAAACGTCTTAAAGAACAACGAGGTATTGATAATATTATTTTCTCACCCGAGTTTTTAAGAGAAGGAAAAGCACTTTATGATAATCTTTATCCATCGCGCATTATTGTGGGCGAGCAATCAGAGCGAGCGAAACAGTTTGCCCATTTGCTTGAGCAAGGTGCTAATAAAAAAAATATAGATATACT